>Ga0105048_10013698_pt1 | contig 12659 bp, 10 predicted proteins | sample MAT05_FD_78382 | JGI IMG/M metagenome (GOLD analysis project Ga0105048, IMG submission 78382) | Freshwater microbial communities from Lake Fryxell liftoff mats and glacier meltwater in Antarctica - MAT-05 | ecosystem: Environmental > Aquatic > Freshwater > Ice > Liftoff microbial mat | place... | reverse complement strand
CGTTTCGAGACTTTGAACTCAGCTTCGTGTGGAAGATCGATAGAGAAGCCAATTCCGGGGTGAAGTACCGGATTCAGGGGGCGTGGCAGTTTCAGCCTAAGGACCTGGAGACGGGTGAGGTGATTCGAATGTCGCCTATCCTTTCCAATCTACAAAAAGCGACGGCGCTGGGCTTTGAGTATCAGTTGGCCGACGATGAGAACACGCCGGACGCGCTCGATAGCCCGGCCCGCTCTTCCGCGGCTTTGTATCGGTTGGTGGCGCCGCGGAAGGCTGGGCCAGTCAAGGCCGGGACGGTGCATTCGTCACGGATCAAGGTGGTTGGTTCGCGTTTCGAACACTGGTTGGATGGGGTGTTGGTGGCGGAGGGCGACTTGGCTTCGGAGGCTCTGCGGGCGTTACTGGGGCAGAACCTGGCGAAGGGGCAAGAGAAGTTTGCGGGGGCGGGAGGGGTTCGGCAGCCTCGGTACGATGGGCTGCTCGAACGGGTGACGGCGGAGGCGCTGCTGGCGTTGGAGGTTCCGGAGAGTCCGATCGATTTCCAACACCATCGCAGCGGGGTTTGGTTTCGGGCGGTGAAGATTCGGCGTTTGCCGGGGCCCTAAAGTGGCAACGCTCGCTGGCTGCGGACGGCCCTTGCCAGCGGGCGTCGGAGAAGCCGAGCATGGGATAGAAGATCATTGGGAGAAAGGCGAGGCCGAGACCGAAGGCGGCACCCTTGCCGATGTTCTTGGCTATCTCGATACTCAACATGATGGCTACGATCAGGTTGACCAAGGGAATCAACCCGAGGACAATCCACCAGAGCGGCTTTCCGGCCATCCCGAGCAAGAGAATCACGATGTAGATGGGTATCAGGCAGTCCCAACCGGGCCGGCCCGCCTTCACAAATACTTTCCAGAAGCCGGCGATCATAGCGATCCAAACGACGAGTGCGACTACGCCGACGATTCTATGCACAACATCCTCATCCGTAGCTTCGCCATTTCCTTGCGTCGTTCCAGTCGCTTCCGCGGGTGGAACGACGGATATCGTGCCTCTTCGAGGCCAGAGTCAAGGGGGGGCTATCTGAACGAAACCTATCAAAAGGTGAGGTTGGTCGGGGCGGCGGGATTCGAACTCGCGACCCTCTGCTCCCAAAGCAGATGCGCTACCAGGCTGCGCTACGCCCCGACATACCTGTTGATTGTACCACTCTCTACTTTTTCGGCCTTTTTGCGCTGGCCGGGTCGAGCCGCAGATAGGCCGCTGCCGCGCGATAACGCACCTTTTCGCTTTTGTCCCCAAACAAACCCGCCAGTTTGCCTCGCATCACCGGGTCCCGCGAACCCGCAGCGAGTTGCACCCCGGCCGCCCGTACGCTCCAATCCTCGTCCACAAAAGCTCGGTCGAGCATGGACGGGCACGCGGAAGCCCGCTTTTTCGGATCCTGACAGAGCAGAATCAAGGACGTCGCGCGGGCCGAAAAACTCTCATCCGTCAACATTTGACTCACCGCCGAAACGCCCGCGCCAAGCCCGGGAACGGGCACGAAAATCATGCCCCTCTGTGCCACGAACAAGATCGCCGATTGCGGCGTCTTGAGCTTTCGCATCACCTTTCGCATCTCGCTTTTTGCGAAGTTCGACTTGGCTTTGGCCTCTTCGGCGAAGATGTCTTCAAGCAACTCCGCGCCGACGGGGTCGCCGATTTTCCAAAGGGCGCGGGCGGCGGCGTAGGTGACTTCGGGGACGGAATCCTGCAGGGCTTCCTTAATAATCGGGTAGCGCGTCCGGTCGCCGAGATCGACGAGGCTGTCGAGAGCGGCTTGGCGCACGAGGACGTCCTTATCCTTGGCGAGTGCAGTGAGTAAGTCAGCCACTTCGTCCTTGGCGGGTGCCATGCTGAGGGCTACCGCCACTTCCCGCCGCTTTTCCGGGCTTTTCTCGACGAAGCCATCCCGCAGGACAATTCTCGCCTGCTCGGCGGACTGGGACCATGCGAGCCCCGAGAATAGCAACACAGATAGAATTCTCATAGTCCATTGTGGCTGATCTGATAAACTCACGCCCATGCAGCGTCGTCAATTTTTAAGTCTCGCAGCCGGCTCCCTAGCCGCAGTCACCGCCGCCCCTTCGGCCCGTCCGAACATTATTGTCATGATGGCTGATGACATGGGTTGGTCTGATCTGGGGTGTTATGGATCGGAGATTGCGACGCCGACCCTGGACCGGCTCGCGGCCAATGGCTTGCGTTTCACCCAGTTCTACAACACCGCTCGCTGTTGCCCGACGCGGGCTTCACTCCTTTCCGGGTTGTACCCGCACCAAGCGGGTATTGGCCATATGATGAACGATAATGGCTTGCCCGGCTATCGGGGCAACTTGAACAAGAGCTGCGTGACGATTGCGCAGGTGATGAAAAGCTCCGGCTATCAGACGGCGATGTGCGGCAAATGGCACGTGACGCCGAAGTCGATCGCCGAGCAGCCGGGCGGCAAGGACAACTGGCCCGTCCAGCGTGGGTTTGATCACTTTTTTGGCACGATCGATGGAGCGGGCAGCTTCTACAACCCGGGTACCCTGACGCGGGACAACAGCTACATCGAGCCAGAAGAAAAGGACTTCTACTATACCGACGCGATTGGGAAAAACGCGGTGGCCTACCTCGACAAGTTTTCGGCGAAGGCGGACCCGTTCTTCTTATACGTTGCCTTCACAGCTCCCCATTGGCCGCTTCACTGTCCGGAAGAGACGGTTGCCAAATACAAAGATACTTACAAAGACGGCTGGGATCAGTTGCGGCTGAAGCGGCATGCCAAGCAGAAGAAACTTGGTCTCGTGAAGGCGAACTGGGAGTTGACGCCGCGGGATAAGTCTGTGGCCGCGTGGGTCGATGCGCCGGATAAAGATTGGGAAGCGCGGCGGATGGCGGTTTATGCGGGGATGATCGACCGGCTCGACTATGCGGTAGGCCAAGTGGTAAGAAAGCTGGAAGAGAAGAAAATGTTGGAGAATACGCTGATTCTCTTTCTGGCGGACAACGGCGGGTGCGCCGAAGGCATGGGCACGACCCCGGACAATACGAGCCCGAATACTTCTGGCAAACCGAAGACGACTCGCGACGGCCGGACCGTTCGGTATGGCAACACGCCGGACATTCTGCCGGGTCCGGAGGACACTTACACGAGCTATGCGACATCGTGGGCGAACGCGTCGAACACGCCGTTCCGCATGTATAAACATTGGGTGCACGAGGGGGGCATTTCAAGCCCGCTGATTGCTCATTGGCCGGCTTCGATTAAGCGCCGGAACGCCATGTCGAGCGAGCCAAGCCACTTGATCGACATCATGGCGACCTGCGTTGATCTGGGCAAGGCCAAGTACCCGACCGAATGGAAGGGCGAGAAAATCACGCCGATGGAAGGCAAGAGTTTAGGACCGGTGTTTTTGACCGGCAAGCGGACCCCGCACGAGGCGATCTATTGGGAGCACGAAGGCAACCAAGCGATTCGTATGGGCCAATGGAAGCTCGTGAAGATGCACGGCGGCGAATGGGAGCTTTACGACATTGACGCAGATCGGACCGAGTTGAACAATCTCGCCTCCGCCCAGCCGGAGCGGTTGAAAACGATGGCCGCGAAATGGGATAGCTGGGCCAAACGAGCCATGGTTGCACCCTGGCAGAGTTGGGCCCAGCCGAAGAAGGCGGGGAAGAAGAAGGCCTAGCCGCGTCGACCGCCGAACACGTGCCGCTTGGCGGTCCACTTGGCTTCGAGATACTCGCCCATGTTCAGGGTGCCGGAGATTTCGTTGCCGGTGAGTTGACCGGAGAACTCGAACTGAAGGGAATCGCCGTGGCGTTCGGTGTAGCTGCTCGTGAGCCGGACGCGGTCGCCTTCGACGCTGCCGCGGAGGTCGCGGGAGACGAAATCGCCTTGGTGCGTGCCTTCGACCTGGCCACCAGCCTGCTTCAGATGGAGGACGTGGGTGGAAGCGCTGGCCAGGTATTGAATCTGCACGTCCCAACGACCGGAGAGGTCGGCGGCTGGGGCGGCGGAGGATTTTGGGGATTCCGGCGGCGGAGATTGGAGCGTAGCGACGATGCGGTCAGCGACGATTTTCTCATCGCCGGGGGCCATCATGTAGGGCACCACTTGGATGCTGTTAGGGCCGGCCCCGGTGGGGAGGGCGATGCGGGGTTCGGTCGTGAAGAGGTGCTTGGCGAGGGCGGTGCCGGTGACGCCGACTTTGGCGGGATCCCATTTGATGACAAGGGTGGGGGTGTTGTTCGAGAGTCCTTCGGGGAGTCGCACTTCGGTGGTTACTCCCGGGAAGGTGGCGACGCGGCGGGCGACGTGGTCCAGGCGAGAGTTCCATTGGGCCCATTCGGCTTTATGGTCGCGTTTGAGCCACATTTCGACGGCCATTAGCATCCCAACGGCTTCCTCTTTGCCGATTTTCATGGAGCGAGCGAAGCCATGATGGGGCGAGCTATGGACCCAGGCGGCCCGGACGAGATCTTTCTTGCCGAGGAGTAGCCCGGCGGTTTGCGGTCCACGCATGCACTTGCCGCCGCTGTAGGCGACCAGGGTGGCACCGGCTTGGAGATGGACGTTGGGAACAGTGAGGCCTTCGGCGGCGGCGTCAACGAAGACGGGGACGTTGCGCTTGCGGGCGAGTTCGCAGATGACTTTCGTCGTGAGGGGTCCGGCCTCGGCGTTGGGACCGGCGAGGATGTAGACCATCGCGGTTTTCGGTCCGAGAGCGGCTTCAAACTCTTCGACGGTGCCGGCTTCAACGACAGTGGCGCCGACGGCGCGGACGGCGGCGTCGTAGACGTTGCGGGAGTGATTGGGAATGATGACTTCGGTTTTGGTGAATCCTTCGAGGTTGGGGATGCGGACGTGGAGATCGGCGTTACCGCCAGCGATGCAGGCCGCTGTTGCATGAGTGATGGCGGACGAACAGCCGCAGGTGACCATGCCCCATTCGGCCTGGGTGAGTTCGGCGAGGCGGGCACCGATGCCAGCCATAAGTTCATCAATATGGACGTAGTGTTGCGAGGCTTCGGTCATGGCCATGCGCACTTCCGGGAGCATGGTGGAGCCGCTGATGATGGTGAATGTGCCGCGGGCGTTGATGAGCGGTTTGACGCCGATCGATTGATAGATGGAGGTGCCGAGTTGGAGTCCGGTGGTGGGAGCTGCGGCTGCTTTTGCGGGGAGCAGGCCGGCGAAGAGGCCGAAGGCGGATCCGCGAAACACATCGCGGCGGAGGAGAGACTGGCCCAGGGCGGGAAGGGGTTCGTTTTTGCGCGAGGAGCCGAAGAGGTGTTTCGAGAAAAATTTCTTCATCGAACTACTCTACCCGCTTCGGCGGGAAGTAGTAGCGGCGGAGGAGACCGCGGGCGCGGCTCAGCCGGGACATTACGGTGCCGAGGGGGATTTGGAGTTGATCGGCGACTTCTTTGTAAGAGAGTTCTTCGAGGTCGGCGAGTTGGAGGACCTGGCGGTAGGGGGTAGGCAGTTGGGCGAGGGCGCGGGAGAGGTCGAGATCGGGCAGGGATGGAGGCGTAACGAGATGTTCGATCGAATGGTGAGAAGGCCAGCGGCGGCGCTGGTGGCGGGCGCAGTGAAAAAGGATGCGGAAGAGCCAGGCGCGGAAGTTGGTGCCGGGTTCAAAGCTGGGGAACTTCCTCCAAGCGATGAGAAAGGTGTCTTGGAGAAGGTCTTCGGCGGGGACTCGGTGACCAACGAGCCTGACGGCGGCGCGGAGCAGGGCGGGTTGATGGCAGAGGGCTTCGACGGCGAAGTGGTGAGAAAGGCTCAGGGTGTCCACGTAGCAAAGTTCGCAAGTGGTTGGAATAAAGTCACGTTTAAAAGGAAGATAGGGTCATGATTCAGCATTTCGTAACAATTTTCTTAGCCGCGGTGAGCATCGCGGCCGCCCAGCCGCTGCAATATACGTTGCTGCCGGCGGGCACGACGGCTCCGGCTGGACGGTCGGACGGGACGATTGTGCACGACCCGGTGGGTCGGCAACTGTTTCTGTTTGGGGGCTCGGCCTCCGGTGCGCGGAACGACCTATGGGTATATTCGCTGGAGCGCAAGGAATGGCGAGAGCTACAGCCGACGGGAGCGAGGCCCGTACCGCGGTGGGGACATACGCTTGTACTGGACGAGGCGCGGCGCCGGCTCGTGATGTTCGGTGGACAGGCTTCGGGCTTCTTCAACGACCTATGGACGTACGACATTGTGCGGGGGAACTGGACGCAAGTCGGGCAGCCGGGAGACGGGCCGAGCCGCCGGTACGGGCACTCGGGCATCTTCGAGCCGGGTCGCGATCGCGTGATTATTTCGCACGGGTTTACGGATGCTGGGCGATTCGACGATACGTGGGCGTACGAGTTTGGGACAAGCCGGTGGCGAGATATTTCGCCGCGGAACAACCGGCCGCTGCGCCGTTGCTTACACCACGCTGTCTATGACGCGATGCGGGGTCAGATGCTGCTGTACGGCGGTTGCGCGAGTGGATTTGGGCCATGCCCGCTGGGCGACCTGTGGGCGTTCGACTTAGCGAGGGGGGAGTGGACCGAACAGGTGGCTTCGCCGGCTCCGGCTCCGCGGCAATACTATGGCCGGTCGTACGATACGGGGCGGGATCGGATGATTCTGTTTGGCGGGTCGGGGCGGGGGAATTTGAGCGATACGTGGGAGTTCAACCCCGGGCTGCGGCAGTGGCGGGAGGCGGTGCTGGAGGGGCCGGCACCGAGTGCCCGGTTTCGCCATGAGAGCGCCTATGGAGAGGGCATCACTTACTTTTTCGGTGGTTCGACGGAGCAGGGGCTGACGAATGAGCTTTGGCAGTTGGGTCCGAGGCAGGCGGTTACCGCCGGGGTAACGGCGGTGGTGAATGCGTTTGACGGGAGCACGGGAGCGGTAGTACCGGGCGGCCTAGTTTCGATTTACGGTTCGGGGCTGGGGAACGCAGTGAGCTGGAATGGGCTGCTTTCGACGGTTCTTTATGCCGATGCCGCGCAGATTAACGCCCAGGTGCCGGAGGGGCTGGCGGGGGCGGCGGAGGCGCGGTTGGTGGTTAGGTCTACGAGCGGAGAGAGTGCGGCGGTGACGTTTCCGGTCGTAAAGGCGCGGGTGGGGTTGTTTCCTCGAGCCTGGAACCAGGATGGCGGTCTGAACGGGCGTGAGAATCCGGCGGGGGAAGGGCAGATCGTCGTGCTGTATGCGACTGGCCATGGCCAGGCTCCGGGAGCGGCGGTAACCGTTGGCGGGCGGACGGCCGAAGTCTTGTACGCGGGGGAAGGTCCGGGAACGATCGGGGTGATGCAGATCAACATCAGGATTCCAGCGGGAACCGGGGGCGGGGAAGCGGTACCGGTGATCGTGCGAGTAGGGGAGAGTACCGCGACGCTTCCGCTGGCGGTGTGGCCGTGATATTGCTGAGGGATGCTCCGAATCATTTTATGGCTAGGGATTGGGCTGTCGGCGGGCAGTTTACTGGGCCAGCACCAGCACGGCGACTCGCCTGCGGCGCGGCCGACGGAACTGCTGGCCGGGATGGGTAGCCATAGCCACCCCATTGCCACACAGTCCGAGTTAGCGCAGACGTACTTTGACCAGGGGCTGGCGCTGATTTACGGTTTCAACCACGACGAGGCCGCTCGTTTGTTCGCGCGGGCGGCGGAACTCGACCCGACGTCGCCGATGCCGCATTGGGGGATTGCGTACGCCTTAGGGCCGAACTACAACTTGCCGACGATGCCAGAGAGAGAGGAGAAGGCCTGGCAGGCGATCGCGAAAGCGCTGGAGTTGGCCAAGCGGGCTCCGGAATCGGAGCAGGCCTACGTCGCGGCGCTGGCGCAGCGGTATTCGAAAGATCCCAAGGCCGACCGGAGTCTACTGGGAGAGCGTTACGCCGAAGCGATGGGGGGCTTGATGAGACAGTTTCCGGACGACCTGGATGCGGCGACCCTTTATGCCGAAGCCAAAATGGACCTGCGCCCATGGCAATTGTGGACGGCCGACGGGAAACCGGCACCGGGGACCCTAGAGATTTGCCAAGTGTTGGAGGGGGTTCTCCGGCGGAACCCCCTTCACCCGGGAGCTAACCATTACTATATCCACGCGGTGGAAGCTTCTCCGCAGCCGGAGCGGGCGTTGCCAAGTGCCGATCGGTTAGGCGGATTAATCCCGGGGGCAGGGCATCTGGTGCATATGCCGTCCCATATTTACTCGCGGATCGGGGAGTTTGAGAAGGCGGCGACAGTGAACGAGTTGGCTTCCGAGGTTGATCGGCAATACGTGGCGCGATCGGGCGCTCAGGGGATGTATCCGTTGGGATACTATTCGCACAATCTGCATTTTGTGGCGTATTCCCGCATGATGCAAGGGCGGTACCAGGACGCCCGGGAGTATGCGCAGCGTCTGCGGAAGAACGTGGCGGGGGCGATCGATGGGATGCCGATGCTGGGGGCCTACGGTGCGTATGAGTGGCTGGTGCTGATTCGTTTTGAGAAGTGGGAGGAGATGACGAAGCAAACGACACCGACCGAAAAGGATCTGTTCCTGCGGGCGATCTACCTCTATGCGCAAGGGGCTGCGTTAGCAGCGATCGGCAAGGGGGACGCGGCGGCGGAATTGATGGGGATGATCGACGCGATCGCTAAGGAGATCCCGGCCGAGGCGGTCGCGATGTTCAACCCGGCAAAACAGGTGTTGGCGTTAGCCAGTGTGGACTTGGGGGCACGAATCGCGAGAACCCGGGGGGAGATCGATCTGGAACTCGCCCAGTGGCGGCGAGCGGTGGCCCTGGAGGATGGGCTGTCGTATATGGAGCCGCCGGACTGGTACTATCCGACTCGGGAATCGCTGGGGAAAGCGCTATTGCGACAGGGGAAGGCTGGGGACGCGGAATGGGTTTTTCGGAAGGATCTGGAGAAGAATCCTCGCAATGGGCGCTCGTTGGCTGGCTTGTTAGAGAGCTTGCGCGCGCAACAAAAGGGCGAGAGTGTGACGTTCGTGGAGAAGGAATTTCGGGAGGCTTGGCACCGGGCCGATTCTCCGGCCCTATGATCTAGGTTTGGGTATTGCCTTAAAGTTCCGGCTGTGGAGCCGGAACTAGTCTCTGCGGATCGAAAAGATGGAGCGGCTTGAACTGGCGTTTGGACCACTTGCTACCGGGGTCAAACTGTACTCCCACAAAGAAGCCGATATCCCGGTAGACGCAGTACCGGACCTGGCCGACATAGTCGCCTTTAGGGCCGCTGACGGTCAGGATCGTATTCAAGGGAATCTCAGTATCCATCTGGAGGCAAACTCCAGACTCCGAGATGTCTTCAAGGTTGGCAATCGTCTTCTTCCGCCCACCAGCGCTGTCACGCCAGTGGACCTCAATGAGATCTGCACACATTAGCCGGGGCTCAAAGCGCCTGTTCCGCATATACCTATCTATCGACGCCGGGATGGAATTGGAGTATCCGGCGGTTGCAATAATTTAACCCTACGACCTCTAGGGTAAACTGCTATTGAATTGAGTACTAGGGTCAGTTAAATCCGATTGAAAACTTCAACGGCTTTGCTCAGCGCTTTATGGAGTCGAATGAAGGGCACCATCTTCGTTTCCCGCTCATCGATCTCTTGGGCGCGCTTCAAAACTTCAGCGGCTTGGGCGGCGGGAACCCGGACGACGCCGTCTTCATCGGCCACGATAATGTCGCCAGGCTTGACCTCGACACCGGCGCACTGCACCGGGACATTGCGGGCGACGCCGGCGAAGCGGCTGACGGTGCTGGAGGGAACGACGCTGCGTCCATAGATGGGAAGGCCGAGGGTGCGGACCTCCTTCAGGTCGCGGACGCCGCCATCGACGATGACGCCGGCCATGCCACGGGCCTTAGCCGCGGTGGCCATCAGACCGCCGATGCCGGCGACGTCAATGCCGTCCTTGATGACAATCACGCCGACTTCGCCGGGGTTGCCGTTGTCGATCATGGCGGTGGATTCGCGGGTGGACAGGGAGGGGGTAGCTTTTTCGGGGGTGGTGGGTTCGAGGTAGACGGTGACGGCGCGGCCGACGGCGCGGGCGGTGACCGTGCGGGGGCGCATGTCGTGGGACATGAAGCCGCGTTGACCGGTGATCTGGTCGACGGCGTCAGCGACGGCGGCGACCGTAACGATTTCGTAGCCGGCGAGGAGGGGATCTTTCGAGACCGTTTTGCGTGCGGCCTGGAAGCCGAATCCGAGAAGAGCGCAGGCGCCGACGGCGAGCGCGAGAGTTTTGTTGCGAGATAGCATACAGGCGCTATTCTACTGGAATGCGGATAGGAGCCTTGGTAACTAACGTGGTGGTGCTGCTGCTGTTCGGGGTGGTGGTGCCGTGGGTGAAGGGGATTGAGTTCCTCGACCTGTTCCTGTTGATCCCGTATGCCCTATTGTCGGTGTTCTACGTTTCTCCCCGGGCGGTGGCGGTGGCGTTTGAGTCGCCGATCTCTTTGGCCGCACTGGGGCGGACGGCGCTGGTGGGCTGGGCGATTGGGCTTTTGATTCTGGTGATGGGGTTTGTAACGGTGAATGTTTCGGCGGGCCATGGGGTGTTGCCGCCTTTTCCGGTGCTTTTGTGTTTGCTGGTCGTCAGTTTGATGGCGTGTTTATTGACGGCGGCGGTGGCGGTGCGGGTGGCGCTGGGGGCGGCGAGCGAAGAGGCGGCGCGGAGCCGGATTCGCATTGGGTTTTTAGTCGTGCTTTGCGCAGTGCTGGCGGTTCCCCGGCTTTTGAGTGACGAGGCAACGGGATCAGTGCTCGGCTGGATGACACCGGAGGGGATGGTGCAGGGGACGATGATTCTGGTTCCGGTGATGGCGGTGGGGACGCTTTGGCTATTACGAGTGAGACTGGCGCGATACACTGGCTAGTTCATGCGTATTGTTTCGAAATCGGCTTGCCGGGTGGATGTAGCGGGTGGCACCCTGGACATTTGGCCTCTCTATCTGCACCATGCCAACGCGTGTACGGTGCATTTCGCCGTGGATCGTTATACGACTTGCGACCTGCGAACAAGAGAGGATAGCCGAATTGTGCTGCGGTCGCGGGATCTGGGTATGCAGGAAGAGTTTGGCTCGCTGGCCGAGTTGTCGGCGGCGAAAAAGTACAAGCTTGCGTTGTTAGCCGAGGTGGTGCGCTTCTTTGCCCCGCCGATGGGAATCGACCTGGACACGAACTCGGAAGCACCGGCGGGCGCGGGGATCAGTGGGTCATCATCGCTGATTATCACGCTGGCGAGCGCGTTCAACAAACTGTTGGGTACGGGCTATTCGATTGAGGCTTTACGGCAAGTGGCCCAGAACATCGAAGCGCGGATCATCAAGGTACCGACTGGATGTCAGGACTACTATCCGGCGATGTACGGCGGGGTGGGGGCGGTGGAGTTGCGGGTGGACGGGATTCGTCGCGTGGCACTGCCTGTGGATCATGATGATTTGATTTCGCGGACGGTGCTGGCCTATACGGGCGAACCGCGCAATTCGGGGATCAACAATTGGGAGGTGACGAAACTGCACATTGACGGCGACAAGCAGGTGCATCGGAACTTCGACATGATTGCCGGAATTGCGCACGCCATGCGGAGTGCTTTGACGGTCGGGGACTGGCCGGAGGCCGCGCGGTTGCTGCGGGAAGAATGGAGCTTTCGGAAGAAGAATGCGCCGGGGATTACGACGCCCTTGATCGACGAGATGGTGAAGGTAACTCGGAAGGCGGGGGCGGTGGGGGCAAAGGTTTGTGGGGCGGGCGGGGGCGGTTGCGTGTTTTTCCTGGTGGAACCGGGGACGAAAGAAAAAGTCGGCGCGCTGATTGAAAAGGCCGGGGCGACGGTGCTGCCGGTGAAAGTTGCTCCCAAGGGCGTGACGGTGAAGGCGACTGGTGGATAGGAATTGGGCTGGTCCGGCGCTGCGGGTGGGGCTGTTTGGGCTGACTGGTTTTTTAGGTCTTCTGGTTTGGGGCTTTTTACTAAGTCCGCTGGGGATGCTGGTGACGGCAACCTTAAGTGTTTTTGGGGCCGGGGCGGTGGCGAGCGCGTTGGCGCTGCGGATTTACGAGGGCGGTAGGCTGACGACGATCGGGTTTGGTTGGCACCCGGCGGCGGGGCGGCATTTGCTGTATGGGTTGGGGCTGGGGGTGGCGGGGATCGTGGTTGTGCTGGGTGTGCCGCTGTTGATCGGGAAGGCGTATTTTGTGGCGACCCCGGATACGCCGTTTAATCTGGGCAGCTTGGCGCTGGTGAGCGTCTGCTTGTTGTTTGGGGCGATAGGGGAGGAGCTGCTGTTTCGGGGCTACGCGTTTCAATTGCTGGCCGGGAGGTTTGGGACCTACCAGGTTTTGTTGCCATTGGCCGTGCTATTTGCCGCGATGCACTCGGGCAACCAGAGTGCGACCGCGTTAGGGCTTTTCAACACCTTTCTTTGGGGTGTGTTGTTGGGTTATTCCCTGCTGCGGAGCGGTGACTTGTGGCTGCCGATTGGTTTGCATTTTGGATGGAACGTTGCAACTCCCTTCTTCGGCGTGAACCTGAGCGGCTTTACAATGGGATTGACGGGTTACACCGTGCAGTGGAAGGCGAACGAACTTTGGAGCGGCGGCGGATACGGGCCGGAAGGCAGCGTACTCT
>Ga0105048_10013697_pt1 | contig 12659 bp, 13 predicted proteins | sample MAT05_FD_78382 | JGI IMG/M metagenome (GOLD analysis project Ga0105048, IMG submission 78382) | Freshwater microbial communities from Lake Fryxell liftoff mats and glacier meltwater in Antarctica - MAT-05 | ecosystem: Environmental > Aquatic > Freshwater > Ice > Liftoff microbial mat | place... | reverse complement strand
TTTTACCGCGGCCTTTTAAAAATATTTTACCCTAGTAAGAACTCAAAAGCCAAACACTATCTACAATTTTATGTTTAGAGACAGCATCCAGTTTATGCCTGCCATAGGAAAGTAATAGTTCTCGTACAGGTAGCTGCCCCCGCTTATGTAGCTGAACGTGTAACCGTTTGGTTCATATTTCACATTGAACAAATTATTTAGCTGAAAAGCTAGTCTTGCTTCCCTCACCCATTTGGTACGTAATGTGTAAGCTGCCCGCAAATCGTTTACCACAAAGGCCTCCAAGCTGCGGATGTCGGTGCTGGTATTGTCTAAAAACTGACGGCCCACATGCTTGCCAAGCCAGCTTAGTTCCAGGTTGGATACCGGCAATACATTTACCGTTAGGTTTTGTACAATTGCAGGGGCAAACGAAATATCAGTGGTACCCCGGTCGATTAAAAGCTGCCCGCCGTTATCGTAATCATCTACATACTCCGTAAAGTTTTTAATCTTGTTTTTGCTTACAGAAATACTGTAGGCCGCATTCCAGATGTTGGCTCTGTAACTGGCTTCCAGCTCTGCGCCGGCACGGTAACTGTTGGGTATATTAATGCGGCTATAAGCACCTACATCGTTTATTTTTCCGGTTAATGCCAGTTGGTCTTTATACTGCATGTAGTAAAAAGTGGCAGCTATATCCAGCCCGTTTATCAGGTTGCTCCTTTTGCCGTTAAGTTCAATATCATGTAACTGTTCACTCTTGGGTTGTTCTGCTATACCTGCTTCAAAATCGTCACGATTCGGTTCTTTATTGGCCACAGCATAGCTTACAAATCCACTCCAGTTTTTATTTCGGTAGCTGATGCCAATTTTAGGATTTATGAAATTGTATTTATTATCTATATTAACGGTTGGGTTATTCCTAAAGCCATTGATCGTGTAGTTTACAAACCGGTATTGCAGGTCGCCAAAAAGCTCCCATTGTTTGGTTAGTTGCTGCTGCCATTTTGCATACAGGTTAATGTCGCTTTTTTGGGCTGGCAAGTTGTAGTATTTATTGTAAAGTGATGGTTGGACGATACTTGTAACCACTTCGCCAAAATGTTGGCCATTGTACCGGTTCCAGCCGCCGCCAATGGTAACCTGGTTCTTTTCGTTGCGTTGCTGAAAGGAAAATATTTGTCCAAAATAATTATTGTCCAGCCATAGCCTTCTTACCAAATCAGTTTTTTCGTAAATAGTGGTGCCAATAGTTACCGGCTGTAGTCCATAGTCGCTTAATTTTTCATCGGCTTTGTATTGTTCGTAGTAGCCACGGCCGGTGGTTAAAAAGAAAGCGGTGTTGAATTTCCAGTTGTTACGTAGTTCCTGGTTCAAAAATAGCTGGTAATGGTTTTGCCAGTAATTATCGGTTTCGTTATTGTAAGGTGTGCCGGGTTTCTCGGTTCCGGTACTATTAGCCGTGCGGTTATTTTGCAGGTCGCTTTCGGCAATGCCGTTCCATGCCTGGTAGGTTTTTTCTTTGCCAATAATAGCGTTAAACCTAAGGGCTGTTTTCTCACCCCAATACCCGGCGCTGGCATAGCCAGATTGCAGGCTGGTTTTGGCCCGGTCCACAAAGCCATCGCTGGAAATATTAGAAAAACGACCATCGAAAGTAAAATGCTTCCCTACCAGGCCGCTGCCAAGCTTTATGGTGTTTTTAAAGCTGTTAAAAGAACCATAACTGTTATTCAGTTCTATATATGGCTTGTCGTTGTATTCGCTGGTGCTAAAATTCATGCTGGCACCAAAGGCACCTGCACCATTGCTGCTGGTACCCACGCCCCGCTGTATTTGTATGCTGGAAACTGAGGAGGCAAAATCGGGCAGGTTTACGAAAAAAGTACCCTGGCTTTCCGCATCATTATAGGGGATGCCATTAATGGTCATATTGATGCGAGTAGCATCGCTGCCACGTATGCGGATGCCTGTGTAACCGATGCCATTACCCGCATCGCTGTTAATAACCACGTTGGGTGTTTGGTTTAAGATAAAGGGCAGATCCTGGCCAAAATTGTTTTTTTCAATAAATTCTTTGCTGATATTGGTTTTAGTAAACGGCGACCTTTCTCCGGCTCTTATTGCAGTTACTTCAACAGGTTGTAGTAGCAGTGTTTCCTGGTTAAGGTACAGGTTCACCACGCTGGCAGAGGAAGCTACCGTGGTGTCGGCTGCACGGTAGCCCGTAGCAGTAATGTAAAGTGAAAATAGGCCGGAGTTTTTTGCGGGTAGTGTAAAGCTGCCATCGTCGCTGGTAATTACGGAGCTTCCGTTGCGAACCACTACTGTTGCGGCTTCTACGGGTTTGCCTGTTTGCCGGTTCAGCACTACGGCTCGTAACGTTGTTTGTGCAGTAGCGTTTATTGCAACGCTGCTTAGTATTAAAAGGTTGAAAAACTGTTTCATAAGTTTTATAGGTTTTTAGAGACCATACTTATGCAAACGAAAGAGGATACGGAAAAGCCCTGCAGAACTTCCTTACCATCCCTTCGCAGGCATTATCCTGATCAGGTTCTACGGGTATTTCTCAGTCCCTTGCGGAACACCCCGGGTAAATTTTGTAAAAAGCAAATCTATATATCACTACATCAAACAGCAAAACTTTTATCATTCCTGTAACTAATAGCTAAAAGCCTTCGTAATAATCCCAAACGATTTCAAAATGAAAATCAATAAATTTTTATTGCTGATTGCAATGGCGCTGATCAATAGTTTCAGTCATGCACAAAAAACAGTTTACGATGCTAATGCGCAGGTAAGAGATATAGGCACCTTTACTGGTGTAACCGTATCAAGTGCAATAGACCTCTACATTTCAATGGGTACAGAAGCTGTAGTTGCAGTAAGTGCCAGCGAAAAATCTTATTTGGAAATGATTACAACAGAAGTTAAAAACGGCATGTTGTATATTGGCTTTAACGGAAAAGGACTTAGTTGGTCTCCAAAAAATTTGAAGGCTTATGTGTCTGTAAGAACCATTACCAAATTGAAGGCTTCGGGTGCCTGCAATGTATATGTGGATGGATCGCTGAATGCCCCCGACCTGGAGTTAGAGCTAAGTGGGGCCAGTGATTTTAAAGGCGAAGTAAATGCGCAAAACCTTCGGTTGGATGCCAGTGGCAGTAGCGACTATACCATATCCGGTAAAGTTGTAAACGCCAAAATTCGGGTAAGTGGTTCCAGCGATGTAAAAGGATTTGAATTGGTGACTGAAAATTGTAATGTAGAAGCATCTGGTTCATCGGATGTACATATTGCGGTGACAAAACAACTGAAGGTAGACGCAAGCGGCAGCAGCGATGTTATTTATAAGGGGGAGCCGGCCGTAAAAGAAGTACGCAGCAGCGGTAGCTCGGATATTAGAAATGCCGGCGGCAATAAAACAAGCAATTAAAATAATGTTGGATGGTATAGGCCTCAGCCCTACTTTTGCAATCCAAATTTGAAGGGCGTAACAGATGTGTTCCGTAAAAAACGGAGTCGGGATTATTACCCGAAGGCTTATAAGCCGCCCCTGAAACAACATTCAAGAAAATGGCAAACCGCGAAGTAGAGCAGCGGTAGCTCGTTGGGCTCATAACCCAAAGGTCGGAGGTTCGATCCCTCCCTTCGCAACAACAGAAAACAGAAGCCTCAGTTGAGGCTTTTGTAGTTTTAGCCATGCAGCACGGTTCGCAATGAATAATAGGAACAAGGCTGCCCCGATTTTTTGTGGATAACACGGAGTAAATGCACTGTAACGGATTTTTTATGAAGAATCGGAATTCATCAGGACTTGCTTTATAGAAAATGGCCATTTTTCGAATATGTATCTATACTTAGCGATGAAGGTTAAAACCAATCTGTCTATTATTTTACACTTTTACAAACCATAAACCTGGAACCCTGAACCTTGTGCTTTGTACCTTAAACCTCGTTCCTTGAACGTCTGAATTTTGAACCCAAATTATGTCTTTCAAATCTGGTTATGTAAGCATCTTCGGCAAGCCCAATGCCGGCAAAAGCACCCTCCTGAATAAGCTGATGGGTGAGAAAATGGCGATTGTAAGCCATAAGGTGCAAACCACCCGCCACAGGATAAAGGGTTTTTTGAATGATAAAGATTACCAGATAGTTATCAGCGACACGCCGGGAATTATAGACCCGAAATACAAGCTGCACGAAAAAATGATGCAGCATGTAAAAAATTCTATGCAGGATGCAGATGCGGCGGTTTTTTTGTATGATCTTTCAAGTAATGGGCTGGAAGAGGCCGATCAGATATTTAGTTCGCTCCGGATCAAAGCGCCGGTGATACTGGTACTCAACAAAACCGACCTGGCAAGTGCCGAAAAAATACAGGCTGCCATTGAATTTTTTAAAGACCGCCCATACGGAAAACAGATACTTCCTATTTCGGTTACTAAAAGCCAGGGTGTAGAAAAGTTGATCCCCTTATTGCTACAGCATATACCAGAAGGTGAACCCTTTTTTCCGCAGGACGATTTAAGCGACATGCCCACCAAATTTTTTGTAAGCGAACTAATACGGGAAAAAATATACGAGTTCTATCATGAGGAGATACCGTACCACACGTCCGTATTGATACAGGAATTTAAAGAAAAAACGACCCTGATTAAAATACAGGCGGATATTGTGGTACACCGCGATACACAGAAGTTTATTGTGATTGGCGAAGGTGGCAGCATGATAAAAAAACTGGGCACCGAAAGTCGCAAAGCAATTGAAGAGTTTTTGGGTCAAAAGGTATTTTTGGAATTGTTTGTAAAAGTAAAACCAAAGTGGCGGGATGACGAACTGCGACTTAGGGAGTACGGATATAATTAAGAGAATTAAGATTTACAATTTGGGATTTACGATTTTTATCAGCACTGATCGAACTCCACAAATCGTAATTCGTAATTCGTAAATCGTAAATAACTATGAGTTTTACATTAGCAATAGTAGGCAGGCCCAATGTGGGCAAAAGCACTTTCTTTAACCGGCTGCTGGAACAACGCAAGGCCATTGTGGACGATGAAAGCGGCGTAACACGTGACAGGCAATATGGTGTGGCCGAATGGTGTGGCAAATCTTTTAACGTAATAGATACCGGTGGCTTTGTGCCCGATAGCCAGGATATATTTGAAAGAGAAATAGCCAAGCAGGTAAAGATTGCAGTACAGGAAGCAGATGCCATGCTTTTTATGGTGGATGTAGCTACAGGCATTACCGACCTTGACGAAGTGATGGCGGATGTATTGCGCCGTACCACAAAGCCTGTTTTTTTAGCGGTTAATAAAGTGGATAACAGCCAGCGCCAATTGGATGCCACAGAGTTTTACTCCATGGGTTTTGAAAACACGTTCTTCCTTAGTAGTATGAGTGGCAGTGGCACCGGAGAAGTGCTGGATGCCGTAGCCGAACTGATTACCCCCGAAGCCAGTGATGAAGTGCTGGACCTGGATGCCTTGCCAAAATTTGCCATTATGGGCCAGCCGAATGTAGGCAAGAGCAGCCTGCTGAACGCTTTGATAGGGCAGGAGCGGACCATAGTAAGCGATATTGCCGGCACCACCCGGGATACGATTCATACCCATTATAATCTCTTTCAAAAAGAATTTATACTTATAGATACTGCGGGTATTCGCCGCAAAACAAAGGTGAATGAAGACCTGGAATTTTACAGCGTTATACGAGCTATTAAGGCGATGGATGAAGCAGATATCTGCCTGCTTTTAATAGATGCGGTAAAAGGACTCACCGCCCAGGACATGAACATTTTTAGCCTTGCGGAAAAGAAAGGAAAAGGTATAGTGGTGGTGGTAAACAAGTGGGATCTGCTAGAAAAAGTAACCAATACAGCCCGTGACTACGAAAAGGAATTAAAGCAAAAATTTGCACCTTTTACCGATGTGCCTGTGCTGTTTATATCGGCTACAGAAAAAACCAGAATCTTTAAAGTAATAGAACTGGCTCTTGAGGTGTACGAAAATAAAACCCGCAAAGTGGCTACCAGCAAGTTGAACGATATTATGCTGAAAGCGATTCAGGCTTACAACCCGCCGATGGTAAGGGGTAATTTAATTAAGATAAAATACGTGGTGCAGTTACCTACTTACGTGCCATCGTTTGCCTTTTTTACCAATTACCCTGACGATTTAAAAACGCCTTATAAGAATTACCTCGAGAATAAACTGCGGGAAAATTTCACCTTCACGGGTGTTCCAATTAGGTTATTTTTTAGGAAGAAGTAGGCGCCTTTCCTTGCGGTTGCGCACCTCAACAGAGATAATGAAAATGGGTAAGATGCAATAGTTCCTGTATTGAATATTAGAAACAGAACATTTGGATTGCCCGATAAATTAAACTTATTCCCTCTGCGGTTTTCAACTGTCTCCATAGCTATAGCGTCAAACTAATGGTGACCACATGTGTGTCAAGATGAAATGCCGTGGATTTTTCTAGAACATATCCATACCTCATTGGGGTCTCGTTCCGCACAATCTTAACCTTATTACAGGCTTGTAGTGCTAGTGGTTTAAATGGTAGATTCTCTGCAAGTTTAAGTTGAAGCATTAAGTAATCACCCCACTCGATGAGTTCAACGAGTTTGTTGAAGACATCAGCCTGCAGAGCAATGCTGCCAAGCCATTTCGCCTGGCGGGCCTTATTACCAATGCCAACCATCGCGTAACCAGGACGGGTAAAAGCTTTGCCAACATGAGCATTGAGGATTATACCAGAAAAACCGAGTTTACGCTTTGGAGCGAAGACTATGCCCCCTTTAATACCTTTCTCACCAACGGCCTCACCGCAATGGTAACCGGTTTCCACAAGCCCCGGATGCGCTTTAATGGCGCCGAAAAATTCCAGGACGGCCGGGAGTTTAAAGTGCAGGGCAACCAGCTCATCGAAACGATGAAACGCACCATGACCAAACAGGTAAAACTCACCATCGAAGCCCGCTCCATAAAACCCAACATGATCGACTTCCTCCAAAAGAACCTGAAGAAAAACACCGGAGTGCAAAAACTCAACATCCACCTCTTCCACGAAAAGCAAAACATCCGGGTGGATCTGCGGACGGGTGGGTTTGAGATGAATGATGATTTGGCGAACTTTTTAGCGGAGAAGCCGGAGGTGGAGGTGGTAGTGGAGGTGCGGGGTTGGAAGATTTGGACAAGTTCAATTATTACGACCCCATTATGTCAATTCTAACCGGTCGACGGATTTTTTCCACTAAATCTTGTAGTCTCTTATAAGTTTGCCAGTGTCGGAAAAATACTGGAATGAAAATTAAAAACTTAATTTCGGCACTATATAATACAAGCAATGAGCAGGATTAGAATAAAAAAGTTTGGCCCCATAAAAGAGGGATTTAGCCATAAAGGCTCTGAGTGGATGGATATAAAAAAGGTGACGGTATTTATTGGAAACCAGGGTAGCGGAAAAAGCACTGTAGCGAAATTGATTTCAACATTTAGTTGGATGGAAAAAGCGATTAACAGAGGCGATCTGGATAAAGGTTCAATATCATTTGATTCATTTAAAAAAATTTGCGGCTATCAGGGGATACAAAATTATTTTCAAAACAACACAGAGATTGAGTATGCAGGTGAGGCCTTTAACATCAAGTATGACGAAAGAGAAAAATTTCCAATAATTTTCAAAGAAAAAGACAAGCAATATCTTGTTCCTAAGATAATGTACGTTCCCGCAGAAAGGAATTTTTTAAGTGTCCTCAAAAATGCATTTGATGTTAAAGGCCTCCCTGAAAGCCTATTCACATTTGCAGAAGAATACAGAAGAAGTCAACAAGAATTAGAAGGTCAATCAGTTGACCTCCCCATTAATAAGTACAAGTTCCAGTATGACTATCAAAAAGATATGTAATTTATTATTGGAGATGATTACAAACTCAACGTAACAGAAGCTTCCAGTGGAGTACAATCATTAATACCGCTGTATCTGGTATCAAAAAATTTAGCTGAATTAATTAAATCGTCTATAATACTCGACACAGAACAAATGACTGTGAGCCAGAAGTAAGGATGGACAATGAAATTAGTAAAATAATGCGGAACAAAGCTTTACTAGACGAAGAAAAAATAAACATGGTTAGCGAGGTAGAAGCAAGATTTCAAAATAAGGCGTTTATCAATATTGTTGAGGAACCAGAACAAAACTTATTTCCGACATCCCAACATGAAATATTAAACACCCTTCTGATGTTTAATAATATGAATGCCGGCAACAAGTTAATAATGACAACTCACAGTCCATATTTAATTAAATTTTTATCTTTAGCTGTAGAAGCAAATGGCTTGAAAGAGAAGTTAGAGAGTAAAGAGGTTGAGAATAAGTTGAACGATATTGTTCCATTACATTCGACAGTGAATGGAAATGATTTATCAATCTATGAATTTGATGAGATAAGGGGAGCGATTAGTCTTTTGGACAGTTATAAGGGATTGCCATCCGACGAAAACAAATTAAATAATGAACTTGGGGAGGGAAATGAATCATTTGCAAAACTTCTGGAAATTGAGCAAACATTATGAGTGACATTTTTAGAATTCTTTGCCAGGACATTACAGATGCAAAACGTTTTGGAATTTGTGATGACAAGCCTCATCAAAGAGCATGCATCGATACTATTGACGGAAGAAATTGGATGACAGTGATTGAAAACGATTTGAGACATGACGTTACCTTTACCGCATTGGATAATTGCATAGAAATTCGAAAAGACAATGGCAAAATGGAAAGCCGTTGCGAAGGAATTATTACTTACAACTATACAATCATTTTCCTTGAAATTAAAGACAGAACAGGAGGCGCAAATACCTGGGCAAAGGATGCTGACAAGCAACTCAAAACATTTATTGCGTTAATTGAATTAAAAGTAGACTTGGGCAATTTCTTATCAAGGAAGGCATATATCAGTAACCGGATTCAAAGAGGCTCTAAACAAAACCATCCAGTAAGAATTAAACAGTTTTTAGAGCAAACCGGGTATATACTGCGGGTAAACAGTAGTATTGTTACTGAATAATAGGGAGTGTGTTTTTAATCGAGTCCGATACATTATAAGTATGACTCGATTCGCTGTTGTGGGTGCTACTAAAATCATAAGCTTTACCGTATTAGTGTCAGCAACGAGAACTTGGCAAATGTTTTAACCAACAAGCACCACACCAAAAAAAAATTGCATAGTTGAGGTTTTGTATTGTAGTTAAAAGCACCGCCATCCGCATTTGTTCGATACCCTACAAACTAGTAAGGTTCTAAATCCCCATCCGAGTTAACGTAAAAGAATGAAAAACAGTCCCCAATTCCCCAATAACCATCGAAGTGGAGCTTAAAAGTACCGATGCCGGCCTTAAAAGCTCCGACTTCTGTGCCTGATGCTACGGTTTCACCCCAAGAACCATACTCCTCAAGCATCCCCTCAATAGCATAAAAATCCGAAGTCACCTCCCCCCATCCACCCCGCAATAAGCGGGGCACGTATAAAACCGTGCCGATGAAAAATAGTAGTTCACGGGATCATTGCATCGGTTCCAATGCGTTGCCAAGGGATTATTGTGGATATAGTTAAGTTTTTGCAAAGCAGTAGCACGTTTTTAACAAGGAGAAAGCCATGGAATCCCGTTGCCAGAATTTTTATGCCTTGTTGTGGGCGTTCACTGCGAACAATGAAAGCGATGCAGGGTCATGTAGCAGGAGATACTTTGTAAACTCATGGGCGGTAAATTTTGCTCCTGGGTCGGACCCCTACCAACTGCCACTCTATCTTTCAAATTGCATAACTAAAATGCATTGCCTTACGGTTGTAAATGAATCGGAATACCTGACCGTGACTACAAACTAAATTAAAATCCTAATCTCGATACGTAAAAACATTTTATGAACCACACAACCATGAATATAGCGGCCGGTATTCTTAAACCGCAAAAAACGTATACTCCGGAGAAAATACTCGCTGCGGGCGGAGCGACGGCCTTTGGCAATAAATCGGGTAAAAAAAATGGAGGATTTAATTAGGCATTCAAAAATGCACCAACACCAGAGCCATTTACCGAAGATGAATGGAAAAACACGGTGAATCAATTGAATGAAACAAAGGCATGAATCTGTTATTTTACACCCATATCATATTGACCATTATAAGAGCCAGCGATTCTACAAGCCTTATTCATTTCCTGAACCCTAAAAATGCTCCTGTGTACGTTTCAGTGGCTTCGGAGGCAAAAATAAAGTCGATTGCGATTCAAAATAATTGGGGCGTAAACAGATGTAACCGGCTGAACGTTTTTTTAGATCAAACCAATATCATTGAAAATAATCTCCTCAATGTCAATGCCTAAATAGAGATTGACGCCTATTGCTAAAGAAGAAATCCGGCGTTCCTAAGTTACCCATGTAAAACGCCAAGAAGTATGGGTAAAAATGATTTGTGGATTGCTTTACCTGCAGCGCTTTTAGGTTTGCAACTGGTTACTACCGATGGTATGCTTAAACCGTTAAAAACTCATACTCGGAACGAAAGTTCTTTGGCATGGCCTGGGTGGCAGCGCATTTGCAAGCTCCTTGCTGCAATGGGCAAATAGTCCATCTCCATTCGTCCATGTCATAGCATCTCTAAATCATCCCAAATAAGAAAAAGGTAATTTACACAACCAGTTTATAATCCCTGGCAAGTTTTAGCAGTAGCTGCGAATTGCTGGCGTTGAATTTTTGCATAAGGTTTTTGCGATGTGTTTCTACGGTATAGGGGCTCAGAAAAAGCTTTTTGGCAATACCGGGGCCGGTGAGGCCTTCGTTTAGTAATTGTAAAATTTCAGCTTCGCGGCGGGTAAGCACGGGTAGAAAACTGGTGGCAACCGCTACGGTTCTGAATTGTTCGAGAATGGTATCGTTGGCGGCTTTGCTGAGGAAGATCCGCCCTTCCCAAACGGTGTAGATAGCTTCCAACAATTCACTACGATCCATATTTTTAAGGAGGTAGCCATTGCCACCCCGTTGTAAGAGTTGGGTGATGATTCCCGAATCGTTGGCAGAGGTTAATCCAATAATCTTTACCGTGTTGTTTGATTTACGGATCTCGCCGCAAAGGGAGAGCCCATCCATATCGGGCAGACTAATGTCGAGCAGGATGATATCGTAAGCTGCTGCGGCCAGCATGGCAAGACCTTCCCGTGCAGTGAGTGCTGAGCCAGCTATGTGAATATCAGCCGCACCCGAAAGCATGGTGGTAATGCCGCCGGTAACCAGTGGATGATCATCTATTACCAGAATCCGAATCATAATTACGAATATACAACCACGGTTAAATACTCGGTTCCGATGAAGTGGTTTCAGCTATTAAAAACTCCATAATAACCGTGGTACCTAAGCCCAGCGTGGAATCGATATTTAACTGGCCGTTGAGGTAGTGTACGCGGTTTTTAACCGTGCTGATGCCAGCATTGCCTTGCTGAGCCGCTTCCGACACATTGAAACCCACACCATTGTCTTCTATAGTGATGGTGAGCCTGTCGCTGTGCTTGTTAAACTGGATGATGACTTCGGTGGCTTGTGCATGCTTAATGATATTATTGAGTAGCTCCTGCACAATCCGGTATAGCATGATTTCAGTATTGTTGCTGAGCCGTTGTTCCAGACCATAAGCCTGTAAAGAAATCTTCAAAAGTCGGCCTATATTGATATTGTTGCACAGATCTTGTATGGCATTGATTAGGCCAAGCTTCATCAGCACTTCCGGCATTAGGTTGTGGGCTATGCGTCTGAGTTCTACCGAGGCCGTGTCTGCCAGTTCATAGCTTTTAGTAAATAAGGGATCTTCCGCCAGTGTGGGCTGCTGGTGTTTCAATGTACTGAAATACATTTTTACGGTAGAGAACAAACCGCCCAGCCCGTCGTGCAAATCTCGGGCCACACGGCTGCGCTCCGTTTCCTGCCCGGTAATCATCGACTGAAGGGAAATCACCTGCTGTTCCTTTTTAAGCGAAACAATTTTCTCTTCGTTTAACTTTTGGTGCTGCTCCAGCAGGCGGCGTTTGTTTCTATCGTTTCTTGTTTTGAACCAGAAAAAAATACCCAGCAGTATTAAAAGGCCGCCGGATACGTAGCGGTAGGTATCCAGCCTTTTTAAAGCAATTGTTTTATCCAGTTCTTCTGTTTTGAGCCGGAGAATTTCTTTCTCTTTTTTGCTGTTTTCAAAAGCTGCTTCGAGGTGGGTACTGTATTGCCTGGTTTCGGCTACCAGTATGCTGTCGTTGAGCTTGGTATAATCCCTCAGGTATTTATAGGCATTTTTATAGTCATTTGTTTTTTGGTAGTATTCGCTCAGTGGCAGGCAAATGCGGAAATAAATGTCACGGCTGTTGGCTTGTTCTGCTTGCTGTACGGCAGTTGTAAGGTATTGGTATGCCTGCGGCAGATTATTCTTTTTAAGATAGGCAGTGCCAATTGAAAGATTGTACTGTGCAGGCTGGTAGTTATTTCTCAGCGCTTTTTGCAACGCTGTTTTATAGTATCCGATCGCAGTGTCGAACTGGTCGTTTTTGGAATAGTAATCGCCGATAACATTGTAAGAGTCGGATGCCAGGTTAAAATCGAGGGTGTGTTCGATATAGCCCAGTAATTTC
>Ga0105048_10013696_pt1 | contig 12659 bp, 10 predicted proteins | sample MAT05_FD_78382 | JGI IMG/M metagenome (GOLD analysis project Ga0105048, IMG submission 78382) | Freshwater microbial communities from Lake Fryxell liftoff mats and glacier meltwater in Antarctica - MAT-05 | ecosystem: Environmental > Aquatic > Freshwater > Ice > Liftoff microbial mat | place... | reverse complement strand
TTGCTCACTGCGGCGTTCGGTTTCCTGTCTCAGATGCTCCCGGACTCCGGCACCGCGCCGTCCACGGAAGCGGTGACACAATTGCGCCAGCAACTGACGGAAGCAGCAGAAACCGACGACAAAGGTCAGAAGTCGCTGAAGATCAATCTTCCGTCGGAAGAATCGCTGACTCAGTTTGCTGAAGCATTGGCAAAACTTCTGGCGCTCAGGCAACCGACTTAGTATTCCAGGATATACGTTCTTCAGCGATACCAAACACGATGCGGGAGGAAATGCGTTTCTCATGCGGTGGGTGCGAGTGATACTGTTCGCATGAAAATGTCATCCAGACTCTGACGTTCTGAACAGGTTGAGATTTGATGTTGATCACAATTCCGGAAGATTTTCAAACTTTTGTTTCGCGCGGCGTGGCCAGCGGTCGATTTCGTTCCGAGGAAGCAGCCGTATGTGAGGGTCTGAACCTGCTTCGAGACAGGGAACGCAAGCTCGAGGCGTTGCGAGCAGATCTTCAAGTGGGTCTCGAACAACTGGACGCTGGTCAGTCGATAATACTGGATATTGAAGACATTAAACACCGTGGCCGCCAGCGGCTGGCGACTTCAGGGAACGAGGGCTGATGGCGATCGTTTCTGTTGCCCACAACGCAAACTTGATCCTGAACAGATTTGGCTATTCATTGCGACTGACAATCCGATTGCAGCAGATCACACATGTTGACAGTTTTTCATACCGCAGACTGGCATCTGGGGCAGACCTTTCATGGCTTTGACCGGGATTTAGAACACGCCGCTTTTTTCGACTGGCTCCTGCGACAGCTTATCGCCCAGCGTCCAGATGCGATGATCGTCGCAGGGGACATTTTCGATTCGATCAACCCGTCGGCTGCGTCGCTGCGGCGTTACTACACCTTTCTGGCGGCCGCCTATGCGGCATTGCCGTTACTGCAGATCGTGATCACCGCTGGCAACCACGATGCGGCTGCCAGGCTGGAGGCTCCTGCTGGCGTCCTCGATTCCCTGAACGTCACCGTGGTCGGAACCGTGAACCGCGATGAAAACGGCAACATTGACTTCCAGAAGTTTCTCGTCCCGCTGCGAGACGACTCGGGGACGATTCAGGCCATCGTGCTGGCGGTGCCGTTTCTTCGCCCCTCGGACGTCCCGCTGATTCCTGAGGCCGCTGATCCGTACCTGGACGGTGTCCGAGAATTCTATCGTCAAGTTGCGGAGGCTGCTCGAGCGATGAAGTTGGCTCAGTGCCCCGATGCGGCTTTGATCGCGATGGGACACTGTCATCTTCACGGCGGCGAAGAATCGACCGATTCCGAACGGCGGCTGGTGATTGGCGGAGCGGAAGCCATCGGCCCGGGCACGTTCGCCAGCGACATCGCGTACGTGGCACTCGGTCATTTGCATAAGGCTCAGAAGTTTGACGGCGGTCGCATTCGCTACTGTGGCAGCCCGATTCCGCTGTCGTTCTCTGAAGCGGGCTACACACATCGACTGCACAAACTTGCCTTCAGCAACGGCGGGTTGCACGCAGTCGAAGACGTGCCTGTGCCTCGCACTGTGGCCCTGATGACCATTCCTGCAGCAGGATCGGAGCTGATCGATGACCTGCTTCCTCAGTTGGAGCAACTGACGCTCGATGCATCGCTGCCGCCAGAACAACATCCATTCCTGGAAGTCCGTGTGCTGGAAAACGGTCCGGATCCGACGCGTCGCAAGCGGATTGAGCAGGCTCTGGACGGCAAGCCGGTGCGACTGGCCAGGATCAAGCCAGAAAGTTCTTCGAAGAAATCGACCAGCGACGACGTCCATGCGCCGATCGATGTGATCGACCTGAAGACGATCAGTCCTGAGGAGATTCTGCTCAGCGCTCATCGTGAAAAATACGGCACCGAAGCCAGCGAGTCACTGCTGAAAGCGTTTCGCGAAATCCTGCTGCAGGAGAATCACGACTCATGAAGATTCTCCGTATCACGCTGAATAACATTGCGTCGCTGTCAGGAACGCACACGGTCGATTTTACTCGCGAACCGATGCGATCGGCTGGATTGTTTTCGATCAGCGGCCCGACCGGCTCCGGCAAAAGCACTCTACTGGATGCACTGTGCTTGTCGCTGTACGACGCGACGCCTCGCCTGGAACCGTTTCGTCGTTCGACGACGCTTGTCGATCTTGCGGCGAAGGAATCGCAGGCTGATCCTCGTTCGCTGCTGCGTCGAGGCGCCGGGGCAGGTTTTACGGAAGTGGCGTTCGTCGGCGTTGACGGACTGTCGTGGACGGCTCGCTGGACTGTTCGCCGAGGCCACAAAAAATCCGACGGTGCGCTGCAAAATGTGGACATGGCTCTGTATCGAGGACACATCGCTCCCGGAAGCTCGGGAACTATGGAAACGAGCGGAACAAAGACGGACGTTCTTAGCGCGATCAGGGACAAAATCGGTCTGACGTTTCAGCAGTTTACGCGAGCCGTGTTGCTGGCTCAGAATGACTTTGCGACTTTCCTGAAGGCCAAAGACAGTGACCGAGCGGAAATCCTGCAGGCATTGACCGGCACTGAACGCTTCGAAACAATTTCAAAGGCGACCTACCAACGCGCGGTTTCCGAACGGCAGGCGGTCGAACAACTGCAGTCGCGGCTCCAGGGCAATGCGTCGCTTTCGACGGATCTTCGCACGGAAGCCGAAGCCGCAGCGTCAGAGGCAGGAGAAAGTGTGCGGCTGATTGAGCAAAGCGTGAGAGTTCTGGAATCACAGACCGCGTGGTTTAAAGACCATGCAAAGATTAAAGACGGGCTAACGAAAGCTCAGGAAGCCCAGGCGCTGGCCGTTGAGAAAAGTGCCGCCGCGTCTTCGCGGCGCCAGGAACTGGATTTGACGGAAACCGTATCGCGAGATGCTCGGCCACTTCGCAACGCTGAGTTGCAGGCTGCTGCCGACATCGCAACGGCAGCGACGGCCCGCGAGTTGGCGGTCGCGAAACGTGAATCGTGTGCAGGACTGTTGGCGGATTCGGACGCGAAACAAAAACAGGCCGAAGCAGCTCAGGCGGCGATCGTTGCTGAGCAGTCTGAAAGCCGAACTCTCCTGAATCAGGCTCGCGCGCTGGATGCGACGCTCGCGCCGTTGCAGCTTCGATTCGTAGCGGCAACTGCCGCTGTGGACGAAGCGAAAACGAACCTGCAGACTGCGTCGGTGAAGTTGCAGACGACGAACTTGCAACGAGTTGCATTCCTCACGGAACAAAGCTCGCTGGAAAGCGATCGTGAGCGTCTGGCGTGCTACCTTCCTTTTGTCGGTGAGGCCGCCATGTGGCTGGATCGCCTTGACGCGGCAGCGGCGGCACAGACTCAGGTTTCGGAGGAGCTTGCGAAGCTGAAGCAAGCGACCGAACAACTGAGTGAGATGGAAACCAGGATCAGGCTGCAGAAAGAAACCGAGCCAGCGCTGCAGGCTGCCTTTGATTCGGCCGAGCGAGCCCTTCACGACGCGATGGAAGCCGCAAGTCGATTCGATGCGGAGCACCTGGCTGCGGATCGATCCCGATTGGATACATCGCTGCAGGCGGTAACCCGGCTTGGGGTCCAGCTTCGGGAACTCCAGACTCAACAGTCACGCGCTACGGAGATTCAGGACGAACTTGAAAAGCTGACAGCGGACCAGGCAACAGACATTGTGGCACTCCGGCAAAAACAGGACGTGGATCTGCCCGCTGCCGCCCACACGCACGACGCTGCAAAGACCCAGTTGGAATTGATCAAAGCGGCGATCGACGATCATGCAAAACGGCTGCGAGCGACGCTGCAGACGGGCGAGAACTGCCCTGTCTGCGGTTCAGTCGATCATCCTTACAGTCAGCATGCTCCGGACCTGGTGGCCACCGCGGTGAAGGCTGCAGAAGCATCGGTCAGGAACTATGAAAAGCGTCGCGACGAGATCAAGGACCAGATCGCTCGTCTGGACGCTGCTGTGAATGCTCGAACAGAATCGCTCGCTCGCAGGCAAACCGACAGCCGGGCGCTGACGGAAAGCATTGCTCAGTGGACGAATGATTCAAAGGATCATTCGGAGGTCGCGGCTGTCCTTTACCTGGCGGCAGACAGTCGACTGCTGGCAGCGGAGCAGCGCGTTCGTGACATCAACAGCGAACTCCAGAAGATTGCTGAAAGTGAAAAAGAGCAACGTGCGGCCGCAAAACAAACAGACGGCTGTCGAAAAAAGATGGAGCAGTCTCGCGATCAGTTGCAGTCGCACCATCTGCAACTGGGGAAACTCGAAACACAACAAGGCGTTGCGGCTGAAAAACTGTCGAATGCCAAACGGCTATCAGACACCGCCGAGCAGCGACGCGCCGAAACGCATGATCAACTCCGTGTCCTTTGGGCCGGACTGCCGGATTCACGAGTGGCATTCGAAAGAGACTCGGGCGAGTTCAGAACGTCGTTTCAGACGGGAACAACCGACTGTGGTCGCATCGAACGTCGGCTTGCGGAGCTGGTTGGTGAGATTCAAAAAGCGGACGCTGCAATGGAGCCGCTGCAGGATTCGCAGAAGCAGGCTCAGCAGACACAAGATCGGTGCGCGTCGGAATTGAAGACCGTTGCCAGCGAGCGGGAACAGCAACTCAGCCAGCGAAAACTGTTGTATGAAGGCAGAGCTGCGGATGCCGTCGAAGCGGAGATTCACGACCGACTTCAGTTTGCCGCGAAGTCGCTGGAGAACGCAGCATCGCAGAGAAGCGAAGCAGACAAGAATCTGACAGCCGCGCTTTCGGAACTCGATTCAGGTCAGCAACGTTTTTCGCAGGCAGAAACAAAGCTCGTAGAGGCGCGCGATGCGATGGCCAGGTGGCTTGCCGACTTTGCCAGCCAGACGTCTCGCCTGTTGACGACGCCTGAACTTGACGAGATGCTGACTCGTAACGACGAATGGTTCAAATCCGAACGCATGGCGTTGGCCCAGCTTGATGCTGCGGTCACGTCAGCCGACAGCGCTGTGCGTGTCCATGCCACTCAGCTTCAGGATCATGTGGCGCTGCGGCCCACTGAAGACCCGGAAGCTACCGTTCTTGAGCGGCTTGAATCTCAGCAGGCGGTCTTCGCGGCAGCAAAGGAAAAAGCGAATGCCGCTCGAGCTGTCATCCTGAGCGACGACGACCGCAGGCGAGACAATTCGATCCTCAGCGAACAGATTCAACGGCAGCAGGAAATCGCGGACCCGTGGCTGAAGTTGAACGAGTTGATTGGTTCATCGGACGGTGCAAAATTCAAAATGATCGCTCAGCGGCGGACGCTGGATATTCTGCTGCAATACTCCAACCTGCAGTTAAATCAACTGGCGATGCGTTATCGTCTGGAACGCCTGCCGGAATCTCTCAATCTGGTCGTGATCGATCGCGACATGGGCGACGAAAAACGGTCGATCCTTTCGCTATCCGGCGGTGAGTCGTTTCTTGTTTCTCTGGCTTTGGCGCTGGGATTGGCATCACTGACGTCGAATCGGCTGCAAATCGAATCGCTGTTCATCGATGAAGGATTCGGGAGCCTGGATTCGGAAACACTGAACATCGCAATGAGCGCACTGATGACACTGGAGAATCAGGGACGCAAGGTTGGAGTGATTTCGCACGTCACGGAAATGACCGACGCGATTCAGGTTCAAATCAAAGTAGTCAAGGGCGGCGGCGGAGCGTCTCGCATCGTGGTTCCTGGGGCTGATCCGAATCAGGTGAATCCGCAATCAGATTTGGAATTGAGTGCGAACACGTTGGGGGTCAAGCCTTCGGCGGCGAATCCAAATAATTCGGATGAAGTTCAGGCCGTGGCGACAGCAATCGTGGCGATTCTGCAGCGCGAAGCGCAGCAGGGTAAATCGAAAGTTTCAACGACGGCATTGCGAAAAGAAATTGGTTGCTATGTGAAAGATTTCAGTGCTGCTCAGGTGTTGCTTGGTAAAAAGATTGTCATTGATGGTCGTAGTCTGCGGCTTGCAGAAGTGTAGCCATCATCGCTCCGCGTGATGAGCCCACAAGGTTCCATGTGACTGATGTTTGAACACTGCTGAGTCATCAGGACGCGAGCCCTTGAAGGCTGGTCACGGCGGAGCGAGAAGGCTACATTCCGTGAATGATTGATTGCACAATGAAAGAATGCCAATGACGATTGCATTGAACCGAAACAGAATCCGAACCGCCGCGTGCATCTTGTTGACCGCAATTGCAGCGCTGCTGAGCGGCACGGCCACGGCCGTTGAAGTGGAGTTCGTCGTGGGCGACTTGATGGTTACAGAAGGTGGAACGTGGGATGCGGCGAGCAGTCCGCTCACGGCGCCGTTTGGAGTGGATTTTAACGCCGACGGCGAGATGTGGATTGTGGAACTGGAAGGCGGGCGAGTGCATCAGTTCGACGCGGCTGGAAAACTGCATCTTGCGGGTGGCGACGGGTCACAAAGTTACACCGGTGATGGCGGGCCGCTGGCAAAGGCGACGTTTAATGGCATGCACAACTGTGCGGTCACGCCCAATGGCGACCTGTACATCGCTGACAGCTGGAATCACTGTGTTCGTAAAGTAGATGCAGCGACCGGTGTGATTTCCACGATCGCAGGCACGGGGCACAAGGGATTCAGCGGCGACGGCGGTCCGGCAACACAGGCCACGTTTGACTTCGTGATGTGCATTACGCTGAATCCGACCAACGATGTCCTTCATATTGCCGATCTCAACAATCGCCGGATTCGTGCTGTCGATCTGAAGTCCGGGCTGGTGGCGACAGTGGCAGGGAATGGCAAGAATGGCGTGCCTGCGGATGGCGATGTTGCCGTTCAAAGTCCGCTTGTGGATCCGCGAGCTGTCACGCAGGATTCCAGGGGAAATCTCTGGATTCTTGAACGCGGTGGCAATGCACTTCGAGTCGTGTTGCCAAATGGAACGATTCAAACCGTCGCAGGAACCGGGACTCAAGGATTTGTGGACGGCCCGGGGCGGACCTCACAGTTTGGATCGCCCAAGCATCTCTGCGTTGATGAGGCCGACAATGTCTATATCGCCGATGACGAAAACTCTGCCATTCGACGATTCGATTCGAAAACCCACGAAGTGACGACGATCCTCGGAAAAGGGCAGGGCGATGCCCGGATCAATCTCAGTCATCCCCACGGAGTGACTTGGGAGAATGGCTGGCTCTATGTCGTCGATATGGGCAACAATCGCGTATTGCGCACGAAGCCATAGAGAACATTCCAGTTCCATTGTCTCAAAACGCCAGTTTCTCCGGGAAGTATTTTCCAAGCAGGTCGGCATAGTAGGGCCGGAGTTTTTGCCAGTCGGGAGGTTCCGGCGATTTCGAGTACAGGTCGTACGGATTGAACTTGCGGACCCATGGCAGCATCGCTCGATCGTGGTCGTCGCAGAGCCAGTCGTATTCGCATTCACGGTGCCATGCGTAAAATGAGTGGTAGCGGATCATATACAGCGCGGGTTCGGGAAGATGATCCTTCATCACGTGATACAAGTATTCGTCGTGGCCCCATGACATCAGCACCTGACGCAGACCACAATTCTTGTCGTAGACGCCCAGTTGCAGGCTCAATTTCGGATGGGCGTGATCCGGGTTGTCTGCGAAGAACTCGCTGAACACGATGCGGTCACTGAAGTGGCATCCGACCGGAAAAGTGTCGCCCACGACAGCCCATTGTGGTTCGCCATACAGGCACAGGACTTTGCCTAGATCATGAATCAGCCCCGTCAGGATGAACCAGTCTTCATGTCCATCTTTGCGGATGGACTCTGCGGTCTGCAGCAGATGCTGAAGCTGATCGAGGTCGATATCGGGGTCTGAGTCATCAATCAGCGTATTCAGGTAATCCAGCGCTTCGAAGATGCTCATCTGCCGTCGGTCGAGCCGCAGGAATTCTTCACGCTTCTGGCGGACAAAGTCGTACGTCTGATGCCGATGGTTCTGGCGATAGAATTCGCGGACTGTGTCCCGGGCCGATTCGTCGTAGTTGCGGTAATCGCTTTTTGCCTTGGCGTCCGGGACCGGGTAGACCTGTTCTTCTACAAAGTTCTCCCAGGCTTTGATCACATTTGCTGGACGAGGCTGGTCTTCTGAGGGGATTGACATGGGTAATGTGGCTCTCTCGGCGATGGTAACGCAAAAACTCGTGAATCAGTTTGCAGGCCGGACCGAGCATCGCGAGTTCCGGCTGACGCAGAGTGCCGGAACTGGGCACTGCCTGGTCCGGCCTGCAGAACCCCGAAACTCGGCTTCTTGAATCTGGCGGCAAGTGGTGGTTTTACCGGTCCTGCCGAATGTTGTAAATTGGTGTTCGTGTGATTCCGAGACTATCCAATGGAGAATGAATCGATGATCAAGTTCTTGTGGTCGGTCTGCACCCTGGTTGTGTTATCGCTGGTCAATTCTGCCGTGAAAGCCCAGATACCTGACAAGCCAACAGCGTCCGCAACGCCGTTGGCGAACGCGCATGCGCACAACGATTACGAACACACTCGACCGCTGCTGGACGCACTGGACCACGGTTTTACGAGCATTGAGGCGGATGTCTTTCTGGTCGAGGGACAGTTGCTGGTCGCACACAACCTGTTGGATGTCTCAAAAGAACGCTCGCTGGAAAAACTGTATTTTCAGCCGCTTCAGGAACGCGCAAGGGCAAATAATGGGCGGGTGTACAAGGACGGCCCGACAATCACACTGCTGGTTGACATCAAGACAAACGGTGCGGCGGCTTACGCATCGCTCCACAATCTGCTGGCACAATTTGACTCACTGATTTCAGTGACGCAGGACGGAGAGTACACCGAAAAAGCCGTCACGGTGATCATCAGCGGCGATCGACCGATACAGGAGATCGAAGACTCCAAACCTCGGCGAGTTGGAATCGACGGGAGAGTGATAGATCTCGACAGTGACAAACCGGCGGCACTGCTGCCGCTAATCAGCGATAACTGGACAAACCACTTTCGTTACCGTGGCGTCGGACCCATGCCCGATGCGGAGCGGGAAAAGCTGCATGACATGGTTGGCAGGGCACATTCCAAAAACCGCCGAATTCGGTTCTGGGCGACACCCGAGAATCCTGTACTCTGGAAAGAGCTGAAGGACGCGGGCGTGGATCTCATCGGGACCGACGATCTGGCAAAGTTGAGCACTTTCCTGCGGACTTGATGAATTGTACAGAGCTGACAATCTGCCTTGGCATCTCAATAATTGAACAACTGCGCCTGCTTATAGACGTTGCCGGTTGCCTGATTCATCGCCCGCTGTACGATGCCCTTACTATTACCGGTCAGGCGTCGTCCTTTGATGGCCCGCGCGACCATCTTGTGAGTCAGTTGTTCTGTGGAAGCCGCAACGAGGTCGTGCGGCTTCAGTTGCAGCTGTTGCATGAGGTCAGCGATCGGCTGTGGTCCAAAGTGGCGTTCGGTGTCATCTTTCATACACGGAATCTATTGGATCGGTAACCCTGTTGACCAGCGCCATGAGTGAACTTCCTGATGTCGATATCATTGTTGATGAGATTCCATACGATGGAGTTTTCAACATGTCGATGGATGCCGCTTTGCTCCAGTTGGCAGCAGAACGTGAACGGAGTGTCGTCCGCATTTATCAGTGGTCCGGGCCGACGGTGACGCTGGGGTATTTTCAGGGATCAGGGCGAGCAGTGGAATCGCCATTCCCGGGGATTCCGGTCGTTCGACGATTGAGCGGTGGTGGAGCGATTTTGCACGATCAGGAGATCACTTACTCTCTGGTGTTGCCGGATTCACATCCAGCGCGGCAGGATCCGTCTACCGTTTATCAAACAGTCCATCGAGCGATTATCAAACTGTTGTCCAATGCGGGTGTGCCATGTCAACTGCGCAGCGAGTTCGATGCGATGAATTCCAACACGGCAGTCGGCCACAGTGGCACCGCAGCCGAACCGTTTCTCTGTTTCCTGCGAAAGAACGCGAACGATATCGTGCATGCATCCGGCCACAAAATCGTTGGCAGCGCACAGCGACGACGTAAAGGTGTGACGCTCCAGCATGGCAGCATCATTCTGAAAGCATCGCGCGTGGCACCGCAGATACCGGGAATCGGAGAACTTGAACCGAACTTTTCGGACACCGACTTCCGGCAATCATTGCCCGGCATGATTGCCAGTTCCATCAGCCGTTCGATGAATCTTCGAAGTTATACAGACGCGGAGCAATCACTCGCCGCAGCAATTGCGTCGGAAATGAGATGAAACTTGTTGACGTAAACCTTTGGAGATTTTACCGGATGAAGTCTAAGAAAGGCCGTTTCAGCATCAAAGGCTGACCAGTCAATTGTCGAAACAATAAAGAAGTTGTCGCAACACGCAATGCAGCACTCAGGTCGGCCACAGATACGATTTCCTGAAACACTCGCATTTCACCGTGTTTTCAACTTCTGGCTCCGCTGAAACGGTTCCGCCGCCGATTGACCGCACACTGGCGGACTTTAACGGATAGGACCGACCGAGGGATTACCCCCGGAATGAAAATCGCAATTTGTTGCCAGTGAACGGTATTTGATGCTGGTAGACCTGCGCTGGATTGTTAAATTCATTGTCATTACGCGAACTTAAACTGTCAACCACGCCGAGATCCTCTGTTCGCGTGCATTTCGGAACGGTATTCATTCGTTCGGAGCACCATGATTATGGTTTCTGCGGAACTGAAAGTTGTCGGCGGCAAACACGTCGGCCAAGTGATTCCGTTGAATCGCCGCAAATTCCTGATCGGTCGCGAACAGGATTGCCAACTACGTCCCAACAGTGAAATGGTCAGTCGCCATCATTGTGTGTTCAGCGTGGACGATTATTCCGTCCGCCTGAGGGACTTGGGCAGTACGAATGGCACACTGGTGAACGGTGAGCGCATCAGGAAGGACGTTGTCCTGGTCGCTGGTGACAAAATTGTCATCGGCAATCTGGAATTTGAGCTTGTCATCCGACCAGGCGTCACTGTTGTTGAATCTGACAGTGCTGTGCTGCCATCGTTGCCCGCTGCATCCCCGACTGTATCCAACGAAGACACTCAGTTCACCGACAAGACAGTCTACGAATTGCCCGCAGTGTCTCCGGGCGGTGCTGCGGCGGTTCAGAATCAGGCGGCCCCGACGCAGCCAGTTCCGGTTGTCAATGCCGGCGACACGACGATGCTGAACATGCCACAGATGATGCCAGGGCAGTATCCATATCAGCAGATGATGCCGCAGATGGGTTATCCTGGCGGTATGTACGGCGGCTTTCCGTTTCAGCAGCCAATGATGCCTGGTTACGGGCAGATGTACCCGCAAATGTATCCGCAAATGATGCCGCAAATGGCCTATCCGATGCAGGGAGGAACAATGCAGGCTCCCCCAGCGGCACCTGGAGCTTCTGCAGAAGCCGGACCGTCCGTCATACTGCCAAATCCCGAAGACACAGGCGCGAAAGAATCGGACGTCGCCAAGGGCAGTTCGGGATCATCGCACAAGGATACCGACAAGCCAACAGGCGCTGCGGATGCGATCATCAAACAGTACATGGGGCGACGCTAAGACGGTTGGTCCTGTACAATTCATCAACGGGCTTTGCGAACTGTTCGCCAGGCCCGTTGTCATTTGACGTCTTCAATCCTGGAAACAACGACATGGCAGATCCCAGCGACGTTCAGCGAAAATATAAGGAGTTCCTTGACCTTCTTCCGCTGACTTTGACTTTAGCCGGACTGCCGCCCAGCGACCACGGACGCTATTTCACCGCTGAGCAGATCGAATCGCGATTGTTCACAATTCGCCATGCATGGAAAGCCGCCCGCCAGGTCACCCGCGAATGTATCCAGCCCGGCTCCGCTCCGGCTGCTTCATCGCCGGACGTCGGTTGACGCGGGGTCCTGGCAGAGATCTTTTGCCGTACGAACGAGCCCATTGGCATCCAGGCCGAGTTCAGCTAACAACTCATCGCGATCGCCGTGTTCGACGAATGCGTCGGGGATGGCGAGAATGCGGAAGCGTTCGGTGTTGAGCATCTGGCGATTGGCAGATTCAAGGACGGCACTCCCAAATCCCCCCATGAGGGCGTTCTCTTCGATCGTGATCACGAAGCCCATGGCAGCCGCTTTGGCAATGACGACCTCATCGACGGGTTTGACAAATCGCGCGTTGACAACGCCGACGCTGAGACCTTCCCTGCGAAGTTGTTCCGCAGCGGCAACGGCCTGCGACAGCATTGTGCCGCAGGAAAGAATATTCCCGTCCTGGCCCCATGACAGGACTTCAGCCTTTCCCAGCTCAACAGGTGTTACGTCGCGCGCGACTTGTTCTGCTTTCGTCTTTGGGTAGCGAATCGAGACTGGTGACGTGCTTTCCAATGCGAAATCCAGCATCGCCCGGATTTCCAGCTCGTCGCCAGGTGCAGTCACAATCATGTTCGGAAAGATACGCATATAGCTGTTGTCAAACACACCGTGATGAGTCGGGCCGTCCGGGCCACACAGGCCAGCTCGATCGAGACAGAAGACGACCGGAAGATTCTGGAGCGCGACTTCCTGGAAGATCTGGTCAAAGCTGCGCTGCAGGAATGTACTGTAGATGTCCACAATCGGTTTCATACCCGACTTGGCCATGCCCCCGGCAAACGCAAC
>Ga0105048_10013695_pt1 | contig 12660 bp, 10 predicted proteins | sample MAT05_FD_78382 | JGI IMG/M metagenome (GOLD analysis project Ga0105048, IMG submission 78382) | Freshwater microbial communities from Lake Fryxell liftoff mats and glacier meltwater in Antarctica - MAT-05 | ecosystem: Environmental > Aquatic > Freshwater > Ice > Liftoff microbial mat | place... | reverse complement strand
GGCAACCGCACCGGCGGTATCGCACCGCATGGCGGCGACGCCGTCATCGACAATCGCGGGGCGAGCATCACCATCCATTATGGTTTGCTGGAACTGCCCGATAGCGGCTACCACACCCGTCAGGCGGACGACCGCATTGGTCACTTCAGCACCGTGCTCAAGGACTTCTCGAAGGAAGGCACGGACACGGCCTTTGTGCGTTACGTCAACCGCTGGCGGCTGGAACGCGTCGACGGTTCGACGTGGAAGGAAGGCGGGAAGCTGGTGCCGCCGAAGAAGAAGATTATCTACTGGATCGAGAACAGCGTACCGGATGAGTTCCGCTCGGCCGTGCGTGAAGGCATCCTCGAATGGAACAAGGCGTTCGAGAAGATCGGCTTCCGCGATGTCATCGAAGTGCGCCAGCAAGAGGGCGAAGACTTCGACCCCGAAGATATTACTTACAGTACGTTCCGCTGGATCACCTCCGAGGTGCCATACGCCATCGGGCCAAGTCGGGCCAACCCATTTACGGGCGAAATCATCGATGCGGACATCTTGTTCGATGCCAGTATGGTCCGTTTTTATAAGGGCGAATCGCGCATTTACCACGACGATAAAGGTATGCCATTTGAACCGGCGAGCAGCATTCAGGCGGGCCGCCGGGGCTGGGATTTGCCATCGCACCCACTCGATCGCCTGCGCGAAACCATGGGCTGGAACGAGAAGGCCAAGGAATCTGCCGACCCGGAGGCTCGTCTACGTCAGAAGCTGACGGCGCTGCGCTGCGGTTATTGCCAGTGTGCCGCGCACAAGACCAGCGAACTGAGCCTTGCAGTCATGGCGATGGCTGCACAGCTTGCGTTGAAAGATGGCGACAAACTGCCGGACGAATTGCTTGTGCAAGCCGTGAAGGAAACTGTGATGCACGAAGTCGGCCACACGCTCGGCCTGCGACACAACTTCAAGGCCAGCACCGCCATCAAGAACAGTCAACTGCACGATGTCGCGGCTGTCGCAAAGAGCGGCATCGGCGGTTCGGTGATGGATTACAACCCAGCCAACATCGCAAGCAAGGGGACGAAGCAGGGCTTCTATTTCTCGCCCACCATCGGTGCTTACGATTACTGGGCCATCGAGTACGCCTACAAACCCGCAACCAACGATGACTTGGCGAAGGTCGCTTCGCGCTGTGCCGAGCCTGGTCTGATTTATGCCACGGATGAAGACTTGATGGGCACCAACGATCCGCTGGTGAACCAGTGGGATTTGGGATCGGATACGCTACAGTTCGCGCAAGATCGCATCAAGCTGTCGCAGGAGTTGTTCGCCGGTCTGGCGGATCGCGTGGTTGAGAAGGGCGAAGGTTACCAACGTGCCCGCACCGCGTTCGGCGTGCTGCTTCAACAATATGGCAACTCGGCATTCCTCGCGGTCAAGTACATCGGCGGCTCGGCGATGCACCGCGACCACAAGGGGGATGCGAACGCCCGCGATCCGTTCGTGCCGATGGCGGCAGCCCGCCAGCGCGAGGCGTTGAAGTTCCTGCAAGAACAAATCCTGACGGACAAGCCGTTCGACTTCCCGCCCGAGTTGCTGCGGAAACTCGCCGCCGACCGCTGGTTCCACTGGGGCAACGAGCGAGTGCTTCGCGCTGCCGAGTTCCCGGTGAACGACCGCGTGCTCGCTATCCACCGCGTCGTGCTGAACGAACTGCTTGAACCCGGCACGCTCAACGATGTGCTGACTTCGTCGCGCTCCGCAGCGAAGGACGAGAAGGCGCTGCAAATCGCTGAGGTCTTCCGCACGCTGTCGGATGCTTCATTCGCGGACCTTCCGCTTGCTGATGGCAAGCCCGGCCCTGGCGCGAAGTCGTCCGTCATCCGCCGCAACTTGCAGCGCGAGTACGTCGGCCGATTGTCCGGCATGGTGCTTGGCAAACGTGCGGCCAGCAGCAGCATGTTCGTGATCTTCAGCGGCGGTGGTGCCACTGTTCCCGCCGACGCCAAGAGCATGGCTCGCTTCCACCTCAAGGAAGCATCCAAGCGCATCGACGCCGCGATCAAGGACGAAAAAGACGAAACCGTGAAGGCACACCTGGATGAAATGAAGGAGCAGATCGGCAAGGTACTGACGGCGAGCTTGAGTGCCGGTGAGCCGTAATGGAATCGACAAGCCGAAGCGTAAGTGACGGAGTTCTTGACTGGCAACTCTGTCTCGCTTCCGACTTGTAAAATAAAAACTGGATGTGACAATAGACTCACGTTGTATGGTTGGCGATATCAGGAGCTATTGACATGCAGATTCCAATCTTAATTGAGCCCATGGACGGCAGTGGCTTTCGATCGCGCGGTGGCGAACCTTTTGCATTATGTGCGGAAGGGGCTACCCGCGCGGAGGTACTCGAAAAAATCAATGAGCAGTTGCGACTTCGCTTGCAAAAGGGTGCCGAACTGCTCTCTCAATGTTTCTGAGCGACCCCTCTCCAACCCTTGGGTTGATGGTGCAGGCATGTATAAGGATGACCCATACTACGATGATTGGCAGGCAGCAATTGCAGAAAATCGCCGCAGGATAGATGAGGATCCTGAAATTCCATGAGTCTCTATTTCCTAGACACAGACATGATGTCACTTTGGCAACATGGCCACGCCAGTGTGACATTGCATGTTGCGGCCCACTCTGCATTGGAGTTGGGAGTTACTGTCATTACCGTTCAGGAACAACTTGACGGTTGGCATTTGCGATTAAACCGGGCCAAAGATCGTAAACAGACACCCGATCTTTACCAACGATTAACCGATTCGGTCAGATTCCTTTCACGACTCCAAATCTTCACGTTTTCTGTAACAGCGATCGTTCGCTATGAAGAACTGAGAAAACAGAAGCTCAATGTTGGCAAAATGGACTTGCGCATAGCCCGGGGTGACTTTCCTGCTCATGCGGCTTTAATATCCGGGTCAATCCAAACTCGTGTCAGGAACTCAGGATGTATGCAATCGAAATCCTTATCTGTGGTAATTAATGTGGCTCCAGTCACTTTCGCCGATGCTGCAATCCATAGATCGTTCTTGCCGAGAGTATGGCCACGGAGTTGGAGTTGAGAATCGATAATCGCATAAGTTTCAATGATCGCGTCGTCAATGTTGACCATATCGAAGGTCCCGAGCAGAAACTCCATCTGGTCCAATTTGGCCGTTGCCCATTCCCACTGATACGCCAACGATCGCAGTTCTCCCGCCGTTACCACAGAAATCAAAGGTGTCGGTTCGACGACAAGGAGTTGAAATTGCTCTTGGATACGTGACCAAACTCCATCCCTGCGGATGGCATGCACGAGGATATTAGTGTCGAGAAGGTACTGTACTGGCATCAAGAAAGCTTCCTTAACGCTTCAAAGATTTCCTCGTCGGTCTCGTCACCGGGCCATTGACCGACCACCATGTCGATCCACGTTTTGCCTGGTGGTAATGGTCGAGCAGGACGGGAGCGAGCAAGAATTCGTGCGCGGTCAGCGGCGATCTGCTCAGGGGTGCGGCTATTAAGGCGCCGGATGGCTAGTTCAAGTGCGGTCGGCTCGCCGTCCTGTTGATTATTAGGCTCAACGGAAACCTCGCACCCTTCTGGTAAAGACACGGGCACCGTTGGTCTGAAGACGCCGTTCTCATAGATCGCTTTAATCGTGTTCATAGTTGATCTCCAACAAGTTAACCGCACATTTCTGATTATACACTCACACCCATCCGCCGGTCACTGGCAGTACCTGGCCTGTGATATATTCGCTCTCCTCGGTGGCGAGGAAGAGCACGGCGTTGGCGACGTCGTCCGGTTTGCCGAAGCGGCCCATCGGAATCAGCTTGATGTACTCGGCTCGCACATCTTCCTTGATGTCCCCCATCATACTCGTCTCGATGACGCCGGGGGCGATGGCGTTCACAGTGATGCGTCGCCGGGCTAGCTCTTTGGCGAGAACGCGAGTCAGCCCCATGACACCGGCCTTGGCGGCGGCATAGTTCGACTGACCGTGGAAGCCGACCAACCCCGCGACGGAAGCGATGCTGATGATCCGCCCACCATCGCGCAGGATTTCCGCGCCATACTTGCAAGTGTGGAACACGCCGGTCAGGTTGGTGTCGACCACCGCGTGCCATTCGTCGAGCGTCATCTTCTTGAGCGTGCGGTCCTTTAATATCCCCGCATTATTCACCAGGATATCCAGCCCGCCAAAGCGGTCCTTGACTTGCGCCATCAGCGATTCCATCTGCTTCGCATCGCGGACATCCCCCGCAAGCGGATGCACATTCGCGCCGGTCCTAATGCCTTCGCCATCCGGGCTCAGGCTGAGACTTTCGGCCAGCGCGGTCGCGTCCGCCTTGTTCGTGCCTTCGGGGTCGTCCCAATAATGCAACACACACGTGGCCCCGGCTTTGGCGAACTGACTGAGAATCGCGGCCCCGATGCCGCGTGAACTACCAGTCACGAGCACCACGCGGCCAGTGAAGTCGAAGCGAAGCATGATTTGTTCCGGTTCCCTCTCCCCGTTGCGGGTGAGGGGCTAGGGGTGAGGGGGTCGAACACCTCGTGCCTAAGTACACTGTCTTACCATATACGATTCTGCCTCAGGAAACGCCCTCACCCCCAACCCCTCTCCCTGTCTCCCGGAGCCTTGTGGCTCCGGCGGGAGAGGGGAGCAGGAAAAAACCTAAACATGCCAGTGCGTCTTGCCCACTTCAGCGATGTCCATCTGACCGCGAACCCGCTCGGTTGGCGTGTGCGCGACCTGTTCACCAAGCGATTGCTCGGCATCCTCAACGTGAAGTTGCTCGGCCGTGGCCATCGCTTCCAACACGCGCCGATGATCGTCGATGCCATGATGACGGAGATTCGCGATGGCGACTTCGATCAGATCGTCTTCTCCGGTGATGCGACCACGCTGGCGTTTGAATCCGAATTCGGTCACGCGGCTCGTCGGCTCGGCGTCGGCACTATCCCTGGCGTGACGGTGCCCGGTAACCACGATTACTACACGGCGCGGAGTGTGGCTGCGGGTGCATTCGAGCGGCACTTCGCTCCGTGGCTCGATGGCGAACGCGTCGATGGTGCGATGTATCCCTTTGCCAAGCGGGTCGGGCATGTCTGGCTAATCTGCGTGAATAGCAGCTACCCTCGGCCGATCAACATCGGCGCGAGTTCGACCATTGGCAGCGAGCAACTCAATCGTTTGCGGGTGCTCTGTTCGCGCCTCGATCCTGGGCCACGAGTACTGGTCACGCATTACCCATTGCGAACCGCAGCAGGCAAAGTCGAACGCCGTTCACACCGGTTGCTCGACCACAAGGCAGCGTTGGATGTAGCGAAGGAATGCGGCATCGGCCTCTGGCTGCACGGCCACATCCACACCGGTTTCGTTCTGCCGGCCTCTGACACGATTCCGTTTCCGGTGATCTGCGCGGGCAGTGCGACCCAGCTTAATCGTTGGAGCTACAATCTATACTCGATCGAAGGCACCCACTTGACCATGCAACGCCGCGTGTTCGATTTGGAACTGCGCAACTTTTGTGATGGTGAACGATACGAGATGCAACTTGGCTGATCAGTTCTCGCTGCCGAACTTGTAACTAGGCTGGATTGGGTAGCCCCGCAGGAATTCGTTGGCGGTCATACGCTTCTTACCCGCTGGTTGAAGTTCGAGAATTTCCAGGCAAGTATCGCCACCTGTACGCACCAGCAATCGACCGCGTTCAACTTGCGATAACAAATCACCAGGTACCGCTGACGCACTGAAATGTGCTGCCGAGCAGCGACAGATGACAAGTCGCATCGGTTCCTTGCCGGGACGGTGCAAAAATGTGTACGCTGTGGGCCACGGTTGCATCGCTCTCACATGACAGACCAATTGTTCCGCAGGTAACGACCAATCGAGTTGCCCATGCTCCTTCGCAAGCTTGGGTGCCTTCGTGACGAGTGCTGGATCTTGTTTCTCGCCGGTCACGGGGCCAGCATCCATTCGAGTCAACACATCAACACAAAGCCGGGCACCGAGCGGCGCGAGCCGGGCTTCCAGTTCGCCGGTGGTTTCTTCAGGGCCAATGTCGATGGCTTCCTGTGCGAGCATGTCTCCGGCGTCCAAGCCCAACGTGATGCGGATGATGGTAACGCCCGTCTGCGTCTCACCAGCCAGGATGGCGTGTGCAATCGGCGACGCTCCACGATACTTCGGCAGCAACGAAGCATGTACATTCACCGCACCCAGCGGCGGCATCGCGATCACATCCCGCGACAGAATCTGACCGTACGCGGCCACCACCAACAAATCCGGCGCGAAGTCGCGAAGCGCCGCCAGCCCTTCCGGAGTGTTGATCTTCTGCGGCTGAGCAATGGGAATGCCAGCTTCCTGAGCGATGGTCGTCATGCCGCGGCCCGTCTGCCGCGTCGAACCGCGAACCTTCACCCCTTCCCGATCGGGTTGAGTCACCAGACCAACGACCGTCCGCTTCGCGGCGATCAGCGCCTCGAACGTCGGCTCCGCGAACGTGCCAGTTCCCATCATCACAATGCGCATAATTTGATCTCAGGTGAGCAGAGATTTCGGGTTGATCTTGGCGAACCCGGTCCGCAAGGGCCGTGGGTGGCAGTACCAAAAACACACGGCCCTTGCAGGCCGGGTTCGCCAAGAATGAGTTGTGCCGCTCGGCTCGCGGCACTACCAAGAAGAATAAATCGCTCGCTATCACTCCATGCGCCAGCGGGCGGCACCTTGAAAGAGGCGCACGGGGTCGAGGTACTTCGGCAAAAGCGTCGTCGTCCCGTCGAAGGAAATCCTCAGCTTGTTCGATACCGCCATGTGCATGTCGATTTGCCAAAGCGGCAGGAACGGCACAGTCTCGTTGAAGCGGCGGTGGATCTCGGCGGCCAGCGTGCGAACTCGCTCCGGGTCGCGGCTGGTGCGGACATCCGCCAGGAGCTGGCCAAAGCGGTCGTCTTCGGTCGTGGGGTTGGTGCTCTTCACTCGATAGCTGAAGCAATTCCTGCCATCAGCAGTTGCGACTGTCGGATCGAGTAACGCAGCCAATTCGTGTGCGGACCAGTCGCTGCTGTAGTCGTGGGTCAGGTACGCAAGTTCGAAGCGATGCTCCTGGTAAACCCGGCGATAGAACTCCGCAGGCGGAACAGCTTCCAGGCTAATGGACAGCTTCTTTTCCCCGCCTCGCCCCGCATCTTCCAGTTGCTTCTTCATTTGCTCGCAGGCCAGCTTCGATTGCGGTTCATCGTTCGGATAAAGAATCGTCAACGTGGAAGGTGCAGCGGGACCGGATAGCTTTGCCGCCGCATTATCTCTTGCAAATAGCGTGTTGCTGCCGCCGTCCGCTTTCGGTGTCAGCCAGGAATTCGTGGGGAGTGGCCCCGTCAATGCCTTGTGGTATTCCTTCTTCCCCGCTCGGAATACGTCATTCAAGATGCCCTCGCGGTCAATGGCGTGTAACAATCCCCGGCGAACGTCCGCACTCTGCAAGGCCGGAATGCGGTGATTGATCGCCAGCAAATGCAGCCGACGATTGACCACTGGCGTCACGATGCTGGCCTGAGTCTGGGCCGCGTAGCGGTCGAGTTCCCGAGTAGAAATATCCGTGACGAGATGCAGTCGATCTTCGCGCAGCTCCGCCACCGGGTCCGAGAACGAAGCCATCGGCACGAGGCGAATTTCCTGCAACGTCGGCTGCGCGAGCAGGCCAACTCGCCGGGCATAAGCAGGGTTCGCCACAAGGATGATGTCGCTCGGCGGCGTTCCCGGTTCGGCGGGTCGGAAAGTCGGGGCGAGTTTGAACGGACCAGTGCCGAAGGGCCGTTTAGAAAAGGCGTCATCGTCGATGGCTTTCTTCTGCCCTTCGAGCCAGCGGGCGGGCAGCATTTTGGCGGTCAGCAACAACCGAGGGTCGGGATTATCAGAGCGAAAGCGTAGGCGCACACGGCTCGGGTCCGCCGGGTCGAGCAGCGGGTCTTCGAACCAGTCGATTGCTTCCGCAGATTGCATCTGCCGTTTTTCGCGCAGCATCCGCAATGTGCCGAGCAGGTCGGTCGCGTCGAATACCCCGGCGTCGGCGTTCGTCCACGCTGCACCTCCCGCGAGTGTGACTTCCCGTGATCGACCCAACACTCGCGGCTTATCGAGGCTTAGCGCGGGTTGAAACGCGACGCCCAATTTCTCGTCTGGCAGCTGGTCGAGCAACCCTTCGAAGAGTAGTTCGACAATTTGCCGTTCGCTATCATAGCGGGCAGTTGCGGGTGAAAGATGTTCCGGTGGTCGGCGAGCCGCGACCACGAGCGTCGAGTAACCCGCCTTCAATTGCTTGCGTAGTTCTTGCAGCCCCGGCTGGTCCGGGTCGAGTAGTTCCACCGAACGCAAGAGGTTGCGTGCCGCCGCCTGGTTAGTGGCCGAGAGTCGTCCTGCCTGGGCCAGGAACTGCTTGGCCCGCGCGGAGAGCAGCGCGCGAATGCGGCGAGTACGTTCGGATGGCTTGCTGGGGAACCGCGAATCGTAATCGAGCAAAAGATCGCGGACACGTTCGAGATCGGTAAGTTTGTCGGATGCAATCAGTTCATCTGCCTCGCTGAGCCGCGCCGTGTAGAGTTCCTCCACGAGTGCCGGGTTCGCCTTATAACGAGCGAGGAATCGTGTCGTCAAGTCGCGCAACCGCGGCCAGTCCTTCTCCTTGGCGGCGTCCTTCACCCAGGCTAGCCGCAATGCCGTCAATCGCGCATCGACTGCCGCCTGGATCGGTTCCCAACTCTTACCCTGCCGTTTACGCCCCTCGACCGCGGATTCGTGGAACAGCAACACCTGGGTCAACAAACGTTCCCCGGCGGCATAGCGATCCATCAGCGGCGCGAGCTTCTCGGGTGCCGTGCCTTTTGGCGAGTTGAATAATGCTTCCACGTCAGCGACCGCGATCATTTCAAACGGTTCCACACGTTTCGTCATGGCGAGTGCGAGCGTAACGACCTCTCCTGGGCGATTCTGAGCATCCAATATGAAGACGCCATATTGCTTCGGGAAACTGTCCTTAGCGTAAACCAGCGGCAGCGGGGTCACCCGAGAGCTGACACCAGCGGTATCCGTGATGCGATCGAACGGTACAGTAAAGTTTGTGAAGAGTGTGCGAAGACTGGGGTGCGTCGCGGCGCCTGCGGCCCGAACCATGTCCGGAAGAGCGTTCGGGGCAACCCCAGTTGGCACCTCTTCCTCGACCACCACCTTGCGGACAGGCTTCTTGGGCGCGATTTCCTCTTCCTCCCCTGGCGGCTCGGCACCTCCAGCGACGGCAAAGCCAATCGCGACATAACAGAGTATACATCGGAACATGATCATGACAGCAATTCCTGCGCTGGCGCGAAACTTCGGGCCACCCCGTGTGTTGATATTAACGTGTCTTGGCGTGCTAGAGCAGTGCGGAAATGAAAGTGTGGTCACGCGCCGGAGTGAGGTTTGGGTTTGAATTGTCGCACCCTACCGATCTCTCAGAGATTTCTCAGTTGACGAAGTGCCGTCCACTTGATGGAATCCTACTTCCCACCTGCTTGCGGAACGGAGTCCCGACATACCGTTCTGCCTCCTTTGATTGGACGCCACCAAACTTGGTCCGAACCGATCGCCCGGTATTCACCGTCAGCGACGTCAGACGGATAGATCCCCTGTTTCCCGTTAGGAGTATTCGATGCGTAAGTTCGTGCTGGCCGCTCTGACCTTGTTCATTTCCGCTGGCCTGACGCTGGCCGCTCAACTGTTCGTCTCTTATAAGGACGACACCATCACGGTGAAGGACGGCGACAAGGAAGTGAAGTTCAAGGTCACCGACAAGACCGCCTTCAAGGCCGGTAAAGACGCCAAAGATGTCCCAGCCGACAAGGCCAAGGAAATCCTCGGCAAGCTGAAGGAAGGCGCTGAAATCAAGGTCGAAGGCTCAAAGGACACCGCTGAAACCGTCACCTTCATGAAGGGTAAGAAGAAAGACAAGTAAATCTGGTGACTCACCACGATTCGCACGGCCCGGTCGTTCTGACCGGGCCGGTTCGTTTGTGGGGGCTTGTTCTAATTAGCTTGAATCATCAGCGAAGAAGTTAAGAGTGCATGTCACAAATTGACATTTCGGGTTGAACTTGGCGAACCCGGCCCGCAATGGCTGGGTGTCAGTACTAGAATCCACGGCCCTTGCGGGCCGGGTTCGCCAAGACTGAGTTGGGGCATCATGAGAGGTTACACGGTGGCGGGCAGGTGAATGCGAAAGGTGCTGCCGTTGCCAGGTTCGCTTTGCACGTCGATGGTGGCTCCCATCCGGTTCAGGTATTCCTTGACAATTGCCAGACCCAAGCCAGCGTGAGCACCTGTCGCTGTGCGTGAAGCATCCGCTCGGAAGAATCGCTCGAAGATGCGGTCCTTCACGTCGGCAGTCATGCCGATGCCGGTGTCGGTGACTTCCAGAAGGGCGCCGCCGTTGGCTTCTGGTCGCACACGCAGATCGACGTTGCCGCCAGGGCGGTTGTATTCCACGGCGTTATGCAACAGGTTCATCACGACTTCGCGGAGCTTATCCGGATCGGTCCGCAGTTCCGCCGACTGATCCAGTTCCGTGGTCAGCGTTAAGCCATGCGACTCCGCCAACGGCCGGATCACGTGGGCACACCCTTCCGCCACCTCCGCAACATCAGCCTCGCGGGTTGCGACGGTAGACTGGCCAGCATCCATATACGCCAGGGTCATCACGCGTTCGACCAAGCCGCCGAGTTGCTTGGTGATGCCTCGACAATCTTCGAGTGTGGACTTGTATTGTTCGGCGGTTCGCGGCTTGCGTAAAGACACATCCAGGGTGGCCAACAATGCCGAGACCGGCGTTCGCAATTCGTGCGAGATGTCTTCGACCGCCTGCTTTTCCCGCTCGAACGCCCGCCGCAATGCGTCGAAGGATTGCGTCAACCGGGCATGAATTGGCAGCAATTCCGTGGACAATTCCGATGGATCGACCGGCAGGCGGAAGTCCTTCTCGGAGACACGGCCAGCGGCGTCCGAGAGTTTGCGAACCGGAGCCAAACCGATGCCGACAATTAGCCAACCGCCGACGGCCAACGACAGGAATGTCAGAATAGAGATCAGCAACACCCGGCCGCGCAATCGAGCCAGGCTATCCTCTGTCTCCGTTCGAACGGCGGCCAGCTGCTCGTCTTGCGTAGTAGCCAGCTCCGCGATTCGCTCATCGAGTTCTGACACGCGGTAAGCGGATTGCACATAGATCGGCGGGAACATGACGTCGAGTGGTAAAATGGGCAGCATCGATTCCAACCGCCCAAAAGAGAACCCAGAGAATCCGGGTCGATCGTTCGGGCGTTCGATTGGTCGGTCGCGATCAGGCCGCTCTCTTTCCGGCGGACGGCCAACGCGAGGTTGTGACGGCTGGAAGGTCCTCGATTGGCCCACCAACAGATTCGTTCGGAAGATGACTCGACGAACTGAACCGACACCCGCTAGCGAGACCGTATCGAAGTGGTGTTCGTTCGTGTCGTTGAGGCCATAACGTTCGATATCAGCTGGTAGCTCGACCCCTTGCCTGCGTGCCCGTGCCACCTGCTTCCAACGGGGAATGTGTACCTGAAAGAAGTCCGGCTCGCCCCGAGAATCGAGCGCCTGGCAGATTTCTTCCATGCGACTCGCCGAAGCGATCATGCCAAACAAGGGCATGCGTACCGCCGGGTGATGGACGGCGAGCAACGACGTAAGCGATGCCGGCCCGATGCCAATATCGCCGATGGGCATCACAGCAATAAACGACTTAAACTTGTGCATGTCGTCGAAATCGCGCCGCGCGAGCAACATATAGTGGCGACGGAATTCGCCAGCGACCGCCTGTGCTTGCGTCAGTAATCGCTCGTCCAATTTGGCAGCTGCTTCTTGTCGGCGGTAGTCGAACTCCTGTGTAATCCGCTTCCCCTCGGCAGCTTCACGACCGCGCACCGCATCGCCAGCGAAGCGGTCCGTCAACAGGCCGATCGCAAGCAACGCCAGTCCCAGTAACACCAGGAAGTAGGCGACGATGGATCGGCGTATGGAAGGCATATCAAACTTTCTTCTTCTCCACTTTGGCCAGCTTGGCTCCGATGGCCTCCACGCTTGCCACGGAATCGTCATCCGGACCGCGAAGCATGTATCCTTCGCCCCACTTCGTTAAGATAAGCGGGTTCTCGAAGCCCTTGTCAATCTTATTGCGAAGATACCGAATATAAACGTCGACCACGTTGGAAGTATTCTCGTCGTACTCGTCGTAAAGGTGCTCCCAGATCATGGTCCGCGTGACTACGCTACCCGCGTGGAAGGCAAGGAACTCAAGCAAGGCGTATTCGCGTGGCGTCAGGGCCATCTTCTTGTCGCCACGGGCGACCGACCGGGCGGCTGTGTCGATGGTCAGATCGTGGACGCGGATGTAAGGATCTTTCTTCTGGTGCCCACGTCGGATGAGCGCCCGCACTCGCGCCAGCAGTTCGTTCACCTGGAATGGCTTCGCCAGGTAGTCGTCCGCACCGGAATCGAGGCCGGTGACCTTGTCGTCCGTGGTCCCTTTTGCCGTCAGCATCAGCACATGCGTACTCATGCCGGAAGTGCGCCATTGCTTCAATAACGTCAAGCCATCGACCTTG
>Ga0105048_10013694_pt1 | contig 12660 bp, 8 predicted proteins | sample MAT05_FD_78382 | JGI IMG/M metagenome (GOLD analysis project Ga0105048, IMG submission 78382) | Freshwater microbial communities from Lake Fryxell liftoff mats and glacier meltwater in Antarctica - MAT-05 | ecosystem: Environmental > Aquatic > Freshwater > Ice > Liftoff microbial mat | place... | reverse complement strand
TGTGACGCGGTGAAGATCGCGCCGGGTGCGTCGAGCGTGCCCGCGGCGTAGTACACGAGATCGGTGGAGGCGAGGCCGAGATCGATCACGTCGACGCCCTGTTCCATCACACCGCGGGCGAACTCGTCGACGAGTTCCTCACCCGACGGGCGCATGTCGCGGCCGACGAGCACCGTGGGAGCGCCGACGAAGCGCGCGAACGCGACACCGAATGCGTGAGCGACAGCGGCGTTGATCTGATCAGGCACGGTGCCGCGGACGTCGTAGGCCTTGACGATCTTCGACAGGTCAGGCGCGTCGGAGGACGAGTTCGAGTGGTTCGACATGTGGCTCACAACCTACCGGGCTCGTCGGTACCGTCCGGCCGGAGCCCATCTTCCACCCCGTCACCCGCTCGGGTGGCCCTGCGCAGCTCGATGTCGAGCGCCGACTCGGTCATCGGCGTCGTGGGGTCCTCGTACGGCACCCGCCAGAGCTCGTCGGGATCGGTCCAGATGTCGCCGGCGCCAACGTCACCTCCGGCACCACCGGCACCACCGGCAGCAACGGCACCACCGACGGCATCGCTGAAGCGGGGGCGGTCGAACGGGAAGGTCACGTCTCCTCGGCGTCGCCACACGAACAGCATCGCGATCCCGAGACCGGTGAGCACGTACGCGATGATGTCGAGCCCCGACCGTCCGTAGGTGAGGTGCACCTCGGTGTCGGTGGGGATGACGACCATCAGGTTCGGCGCCACGCGGTAGGGACCCTCGGCGCCATCCACCTGCCAGTTGGGGAAGTAGCTCACCCGCACGAGCACGGGCACACCGATCTGATCCACCGTGAACCGGAGGTCCTGTTCGCCGAGGTCGACGTTCGACACGATGACCGGATCGAGTGGCACCGATGTGATCGCGCTGGTGGGCACGACGATGTCGACGCGGTCGTCCTGGCGTCGCGACTCGTCGGGGGCGACCTCGATCCGCTGCCATTCGGCCGGTCCGTCGTCGGCCGGGATGGCTGCCCACTCGTCGCGGTGCTGGAACCAGCTCATGCCGAGCTCGAGGTGCCGCTCGCGCTGGTCGCCGTCGCGATCGGCGACGACGACCGGCTGCACCGCCAGCGGCACGACGAGCTCGCTGTCGGCGATGGTGTAGACGTTCCACGGGCCGCTCTGGCGCACCAACGTGAGTTCGGGCTGGGCATCCGCCTCCCGCTTGGCCGCCCCGGTGAACACCATCACGTAGTTCACGCCGAGCGCCTGGAGGTAGGGAACACCCTTGTCGGCGTCGTTCTTGTCGTAACGCAGTTGGCGCACCGGGTCGGAGCTGCTCTCGCTCATCGCCGACGTGGTGATGAAGTGGTACGGCGTCGTGCCCGACGCCTCGAAGAACAAGCCCTCCATGCTGGCGATGCAGCCGTCGGTCCAGTGCGGCAGCAGCATCAGGGCCATCGTCGTGCCGTACTTGCCGTTCTCGCTGTTGTTCTCCCAGAGGGCGCGACCGCAGCCGAACGAGGGATCGTCGCCGAGCGCGGCCATGGTGTCGACGAGCCCCTTGTACTCCCCGTACGCAAGTTTGTCCTCGTAGCCGGTGAAGTTGTACCTGCCCCACGCGTCGCTGAGTGCGTCGGCGGAGTTGCCGGTGAGCGACACGGGACGCCAGTCGCCGATGCCCCACGAGTACACCGATTCGCCGTTGTGGGTGGTGAACGCCGCGCCGGGCATGACGCGGAAGAACATCAGCTGGATCGCGAGCACCGACACGCCGACGACCACCGCGACCGATGTGCCCACCTTCAGCAGCGTGCCGTCGGGCAGCTCGCGGACCCCCTTGATGCCACGAGCGATCACGAGCGCCGTCTCGACGAGGCCCACCATCATCAGGAGATAGCGGAGCAGGTAGAGGAAGGGCAGCAGGCGCGGGTTCCACAGCAGCCCGATCACGGGGAGGCTGTCGCGAGTGACGTAGACACCCGCCACGAGTGCGAGGCACGTGATCCCCATCCACGCCCCGTTCAGGTGTCGGCGCGCGAGCGCAGCGACGAACCCGATCACGGCGAAGGTGGTGATGAAGATGTCGAAGAACGTCGTCAGCGGGAAGAACATGTCCCAGAACGAATCGCTCGCGCCCGACGGGCGGAAGCCGTACTTCATGTCGGTCATGAACTCGTGGTTGAGCAGGAACGGCACCACCCAGAATGCCGCGAGCAGGAACGTGGTGATGCCGATACCGAGCCCGAATGTGAACCGCCGCCGGTCCATCCACACGATCCACAACAGCAGCGTCCCGAATGCGACGAAGATGAGGACGATGCCGTGCGACAGGCACGCGAGGGCGAGGATGATCGCCGCCCACGACCGGTACCTGCCCGTCTCCATCGCTCGAGCGAACAGGCCGAGGCCGAGCATGCCCAGCGACAGAGCGATGGAGAACGCGAACTCGCCGGCCATCGTGCTCTTGACGTTGCCGCCGTAGATCGAGAAGCTCTCGTCGAACAGGAACAGCAGGCCACCGAGCGCGAACAGCTCGGGCAGCGGGTAACGGAAGCGGGCGAGGCGACCGAACGCCCAGCAGCACAGCGGCAGGGTGACGATGCCGCTGACCGCGACGATCTTGAAGGCGATCCCGTACGGCAGCACGGTGTTCAACACCACGATCGCAATGGCCGGAGTGACCATGTAGAACCGGTACATGGGGAATCCTGCGTACCAGTAGTTGTTCCAACCCGACAGCTGCAGATTGGGCAGGAGGTAGTCGCGCAGGTAGGCCGGCCCCATGACGTGCGCACCCATGTCGCCACCGGTCGGGGTGTTGTTCGAGAACACGAGGTCGGGATGCACCACCTGCATCGCCGCCCATGTCGATCCGCCGACGAGCGCGACCGTGATGACGAAGCGAATGATCCGCTCGGCGGGCCACGGTCGGTCGAGCCAGTCCTGCGGTCGACGCATGATCCGGCGGCCGACACGGACGCGCCACGAGAGGGCAGGACGTTCGAGGCCGCCGACCGTGTCGGGCGCGACCGCAATCGGCTCGTCGGGCTCGTCGGGCTCGTCCGGGGCGCGCGAGGTCAGTTCGTCCACCATCGGGGGCATTCTCGCAGGGGGTGGCCCGACTCGGGCGTCACCGCGTTGCCACCCAGGCCAGACCGGTGGCGTTGAAGGCGCAGTGGGCGACGATGCTCATCCCGATCCGATCGGTGACGAGCGCGCACACGCCGAGGACGAGCCCGACCACGAACAGACCGGGGTACTCGACGGGCCGGAAATGGATGACCGCGAACCACATCGCCACGATCACCAGCGCCACGGTGTCGTCGACACGGCGGCGGAAGGCACCCTGCAGCAGACCTCGGTAGAGCAACTCCTCCACGAACGGCGCACCCACCACCACCATCAGCACCAGCCCGACGAGCCACGCGCCGTCGGCGCTCTCGTACAGGGTGCGCGCCGACTCCTGCACCTGCGGTGTCGAGAAGGTGTCGGGCCAGATCTCCTCGAGCGGCCAGTACAGCAGTCGCACGAGCACCAACTGGGTGAGGATGCCGATCGGAATCCCGAGCAGGTCGATCGGGCGGAACGACAGGCCGTAGTCACGAGAGAAGCTGCGCAGGCCGTACTGGGTGCTGACGTAGCCGAGACCGATGAGCATCGGCACCCACAACCCGACGGCACCGAGGAGGGTGAGCCAGATCGGCGTGTCTGCTGTGCCCACCTCTCGGCCCGAGGCGGCCAGCACGGCACCACCGACCAGGTTGCCGGCGAACCAGCACACGGTCCAGGTGAGCGCGGCGATGCCGACGGTGATGCGACTCTGCCCCTCCCCGAGGCGCATCGGCGGAACCGGCGCTCGCGGCGAGACGGACATGGGCGAACAGAGTACCGAGCGGGGCCTCCGTCATGGCAGCGGGTCAGCGGGTCATCGGGTCAGTGGGTCAGCCGGCGAGGCGCTGCGTGAGCCGACCCATGCTGCTACCGACGAGCCGCCGGGCATCGCGTCGGTCCTCGAGGCGCCAGCCGTTCGGGACGGACAGACGCTCTGCATGGCGCAAGCAGAGGTCGTAGCAGTGCGGGTCGCGTTCGGCAGCGAGCTCGTCGAGCCACACCATCGACCGACCGTACTGGTACGTCAACGTGGCATCGGCCGGGGTGGCACAACCGGTGCGTGAGCACTGTCGAGGCATCGAGAACACGGTACCGATGGTGCACGGATGAGTGGTGGATGCCACATGGTCTCGAACCCACTCCGTGGGTGTGCGACCGTTTCATGATGCGGCGATGCCCGTAACATACGTCCATGAGCAACCTGCCTCCGCCGCCCCCGCCGCCTCCCCCGGGCCGCGCACCGGGCGGACGTCAGCAGCCGGGCCAGCAGCCGTCTGATCGCAACAACAACAACAACGGCGGCAGCGGGGGCGGCAAGCCCTCCTTCGGCGGCGGATGGCCGCGCTGGACGCTGCCCGTCATGATCGCCGTCCTGATCGCGATGGTCGTGCTCCCCCGCTTCTGGCCGAGCGAGGAGGGCGACAAGCTCACGTACACCGAGTTCATCGCCCTCGTCGAGGCGGGCGATGTGAAGAACATCGTCGTCAACAACACCAACAATCGCATCAGCGGCGAGCTCGACAACGGCGAGTCGTTCACCACCACGGGCGGCGGACAGCGCGGTCTCAGCGAGGCCGACGAGGAACTGCTCCGTGACCAGGCTGTCGACCTCGACTTCATCACGCCGCAGACGAGTTGGTTCTGGAGCTGGGCGGGCCTGCTCCTGCCGATCATGCTCCTCATCGGCTTCTTCATCTGGATGCAGCGGCGGGCGATGGGTCAGGCCGGCAGCATCATGTCGGTCGGCAAGAGTCGCGCCAAGACGTTCAACCCCGACAAGCCCACCACCACCTTCGCCGACATCGCCGGCTACGAGGGTGTCAAGCAGGAGATCACCGAGGTGGTCGACTTCCTCCGGATGCCCGAACGCTTCCGCGAGATCGGCGCCCGGGTGCCGAAGGGCATGCTCCTGGTCGGCCCCCCAGGTACCGGCAAGACCCTGTTCGCTCGTGCGGTGGCCGGTGAGGCCGGCGTGGGTTTCCTGTCGGTCACCGGTTCCGATTTCATGGAGATGTTCGTCGGCGTCGGTGCCAGCCGCGTCCGCGACCTGTTCCAGCAGGCCCGCAAGATGGGCCGGGCGATCATCTTCATCGACGAGATCGACTCGATCGGCCGGAAGCGAGGCGCCGGTCTCGGTGGCGGCCACGATGAGCGCGAGCAGACCCTCAACCAGATGCTCGCCGAGATGGACGGCTTCGAGACCAGCGAGGGCATCGTCATCCTCGCGGCCACGAACCGCCCCGACATCCTCGACCCGGCGCTGCTCCGTCCTGGCCGGTTCGACCGCCAGATCGTGGTGCCGCTGCCGGAGTCCGGCGAGCGGCACGCGATCCTCAAGGTGCACAGCCGCGACAAGCGGATGGGCCCCGACGTCGACCTCGAGGTGATGGCCAAGGCCACGCCGGGCATGAGCGGTGCCGATCTCGCCAACCTGGTGAACGAGGCCGCCTTGTTCGCAGTGCGCCGCAACAGTCAAACGGTCGAGCGGATCGACTTCGAGAACGCCCGCGACCGAGTCGTCATGGGCGCTCGCCGCGAAAGCCTCGTGCTCACCGGCGAGGAGAAGCGAGCGACCGCCATCCACGAGGGTGGACACGCGATCCTCACGGTGGTGCTGCCCAACGCCGACCCCCTGCACAAGGTGACGATCCTCCCGCGGGGCATGGCGCTCGGCGTCACCTGGAGCCTCCCCGAGGAGCGCCACACCTACTCGAAGGACTTCTTCGAGGACGTGATCTGCCGGGCCATGGGCGGTCGCGTCGCCGAGAAGATCGTCTTCGGTCATCTCAACTCCGGCGCAGCCAACGACCTCGAGCAGGCGACGGGCATCGCCCGCCGGATGGTGCGTGAGTGGGGCATGAGCGAGCGGGTCGGCCCGATGGCATGGCACAGCCAGCAGCAGGTCTTCCTCGGCGAGGACCTGATGACGAGTGGCAGCCAGTACAGCGACGAGACCGCTCGCCTGATGGACGAAGAGATCGCTCGCATCCTGTTCGAGCAGGAACAGCGTGCCCACGTGCTGCTCGACAAACACCGGGTTGCGCTCGACCTCGTCGCCGAGGCCCTCCTCGAGAAGGAGACCATCGACGGGTCCGAGGTCGCGGCGCTCGTGCAGGCCGGCCTCGACCGGTCGAGCGACGCCACTCAGTCGAACGAGGCGAGTTCGCTCAGCTGAGCTCGCGCGCTGCTGCCACGTCGGCCCACAGGTCGGTCGCGCTCACCCGGCCGAGGAACGAGGCGCGCACGACGCCCTCGGCGTCGGCCAACACGGTGGTGGGCACCGCATCGATCCTGTAGCGGTCGTGCAGAGCCCGGTGCGCCTGGTACTCGGCGTCGACCACGGCGACCTTCGGGCTCGCCAGCACCTGGGCCTTCGAGCGCATGTCGGCACATGTATCGCACGTCGCCGAGGTGAACACCACCAGCAGCCACTCGGCGTCGGCACTGGCAGGGTCGATCAGCGGGGCGAAGTCGGCACGATCGAGTTGATCGGGCACGTGGTGCTGGGCCTGCGTGGGCGCGTCAGGCACCTGACGGCGGCGAACCACGTACGCGACCGCCGCCGCAGCGGCGACGATCACCAAGGCGAGCAGCAGTCGTTCCATGCCGTGCAGCCTGCCAGCGATCAGCCTGCGAGCGGAAACGAACCCGACGTACCCGAGAGCTCGGAGCCTCGGGGCATCAGGCGCTCGACGTAGATCCGCTGACCGCTCTCGACGACGAACGCGCGACCGAGCACCGACGGATCGGTGAATGGGATGGTGATCAGACCGGCCGCCGGCAAGGGGATGTTCTCGAGCCCCTGCACGGGCACGAGGCCACCCGGTCCGAGGGTGCTCACGGTGACCGTCGTGTCGACGCTGTCGACGTTCAAGACCACGAGCGCCGTGTCGAGCGGCGTCGCGCTGCCGACCGACGCCGACCAGCGGGTGGATGCCAGGTTCGGGGTAGAGCCCATGACCACGCTCGTGGCCACGCTGTCGCCGGCCGGGCGGGTGAGTACTCGTTCGACGACGATCGAGTCGTCGGCGAACGTCGAGAACACCGAGCCGTGGCGACCTGTCGGCAGGCCGGCGATGGCAGCTGTATCGACGACGACGACACGGCCTGCGCCGACCTCGATCTCCGTATCGTTCGTGAAATCGGTCGTGGGCGCCAGACCGAGGAACACGGCGAAAACGGTGACGTCGGTGTCGGTGGGGTTGTAGATCGCGTACTGCTCGGTGACGCCCTCGCCCATCTCGCCGTCGGCGAAGTAGTACTGGCTCGCGAGTGACGGCGCACCGAGGGTCATCGAGAAACCCAGCCGGCCACCGCCGAGATAGTGCTGCGCGCGGGCCGCGACGACGCGCCCCCGCGATGCGACGACCCGGGCGGCGAGCACGGGCTCGTCGCGAGCGGCCAGATCGATCACCTGCACCGACCGACCGGGCACGGGGTAGCCCTGCAGGTACGAGGGATTGCGGATCCCGTCGCTGGTGACGAAACCGATGTCGACGATCGCTGCGTCGGGGTACGGGTTCGTGAGGATGAGGCGTTCCGAGCTGTCGTCGACGGTGAAGCCGTCGGCGAACCACCAGTTCGATGACGCTGCGTTGGCGCACGGACCGACGGCGTTGCCCGCCGGGTGTACGGCGATCTGCTCGACGAAGCCGCCACCACCGTCGATCTCGACGAGCGCCGACACGAACGACCCGCTCGCCTGCAGCGAGGCGAGGTCGACGGATGTGGTGGAACGCGGGGGGACGACGACCGGACGGTCGACGGCCGCTGCCCCGGGATCGGACGAGTAGGCCGTGACCCGTCCGGCGATGGGCTGGTCGGCCGGGTTCGTGATCTCGATCGATCCGCCGACACCGGCTTCCCCGCTCGGCACCCCCGGACAGAACCAGCTCGACGTGATGAACGAGCCGCTGGGTACGAACGGCATCGTGGGGCTGCCGAGCGACGCGAACGTCGGCGGCAGCTCGACCGGCTGCTCGCGTCCGGTGATGCCGAGCCCGGCGAGGGCGACGGCCACCGCGAGTGCGGCCACGGAGCGTTGCACCCTCACGACGGCACCGCGCCATCGCGGGGGTCGGGGGTCTCAGAAGTGTCGAACACCGCAGCGAGCGCTCCCGTGGAGTCGTCGTGGCCGGTATCGGCAGCATCGGCCACACCGGCGATGGGCATGTCGATCATCGGATCCAACAGGGTGAACATCGGTTCCTCGACCGTCCCGCCGACGGTGCGCTCCCGGAGTCGAGGTCGCGTGAAGCGGATGCTCGATGCCGCCACGACGACGGTCACCCACAGCAGCAACTGGGCGACGAGGAGCAGACGGAACCCCTGCGACGTCTGGTACCGCAGGGTGACCGTGCCCGGGGTGTCCACGTCGAAGGCCATCGTGGTGCCGAACGCCGGGCGCGAGTCGACCTCGCTGCGGTCGGCGAGCTCGAGTCGCCAGCGTCGGTCGACGGGGATGCCGAGGTGGACCGTGCCGGCGGGCACGTCGGCCGTCGCGACGGCGAGGTGATCGTCGCCGGTCATGATCGGCGTCGCCCCGGCCAGGTCTGCCTGCGCCAACGCTGCCGCGCCTGCGTCGAGGCTCGACTCGGCGCCCGCGGTGGTGAGCACGCTGCGCACGGGCACCCACGCCCGGTTCTCGTAGAGGACGAAGTTCGGCGGGCTGAACACCTCGGTGAGATCGAGTTGGTCGCCGAGCGCATCGAGCAGGCCGCTCGGTGGCGCGAGCACGACGTCGTTCGTGGACACCGCACCGTCGACCAGCGGCACCGCGAGGTAGCGCACCCCGAGCGGTGCGAGCAGGCGTCCGCCGCGAGCGGTCGTGCCCGTGGCGATGGCATCGAGCGCCGCCGTCACCTCGCCGGAACCGGGGCCGGGCCGGGAGGCGAAGGCATCGGCGACATCGAGACCCGGACCATCGGTGATCGCATAGCCGATGCCGGGCCTGTACGTGTGGCCAGCTGCCGGGATGACGTCTCCCCGCCCGACCCAGAGCACGCGGTAGTCGCCGTCGGCGGCCTCGTCGGGCAGCTGACCGAGCAGGCCGACGAGCGTGGTGTCGGGGGTGTCGTATCGGCCGGTGCCGACGGCGAACAGTGCCGGCACCATGCCGATCGCGATCGTGACCATCGCGACCAGTGCGAGTGGTTGCCGCCACCCGAAGCTGCCGCCGCGGACGTCGAGCTCGAACGATGCCAGCACGCACCCCGCAGCGATCGCGACACCGACCGCGACCGGGACGAGCATGATCCCCGGCTCGGGCAACCGGACGACGAACGAGCCGCTGTCGTCGAGCGCAGCCAGCCACCCGAAACCGACGACGAGGAACCCGGCGCGCGCCGCCCAGCCCAGCCGCCACCCGCGGCCGAGCAACACCGCGGCGAGCACGGGCACGTAGAGGGCGATGGCCAGCACCACGGCGGTGGCGTTGCCGATGTCGAAGGTGGCGAGCTCGAACACCGAGTACCCCCGGTCGCCGGCCGGTACCGGGCCCACGACCGACGTCCACCCACCATCACCCATCAGCTCGAGCATCCACGGCAGGTTCAGCACCAGCGCGCCGGCGGCAGCAACGGCGCCCCCGATCGCCAGTCGGAGCGGGGCTCGCAACGGGGCGCCGGTGAGGAAGGTCGCTGCAGTGAGGAGCAGTGTGACGAGCAGCAGCACGAACGGGAACGTGGGCTCGAATGCGGTGGTCACGGCGGCGACGAGTGCACCGGCGGCCAGGAGCTGCACGTGACGCCGGGGACCGAACGAGGTGGTTCGCTCACCCTCCTCGTCGCGGGGGCCGGGTCCGAGACCGGCATAGCTTCGCATCGCGTCGATCGACCACGGCAGCGCAGCGAAGCACAGCAGTGCTCCCCATCGACCGGTGGACACGAGCTGGCCCGGCAGCGGCACGGCGATGTAGACGATCGTGCTGGCGAGCCGTGCCCGGGTGGTGCTGAACCCGGCCGACAGCCGCCACATCCCCCACGCGCCGATGAGCAGCAGCCCGACGATGCTGAGCGTATGGAGGAGCCCCATCCGAAACAGGGTCAGCACACTGCCGATGGCGATGAGCGCCAGTCCGGTGGGCGAGGCACCCGTACGTCCGAGACTCTCGGGGTTCCAACCCGAGGCGTACTGATCGAGCAGCTCCCTCGGGCTGTCGCCGAAAGGTAGGAACTGGCCGAACGCGGGCACGCCACCCGCGAGCAGCTCGCGGGACCCGCCGATGACGATGCCGACGACGACGAGCCAGCCGATGGCTGCGCCGGCGCCGGCGCGCTCGCGCCATGCCTTCCCGGCGCCACGCTGCACATCGGGCCGGGCGTCGCGTGACCGCAGGTGTGCGGATATCCGCGCGCTCCCGCGCAGCTGCAGGCCGACGACTTCACGATCGGGGACGAGTCGCCGATCGGCGATAGCACGGCGCCGGGCGATGATGAGCGGCAGCCGCGGCACCAGGCCGACGAGTGCGCGCACTCCGGCGACCGCACGCGCCGCATGTCCGGTGAACAGACCGACGACGAACTGGGCGAGCGTCACCACGACCAACTGCAGCGTGAGGAGCGGCAGCCGGCGTGCCCCGCTGAGCGTTGCCACGGCGCGCATCCGGTGCCTGGCCCGCAACACCTCGTGTGCGAGATCGGGTCGGCGCGCTTCGAGCGCCTCGAGGTGGCGGGCTCGCGCCGATGGCACCACGAGCACGCGGGCACCCTGGTGGTGGGCTCGCCAGCAGAGGTCGAGATCCTCGCCGTGGAACCCGATGTCGGGATCGAAACCGCCGAGCGAGCGGAACAGGTCGGCGCGCACGAGCAGGCATGCCGACGGGAGCGCGAACACGTCGCGGACGGCATCGTGCTGTTCCTGGTCGGTCTCTCCCGGCTCGACGAGTGGGTCGATCTCACCGAATCGGTCGACCGCGTAGCCGACGTGTTGCAGCACGGTGGGTTCGTCCCAGTCGACGAGCTTCGGGCCCACGATGCCTGCGTTCGATCGGTACATCTCCTCGACGAGGAGGCGGATCGCATCGGGTTCGAGCGCAACGTCGTCGTGGAGGAAGCAGAAGAACCCGTTGTCGCCTTCCACCAGGCGCAGCACCTCGTTGGCCACCCGACCGAACCCTGCGCGGTGCTCGATCGCTCGGACGAACGCCCGGGGGACCACCGCTGCGACCCGGGCCGCCACGTCACCGCTCCCGTCGACATCGCCGTCGACGAGCACCAGCGTCTTGAGGTTGGCGTAGTCCTGGCGAGCCAGTCCGGCGAGCACCTCGTCGAACCAGGCACCGGGGTCGTGCACCACCATCACGGCCACGACGGGCGGGGCGAGCGGGCTGGCGGGTTCCACGAAGATGCGAGGCTAGCGGTGTGCCCCCTGCCGCGACGGTCAGCCACCTCGACAAGGGAGCCGTACGGGGGACAAGTGCTTGCAAAAGTTAGCACGATGCGGTACAGTGCTCGCACATCCCTGATCTCCTCCGACGAAAGGCGCCCCCATGGCCTCCTTCCCCTCGTTCCCCACGTTCCCGTCCATCGATCTCTCGGCCTTCGACCTGTCCAAGATCGACCTGTCCAAGATCGACCTGTCCAGGATCGAGGTCGCCGGTCTCGACACCGACAAGGTGCTGGGCGTGCTCCGCGATGCGGCCTACGTCGCCATCGGGTTCGGGGTGCTCACCGTGCAGCAGGTGCAGGTGCGTCGCCGTGAGCTGACGACGCAGCTCCGCCAGCTCGGCGTGGGCATGGAGCAGGTGGACGATGTCGTCAAGCAGCTCGAGGCGGCCCGCAAGCAGATGCGCGGTCTGCTCGTCAGCGCTGCCTGATCACCCGAACCAGCTGATCACCCGAACCACCCGCTGACGTCCACCACCAGGTGGGTCGGCGCACTCGTGGTCACGCACCACCGGCCATCGCCGGCGAGGACGGTGTTCACCAGCACCGCAGCGTTCGTCATCGTCTGGTACCGCAGCATCGACAGCTGCGGCACCGGCGCGAGGCACGGGTGCACGGTCACGTACCCACCACCGGCCGGGTCGACCGCGGTGAACTGGGCCGCCACCGAGCGCACGATGCCGGGGCCAGGCAGGCCGCCGACGCCAGCGACCTGGATCCTGCGGTCGACATTGCGAGCGAAGGGACCGGCGAAGCCGTGGTTCTCACGGGTGTCGACGATCCGGAACGGCGTGACCGAGTGGAAGTCGGCGCTCGCCGATGGTCCGTACCACCCGTTGATGTCGACCGCGAGGTGCATCGGTGCGCTCACGAGGAGGCACACCTCCCCCGTCGGGCCGACGGCGACGTCGACCTCGTTCGACACCGACGAGCCGCCCATCACGTTGGCGGAACTCGCGAGTGGGCGCGCGGTGTCGCAGGGCCAGGCGGTGACGAAGCCAGCAGCCAGCGCATCCATCGCATGGATCGTGATCGAGGCTGCGGTCGAGTCGCTCGCCCCGCCCCCGAAGCCACGGGTGTGCACCCGCACGATGTCACCTGCGTCGAGGCGTCGACCGCTCGGGCGCGTGTCGAATCGCCGCTGGGTGGTCATCGGTTCGTAGCGGGCGCTGGCGGCAGGCGCGAACG
>Ga0105048_10013692_pt1 | contig 12660 bp, 7 predicted proteins | sample MAT05_FD_78382 | JGI IMG/M metagenome (GOLD analysis project Ga0105048, IMG submission 78382) | Freshwater microbial communities from Lake Fryxell liftoff mats and glacier meltwater in Antarctica - MAT-05 | ecosystem: Environmental > Aquatic > Freshwater > Ice > Liftoff microbial mat | place... | reverse complement strand
CAAGGGCGATGAACCTATTGGAATGTTCTTGCAAATAGGGTGGAATAATATTTTGATTTCTTTTGGAACTTTTGTTCTTGGAATCACTTTTGGAATTGGCACCGTTTATATCATCCTATTCAACTCTATAATGGTTGGAGCTTTTTTATACTTTTTTATTGAGCGCGACCTTTTTAAAGAGAGTTTTCTTGCAATCATGTTGCACGGAACTCTTGAATTATCGATGATAGTTGTTGCCGGCTGCGCAGGATTTGTGCTTGCTCGGGGTCTTATTTTTCCCGGCACTTATTCGCGAGGTCAAGCCTTAATGCAATCTGCGCGCAATGGAATAAAAATAATGATCGGAGTAACTGTGTTGCTTGTGTACGCAGCCATCATCGAATCGTTTGCAACACGGTACACCGAAATGCCGGATGTAATTCGTGGAGGAATAATTTTATTATCAGCAGTAATTGTTGGGGGGTATTTTGTTTGGTATCCGGCTCGCAGATTTAAGCTTGGACTTATTCCAGAAAATCCCGTTGAAGAAAAACCAGCAGCTCGGCAAAGACAATTTGATTTAAATAGCATTAAAAGCGCTGGAAGAATTTTCACTGAGTCGTTTGAACTTTTTGCGCATCATATAAGAACTATTGCTATTGTTTCACTTGCTGTTGCAACCATTATAACCACCGGATATGGACTCATGGTGAAAGGTGAATTTCACGAAATATATGGCAGCTATTACGAAAATCAATTTACCCTCTCAGATCTAAGTTTCCTGTGGCCATGGGCTTCTTTTAATTATCATTTAAACTTTGACAAATTTCCATTTGCATTTTTTTTAATATTGCTACTTGGAAGTATTTATTGTCTTTATTTCTTTCGATTGTCCAACAAAAAAATAGGAGTTACGAATCCAATAAATATACCAAGACAATTGATCAACTCGATTGCAATAATTGGCTTATCGATATCACCGCTGCTTCTTCCCCATCTTGCAACAATTGTTATAGAGCCAATTATTTTACCAATAGGATTGTTGTGGTTGTATTATTCTTTTACCACTAATAAATGGTTCTTGCAAACATTGGGATACACATTAGGTTTACTAGCTGGTAATTTTTGGAAATTGATTGGAGTTTTTTTGAGCACGCTGTTAGCACAATGGATTGCATATCTTATCCTTTCAAGCGATGTATCTGATCTTATTATTCGTTTTATACAAATGAACATCCCCCGAAATGCTAAACTAGCTGAGCAAGTTGGATCCATTTTACAGACATGGATGCTGTTTTTTATTCCCGCAATAATGTTAAGTCTGTCGCTATTTGCAACTGCTCTTGCCTACCATAGCATGAAAGAAAAAAGTGAAGCCGGATCATTGCTTACATCTATCGAAAAAATAGGCTTTAAAAAACGTGTTTACGGATTGGAACATGAAGCTTAAAAAATTTCTGATATTTATTTTAATAAGTCTCTCTTGCATAGGAGGTCATACTATAACTCGTGCACAAGATACGCCTGAGCCAAAACCTATTTGGACAGAAGAACAATGGCAGCAAGCCAAAGATGGTATTGATTATGCCGAAGAGGAAAAGAAAAATGAGAAAGAAAAGTCAACACAAACTGATGAAACAGAACAAGTAAAAAACTCCCAACCTCCAAGTGATTTCAGAATGAGTGAGTGGTTGACAAATTTTTTTTCGTCACCTATCATAAAAATTATTACAATTTTTATAATTGTTGTTTTACTCACGTTGACCATCTTATTTTTGATGAAATCCGGCAGGAATAAAGATTCTAAAATCACTGCACAGCTTACCTCTGATCTTGACAACCCAAAGGAAAACATTGAAGAAACCGACCTCGATCGTTTTCTTAGATTGAGCCTAGAAGCAGGTGATTACAACACTGCAATTAGAGTTCTTTATTTAACATCGCTTCAATCTCTGCACATAGGGAAATGGTTGATGTGGCAAAAGGACAAAACAAATCAGGATTATCTTACAGAGATGAGATCACAAAACAATTATGGTGACTTTAGAGAACTGACATACATATATGAAGTAATTTGGTATGGAGATCAACGTTTGACTCATGGTGAATTTGAGCAATTAAAACTTCTCTTTGATAAATTTTTGGATACTATAAAAATTGGCAGTAAGTAAAAAAAATAATACAACCAGTTGGATGGGGCTTACTGTATTAATAATACTGTTAGGTCTGATGATGTTCCTATTTTTTGGAAAACGCATAAATTGGGAAGAGAACTACAAGCCTAGCAACGGTCAGCCTTATGGAACTTTAATATTTCATGAGCTCATGAAAAAAGTTCGTGGATCTCAGACTTTCATTTTGATGAATGACAGCATCCACAGTGAACTTCCTGAAAGCAATGATTCCATCGTAGATAATTATATTTACATCGGAAGCACCTATTATGCCGACTCAACAGACCTAAAACGTTTGCTTGATTTTGTAGCTGCGGGTAATAAAGCATTTGTAATAAGCAACCAATCCAATTTAATCACAGATAGTTTGCTAACTGCTACGCATCGTGTAATGATCATCGAAGATATTTATGACAATATGAAAGAGGACCTGCCTGCAGAAGTTTTGGATGAAATTGATGAATATGAAGGAGAAACAGATGCAAATAGCGTAGATGAAACACAGACCATTGAAGAGGAATACGATCGCGATTTTAGTTATGAAGAGGAATATACAACATACACTTCGAAGCCTGAAGAGTTGCCACTATTTTATTATTTGGAAGATACTCTCATAAATATTCACACAGGCAAATCAGAAGTTGGAGCTTTTAAACTAAGTAGATATTATAAATTTAAAAGATCACCTTACAGTTGGTCGTACTTCTCGGATAGTATTAGAACCAAACAAGAAGAGCCGATAAATGTCTTGAGTCATTTTAATGGTGATTACATCAACTACATTCGTTTTAAACATGGGGCAGGAGAAATATATATTCATACCACTCCACTCGTATTTACTAACTTCAATATGCTCAATGATACTGCAATGAATTATTGCAGAAACAGTTTGCAGTACATGGGTGATGGTAAAGTTTATTGGGATGAAGAAAACAGAATTTATAATTACAAATCACCGGCGGCAAGTGAACCTTGGGACCCAAACAAACCACAAGAGGGGCCTTTGGAATTTATTCTTTCGGAACCCGGATTGAGTAAAGCATGGTATGTATTGCTTGCTGGAACCATTATTTATCTCTTCTTTGGATCTAAACGCAAACAGCGTGTGATTCAGAATATGGATAATATGGAAAACACCTCCATTGAATATGCTGAAGTTCTTTCCCAGATGTTCATGAATCAAAAAGATCACAAAAAGTTGGTCACCATGAAAATGGATATGTTTAAAGGATTTTTGCGAGATCGATATGGCATTAAACTACCATTAACGATGAATGAAGAAGATGACGAATTTTATAAAGGCATTGCACTAAAGAGTAACGTTGAAAAAAACATCATCTCAGATATATTTGAACAGTACAAAATACTTGGATCAATCGTTGAAGTTGAAACAGCAGAAATGCTTCAATTCCACAACAAACTCAATAGGTTTTATAACACAAGTAAATAAAATTCAGCACCAATAAATTCAATCACATGAGTGACGAAATAATGAGCGAAAATACCCAGCCGGAAACTCCGAATCAAATCGATCTAACCACAGATCAGCAATCGGAAACACCTCAAATAATAGAAGTACCAAAATCAGAATGGGCCGCAACGCATACTGAGAGTTTGAGAGTAAAACCCTTAGCTGATGCCGTAGATCGCATTAAAGGAGAAATATCTAAAGTAATAATTGGTCAGGAAAAAACAATCGATTTATTGCTTTCAGGAATTCTTGTTGGCGGCCATGTATTGATGGAAGGTTTACCCGGAATTGCAAAAACACTCACTGCTAAACTTCTTGCACAAACAATTCAAACCGGATTTAGCAGAATTCAGTTTACGCCGGATTTGATGCCCACCGATGTAACAGGAACTAGTGTGTTTAATGTGAAGGAATCTACTTTCTATTTCAGAAGAGGACCTATATTTTCGAATATTATTCTCATCGATGAAATCAACCGTTCGCCAGCAAAAACGCAAGCTTCGCTAATGGAAGTGATGGAAGAAAAACAGATCACCTATGATGGAGTTACTTATCCAATGGAATTTCCATTCTTTGTTATTGCAACACAAAATCCGATAGAACAGGAAGGAACTTATAATCTTCCCGAAGCACAACTCGATCGATTTTTATTCCGCATAAAACTCTCTTATCCATCACTCACCGAGGAGCAAGCAATTTTACAGCGTTTTGCTTCTGACTTTGAAATAAAACTAAAAGGAGATGTAAAAAGTGTATTGACTCCACAAGAATTATTGGGTTTTAAAAATTTGATTGAACAAGTTTATATCAGACCTGAACTACTTAATTACATCGCCGCTGTTGTGCACAATACTCGAAATAATGTAGATCTTTTTATGGGTGCATCGCCAAGAGCGTCGCTTTCGATTCTCAAGGCATCAAAAGCTATTGCAGCAATGAGAAGTCGTGATTTTGTGACACCAGACGACATCAAATTTGTGGCTCCATCTGTTCTAAATCATCGTTTGATATTGAGTCACGAACGCGAAATGGAAGGACATACAATCGAAGAAATCATAGAAGACATTCTGAAAAAAGTCGAAGTTCCTAGATAAACAATTTGTTCAAAAAAACATAGTCATCGAAACACAACGCAAAATATCATTTATGAAAAGTCTGCAATTGACGCAGCGATTTTTTAGTGCGATTGGCTGTGTTATATTGTTATTTGCTTTGAGTTTTCCATTCCAATACTTAGAACCTTTGGCCGGTTTGACAGGAATGTTACTTCTTATTTTGACCTTTGTAGAAACTGCAATACTTTATAGTTCTTCTGAGCCAATGTTTGCAAGGCGAACCATGAGTAAAATGCTGTCTCTGAGTGATGATAATATTGTTACACTCTTGATTCGCTGCAACTCAAAATCAAAAGTAAAAATTGATTTATATGATGAACTGCCTTATCAATTTCAGAAACGTGATCAAAAAATTGAACTCAAAATGTCGCCCGGCGAGGAGAAAAAACTCACGTACATTCTCAAGCCAAATGTGCGCGGCGAATATCATTTTGGATTTTTAAACGCAATTGTATCAACCGTTTTAGGACTCGCTGCGCGAAGAGTCCACCTTGCCTCACCGCAGATGGTGCCTGTGTATCCGAGCATCATTCAAATGAAAAAATATGAGTTACTTGCATTTGCGAGAATCAGCACATTTGAAGGAATTAAACATGTGCGCAGAATTGGCCACAGTTATGAATTCGAAAAAATAAGACAATACGCGCAAGGAGATGATTTGCGCACCATAAACTGGAAAGCAACAGGACTAAGAAATCACTTGATGGTAAATCAATACGAAGATGAACGAGCGCAACAGATTTACAGTGTAATAGATAAAAGTCGTGTAATGCATATGCCTTTTAACGGTCTTAGTTTATTGGACTATGCCATCAATACAAGTTTGGTAATTTCTAATGTAGCCCTAAAAAAATACGATAAGGCTGGTCTCATCTCGTACTCTCATCTTATCGGAACCACACTTCCGGCAGATAGCAGTGCGTTGCAACTGAAAAAAATTCTTCAAGCACTTTACCACGAAAAGCCTCAGCCGTTCGAAGCAAATTACGATTTACTTTATAGAGCAATAAAAAATGTAATTCACGGAAGGAGTTTGATTTTTTTATATCTCAATTTCGAAAGCGCATACGCAATGGAAAGAGCACTGCCTGTGTTGTTAAAGATCAATCGAATGCATTTGTTGGTTGTGATGATTTTTGAGAATACGGAATTAGAATTGTATTCAAAGAAAAAGCCCAATTTCGTAAGCGATATTTATGCGCAGACGATCGCACAAAAACTCCTGCACGACAAAAAACAACTTGTAGCCAAAATGAAAAAATTCGGCATACAAACAATTATGAGTAAACCTGAAGATTTATCGATCAATACGGTAAATAAATATTTGGAACTGAAGGCCAAAGGGTTAATTTAAACAGTATTCTCGTTTCTTAAAGTAGACTTAGTATTATGCAGTATGTTTATATTCTGTATACAATAGTCAATATTTTTACTTAGTTTTACGAGAGTCATTCTATCATTCTTACACCGAGAAAAATCTCTAAATGAAAAACTTCTCCCAATCAGACCTCGAAGAACTTGTATCAGCGGGTGTCATCAACGGTGAATCTGCAAAATCCATTGCAGCATACTTCGCTGAACGCAATTCAACTCCGAACAATCGACTCACCATTGCATTCGGTATTCTAGGATCACTTCTTGTTGGTTCAGGCATAATACTAGTGCTAGCCCACAACTGGGATCAATTATGGCGTCCTACAAAAACAGTTATTGCATTTTTACCTCTGCTGTTGCCTCAATTGCTGATATGGTTTACACTCATCAAAAAAAGTGATTCAACCACATGGCGTGAAAGCTCTTCTGTGTTATTGTTTTTCGGAATCGGAGCGAGCATTTCACTTATCAGTCAGATCTATCACATTCCAGGCGAAATAGATTCTTTTCTTCTTACATGGATGTTGCTTGGTTTGCCTTTGGTCTATCTTCTCGCATCATCAAGCGTATCACTGTTATACATCATTGGAATTACAATTTACACAATGAGCGCATCCGACAATGATTTCATTCTCCAAAATGCTCTCATATATCTTCTTCTTTTAGCAGCTTCCATTCCACATTACCTAAATTGCATTCGCAACAAGCCAGGAAGTTATTTCATCTACTTTCTTAATTGGCTGTATGCTTTGTCATCAATTTTTGTTCTAGGCTTTTTCTCTTCTGGAAATGATTCAGGCTTAGCGTTAAATTATCTGTCACTATTTGCAATACTTGTTGCAATTGGATCGCTCAAATTCGCAACAGCAAACTCATTTTGGACCAATGCCTACTCTCTGATTGGATCATTGGGATTTGTAATCATCTTACTCATTTTTAGTTTTGATTTTTTATGGGAAAATGTCCATGGTCGATACGATGAATTTGATGCAAGCAACTCATCCACAACTGCAATCGTTGGAGCAGCCTTGATTTTTTGTCTAGTGTTTCTTATTGGCAACAACATTCGGATAAATGGATTTGCCAAAACGAGATCGGAGACGCTAGTCTATCTCCTTTTTCTCCCCGTTTATTTTTTAGGAATGAGCAGTCCTGGCCTTTCACAGATTATTACGAATCTTTTGATATTGGCATTGGGAGTTTCAATTGCCTACAGGAGTGCCAAACAACAGCATCTAGGTCTCATGAATTATGGATTACTCATTACATTAGTATTAGCCATTTGTAGATTTTTCGATGACGAATTGAGTTTTGTTTTGCGCGGAACTTTGTTCGTGGCCGTTGGGGTTGGATTTTTTGTTTCTAATTATTTAATGATTCGCAAAAAGAAAGTATTATGAAAAATACCAAAATCGCTCTGCTCCTATTCAGTTTGCTTGCGGCAATTCAATGGATCGTTCCGGGAAAAATGATTTACGATCAGGAATCAGTATTAAGAAATGGCATAGAATACAAATTTAAAACCGCGCCAGTAGATCCTGTTGATGCAATGCGCGGCCGTTATGTCGCTCTGTCATTTAACATTGAAGAATACGAAACATCATTCAAAGAAATTTATCAAAATGGAACAGAAGTATTTGTTGTGCTTACTACAGACAGCTCAGGATTTGCAGCAATAGAAAGAATCGACAAGACAAAACCGGCATCCGGTGATTTTCTTCAGGTAAATCTATCTTCCTCTTTCTTACGAACTCCTTTCCAGATTCTGAGACTCGATTTGCCTTTTGACAGATACTATATGGAGGAAAATAAAGCGCCCAAAGCTGAATCTTTTTACAGAGAAGTGAATCGCGAAGGCAACGAAAAGGAAGCTTATGCAGTCGTTAGAGTTATGGACGGCAAATCTGTAATATCAGGCTTATACGTCGATGCTAAACCAATTGAGAGTTTTTTGGAGTATGAAAATTCGGAAAAATATAAACTTGAATAATCCGCATTCATATTTAATCAATTCAATCTTTGATAATGTATCAGGAATAAAAGTATCTGTAAAAACTCTTCTTTCATTTTTTCTCCTTTTTGCATTTCAACTTAACATTGAAGCACAATCAAATTGGCTTCGCAAAGCCGGGGGTAATAACTTGGATGAGGCCTTGGACATTGCAAAAAATCCAATTTCGGAAAATTATTTTGTGACTGGTTACATTTCAGGAGGAGCCAATTTTAATGTTCCCTCTACCCTACCATTCGGTGGTAATGATGTATTTCTCAGCATGTACGATGTTGCCGGTGTTCCACAATGGGCCAAATTTTTTGGAGGTCCCGCCGGTGATCGTGGACTTGCTGTAGCAGTGGATGCGAATGGAAATAGTTATATCTGTGGATATTTTTCTGCGACAGCCACGTTTGGAAATGTCAACTTAAATGCAGTCGATAGCACAGATATTTTTGTTGCCAAAGTCAATAATGTTGGTCAGGTAATCTGGGCAAAATCGGCAGGAGGAAATGGCAATGACGCTGCTGTAGGAATTGCAGTAGACACGCAGGGACAAGTTGTTGTTACAGGATTGTTCAGAGGAGCTGCTCAATTTGGAAACATAAATTTAAACAGTGCAATCAACATTAATGGCTCTCCCTCAGCAGATATATTCACAGCAAAACTTGATTCGAACGGCAATTGGTTGTGGGTAAAAAAAGGAAGTTCAATTACAGAAGACAGACCAACAGACATTTGCGTTGATGGACAAAACAACATTTATATCACAGGCCAATTTTCTCAAGGCATAACCTTTGATCAAACTCACAGCAACTCCACTCTTAATGTTGGTTACCTAGTGAAGTATAACAGTGCAGGACAAGAGCAATGGTTTTCGAAGATGGCAGCCGTTCAATGTTCACCAAATGCTATTCGCTGCGACACAGGAAATAATGTAATTGTTACAGGAGATGGAATTGGACAAATGATTTTTTACGCGACCAATAATCCGGTATTGACCACAACAAACTCGCAATACTTTTTTGTAGCTAAATACACTTCATCCGGGGCTGTTAGCTGGTCGGTTGAAGATGGCAGTATTAGCTATGTTTCCACGAGGACACTGGCCATTGGGCCATCAAATGAAATCTATGTAGGCGGAATTTTTGAATGCACATTCACTGAATATTCCACTGCACTCGGCGAAGGTCTTTTTAACAGTGCAGGTTATAGAGATATTTTTACTACACGTTTTAATTCATCTGGAGATCGAGATTGGATGCGACAATACGGTGGGCCGTTACAAGATAATTGTGCCGGTATCACTTCGTCTTCAAATCAAAATCAACCAAGAATTGCAGGAAGTTTTGAGAAATATTTTAATGCGCCATCAAGTCAAAATTTCTTCACTCTAAATTCGACCAATTTTATTCCCGATAACAATGACAATTTAACCAATCCCAATGCTACACCACTTTGCGGAATCGATGGTTATGGAAATTATGTAAGTATTGAATCTTTTGGGAACAAAGATGTTTTTATTGGAAATCTCTATGATGCGAGTCTGCCACATTATGATTTTTATTCTAGGGCTGAATGCGAGAATGGACTATCAGAACCTTGTATTAATAATTCAGGATTACCACTTGAATGTTTGGATAGTTTGACACAATGTAATAATGCAACTCTTCATTTAAATTTTAATACTGGCTCAAGTGGATGGATTGGTCCGGAATATGAATGGAGTTGGAACAATGGAGTAACACAATTAATGTTAGAAGCCATTAACCCCAATTGGTATTCTGTTGAAGTGATACGCAAGGATGGGTGCAAAACATAGACAGATTCTATTTACGTTGATATTCTCGAATCTCCACTTCCGACAATTACTGATGATGAAGGGATTAATAATTTAGCACCACCAGACGCAGAACCAATAACTTTATGTGCTCCTGCAAGTGTCGAATTGACTGGAAGCTCAGAAGACTCAGGACTTGAATCATATTGGACAACGGCCGACAATAACACAATTCAAAATGATGAAATAACGGTTACTCAAAGTGGAAGTTATGTATATTCAGTAGTTGGTGAAAACGGTTGTATCGGAACCAATTCTATTGCGATCGAACTTGTTGATCCATTAGATGAAATAGATCCTATATTAACTTTTCTCCCCCCGAATATTCCAGAGAATGACACCTTAGTTATTTGTGGCAATCAACTGATCGGGCTACAATGGATTGATCTACTTGAACAAGTAGACTTTCCAATTTATGTTGATGCCTTATGGCAAATAAGCATTGATGAAGGAGTTTATCCTGCATTTCGCGGATTCGAAGCTTATAGTTTTTTACCACAAGTAAATGGTTGGCATTATATCAATTCTACACCATTCATATTTTCACCGGAGCCTTGTCCACCAGACACAATTTGGTATCCAACACAAACACTACAGGTTTATATTGTCCTTCTTGATGCACCAAATCCAAATCCAATAATTACAGGGGGAGAACCATTTTGCCCGGGCGACACTTTACTATTAACGGCATCAGGTGCCAATTCCTATGTCTTTTCAGGACCGGGAATCATGGCCTACCCAACTGCAAATTCGATTTTAATAAATGAAGCTGGAGGCTATTCTGTTTCATCCTTCGAAGAATTTGCTAATGGTTGCACCGGACAAGGATTTGCTGTCGAATTGGTACCATTAATTCCGGCCCCGATTGTTACGAGTAATCCAAGTCATGGCGTATTATGCCCGGGAGCTTCCATCACACTTTTTTGTTCTACTTCTGATAGTTATACTTGGTATGGTCCACTTGGACAGCAACTTGGTAATTCGCAAAGTATTTCTGTGAGCCAACCGGGAAGCTATTATTGCGCTGTTGCACTTAATGGCTGCACACAAGAAAGTAATTTTTATGATGTTCAACTTTATGCAACACCTTATTTGGCTGGACTTCCGGGCACAGAATTATGTGTTTCCGGATCGGTAACACTTATAGCACAAACAAATTCTACATCACTAATAGAATGGCAATCACCACTCAGTGGATCTTCTCCGAGTATCAATGTCTTTGCACCAGGAATTTATTCTGCAATAATCAGTTTTTGTAGTATAGAAACCACAGTTTCCATTGAAGTAACGATGAGTATGCCTGTTGCTGTTGTAACTACATCCACCAATATTCTCTGCCCAACGGGAAGCATTATTCTCACAGCCAATGCGGGTATGGCGGAGTACTTTTGGTCTCCCGGTGGTCAAAACACTCAATCCATCGTTATTACTCAGCCTGGAAATTACACTGTATCAATAGAAGATATTAATGGATGTGGTGATCAAAGCAATCAATTTTCAATTGCAACGTATGCCATCAACGCTCCTTCCATTCAAAATACAGCAGTTTGTTATGGCAATCCCGCAAATCTTTTTGCAACAGGACAAAATGTTTTTTGGACTACAAATGAAGCAGCTACAGAAATAGTGCATTTTGGAAATTCATTTCAAACACCACCCGTCGAAGAGGAGATAACGTATTACGCATTCAGTCAAGATGCCAATTGTACGAGTGTTCCAAATGATGTAATTATATCTATAAGACCTTCATCCATTCTTTATATTAATGAGGCTGATAGCGGCTATTGTGAAGGTGAACAAATTTCACTTTCAACTCAACCAATTAGTGGTGCCGGCATTTCATACAATTGGCACACACCTTCGGGCAGCATAGTTTACATGTCTTGGTTGACAATCAATCCGGCATTGTCGATTCATAGCGGATGGTATTTTTTCCAAGCTCAGGATATCTATTGCTCAAGCCCTAAAGACAGCATTTTTATTACAGTAGAAAATCCATTTAACGACAATTTAATCATCGAGCCCGAAATTGCTCTTTGTATCAACTCAGAATTATTGATTAACTCTGATATTGAATCGGAATTGTATTTGTGGAATACGCCTTTGGGAACTTTCACTACCTCTTCAATTAACATCGATGAAGTAGACTTCTCCGATACCGGAATCTACACGCTTACAATTCCAAGAGCTTTTTGCCCTGGTAATTCTGACACCACTGATGTGCGCGTTGTGGCTTATCCTGAAATATCACTTTCTGACTCAATGGTCTATTGCGAAAGAGGATACATGACAGCGCATTTACCCGAAGGTTTTGATCTATATTTATGGAATAACGGTGATACCGACAATGAAGCAATTGTGCCAGTAGATGGCAATCTATTTGTAACTGTTACAAACCTTCCGGGTTGTTCTGACACTGCTTCTATGCAAGTTAAAAAAATCGATTGTATAAATGACTTCCCGAATGTTTTTACCCCCAATCAAGATGGAGAAAACGGTTATGTTGATTTTGAATGGTTGCGTATTCCAATTGATGAGGTTTTAATTTATAATCGCTGGGGTAATTTGATAAGACATTACACCGAAGGTCCATTTGTTTGGGATGGCAGAAATGCATCATTGGAGATAGTGAGTGATGGAGTTTATTATTATGTTGTAAAAAGTAAAAATTCGGGTAGACAATTCCACAATTTATCGGGATATATCCATGTGCT
>Ga0105048_10013689_pt1 | contig 12662 bp, 8 predicted proteins | sample MAT05_FD_78382 | JGI IMG/M metagenome (GOLD analysis project Ga0105048, IMG submission 78382) | Freshwater microbial communities from Lake Fryxell liftoff mats and glacier meltwater in Antarctica - MAT-05 | ecosystem: Environmental > Aquatic > Freshwater > Ice > Liftoff microbial mat | place... | reverse complement strand
CGCATATCCGGTATTATTTACATTCAAAGGGTCTGTAGACAATCCGAAATTCATTGCGGTTAAAGTTGAGGTATTTACATTGAGGTATTTACTTGAGATAATAGCCCCGGTAGTAAAGCCTACTCCACTTGTGTATGAGCCTATTGCAGGATTTTGTGCCCAAGTGCTACAGGTAATGCTTTGCGAATAAGTGCTGAGATTATTGCTGTTGACTTGATCTGGCGCAACTGAAACCGAAATTGAATTGGCTCCTGAGATTTGCGGGTTGTAGGGTCCGAACGTCAGGCTTTGCACCGCTCCCGGAGCAATGCTTGTAATCATCTGCGTTGCGTTAACAGGAGTAACACCTGATACTGTCAAAGAAACGGTAATATTTGATCTGGATATATTACTGGTGTTCCTGATAACACCAACAATGGTATGCGGTGTATTGAGTGAAAAGGCAACTTTACCTGGCGTTTCGATGCCAACAACTGAGATGTCGTTATTATTTGGGTTAGGAAAACCGAATAAAAACGCTGGTCTGAAAGCTGTGTTGCTTAAAGTAATGGGTGTTGGCGCGGTTCCAGCGAAGGCTGTTGCTCCACCCGGGTTAAGGTTGATGCCGTTTTCAGCCAGGTAAGTGGCAGGAGTTGCGCTATAGGGACCCGGCGAAAACCAGTCAAAGGCCACATACAAGGCACCGCCGGTGTAAATAAAAGGAGATGATAATGCAAAGAAAATCGAATTCGTTCCAACCGACATAGGCACGCTCATTACGTTGGCAAAGACATTACTCATGGTGCTGACTGCCGTTGGAAAATTTGTTCCTTTTAAATAAGCGGCATCGGTAGTATTCTGAACAAATAAGGTAAAATTCCCGGCCACTGCGAGTGCTGCCCCAGCACTTAAAGTAAATCCAAAAGAACTTATATTTGTTCCATTGGGGATATTTGCCAACTCAGCTTGGGTTACCAAAAAACAACCTCTTTGGTAGGCGTATGTAGCTAGACCATTTGGCGCTCTTATCTGGGTCGTGGAACCATTGTTCTGAGGTGCTTCCACCACCGAGTTCACTTGACTGAAACCAGTAAAACCAAAAGCAACAGCCGTGGTTATAAGTCTTATTTTTTTCATATGTAGATATTATTATGTTTAATTGTTATATGCCTGCCTTCCGGCGGGCAGTGTATAACGATATTATCTTCATTCGGGTTTGCTCTAAGGGCAGCATGTTTATTTCATAATTTGTTTTTGATTTAGTGAAAGGAACTTACTGTTTGATTATTCTTGAAACTTGAATCATTTTTTTGTAGGCCGTTATCTTAATTATGTACAAACCATTAGGGTGGTTGTTCATGTCTATTTCAATTTCTGTTTCCGATAACCGCAGCTGCTTAACCAAGCTGCCAAGGGTGTTGTAAATCTCAACTACTTTCTCCGAGTCTGTTTCGTTGTTTTGTACGGTGAACTGTCCATTGTTTGGATTCGGGAAAATTCTAAAACCCGCAGTCAATGTTTCGGCCTCGTTGATTGCAGTGCACAACACAACATTTTGTGATAACAGGGCTGTACCCGAACATCCATCGCTGTTAGTAACGGTTACATTATAAACGGTATTCACCAATGGGGAAACTGTGATCGATGGTGTTATTGCGCTATTATTATTCCACACATAGTTACCGGCACTATTACCGCTAATGGTAATAGCTTCGCCTCTGCAGCTTGTTGGTTTTGATGAGCTAAGGGTAACCGTTGGCACCGGACTTACAGTTACCGTTACGAGCGAGGCAAGGCTGCAAAACCCGTCGCTTGTGGTGAGTGTGTAGGTAGAAGTAATAGTTGGACTCACGGCTGCGCTCGAAAAAGGAAGGTTTAAATTGCCTACGGCCCAGTTGTATGTGTAATTAGGTGGTCCGCTTCCCGACAATGTTATCGATTTACCTTTGCATATAGTGGTGTTATTAGAAACAGTTACCGACAGCATGGCAATGGTTACATTAAAAGTCGCAGTATTCTCGCAACTATTGGCGTCAATGCCTGATACCGTGTAAATTGTATTCGCAGCAGGCGTTTGGGTAATCACAGATTGAGAATTCACAGTATTTACTGAATACGATAGAGCACCATTAGCGGTAAAAGTAATGGCTCCTCCCACACAAACAGAATTGTTGTTGCTGGCAATCGTGATGTTTGGCAAGGGATTAATGCCGATTGAAATAATACCTGTAGCGAAGCAACCCAATGTTGTCGTTCCTATAACTGAATAGGTGTTATTTGATAACGAAGATGGACAGGCCTGAATAGAATTTCCGGCACTACCAACACTCCATGTGTAGTTTGTTACCCCTGTACCGGTCGGCGCATTAATAGTGGCGCAAGACCCTACGCAAACTGTTGAAGGCAAAGCACTGAGCATCAGCGGCGCATCGCCGAAGATAGCCTCTAGTCCGAAGTATCCAAAATTATTTGTCAGCACTGTTATAGCCCCACCAGCAATACCGGTAAATGCGTAAAGTGTGGAAGGCTGATAATACGTTCCTAGGGTTCCGGCCGGGAAATAACCAATAGCATTTGGATTTATCTGGGCAACGCCAAAATAATAAAATGTGTTTGCCGACAAGGCAGGGGCGGAAGGAAATGTGAAGGTTTGAAAAGTACCGAGCATACCCGTTGTAACAATGATGGTATTTGTTGTTGCTAGAATAACACCAGTTGAACTTAGCAGCGCCCCACACAATTGCTGACCTGCGGTTGGCGCATTAACACTTATTGCGCCTCTGATGCCAGCAAGCGATGAAGCAACTGGGTTTGTGTAAGGCGTTAAAAAAATTCCGGCACCAGTGTTAAAACCTACCGAATTGATAGTGTAATTTCCTGCGGGTGGATTCATTGCCCATTGATTGCAGGTAACGCTCTGCGCGTACACTGCAGAATTATTACTATTGTTTTGATCGCTGCCTACGCTTGCGGACAGTGTATTTAAACCCAGCGTGCTTGGGTTAAAAGCGCTGAAGGACACCAGTATACCTGCACCCGCCGCCAGCGACGAAATTGTTTGGGTATTGGCGAATGTATTAGCACCGCTTACATTTAAGGCAACCGGAATATTTGTTCTTGTGATATTACTTAGATTTCTTACGTAAGCCCTGATCACATGGCTGGTATTAAAATTTGCGTTCACCTTACCTGGCGCTTCCACGGCAAGCACTTGAACATCATTGGTATTGCCATTGGTAAATCCAAAAAGAAAAGACGGCCTTGAGTTTGTAAGTGCTAATGTTGCCGACGCAGTAGTAGCAGAATTAGCGAAAGCACCACCGCCTGCAGGTAAGGGGAGAGCAGTAGTTTCTCCGAGGTAAACCGCGCCTGTGGTTACAAATGGGCCGGTCGAGTTCCAGTCGTAGGCTACATATAAACCATTACCGCTGTATACAAAAGCCGAAGATAAAGTCACCGAAACCGAAGTGGTTACCGCGGAAACAGGAATAGTTAACACATTTGCAAAAACACTGGTCATGCCTGTTAGCGCAATCGCATAGGTTGTGCCTTTCTGATAAGTCGCATCTGTTGTATTTTGAAGATATACTGTGAAATTACCCATAGCGGGCATTCCGGTCGTGCCAGTTGTCATGGTAAATCCAAATGAGGTGAGCGTAGTACCTGCTGGTATATTATTTAATTCGGATTGTAACACAAGGTAACAGCCCCTTAAAGAAGCGTGAGCAGAAGTACCATTAGGGCCTCTATTAACGCCGTTGGTGTTGTTATTAAGGGGCGCTTCAACAAAGAGGTTGGCCTGACTAAAACCTAGAAATGTTGAAATTAATAAAATTGAAAATGCCAGAGTAAATTTTTTCATAGGAATTTAATTTAATTGGTTGGTATAAATATATAACCTAAAACGCAATGTTAAATTTTTTTAACACTATTAATTAAACAAAGCACTGTTTTTTATTTCAAGGCCTTTCATCGCGGCGGATGTTTTTTTGATATTTCGTAATTCGCGTGGTAAAGAAGTCAAAAAAAAAGCCCCACAATATCGTGAGGCTCGTCGTATAAGTATTTACTTGATTATTTTTGAGCATCCGCCAAAAATTGCGCCAGGCCGCTATCTGTCAGTGGGTGTTTTAAGAGCGCGGTAATAGCACTTAGCGGACAAGTTGCGACATCGGCACCGATTTTCGCGCATTCAATAATGTGCATCGGGTGACGTACGCTTGCGGCGAGAATTTGCGTTTCGTAACCGTAATTATCGTAGATTAAACGAATATCTTCAATCAACTGTAAACCATCGGTGCTTACATCGTCTAAACGGCCAATAAAGGGCGACATATAAGTTGCTCCTGCTTTTGCTGCCAATAAAGCTTGTCCCGCTGAAAACACAAGCGTGCAATTTGTTTTTATGCCTTTTTCCGAAAAATATTTAATGGCTTTCACACCATCTTTTATCATGGGTATTTTTACAACAATGCGTGGATGTAATTCTGCAAGCGCTTCACCTTCTTTTACCATGCCTTCAAAATCGGTTGCAATCACTTCTGCGCTTACATCGCCCGTAACGATATTACAAATGTCTACATAGTGTTTTAAAATATTATTTTGCCCTTTAATGCCTTCTTTGGCCATTAACGAAGGGTTGGTTGTAACGCCGTCTAAAACGCCCATATCCTGAGCTTCTTTAATTTGCGCAAGATTCGCAGTGTCTATAAAAAATTTCATGGTTTTGTTTTTTTGAGCGATGAAGATAGGCATTCAAATCTACAATTTACTATTTTGAAATTTACAATTTATCAGCTATCAAAACCCATATAAATTCTAGCGAATTAGACACTACTTTTAAGGTAAATGGTAAATCTTTCAATCGTCATTTGTTCAAGCGTTTTGCGCACAAATCCAAGCCGTGCTCCAAGCGCTTTGAAAGTTAAAACCGCCCGTGATGCCGTCAATGTTTAATACTTCCCCGCAAAAAAATAAATCAGGTACAAGCTTGCTTTGCATGGTTTTAAAATCTATCTCTTTTAAATTAACCCCGCCGCAGGTTACAAATTCTTCTTTAAAGGTTGTTTTTCCCTGCACAGCGTAGCTACTGCGTAATAATTGCTGTAACAATTTGTTAAGGTCTTTATTGCTGATCTCGGCCCAAGGTTTGTTATTGTTGATGCCGGCATTCAGGCAAAGATATTCCCACAAACGACGCGGTAAATTAAACAAAGGGCTGGAGTAGGGCAGCGACTTGTTTTTCTCTTTCTGCGCCTTTTTAATTTCTGTTTCTGCTTCTTGAATTTTTAGAGGATGTACCCAGTTTACAAAAACGCTGGTATGATAATCGCGTGTAAAAAATTCTTTCGCTGCAAAAGCCGAAAGCTTTAATACCGCGGGTCCGCTTAAACCCCAATGCGTAATTAAAACGGGACCACTATAATTTATTTTACTGTTTTCTAGTTTTACTTCCGCCTGTTGTACAGCAATGCCCTGAAGTTCTTTTTTAATATTTTCGGCTGGCAAATTAAGGGTGAACAAACTAGGAATGGGAGCATTGATTGTATGACCCAAGGCTCTAAGTGGCTCATAAGCAGCTATTTTGTTATGGCCACCTAAAGCGCATATCACGCGCTCGGCGTTTATTGATCCTTTGTTTGTTTTGAGAGAAAAGCTGATTTGATTTCTCTCAATAGCCAGCACTTCGCATTGCATATCGACTTTTATATTGAGCTCATGCGCCAGTCGAATAAAACAATCGACGATCGTTTGGCTGCTGTCGGAAAAAGGAAACATTCTGCCGTCAGCTTCGGTTTTTAAAATTATACCTTGTTGTTTAAACCAGGCGATCGTATTCTGAACACTGAATTGCGAAAAAACCTGCACTAATTCTTTGTTGCCACGCGGATAATTTTTAACGAGCTCCGAATTTTCAAAACATTGATGCGTTACATTACAGCGGCCGCCACCAGAGACTTTCACTTTTGAAAGCAGCTTATTGGTTTTTTCGAGGATAATGATCTGATGCCCGGTTTTTCGCATCGCTAAATTAATAGCCGCAAAAAAACCTGCGGCACCTCCGCCAATAATTATAATCTGTTTTTTGATGGAACGAAATTAATGAAATGAAACGACTGGCTGGACGTAGATTTACTTTTTCCTATATCAAACGCTTTAGAGTATATCAAGGGTTGTTTAAATGGGGATTACAGACTCTAGATACACTTATTTTATTTTCACGCCTAACATCAGCGGTTGGTATGCTCCACGAGTGCTTTTTTAACTGAAATTACTTTGCGCTTACTCATCAATTTAAACAAATAAATACCGTTTTCCTGCTCCGAGAGATCACTTAGATTAAGGACGTTTTTGGTTTTCTGCATTTTTACAAGGGTTCCGTTGCTGGCATAAACCTGCAAAGAATTTATTTCACTTAAGATTTTTACGTAAAAAACACCTGAACTTGGATTAGGATATAGCTTTGCAACGTTACTCCCACTAATATCTTTAAGAGAGGTACAATCTGTTACCGTAACAGTGATGGCGATACGGGGGTGCATAAAAAAATTTGTCGATTGCGCATAATAGTTGTAAATACCTGCAGGGAGAGGTGTTGTCACAAAAGCAGAGTCTGAGGCAATGGCATCTGTTGCACTAACATCGTCGAATCACTCAACTGTTCCAGTTTCCGATACGCTTAATGTGGTTGACATATTTTCGCAAACCAACTTATCATTTTCAGGCATGAGGTTCAAAGGCGCAGCCGGCACCGCATGTTTTAATCTGGTCACAAGCGTTCGTCTAACGTTAGCTGCTGCGATGGTTAATGTCGCCGTAAAAATCGAAAAAACCGGTTGTTTTACGCCATCAGCGTAAAACTCATAATTTTTTAAAACAATGGTTCCATTATAACTCATTGCAAATGAAATCGCTTTTGTGTTTACGACCCTTATTACCTTGGTGTAGGTAATTCCTGGAAGTATCAATGTTCCGGTGCCGTCTGCTAAAGTAGTGCATGTACCAATAAACGTTCCCGCCTGTGGGATAATCATTATCGCACTAATGAAGCCACTGGTGGCAGCCGTGCTGGTGGTGTTGAGAGACATCGGATATCTTGCTTTTACCGATGGTGATATATAATTTAGGTTTACATAATAGCTAGTCGCTAGTAGAAACGAACTGCTGAAATCTTGCAAAGTCACTGGAGATATTCTGTAATGATCTTCACGACTCTTATCAGATTCTAAAGAAACCGTGGCGGGCTGAAAGTTACTTGAAACAGCCGCGGTGTAAGAATGGTTGACACTGCTGCGGGTTGCCACTGAAAAGTTCCACAAAACATTGGCGCCCGCTGGACCCGGCTGAATACCTGTGGAGTCGCATTGATAGCGTTGATACAGTTCGCCAGCTACAGGCGCATGAATGGCTGTAGTCAGTTGCGCGTCGGCCTTAAAAATACGAAAAGCTTTAAAAAGAAAAAAGTAAAATTGTTTCATTTGATTTAAGGTTGATCTACCAATTTATCACGTCCGACCCTTCTAAAAACCTCTTGTGACCCCAGAACTGTGAACGAAGAATAAAAATTAGTTTTTTAGTAGTAACCCGTATTACAAATGAAATTAGATGTATAAGAAGGAAAGCTTATTTTAATGGTGTGGCCTTTTAAAAGCCAAATGCCAAGATTGGATAATGCATCACCAGTTTTGCAATCACTCCAATTTAACGCAAGCATCGATTATTTCAAGTCAATTAAACGGGTACTCCGGTGAAAACGGGTCGTCAGCTAATTCACTAGAGTAAAGCCCAACTGGACTGAATTTCACCTCTGTCTTACTTCGTCCAGACAAAGAGGTAATTGTGTAAAGTAAGAAAAATGTCAAATAATACATTCGATGTTTTATTTTGTGTATACGTAGCAGTGACTATAACGGTTTTCAGCTTGTCAAAGAAGCGGTTTTAGCAGCACAAAACTTTCAAGCCACTACGAATGTTTATCAGATGCACTAAACTTTATCTAGTGTTTGGCCGAAAACTCCATTTTCGTCGTTGAGTTTATTGGTTCGTGTTCGTCTGTGGACGATGGTCGGTTTTGGAGCGGTTACTTGGTAGCTGTTTTGCATTTTTTTGTTGGGCTTTGTGCGGTGGAAAAAAATGCAGATGTGCTATTAAATGGTTGGGCTATTTTAGTCGATGTAATATTGTCAGCAGGTCATCGGTATAAAGAAATTGGTTGTACTGAAAAATAATTTCATATTTTGTATTTAAAAAACAAAATGTTGGGTAAGATATTTTACGGTCAACTGTTGCAAGTTGTTCTGCTAATTCGTGAATTCCGGTATCGCTTCCCGTCGGCTTATATTTAAAAGTATGGCCATTAAATTTTACAATTCTTTTTTCTTCTGCATCAAAGTTTACAAAATAAAATTTACTATTTAGGAGGTTAATGACGCTGTCGTTTATAAAAGTTGTGTTCTGCATTTGTTGGCAGTATTTGCACCATTCGGTATGAATAAATACGATGATGGGCTTGCTTTTTACCTTTTCTAAACTGTCTAATTGCACAAATGAATATGCGTTGATTTGTGAAATCGTTATTTCGGGTTTGCAGATGCACACGAAAAATAGAAAAAATATTTTAATCAAATAAGTTTTCATTATCTTAAATTCCATCTAAATCCTAAAAATCCTCTTATACCCTGATTGGGGGCAAAAACATAAGTTGGGTCAAAAGTGAGTGCATTGGGATTGCTTTGCGTGGCGATCACTTGTCCGTTTCCGTCAAACTGTACATTTTTATCAAAGGGGTCAAAAGACCTTGCAATACTATTTGCGGGTGGTGTAAAGTTCAGCAAATTTTTTACGCCTCCAAATATCTCAAATCCTTTACTAAATTTTTTCGTTAGTTGAATGTTTTGCAAACTCCAAACAGGAGATTCTGATGCGCGATTATCTAATTCGCCGAGTAAAGGTAAAAGCATCGGCCCGTATAAATTGCCAGTGTAATCAATAATTAACCCAATTTTATTAAAAGTGTAACTAACGCTCCACACTCCTGTATATTGTTCCGTTAGCAATTGTCTTCGCCGAACTCCATTGTCTGTAAAACTGACATCCATCAATGTCCCTCCCGCAAGTATTTTAAGCCCATTTTCAAAAGCGATATCTACATTTAAACTAATACCTTTAGAAACAGCAAAGCCATCTAGATTACTATAAATAATTTTATTGGGGTCTGATTCATAATCTGGAATAATTCGGTTATTGAAGTAAGTATAAAATGCTGTTGCATCTAAACCCACAAACGTTTTATTTTTTACGTAAATTTTCTTTACAAAATTAATATTTCCGTTCCAAGATGTTTCGGGCTTCAGTGCATCGGCAAATTCTACTTGCCTTGCTCCGGTTAGCGCAGCATGGTCTTCGGTAAATACATTTGCAACACGATAACCGTTCCCTGCACTTAGCCGTAATATATTTTTCTTGTTTTTAGAAGTCAATTTGTAATTAAACCTTGGTGTAAAAACATTACCGTGTATACTATTGTAATCGTACCGAATACCAAGTAATATTTTATTTTGTCCATTTATTTTAATTTCATCTTGTACAAAAATACCTGGCAAGGAAATAACAGAAGGTTTGTTTTTAGAGGCATTGATGGTGCCAAATTCAGATGTTGCAGGTGTGTTATCGTCGTAGTAGGTATAACGGTAGGATGCACCTACCAGCAAGTCTTGATATTTGCCGATAGATTTATCCCAAGTTAGCTGCCCAAAACCTATGTATTGTGCGGCATTGTAAGATGTGGTGCCGTAAAAAGAATTTTGATTGTGTCCGTTGGCACTAAACATAAACTTTACACTTTCTTTTACTGGCAATTGATATATGCCAAAGGTTTCCCATCTTCTGGTATAAATACTTTCGCCATATATACTGTCGCCACCCCTAAACTTTTTATTCCAACGCGTATCTCCTCCCCAACGGTCTTCATTTACGTAACGAAAGGCGATACTAAATAAACGATTATCTTTTCGGTCAAACGTCCATTTGTTAAATATCGAAATTCTATTTTGTAACGTAACATCTGTGAAGCCGTCCTTGTTATTATCGATTGGATTTTGGTAATTGAAATAATTTATTCCAACTAAAGATTGTGCATTTTTGCCTGCTTTAAATTTCAAACCTAAATCAGTATTTACATCTCCCCAGTTAGTTCCAAAAATGTCAGCCGAAAGTAAAGGTGCGTTATTTGGCTTTTTGGTAATTATATTTATTAAACCTCCAACCGCTTCTGAACCGTACAAGGTGGAAGCTGGACCTTTCACAATTTCTATTCGTTCAATTAAAGATTGCGGAATACCCGTTAAGCCATACACTGTGGAAAGCCCGCTTACTATTGGCATACCGTCAATTAAAACCATTGTATACGGCCCTTCTAACCCATTAATATGTATATCGCCCGTATTACAAACATTGCAATTCATCTGTGGACGGACTCCGTTTACATTCTGCAATGACTCAAAAATTGATGGGGTAGGATTGGCTTTAAAAAACTTAGCAGTGTACACCTCAATCGGTACAGGACTGTCTAATTTAGACATTTCCTTCATTGTTCCAGAAACAACAACCTCCTCCAGTGTGTTTTGAGAGGCTGAAAGGTCAAAATTTAATTTAGCGTTTTTTTTCTCTTTTAGAGTGATTGTTTTTTCAGTTTTATTAAATCCAACGCAACTAACCTGTACTTTGTATGTTCCTGTTGGGATATTATTGATTTTAAAATTGCCCTCAATGTCTGTTGCTGTTCCTAATTGCGTGCCTTGTAAAAATACGTTGGCGAATTCTACAGGTTTGCCTTCGGAAATTATTTTGCCCGAAATATTTGAAGTCTGTGCTGTAGCCAATTGAACTGAAATTGCCATCGCTAAAGTTATAAACGATTTTTGCGCGAAGAATTTCATATATCAAATTTTTGTTTACGCAGCAAAAATAATAAAGTTAGATTAATCTAACAAATTTTGTTTTATATTTTTTGTATCTTTGCCGTTATGCTTTCATTTACAGAAGAAAATTATTTAAAAGCTTTACTAAAACTGTCTCTCATAAATGGGAATGCGAAAGCTGGAACCAATGAGTTGGCGGCTCATTTGGCTGTAAAGCCAGCCACTGTTACAGATATGCTTAAAAAGCTGAAAGAAAAAAAAATGATCGAGTACGAGAAGTACGGGAAGATAAATTTAACAACTAACGGCAAGAAAGCAGCAATAGAAGTGTTGAGGAAACACCGCTTGTGGGAAACTTTTTTATACCAAAAATTGGAGTTTACTTGGGATGAAGTTCACGAAGTGGCAGAACAATTAGAGCATATACAGTCAGATAAATTGGTTGACAAATTAGATAAATTTCTCGAATACCCTGAATTTGACCCGCACGGAGACCCAATACCAAATAAAAAAGGGGAGTTAAAAGTTCAATTTAAAAAAACACTGTCCGAAGTTCAGGCAGGAACCAGTTGTAGAATGGTAGCGGTTAAAGATAACTCTTCACCATTTCTTCAATATGTAGGGAAAGTTGGTTTAGTGCTGAACAAAAAAATTAAAGTTGTGTCTAGGCAGGAGTACGATGCCTTAATGGTAATTGAAGTTAACGGTAAAAAGTCAAGTGTCGGTCATAGGTTTGCCGAAAATATTTTTGTCGTTTGTGAAAATTGTGTTGTCGGAAAAACCTGCACAAAGGTCAAGTGCGAAATAAAGTAAAGTCAGCCTAAAGATGCGGATGGGTAAAATTATGTTTGGTGTTTCTAGATCGGCTAGTGTGGTGGCAAAACACCTCTTTAAATTTTGCTAAGAGTTGGCTTTTTTCATTTTTCCTGTCGATGTTTCAAAGGACTATCGGTCTTTTTAGAATGAGGCATAACCGTTTGGCAGCTGCAAGAAGTTCGCGATTTCGAAGCGCCAAATTGCCTACCCGTCCGCAACGACGCGAAGGCGGGTCTGCCACCACAAAATATAACGCGATGCACAAAGCATCACCAGCCTGTCGGCAGGGGGGATTAACAAGTAAATCTCAATTTTAAAAGGTGCAACGCGCGAAAACTAAAAGAAGGCCAGCGAGGATGGGTAAACTATTTCCGCATAGGAAGCAATTATGGCAAATTCGAAGAGCTAGATGGTTGGCTATGAAATCGTTTGCGCTATTGTATCTGGCATGGCTGGAGAAAGACTGAAAGGGAAAGAAAAAATCTAATTCGGTTAGTAATAGACTATGGTCACGCCTGCGCATGGAGCCGAACAAGTATGGGTGGATGGCGTGTTGCGCAAAGCCCATTCTTAAATACTACAATCACATTAAAACGGTTGGAAAAGAAAGGCTATGAATCTGTGCTTACATATTATTCGAAAGTATCTCTACAACTTGAAAGCCTGTATCGAATTTGATTTGGAAAACCGCTGTATACAAGACCCGTTCGCACAGTGGTGGCGCTTATGCTGTGCCGCTGCACTGCTGCACTAAGGCTTCGGCGAAAGAGGAAGCTTTGGCGTAAGCTTAAGCCTCAGTGCAAGCATGTCATATACGGACTCCGTTAGTTTATTTTGGCGAACCAACCGACTTGATTGATAGCGGAAAGTTGCGACAGGCATTTTTTTGACGATGTCCGCTACAATTTCCCTTCGTGCAAGTCTCAGATCGGAAAACACATTTCGTGT
>Ga0105048_10013686_pt1 | contig 12668 bp, 10 predicted proteins | sample MAT05_FD_78382 | JGI IMG/M metagenome (GOLD analysis project Ga0105048, IMG submission 78382) | Freshwater microbial communities from Lake Fryxell liftoff mats and glacier meltwater in Antarctica - MAT-05 | ecosystem: Environmental > Aquatic > Freshwater > Ice > Liftoff microbial mat | place... | reverse complement strand
GCGGTCGGCCGCCACCGGTGCTGCCACGAAGGGCGGCACCTGCGCCGCCGTCAGCGCCGGCGCCGCGCCGGGCGTGCCGCCACGAACAGTGGTGCGCACCACCTGGCTGGGCGGCAGCCCGGTGCCGTTCTTCAACTTCGCCCACATGGCGTCCATGGCGCGGTTGAAGTAGGGGTGCAGCGGCACGAAGCGAGTGTCGAAGCCCGAAAACGGCAGGAAGGTGTCGAAGTGCTGGGCGTTGAAGACCTCGATGTAGCTCAACTGGCTGCTCGCGCCCTCGACCTTCCTGTTGAAGGCCGCATAGGCGCGTGCGTTGTGGTTCACCGGCACCAGCGCATCGCTGCGCCCGGCCAGCACGATCGTCGGCTTGCCGCGCAGGTTGCCGCTCAGCAGCACCTCGGCTGCGCCGGCCCGCACGGCCTGGCTCTGCGCCAGTGTGGGGGTGGTGGCCGCCGTCAGCGCTGCGCCGGTGACCGGGTTGGTGCCGGTGAACAGTGCGCGCAGGCAGAGTGCAGAGTCGAGCGACAGGTCGGCCGTGCCGCTGGTGGGCGACACACCGAAGGCCCAGGAACGCGCGCCTCCCACCGAGTCGTTGTAGATCACCGTGGCCGGCGTGCCGTTGGCGGTGCCGTTGGCCACCGCGAAGCTCTGCGCCTTGACGATGGCGCTCATCGGCACCACGGCGCCAGTGCCGTCGGCCTGGGCCAGGCTCAGATTGCAGACGTTGTCGGCCAGCCCGAAACGCCCGAAAGCGTTGGCATACATCATGGTCAGGATCGGCGAGTTGCCCAGGCCGTAGTGGGCGTTGTGCATGGTGTCGTGCTCGGCGCCGTAGCCAGCCGCACGCAGCTTCTGCAGTGCTTCAGCCGCCTGGTCAGCCGTGGTCGCGCCGCTCAGCAGCCCGCGTGCGGCCAGCGCCGCGCAGCGGTTGGCGGCGCGTCCGTTCATGCCGGTCAGCGTCATGAAGTTGTAGATGCTGGTCTCGGCCATCGTCGCGCTGGCGGCCAGCGCGGCGCAGGGCTGGTAGAGGTTGGCCACCGTGAGGACTTCGATCAATGGCCGCCCGAAGGAGGGCACCGCGACGCCAGCCACCTGCACCCCGTAGCCGGTGGTGGTGTCGGGCTGGGCCACCGGCTCGCCGGCCACCACGCCGTCGATCAGGCCCTCGCTGTCCTGCTCGGCCGCGCGCAGCGCTGCGGCGCCACCATTGGAAGCCGAACCGGCAATCACCAGCGTGTTGGCCGCCTTGTAGCGCGCCAGCTTGGCGACACCGTCGGGCGCCGTGTTGCCGAATTCCAGGTTCAGCACATGGATCGCGTAGCGGATGCTGGCCAGGGTGTCGGCGCCCCAGTCCTTCTCGGGGTTGAGTTGAGAGTGCGAGTGCTTCAGCGCCACCCGGTTGGGGAAGGCCGCGTTGAAGGCCGTGCGCGCGGCGTCGGTGATGGCGGCGGCGAAGAAGTTCAGCGCACCGGCGGCGGTGCGCGTGGCACGTGTGCCGTCCACCTTGTTGACGCTGTCGTCCATGGGGTCGTAGATGCCGACGCCCTTGCCTGCGTCGGTGAACACCACCGCGCAATGGCGCTTCAGGCCCCATTCGCCGGCAGTGCCCACGGCGCCATAGACACCGCGTGAACCCGAGGACGGCCCTGCCACGATGCACGGGTTGGCAGCATCGAAGCTGGTGGGCACCTGCACGGCCACCACCACGCGCTTGCGGCCGCTGCCGTCGTCGATGGAGGCGACGTACTCCTTGCCGGGTATCAGCCCTTCGCCGCGCGTGTCGCCTCCTGTGGCATCCAGGTTGGGGCCATACAGGCGACCGTAGCCGCCGTTGGCGCTGTGGTCGAGGATGGCGCGGTAGTTGGCATACAGCGCGTTGCGGCGCAACTCGGTCGCCGTCGGGTTCAGCGGGTCCGCGTAGGGTGGCGGCGCGGCTGCGCCGAGGCCGGTCTTCCCGATGCCGCCGGTCAGCAGGTCTTGCGTGGCCGCAGTCGCGCCGGTGCCGGCGGCGGTGGCGGGATAGCTGGTGACGCTGTGTTGCGTGAAGCCCGCCGGCATCACGCTGACTTCGAACGCCGTGCCGATCGACACGCTGTCGCTGCCACCGCAGCCTGCGGCCAGGAGGGGAAGCCCCCACAGCCAAACCCGGTGGTGGCGCGATGTCGTCTTCAGCTTCTTCATGGCCGTGTCCTCAAGTAGTTTGTATGCATGATGCGTCCGTGCGCGAATGCCGCACATCGGGGAACCCCGCGGGGGCCACAGATGCGCACTGCCAGCTGGTCCTCGCGGCTTCTTGTCCTACGTCAGAGATGGCAACAGCCGACAGACGCCACGCGTACGCCCGTCGAGACTCGAAACATCGGGCGCAATGAGCGGACCGATATTTCATCCACATCCACGAGAGGACCGACATGAACAAGGATCAAGTGAAGGGCGTTGCAGAACAAGCCAAAGGCAAGGTCAAGGAAGCCGCTGGCGACCTGACCGGCAACAAGAGTCTGGAGCGCAAAGGCGAAGCCGAACAGATCAAGGGCAAGGTGCAGAAGAATTACGGCGACGCCAAGGAAAACGTCAAGGACGGCATCGACAAACTCTGACTTGAGCCCTAACGCGCTTGGCGCGCGACGGGGTTAACGGCGATCACCAACAAGGAGCAATGATGCTGAAGTGGGCCATCCTGTTTTTCATCGTTTCTCTTGTCGCTGGTTTCTTCGGGTTCACCGGCGTGGCATCAGGCGCCAAGTCGATCGCAAAAGTTTTGTTCGTCATTGCGATCTTGATATTCCTCGTCGTCCTGGTGTTCGGCGTATTTCTGGGAACGCTGGTCTTCTGACGACATGCGCCACCCATTGGCGCCGATCGAGTGAGGCTCCCTGGAGCAGCGCTTCGGCGCGGTTGGGGTCTGCTGGCCAACAGCGATGCGTCGGGCATTTTCTGCCGACTGTGCGACCCATTTCGCAATTTCGCATCTCGCGCCACCTCGCCCCGCTGAAAATCGCTCGACCTTGAGCGGGTTGCTCTGCTGGGTCGGGCTGGTCGCTTCGGGGGCGAACCCCACGCGTCCTTCTCTGGCTCGCCGCTGACCGATACCCCGAAGCGGGGCACACGGCGCAGCGTATTGCCCTCCAGCCAGTGCAGCGTTTCCGCCTGGCCGCCCTGCCGCCCGAACTGCGAGCGCCAAGCATGAAGGCTGACGACGACAGGAGATGTCGCCGCCAGCCTCCCGGGGGAAAACAGCGCGAGGTTCAGCGCGCTCGTGAACGGTCAGCCGCGGTCGGCACGCGCCGCACGGCGACCGTCGGTGTTGGTCGAACTGTTGCCGGTGCGGTCGGTGCCCATCATGCCGCCGCTGCGGTTATCCGGGTTGCGGCCCATGTTCTGGTCGCCGGGCGTCACGGCAGCCTCGGCGGCACGGCCCGCGCTGGTCCCGTCGCGAGCAGCGGACCCGGTGCCCGTGCGGTCGTTGCCCATCATGCCGCCAGTGCGGTTGTTCGGGGTGCGGCCCATGTTCTGGTCGCCGGGCGTCACGGCAGCGCTGGCTGCGCGGCCGACGGCATTGGCGGTGTCGCGGGTAGCTTCTCCAGCGCTGCGGTTGTCACCGCGCGTGGTGTCGGGGGTGGTCTGCGCCACAGCAACGCTCGCCAGGGCGGACGTGGCGATGGCGACGATCAGTTTCAGATGCTTTTGCATGGAGGACTCCTGCAGGGTTGAGGTGCTTGCAGCAGGGCAATCCGCATGCCACCGGCCGATCGGCAATTGCGGGAGTTCACGCCCACGCTCACTCCTGGCGCAAGCACTCGATGGGCAACAGCTTCGATGCCCTTCGCGCCGGGTACCAGCCGAAGAACAAGCCCACGCCGGTGGAAAACAGCACGGCCACCAGCACATGGGTGGCTGACAACTGCATGCTGAACCCGCGTGCGGTGCCGGCGTAATTCACGCCCCACACGCCGGCGGCCGCCAGAGCGATGCCCACCACGCCGCCCAGCACGCACATCATCACGGCTTCGGCCAGAAACTGCGTCAGCACATGGCGCGGTTTTGCGCCGATGGCCATGCGGATGCCGATCTCGCGCACGCGTTCGCTCACGCTCACGAGCATGATGTTCATGATGCCGATGCCACCCACCATCAGCGATACCGCGCCCACCACGCCCAGCCCGATGGACAGGGCCGCAGCGATGTTCGCACCCGTCTGCGCGATGCTGGCCAGGTTGGTGATGTTGAAGTCGTCGGTCTCGTCGCCGGTGATGCGGCGGCGGTCGCGCAGCAGTTCGGCCACGTCGTTCTCGGCTTCCTTCAGCCGCAGTTCGCTGACCGATTGCACGTTGATGTAGTGCACCGAGCGTGGCCGCGGCAGGGTCAGCGGCAGCGCTGTGATGGGCACCACCAGCAGTTCACCGAGGTCGGTGCCGTCCAGCGTGCGCCCGCTGCCGGCCAGCACGCCGATGACGGTGAACGGCCGGCCGCCCACGCGGATGACCTGGCCCAACGGGTCGCGCCGCAGGTAGTGCGCCTCGGCGATCTGGCTGCCGATGAGGATGACGCGGTTGGCGCTGCGCACGTCGTCGTCGCTGAAGGGAACGCCCTTGTCGACGACCCAGTTGCGCACGCGAAACATCTCGGGCGTCACGCCCAGCACCGTGCTCTGGGTGCTGTCGTCACCGTACAGCACCGGAAACAGGCTTTGCAGCGTCGCCGCAGCCGCCGCAACGCTGGAAAGGCTGTTCATGGCCTGCGCGTCGTCCAGCGTCAGGTAGGGCGCGTCGGTACCCAGCTGCCTTCGCGGCCGGCCGTCACCCGTGGGTGCGCCGCGCTGCACGATGAGCTGGTTGCTGCCCAGCACCGAAAGCTCACGGTCGATGAAGCCGCGCACGGCATCGCCCACACCCAGCATCAGCACCACCGAGGCGATGCCGATGACGATGCCCAGCATCGTCAGCGCGGTGCGCAGGCGGTTGGCTGCCAGCGAGCGAAAGGCTTCGAACATGATCTGCAGAAAGCTCATGCCGCCGCCCCCGGCACGCCGTCGTAGACCACACGCCCGTCCTTCAGCCGCACCAGGCGCTTGGCATGGGCAGCGACGTCGTTCTCGTGCGTCACCAGCACGATCGACAAGCCCTGGTCGCGGTTCAGCGCGTCCAGCAGGGCCAGCAGGTCTTCGGTCGTCTGCGTGTCCAGATTGCCGGTCGGCTCATCGGCCAGCAGCAGCGGTGGCCTGCAGGCCAGCGCGCGGGCGATGGCCACGCGCTGCTGCTGGCCGCCGCTCAACTGGCTGGGCAGGCGGCCCGACAACGCACCCAGGCCCACCTGGTCGAGCAGTTCCTGTGCGCGCGCTCGCGCCGCGCTGCGCGACTGCCCGCCATAGAGCAAGGGCAGGGCGACGTTTTCCAGCACGTTCATCCGCTTCAGAAGGTTGAAGCTCTGAAAGACGAAGCCGATGGTCTGGTTGCGCACCTCGGCCTGCTGCGCGGCATTCAGCTGTGTCACGTCGCGGCCGGCCAGCAGGTATTGCCCTGAATCGGCGCGGTCCAGCAAACCCAGCAGGTTCATCAGCGTGCTCTTGCCCGAACCGCTGGGCCCCATCAGCGCAACGTATTCGCCGGCCGCGACAGTCAGCGCGATGTCGTGCAGAACCGGGGTCACGATCTCGCCGTTGCGGTAGCTCTTGTTGACCGCCTGCAGCTGGATGACGTCACTCATCTGTGTTGCGCTGTCGTGCGCGTCACCGTCCACCCGGCGTCTCGGCGCGGCGCGTGATCAACGCGTCGCCAGCCCGCAACCGGCCGCTGAGCACTTCGGCCAGCTCGGTGAAACGCGTGTTCGAGATGCCTGCCGTCACCTCGTGGGGCTGCGGCAGCTGGTCGGGGCCGGCACCCACCGTCCAGACGCGGTAAACCCGCTCGCCGCCGCGCGTGCGGCTGAGCACGCCGTCGTCTTCGGGTGCTGGCATGGCCGCTGCGCTGGCGCCGCCTGAACTGGCGGCCACTTGGGTGGCAGCTGCAGCGATGCGCTTGCGGTCGTCGTCGTCGGGCTGAAAGCGCAAGGCTGCGGTGGGCAGGCGCAAGACATCGGGCTTGGTCTGCAGCACGATGCGCGTTTGCGCCGTCATGCCCGGCTTCAGGCGTTCGTCGCTGTTGTCCACGCCCACGATGATGTTGTAGGTGACGATGCCCTGGTTGCTCGTCGAATTCAGGCGGAACTGTTCGACCTTGCCCTCGAATTCGGCCTGCGGATAGGCGTCGACCGAGAAGCGCACCAGTTGACCGGGCTTGATCTGCCCGACATCGGCTTCGCTGACGTTGGTGTGAATCTGCATCTCGCGCAGGTCGCGTGCGAGCAGGAAGAGTTCGGGCGTCTGGAAGCTGGCGGCCACGGTCTGGCCGACGTCGATGTTGCGGCGAATGACGACGCCGTCGATGGGGCTGCGGATGACGCTGTTGTCGACGTCGGCCTGCGCGGCGTCGACCTGCGCCCGCGCCAGTTCGACATTGGCGCGCGCAGCGTCGTATTCACGCTGGCTCTGGTCCAGCGCCAGGCCGCTGATGAAGTTCTGCGCCACCAGTTGGCGGTTCCGTTCCAGCGAAGCCGTGGCCAGGGCCAGCCCGGCACGCGCGCTGGCGGCCTGGGCCTGGGCCTGGCGCAGCCGTGCCTGCAGGTTGGCCGGGTCCAGCCGCAGCAGCACCTGGCCGGCCTTCACGCGGTCGTTGAAGTCGGCCAGTCGCTCCATCACCGTGCCACTGACCTGGGTGCCGACGGTGATCGTCGTCACGGGCTGCAGCGTGCCGGTGGCCATCACCACCTGGGTGATGGGGCCGCGGTCGACCAGGGCCGTGCGGTAGAGATCGGGTGGTGGCTTGGCCGGGCGCTGTAGCGACCACCAGCCGGCTGCGGCCAGAAGCAGCACGATGGCGATGCCGGCCGCGACCTTGACGGAACGTTTCATCGGGAGCGAGCGAAAATGAGATCCTGGGCAGTGTAGGCGGGACGGCCCCGCATGCAGCGCGGGGGTGCTGACCGCCCTGTCCCTGCCCGAGACCCGGTCCTCGTGTCCGAGCCGGTCTCAGACGTGACCCTGAACCCGGTCCCGGAACCCCGCTGGCGTGAACCCGTGCGCCAGGCGCCTGGCCGACGACGAGGACGCACGCGCCAGCGCCGACTTGCAGCACCGGGCGGGCGCCGAGCGGCAAACGCTCTTCGCAGACGCGACAGCCGCGCAGAGCCTTCAGTAACCTCGGCAGCGCTCGACAGGTCTTGATCGGCGCCGACTCGGACGCCGGCACGGCCATCTTGCGATTCATGCGATGCTGCGACTGTTCAAGTTGCCCATGTAGCGTGATGCCCACATCGCTCGACCGATCTGTCACGAAGAGAACACTGAAGGCGGTGCTGCTCGAAGGCATCCATGTCTCGGCCGCCGAGGCGCTCCAGAACGCTGGCTACACGCAGATCGAAACGCATGCCAAGGCGCTCGCCGGCGCAGAGCTCGAAGCGGCGGTCTCCGGTGCGCACTTCCTCGGTATTCGCTCGCGCACCCGCCTCACGGCCGAGGTGCTCGAACACGCTCCGGCGCTGGCTGCCATCGGCTGCTTTTGCATCGGCACCAACCAGGTCGATCTGATGGCGGCGATGCGGCTTGGCATTCCGGTCTTCAACGCGCCGTTCTCCAACACGCGCAGCGTCGCTGAACTGGTGCTGGCCGAGATCGTGATGCTGTTGCGCGGCATTCCAGAGAAAAATGCCATCCTGCACCGCGGCGGCTGGACCAAGAGCGCGGCGCGGTCCTACGAAGTGCGCGGAAAGACTCTTGGTATCGTCGGTTACGGCCACATCGGCACGCAGATCGGCGTGCTCGCCGAGCAGCTCGGCATGCAGGTCGTGTTCAGCGACATCGAAGCCAAGCTGCCTCTCGGCAACGCGCGCGAGATGGCGAGCTTGGGCGAACTGTTGCGATGTGCCGACGTGGTCAGCCTGCATGTGCCGCAGACGCCGGCGACCGTGAACATGATCGGCGCCGAACAGCTCGTCGCGATGAAGCCTGGCAGCCACCTGATCAACGCCTCGCGCGGCAACGTGGTCGACATCGATGCGCTCGCCGCGGCGCTGGAAAACGGCCATCTGCATGGCGCGGCGATCGACGTCTTTCCCAGCGAGCCCGAGGGCAACGACGCCGCCTTCGCCTCGCCGCTGACGCGCTTCGACAACGTCCTGCTGACGCCGCACATCGGCGGCTCGACCTCGGAGGCGCAGGTCAACATCGGCAAGGAGGTCGCGGCCAAGATGATCCGCTACAGCGACAACGGCTCGACCACCTCGTCGGTCAACTTCCCCGAAGTGGCACTGCCCGAGCGCGCCGGCAGAAGCCGCCTCTTGCACATCCACCGCAACGTGCCCGGCGTCCTGGCCCATCTCAACGAGCGGCTGGCCGCCGCCGGAATCAACATCGCGGCGCAATACCTCGCGACCAACGAGAGCGTCGGCTATGTCGTGATCGATGTCGACCCGGCCGGCGGCACGGTGGCTCTCGCCGATCTGTGCGCGGTGCCGTCGACGATTCGCTGCCGCGTCCTGTATTGATCCGGTGGGCCGCCTGGTCGGGGTCCGGCGCTCGACCCTGGGCAAGAAGCTGGCCTGTCCGGTTTCAGCGAACGGCGAAGTCGATCGCGATAGCGCCGGGTTCGCGTCGCCGGTACTCGATGCTGATGCCTTCGCCGTAGCGCGAACGCAGTTGGTCCAGCAGCGGCATCGGATCGTGATCGTTGACGAACCGCATCGTTTCGCCGCTATGCAGGGCATCCAGCGCGCCGAATATCGCGGCATGGCGAAAGCGCTTGGCGACGCCTGGACGAGTCCCCGCGCACTGCACTGCTCGGGAAGATGCCGCTCTAAAGGTGGAGCGGCGCATGCGCGAATCCGAAGCCGCGCTGCTGCTCGAATCCCATGTCGGCCAGCGCTGCGACGCCATCGTCACCGGCAGTTCGGAATCCGGGCTCTGGGTACGCTTCTTCGCGGCGCCGGCCGAAGGTCGGCTCGATTCCAGTCCGCGTGGGCTCGAGGTGGGCCAGCACATTCGCGTCGAGCTGGTGTCGACTGACGTGAGCGCGGCTTCATCGACTTCGTGGCCGTCGATTGATCGGCCCGACAGACGTTGGCGTCAACCCCGAGCCTGTGGGCTTCTACTACCCCCAGCGCGTGTTGATGTCCACCACCAGCGGCTTGTCGGCCGGGTAGTGATCGGCCAGCTCATTGCCTGAAAGCGTCAGCACCTTCTCCAGTTGCTGGCCCCAGGCATGGCCGGCGGGGGCCTGCGCCAGTTCCTGTTCCCGGCGCGTGATCAGTTCTTCCAGCGGCGCTGGCAGGCCGGGCGCGGCACGGTCGGTCGAGCGCTGGCCCTGCGTGGCCAGGTGCTCTTCGATGCGGTTGCAGACCGACTTGAACATCTGCGACACGCGCGAGGTGCTGACCTGCAGGCTCTCGGCCAGCTGCGTGGGCGTGAGGCCCACGCCCAGGTAGGCGTCGATGACCTGGCGGTCACGGTCGGGCAGCTTGACGAAGAAGCTCTCCAACCGGCGCAACAGCATCGCCGTGTCGACCCGGGCTTCCACCTCGTCTTGCGCGGTGGCGGCCTCGCGCTGCGGGCGTTCGGTCTCCTCGTCGCTTTCAGGGCCCGGCCCCACGGGTTGGGCCTGAAGGGCTTCATGCTCCAGTTCGTAGATCTCGTCGACGCTCAGGCCGCACAGCGGGCTCAAGTCGGCGGCGCTGGGTTCGCTGTCGTTCATGCTGCGCCAGCGTTCGCGGGCCACCTGCAGCAGCTTCACCTGGCGGCGGCGGTGGCGGCTCAGGTGGTCCATCTGGCGCAACTCGTCGAGCATGGCGCCGTGCACGCGGTGCCGCGCATAGCGCACGAATGCAGCCTTCGCGTCTTCGCTTTCGCGGTCGCCTTCCCACAGGAAACCCAAGGCGGCCTGCGCCACGGCGATGAGGCCGGCCTGGATCAGGTCGGCGCGTTCGACGTTCGACGGCAGGCGCCGCGCCAGCGCATTGGCATGCTGGCGCACCCACGACTCATTGCGCAGGATCAGTGATGAAGGCACGCCTTCCATCGAGATCATGGCTACTCCGTTGCCGGGCTGACAAGCCCCGCTTCAGCGCACAGTATGCGCGCTAGGCATTCACGCCGCCGCCGAGGGGCGACAGGCCCGGCGCGCCCGCTGCTAAGCCGAGCGGCCGAACAAGCGCGACAGCTCGAGCAGGCGGCCGGCATGCCACGGCTGCACCTGGCTCCACGTGAAGCGCCAGCGCCACCAGCCGCTGGCCTGGCCGGGGAAGTTCATGCGGCTCTCGGTGGGCAGGGCCAGCACGTCCTGAAGCGGGTGCACGGCGGTGTCGGCCACGCTGGACATGGCCGCACGGATCAGCGCCCAGGAAATATCGTGACCGTCGGTGTTGAGGTAGCCGCGTGCGAAGTGGCGTTCGTGCTCGCCTGCGGTGGCCCACCAGCCGGCTGAGGTGTCGTTGTCGTGCGTGCCTGTGTAAACCACGGTATCGGGCTCGTGGTTGTGCGGCAGGAAACGGTCGCTGGCATCGCCTGCAAACGCGAACTGCAGGATGCGCATGCCGGGCAGGCCGAACTGCCTGCGCAGGGCTTCGACCTCGGGCGTGATGACACCCAGGTCTTCCGCAATGATGGGCATGGGCCCGAGCGCCTGGCCGATGGCTTCGAACAGCGCCGCGCCGGGGCCGGGCTTCCACTGGCCTTTCACCGCCGTGGGTTCGCTGGCCGGAATTTCCCAATGCCCCTCGAAGCCGCGGAAGTGGTCGATGCGCACGATGTCCACCAACTCGAAGCTGCGGCGCACACGCTCCACCCACCATGCGTAGCCATTCTTGGCGTGCTCGGCCCAGCGGTACAGTGGGTTGCCCCAGCGCTGGCCGATAGCGCTGAAGAAGTCGGGCGGCACCCCGGCCACCACTGTGGGGCGGCCGTGCCGGTCGAGTTCGAACAGATGCGGGTGGGCCCAGACCTCGGCGCTGAGATAGGCGATGAAGATCGGCGTGTCGCCGATGATCTGCACGCCCTTGGCGTTGGCATAAACCTTCAGCTTCAGCCACTGCCGGTAGAAGCGCCACTGGCAGAACTGCCAGAAGTGGATGCGAACGGCGTGCTGTGCCCGTGCGTCGGCCAGCGCCTGCGGGTCGCGGTGCGCCAGGTCTGGCGGCCACTCGCACCAGTCGCGCCAGCCCAGGTGCTCGCACAGGGCCATGAAGAGGGCGTAGTCGGGCAGCCAGCTGTCGTGCGCGGCGCAGAAGGCAGCGAAGTCGGCACGCTGGGCTGGCGTTCCGTGGGTTGAAAAACGCGCGGCCGCTTTTGCCAGGCGTTCCATGCGGAAGGGGTACATCACCGCGAAGTCGACGGCGGCGTCGGCCAAGCCGGGCACTGGCACCAACGCATCGGCAGCCAGCCAGCCTTCACGCTGCAGTTCGGCCAGCTCGATGAGCAGCACGTTGCCGGCAAAGGCCGAATTGCTCATGTAGGGCGAATTGCCCGGGCCGATGCCCGCCAGCGGCAAGATCTGCCACAGCTTCTGCCCGCCGGAAACGAGCCAGTCGACGAAGTGATAGGCCTCGGGCCCGAGATCGCCAGAACCATGCGGGCCGGGCAGGGAGGTGGGGTGCAGCAGCACGCCGCTGGCGCGTGGGAAGCGCATGGTCAAGGTCCTCGAGCAGATTCGGGGCCGGTGGCATCGCGCAGCAGCATCACGCTGCGTGCGCCCAGCATCAGATAAGGGTCCGCACTTCGGCGCCAGGTGCTGCGGCCATCGGTGGCGGTGGTGTCCAGTTCGGCCACCCAGTGGCCCGGCGGCAGCTGAAAGCTGGCATCCATGTCGCGGCCGTTCACCAGCAACAGCAGCGGTGTGGCGCTGCGGCCGGTGCGACCTATCCACGCGCCCATGATGCGTGACATGCGGTTTTCCCAGTGCTCGGGCGCCATCGGCTCGCCCGTGCGGCGCATCCAGGCCAGGTCGGGCACGCCCCGGGCATCCGTCAGGCCGGTGTACCAGCAGCCGTCCAGCGGCAGCAAGCGGCGGCGCAAGGCCAGCACATGGGCGGTGAAGCCGATGAGGCCTTCATCGGCCTGCGCCCAGTCGATCCAGGTGGTCGGGTTGTCCTGGCAATAGGGGTTGTTGTTGCCGCCCTGGGTGTGGCCCAGCTCATCGCCGGCGGCCAGCATCGGTGTGCCCTGGGCCAGCAGCACGGTGGCCAGCAAGGCGCGCTTCAGGCGCGCACGCAGCTGCAGCACGGCGGGGTCGGTGGTCGGGCCTTCCCAGCCGCAGTTCCAGCTGAGGTTGTGGCCGTGGCCGTCGCGGTTGTCTTCGCCGTTCGCGTGGTTGTGGCGCAGGTCGTAGCTGACGAGATCGTGCAGCGTGAAGCCATCGTGGCTGACGATGTAGTTCACGCTGGCCAGCGGCGTGCGGCGCCGTGGCTGGAAGATGTCGCTGCTGCCGGCCAGGCGCAGTGCGAATTCACCGCGTGTGCAGTCACCGCCGAGCCAGAAGGCGCGTGCCGTGTCGCGGAAACGGTCGTTCCATTCCAGCCAACCCGACGGAAAACCGCCCACCTGGTAGCCGCCAGGGCCCAGGTCCCAGGGCTCGGCTATGAGCTTGACG
>Ga0105048_10013685_pt1 | contig 12668 bp, 7 predicted proteins | sample MAT05_FD_78382 | JGI IMG/M metagenome (GOLD analysis project Ga0105048, IMG submission 78382) | Freshwater microbial communities from Lake Fryxell liftoff mats and glacier meltwater in Antarctica - MAT-05 | ecosystem: Environmental > Aquatic > Freshwater > Ice > Liftoff microbial mat | place... | reverse complement strand
CTCTCGCGGTGCTTGCATATTCCATCTGGCGGACCCGCCGGGCCGCGAAGTCCTAGCCTGCATTTCTCACACTTCTGGCATGGGATGCGACAGGGTGTTGCGGCGCCTGCACTGCACCCCGGCCAAGCGGGCAGCGCTCACGTAGCGTAGCTCTCCAGAGCTGCGCCGCAGTGAGCGCAGGCGCGGCGCAGCTCTGGAGAGCTACGCTACAATCGCGGCTTGCCGCCGGAATGTGAGAAATGCGGGCTAGCAGGACTTCGTGGGGTTCAATCCGCCAGCAGCACTTCGATGGGGGTGCGCTGATCGGAGGCAGGTTCGCCTTTCTTCCACACTGTGCCGGTGCCGAGTTTCAGGAGTCCGGCGACGTCTCCGTACTTCGCGCCACCAGGCAGGAACCACGGGCTGTAGATGCTCTGTGCTTCCAATAGCCGGATTCCCTGCGTGTCGAGCACGGCCTTGTTCACGAAGCCGTCGGCGAGCGCCCGCGCTGCAGCGGCGATGGACGCAGTCTTGTCGGGTGCGAGGATGGCGACGCTGGTGGATTTCCATTCGTGATCGCGGACGAATGCGAGGAGCGTCAGCACGTCGTGGACGCGCTGTGCAAACAGCGAGTGATTGTAGCCAAAGGTGAATGCGGCGGCTTCGCGCGGATTCTTCACCTTGCGCGCCGGGGTGTCCGACTGGCCTTCGAACAGGAACTCGCCCTGCATGATGAGGTCCGGCGCGATCACGCTCACGCCGGCGGCGAGCATGCGGGAGAGGTCCGCATTGGGCTGATCGCCATCAAGGGTCGCGGCCTTCCCTTTTTCGTTCAGCCAGATGACGGTCCGCCCGGACCATTTCTTCGGATGAAAAAAGAGCACCGGAATCGCCTCGTGTCTGGCTTCGTTATCGACCACGCCGCGCATCAGGAAGAAGTCGCCGCGGTCTTCTTTCTTGAAGGTCGAACGATCCATCCCGGCCTTCTCCGTGGACAGTTTCCTGGCGAAGATGGCCTCGAATGCGGGACGCGCGATCTTTTCAAAGTCGGCGGCGACGACTTTGTCGCTGTCTTCCTTCGACCACTTCAGCAGCGCTTTTTCAAAGTCCGGCCCGCTCGGCGGCGCGGGATGCGCGGCATCCCAGACGCTGAGCTGCTCGCGGGTGAGCGGCTGGTAGTCCTGCTCCTTCAGCCGGTCGCCCGCGAGGCCGAGGTGGAAGTGCGTATTGCAGAAGTCGTAGATGTGCTCGCGTGTGACGAGGTTGTAGTTGTGCGGGAAGTCCGGGTGATCGAACAGCTTCACGCTGTCCGGCGCGCCCATGAGTTTCCAGTGCTGCTGGAGTTCGGGGAAGCCCTTTGTGGACAGGTTCACCGTCCAGTCGTGCGCGCTGGTGAGACCCATCGGCTTCGGCGCGAACAGTGCCGCAAACTCGATGTTGCCGCTGCCGACGCGGAGCAGGGTTGCATTCTCGCACGTGCAGCCGCCTTGCATGGCGGTGCTCACCATCACGCACGGCACCGCCACGGCGAGGCGCGGATCGATCGCTGCGAGGAGCATCGACTGCGTGCCGCCGCCGCTCGCGCCGGTGACGGCGAGGCGCGCCGGATCGACGTCGGCGAGGCCGGTGAGGAAGTCGAGGGAACGCATGTTGTTCCAAGTCTGGAGGCCCATGATGCTCTGGCAGTAGCCCTCTGCCTGCGGAGAGTAGAGCCCCCACTGGCCTGGTGTCGGCGAGATCATCCCGGGCCGCTGCGTGGCGAACTTGTGCGCGAGTTCATGGCTGATCTGCTGCGAGTCGCTGTTGCCGAGCATGTCACTCACAAAGGCGACGCAGCCCATGCGGGCGAGTTGCACGCCGATGGATTGGAAGATCGCGCGACCGCCGACCATCGAGCGCTCGTGACCGGCGGCGATTTCCTTTTTCAGCACCGCGTCCGCTTTCTCCCAAAACCGCGCGTCCAGCCAATGCCCGTGCGTAACGATGACCGCTGGATGCTTTCCCGGCTGTCCGGTCGGGCGGTACAGGTTGCCCGTGTGAAAGAACCCCGGCATCGACTCGAAGAAGACTTTCTCAACCGTGTAACCTTCGCGCTCGACCTTGCCGTGGATGACGGCGTTCAGCGGATTGCGCGTCGGTTCCGGCCAGAGGCCGAGCGCCACGCGCATCTGCGTCTTCAGCTCCGCCGCGCGGACCGCCCATGCGGCCGGCGATGACGGCGGGGTCCACGGAAAATAGCCGTCGAGATCCTTCAACGGTTGAAGCCGGGCGTCGTCCGGCAGAGACGCGGGAGGAAGGACGCGGGGAGCGTCTGCGGCGGGCAGGCGGGTGGCGGTGAGGATGCAGAATGCGAGGGGAAGGAGGGTTTTCATTTTGCCAAGCGTGGCAGAAGGGTGAAGGCGCGGCAATGCTTTGAAAAGTTTTCGAGGATTGCAGTCCGGCGTTCATTCCGGCGGAATGCGCGCGGAGAACGCGCTCAGCCCAATTGCAGCATGTCCACAGACTCACGCCATTCAACCGTGCGGGTGCATTCACCCGCGGAACTGGACGCGCTAATCGGTGTCCACGTGACCGGCGAGATGCCGGAGGTATCCTGGGGGGATTCGCACGGGCACTTTCAGTTTGCCAGTGAGCAGGAGGCCCGCGATGCGGTGTGCGATCCGTACTATCAGCAGTTTCTCCCCGAGGTGGACTGGTCGCAGACGGTCATCGAGCAGCGGCACGTGTATCGTGCCTATTGTTCGGATCCCGCTGTGCTGTGGCAGGTCGTGGAGAAGGCCTCGGAGAAACACGGACCGCTCTCGGTGTTCCGGAAACAGGGCCGGTGGTGGGCGGCTTTTGGCAAGGGCGAGAAGATCGCTGCGCGCACGGTGGCTGTCGCAATTTGCCTCGCTGCCCTGGGTGCGGCGGGCGTCCTCGTGGATCTCGATCAGGATCGCCTGGATGCCGACCTCAGCCGGACGCCAGGCGTGGATGAGGACGGACCCGGCGCGGGTGAACCCGCAGAACGCCGACCGAGTGCATGACAAGCCCACGCACTTCCCGCCATCAATCGTTCAGCTCCCAGCCAACCACCACGCCGTCGTCCAGCGTGACTTTCAGGCCGAAGCGATTCCGGGCGGTGGGCCGATACTTCCAGATTTCCTTGGTCTTGGTCTTGAGGACTTTCTTGTCGATGTCCTTGGGTTGGCCGAGGGATTCGAGGAGCTGCTCCTGAGTTTCCCCCTGCCAGATGACGCCGCGCATGATGCGGCGGGCGATCTCGGGATCGCCGTATCGTTCCGCGAGGTGACGCCGACGACGGCGATAGGCCCAGATGCAGCCGACCAAAACGAGCACGATGGCCCCGACTGCAGCAAGCCCGACTTGCCCCCACTCGATCACGGCGAAAGCATCTCCGGGAAACATGGCGGAAATCAGTGCAAAAGATCGCGGACTCATCGCTCATGAGCCTGACTCGCTGCGGTGGCGAGGGCAAGATGGACAGCTCCGTTTTTGCCGCGGCACCTTACCCCGCCAATCCAGACCCGGCTGCTAGCGGAGGTCGTGTTCCACCGCCCTGCCTACATCTCACGCGCCCACGCGGGCCGCTGCTTGAGGTGATAGAGCATCTCCCCCGCCTTCGGGACGTAGAGGATGCCCTCATCCTCCCGATTCGCGTATTCCTCCACCTTGATGCTGCGCGGATCGCGGTAGCCGACATTGATCGCCTTGCACACATCCTCGGGAATGCCGGTCGCGAACGTCACCAGCACCCGGCATTTCTCCACGCCATTCTCATACGTCCCGATGCCGCGGACGTGCGTGCTGTGCGCGATGACGCCCTTTGGAACGTGCGCAAAGCGCTCCGCCTGCCCGGTGAAATAGTCCCGGCAGTGGTAGCCGATTTCGCGGATGTAGCGGCCATGCGTGGCGGACAATTCGTGAATATGCGGCGCGCAGATGATCAGCTCCCCGCCATCGGCGATGACCGGCTCCAGCTTGTACATGCACTTTCCGCCCACCCACATTTCGTCATACATCTTCGGCGCGCACGAGAGGACGGTGTGAAAGGGACGATCCTTGTAGGTGATGTGGACCCGCCGCGAGACATCGCTCGCCGCATCCCACGCGCTCACGGGATCGCCGAATGTCACCGCCGCGAGTCCACCGCCGCCATGCGCCGGATCGCCCGGCGTCACGACCATGCAGAAGCACCGCTTCGGGATCTTCACCAGCGATGCGGCCTTGTCCACGATCCTCCGGACTGGCGTCCACTTGTTGCCGATGATCATTGGGTTCGTGACCAGCGCGCCGATCCAGTGAAAGAAGTTCAGCACCGTCGGCCCACTCACGCCGGGGAAGAGATACTTGTTCCCGCCGCTGAAGCCGACCACCTCATGCGGGAACACCGGGCCGACGATCATCAGTTCGTCATAGTCGAACACCCGCGCATTCACCTCCACCGGCACCTCCTGCGCGACGAGTCCGCCGCTCAGTTCGCTGCTCTCCTCCTTTGAAATCACGCCGATCCTCCGCAGCGCAGACTCGTCGTCCCACGCGTGGTTGAAAAAGCGCACCGCCTTGTAGGTGGAACTCCGCTCACCGTCCGTGATGCCCAGGCGCTCGCAGATCGCCTCCTCGTTCATCGGCTGATGCGTGCCGAGGGCAATCATCACATCAAACGCCGCCATCGCCGCCCCGACCTGATCGAACAGTCCGCGAAAGACCACATCAAGCGGACAACTGCGGGTGCCATCCGGGACGATGACAAGAACCTTGCGGCCCCGGTATTCCTCGGCAGGACACGCTTTCGCGATGAAGGCGCGAACCTTGTCCGTCGCAAGATTGGTCCCTTCCGGTGCGATGAGCGAGAGAGCGTTCATGACTTCAGCTTACGGCACGCGGATCGGAAATGTCACCGCAAAGTCCAACACGCCGCGATGCAGCGCGTGATCGAAATCAGGCCGGGAAGCGCCGGGCGCGGAATGTGGCACAGCCGTCCCGGCTGTGGGGCCTGCGGGCATCCTGCCCGCACCGGGTTCCGGCCTGCGACAGGCGGACATCGGGCGGGACGCCCTTTGTCCCCACAGCCGGGACGGGCTGTGCCACTTTGCGGTGGCACTTTGCGGTTGACCCGCCTCCCGCCGCGAACAGACACTCGCCCCGCAGCCCGAGGCACGCATGCGCACGCGGCACTCACGCGCCGAGATATACCGAACCTCGCGTCGCGGCTCGACGATGAAAAGTTTCCGAACCCCGCCCACATCGACACCCAGCCCAAACCATGAACGAACGTGCCTTCCTCGCCCAACTCGAAGCCGCCAGCCCCGCCGAACTTTCCGAAATCCTGCGCCGCCCTTCGGCGGATGAGCAGCGTGTTCTGGAGACCTACTTCGGGCCCGCGCGCCTGGAGCGCCTCCGCAGTCTCGCCCTGCGTGGCCAGCAACGCGCGGCTCCACGCGGAAACGTCGTCGTACTGCACGGCATCATGGGCGGGGAACTCACCGTCTTCCCGCCGCGGAAATCGAACCAGCAGATCTGGCTGAACATTCCGCGCATCGCCATCGGCGGCGTCGGCTGGCTGCGCATGACGCCCGAGCTGAAGTCGCAATACGACGTCCGCCCCACCGGCGTCCTGAAGAAATGGTATTCCGAAATGCTCCTCGGTCTCGCCGCGGACTGTTGGAATGTGCAGGCATTTGCCTACGACTGGCGCATCGACCTTGCGGACATCGCGGATGCGCTGCGCAAGCAGATCGACGCGTGGTTCGGGCCGAGCGCGCCGGTGCATCTCGTCGCGCATTCCATGGGCGGCCTCGTCTCGCGCACTTATATACTGCGGCATCCGCAGCGGTGGGGAAAAGAGGCTCGACTCATCATGCTCGGCACGCCGAACCACGGTTCGTTCGCCATCCCGCAAGTGATCACCGGAGCCCTCGACACCGTGCGCAAGCTCGCACTCGTGGACTTCACCCACAGCCGCGCCGAATTGCTCGGCATCCTCAACAGCTTCCCCGGATCACTCCAGATGCTCCCCTCTCCGCTCGTGATGCCGACGATGGCCCCGATGTACGACGAGAAGACGTGGAGCGGCTTTGGCGTGAGCGCGAACGCACTCGAACGTGCGCGGCAGAGTCACGAACGCCTGGCCAAGGTCGTGGACGGCACGCGCATGACGTACATCGCCGGCTGCAATCAGCCGACGAAATCCGATGTCGTGAATTGGAAGCGGCTCGACGATCCGCGCGGCTACAAGGATTCGCTGGATGGCGATGGCACGGTGCCCCATGCGCTCGGGTTCCTGATGGACGGTGGGAAAAGGATCCCCACCTATTTCGTCGAATGCGAACATGGATCATTGGCCAATCACGCGGGCGTCGTCGCCGCGACACAGCAGCTTCTCATCGGCGCCGCCTGCTCGCTGCCCGAACAGCCGCCGAAGTCCCGCGCCCTGCCGAGTGCCACCGTTCTCGCAGCGGCGCAGACCACGCGTGAACAGAACGAAGAGGCCGAGCTTCGTGAACTCGCCCGCCGCACGCGCGCACGCACACGCGGCCTGCGCGACGAGACAGTGGCGGTCGCAGCCGACGAGGTGCGCGCCGGCGAATTGCTCGTCCGCAGCTTCCTCTCCGCCACCCCGTCCGCGCCTGCGGATGCGAGCACTGACGCTGATGTCCCCCCTTCCCCGCCGGAAGTTTCCACGCCAAAGCGGGTCGGCATCCGCATTCGTCTTTCCCTCCAGGGCCTGCAGGAAATCAAAGCAACCAATCCACCGATCGATGCGATCTCGGTGGGACACTACGCGAATGTCGCGCCGCAAAATGCCGAGTCGGCGCTGGACGAGGCAATCAGCGGCCTGAGCGCGGGCGACATGCCGATCACGGCCCTGCAGCAGCGCGGCGTGATCTCCGGAATGCTCGGCCAAAATTTCCAGCTCAGCGATCCGCGTGACGCAAAGCGCGTCATCGTCCTCGCCGGCATGGGGCAGCCGGGCACCTTCCGCGAGGCCGAGCTGACCGTGCTCGCGCGGGAACTCACATGGATGCTCGGGCGCTCCGGGCGCAAACATCTCCAGACCGTCGTCATCGGCTCCGGTGCAGGGAATCTGCGCGTGGCCGACGCCATCCGCGCCTGGCTGCGCGGAATCCGGCGTGCCCTCTGCGATGCCGCCGCCACCGGCGATACACAGCTCCACACGATCACATTGGTCGAATTCTCCGCGGCCAATTTCCTCCGCATTCACAACGCACTGACAGCGGCCAGACAGGCGTTCGCCGCCGATCCGGAGCCGCTCGACATCGACTACTCGCCACCCGACGCCAAGACGCTCGCCGCCGCGAAGCGAGCCGCCAGGGCCGAGGCGCGCAAGCAAGGCGAGAAGGCGATGCTTTCCTCTCTCGATGCCACGGCTCCGGGCGCGAATGCGGAACCCGTGCGCCTCACCATCCGCCTCGTACGCGACACGTTTGAATTCGCGGCCCTGACCGCCGAGGCGTCGATCCCGCAGCGCGACACGCAGATCGATCCGCAACTTATCGACGAGACCAACAACCTCCTTCCCGAGGCCGCCGACTTTGCCAGCCAGATCGAGAACGGCAACCTGCTCGGACGCCTGCTCATTCCAAATGACATGCGGGAGAAAGTCGTGCGACCGGGCGTGCCGCTGGTCGTCACCGTCGATGCCACGACGGCCCGCGTGCATTGGGAAATGGTCGCGCTGAATTCCGCGCGCGGGCGCGACACGTTCATGCCCGACAGCTTCCTCGGCACCGCCTGCGGACTCACGCGCCAGTTGCGCACGAACTTCGCGCCCCTGCCCGAGGCGCCGCTCGCCAGCGGACGGGCGTTGCGGGTGCTGGTGGTCGCCGATCCCGCGGAAGACGCCCCCCTCCCCGGCGCACAGGAGGAAGGCGAGGCCGTGGCTGCGATCTTCGAGGAGTTTGGCCGCACGCAGCCAGTCGAGGTCGTCCGCCTGTTTGGCCCGGGCGAAGCGACGCGCGTCGCCGTGCTCGGCCAGCTCATCAATCATCGCTTCGACGTCCTCCACTTCGCGGGACACTGCTTCTTTGACGCGGAAAACCCCGCGAGTTCCGGCTGGGTGTTCAAAGGCGAGCCCCGGCAGATCCTCACCGCGCACGAACTCAGCCGCATCGATCGCGTGCCGCGCTTCGTGTTCTCGAATGCCTGCGAATCCGGCATCACCCCGGACCGAGCGTCGAAGCGCAGCGCATTGCTCGCGCCGAGTTTCGCCGAGGCGTTCTTTGCACGCGGCGTTTCCAATTTCATCTGCACCGGCTGGCCGGTGGACGATTCCGGTGCGCTCGCCTTCGCCCGCCGCCTCTATCGCGGCCTGCTCGGCCTGCGCGGACCTGGCACCATTGCGGAGTCGCTCCATCAGGCGATGACGGCAGCGCGCATCGAGCTCGCAGTTCCCGGCTCCGGCGGCATGCAGACGTGGGGCGCGTATCAGCACTACGGCGATCCGAATTTCCGCTTCGGCGTATCGGAGTCGGCGGTGGAAAAGCAAACCTCGTCCGCGCCGGGAAGGTCTCCCCGCACCCCACGTCGCACGAAGAAGAAATAGCCCGCCATGTCTCCCGAAATCGCCGAGCACTGCCGGCAAATCGTCGAGGAAATGAAATCAGGCCGCGTGATTCCCTTCATCGGGGCCGGGATCAATCTGTGCGGCTTCGAGCGCACGCCCGGCAACGGCAATGCATGGGAACAGAATGGCTGGCTCCCCAACGGCAGCGAACTGTCGCGCCACCTCGCCCACCGCTTTGCCTACAATGATCCGGCGACGGACTGGGACCTCATGCGCGTCTCCCAATACGCCAGCGTGGTCAGCGGCGGCGGTCCGCTCTACGACGAATTGCAGAAGCTCTTCGCCCGCGACTATCCGCTCACCTCCATCCATCAGTTGCTCGCGAGAATGCCGGGTGCCCTGCGGCAACTCGGCTGCCCGGCAGGCCTGCCTCTCATCATCACGACGAACTACGACGAAGTCCTCGAAGCCGCCTTCCTCGTCGCAAATGAGCCGTTCGACATCGTCTCCTATTTCATCGAGCGCGAGAATCAGCGCGCAAAATTCTGGCACCTCCCGAACGCCTCGGAACACTTCCAGAAACGCGTGGCCGGAGCGACTCTCGACGCCGCTCCGTGGCAGGTCATGTCCCCGCCGAATACCTACGCCCAGCTTCCCGTGAACCAGCGCACGATCATCCTGAAAATCCACGGCGCCGTGGATCGTGCGGACAAGGATCAGTCAAGCTTCGTCATCACCGAGGACGACTACATCGACTTCCTCTCGCAGATGGACTTCGCCAATCCGCTGCCAAAAATGCTCGCGGCGATGATGAGGGACACGCATTTCCTCTTCCTCGGCTACGGACTGCGCGATTGGAATCTGCGCGTCATCCTCCAGCGGATATGGGGCGCGCAGAAACGCTCCTACAATTCGTGGGCCATCCAGCTCAACCCGCAGACCATCGACCGGAAATCCTGGGCGAAGCGCAACGTGGACCTGCTCGACATGAAACTGGAGGACTACGTCCCGCTGCTCGAACAGGCGCTCTTTGGCACTTCCCCGGCATCCCCCGCCCCGGCGCCCACGCGATGAAGCCGAAGCCCGCCGAGCCGGATCCCGAGCGGATCAAAGCGTGCCCGTACCGCGGGCTGGTCCCGTACTTTGAAGGCGACGCGGATTACTTCTTCGGCCGCCAGAGCGACACGCAGATCATCGTGGCAAACTGCACGACGACGCGCGTCACACTCTTCTACGGTGCCAGCGGCGTGGGAAAAAGCTCGGTGCTCTACGCCGGCGTCATGCGCGAACTCGACCGCCGGGCACGCGCGAATCTCGAACGCCGCAACTGTCCGGAATGCGTCGGCGTCGCCTTCAGTTCCTGGCGCGACGATTCCACCGCGGGGCTGCTCGATCGCGTCGAAGCCACCATGCGGAAGCTCCTCCCCGCCGACTGGCTGCCCGAGATTCCGCCGCGCGCCGCGACCCTCGCCGGCAGCCTGCGCACGTGGACGGAGTTCATGCAGAGCGACCTCGTCCTGCTGCTCGATCAGTTCGAGGAATACTTCCTCTACCGCGACGCGCACGACACCACCTTCACCGATGAACTCGTCGCAGTGGTGAACGACCCCGACCTGCGGGTGAATGTCCTCATCTCACTCCGCGAAGACGCCCTCGCCCGGCTGGACACGCTGAAGGCGAACATCCCCGCCCTCTTCGCCAATGGCCTCAGGCTCGACCACCTCACGATGGACTCCGCGCGCCTCGCCATCGAAGGCCCGCTCAAGCTCTACAACGATCGCCTCCCGCCCTCCGCTCCCCGCGCCAACATCGAGCCGGGCCTCGCCGATGCAGTCCTGAACCAAGTGCGCGCGGGCCGCGTGCGCCTGCGCCAGTCGGGCACCGGCGTCGTGAGAGCCGGCTCCGCGATCGCGGAAAGCACCATCCGCGTGGAGGCGCCGTATTTGCAGATGGTGATAATGCGCCTCTGGCGAGAAGACATCGCCCGCGGCGGAAACACGCTGCGACTGTCCACGCTCAATGCCTTGGGAGGAGCCGAGAAGATCCTGCGCACGCACCTCGACGTGGTGATGGCGCAACTGCCCGCGTCGGAGCAGATGCTGGCGGCGCAGGTCTTCCACCAGCTTGTGACACGGAGCGGAACGAAGATCGCCCACTACGTCAGCGACCTCGCCGCATTTGCACAGGCACCGGTGGCAGATGTCGCGCGCATGTGCGAGCTGCTGGTGGACTGGAAGGCGCGCGTCCTGCGCGACGTGACGCCGCCGGGCATGGACTCGAAGCGCTACGAGATCTTCCACGACCTCCTCGCCGCCCCCATCCTCGACTGGCGGCAGCGACACGTGGATGCGGAAAGGCAGCGCGCAGCACGGAAGAAATGGGGAACGCGGATCGCCGCGGCATTTCTCGTCTGCGCCGCGATCGCGGGGGCGATCTTTTACCAGCAGGAAGAGCGGAAGAAGAAGGAGTTCCTCGTGCTCGAAGAACAGAAGAAAGCCGAACTCCTGAAGCTCGAAGAGCAGAGGAAGGCCGAGGAAAAGTTCAAGGATTCCTACGCGCTGCGGCTCGCGGTCGCGGACGAGCAACTGAAATCCACGCAGCAGACCGAGATCGTGCAGTCCGTCGCGAAGGATGAGCTTGCCCGCAAGGAGATGCCCACTGAGATCGAGACTCCGATCGTCGCGGTCGGCACGCACGGACCGGCCGCCGTCCTTCGGGAGGCCAGCCTCGCCGGGGTGGCCGAATACACGACGGACAAGGTCGATAATGCGCACAAGGGCGACGTCTGGAACGCCGACTACGCCACGCCCGACCCGACCAGCCCCCTCGGCAGATCGCCGTTCCTGATCACCGCCGGGCGCGACAAAACCGCCTTCGTGATGGACCTGATGGGCGACAACGATTTCTACCTGCAGGGACATGAGAAGGAAGTGAATGCCGCGCTCCTCAATCCCAATGCCGCGACCCGTGCCACCGGCTGGTTCGCCGCCACCGCCAGCGACGACATGACGGCCCGTGTATGGAAGTCCGGGCACGATGCGCCTTTCGCCGAACTGAAAAGGCACACCGCACCACTCAGCGGTCTCGCCTGGAGCCGCGATGGCCGCTGGCTCGTCACAGCGAGCAAGGACCGCACGGCGATCATCTGGGATCTGGAGCCCCCCGCAGGCGGACCACCACAGCCTGCGCACGTCCTGAATCAAGGCGCCGGCAGCATCTGGCAGCCAGCGCTTGTCGAAAGCACCGGCGGCTCTTGGCTCGTCACACCCTGCAACGACGGCAAGGCGTACTTCTACAGTTTTCCCGATGGCAAATTCCTCCGCTCGTTCGACCACGACGCGGCGGTTCGCCGTGCGGCCATCAGTCCCGACGGCAGCCGCGTCCTCACCGCCGGTGCCGATGGTCGCGCCGTCCTCTGGAACCGCGAGACGGGCGAGTCACTCTGCACCGCGGTCCACAAGGACGCAGTTCGCGACGTCGCATTCGACAAGGCGGGGCGCTACTTCGCCACCGGCAGCTCCGACGGCACCGCGCAAGTCTGGGATGTCCAGATGCAGCAGGGCGTGGTCGCATTGAAAGGTCACACCGCACCCATCTTCTCGATCGCCTTCACCCCCGCCGGTCCCGGCCTGGTGACGACGAGCTGGGATCGCACAGCACGCATCTGGAACTTCGACAAGGAGCCGCGCTGCGTTGCCATCTGCACCGGCCACGCGAACGTGATCTGGTCGGTCAAATTCAACACCACAGGCGGCAACTTCTGCACCACCAGCGCCGACGGCACGACCCGCATTTGGGTATTGGAAAAGATCGCAGGCACCGAGGCGCTGCGACCAAAGTAGTAGCCCGCCGCCACGCTCAGCCTGAATCCGGCAATGGAAACCGCGGATTGCGGGCATCGCGGATCTCCTGGGAGTTGCCGCTCTCTTCACACTCACCCAGGAGGGGGAACGAAGTTTCTGCGCTTCCGACTTCGCACCTTCCTCAATCCGCACAGATCCGCGCAATCCGCGGTTCATTCCATCGCCGAATTTTGGCCAGCCCGCATTTCTCACACTGCGGCGGCAAGCCGCGATTGTAGCGTAGCTCTCCAGAGCTGCGCCGCGCCTGCGCTCACTGCGGCGCAGCTCTGGAGAGCTACGCTACGTGAACGCCGCCCGCT
>Ga0105048_10013683_pt1 | contig 12669 bp, 17 predicted proteins | sample MAT05_FD_78382 | JGI IMG/M metagenome (GOLD analysis project Ga0105048, IMG submission 78382) | Freshwater microbial communities from Lake Fryxell liftoff mats and glacier meltwater in Antarctica - MAT-05 | ecosystem: Environmental > Aquatic > Freshwater > Ice > Liftoff microbial mat | place... | reverse complement strand
TGCTCATTAAAACTAACCTAAATTCAGAGTTTACTTTTTTTAATGAATAATAATCAATTGCCTGGATACTGTGAAACAACTCCAACTTTGAGATTCTATCACAGCAATCGGAATTGACTTCTTGCAAACATAAAATGTCTGGATTATATTTCTCAATTAGTAATTCAAGCTGCTGAAACTGATTTTTATTCCCACTACAAATATTCCAACTTAAAATTTTCATAAAACAAAACTCGGCTTAAGGGCTAAACCACTTTTCAATAAGAATATTTGCTTTCAAATTAAGGTTGTGTCAAGAATTCCTACTCAGAATTTAACGAACTTGTATTATATAGCGGACCAGCTTCTATACACAAAACTAAAGCTTTCTTCGTTTGGCACCAAGCGATAGAGTAATTTTCTACTGAATAAAGCTAGCTCAAAAGTATCTCTTCTTGCCAAAGCATTTTATCTAGGATACAATTGGTTAAAACAAATACAAAATGGCAGTTAATCCAATAAACAATTCAGTAAATAAACAAACTCCAAAGAATTCAAATCTTGGAAGGACTAGCTTTACTGGCCCGCAAAAAGCTGTGTATAATACTCCTGATTTAAGTAAGAATTTGCAAGAAAATAGCTCTGTACAGGGTGCTTATGGACAGTGGAATCAAAAAAAACAAGTTCAGCCTGCAATTAGGCAAGCTCCAATAAGGACTCAAAAAATTAACCCAAATTTAGCTCAAAACCAAAACGTAAACTTTAATCGTCGATTTCCCCAAAGAAATGGTAATCCAAATGGCAGAAAAAGAGGGCCAGTAGACTCTCGTCCAGTAAATGAATATGAATATTTAAAAAAATTAGATCCAAATAAATTAAGGAAGGAGGTTATTAGGACTGAAGTGGAAATTCAAAAAATTTTAATCGACAGCGAAAAAAGCTACCGACAAGGCGTCTCTACAATTAGAGACTTGATTGCTCCAAGTAGTGTAAAAGTTGGTACAGGCCAGCTTGAGCTTGGAACCAAATTAATTAGAAGTTTTTTTGTACTCACTTACCCTAGGGTTATTTCCAGTGGCTGGCTTGAAGGGCTTGTGAATGCTGATTTAGCCATGGACATTTCAATTTTTATCTACCCCCGAGATTCTTCAGAAGTTCTCAAGGAGTTAAAAAAGAAAACGGGTAAAATTGAAGCTAGTTTACAACTAAATCAAGAAAAGGGTGCTCCACGAGATCCTGCTTTAGAAACTGCTTTTAGAGATGTTGAAGGGCTTCGAGACGCTATCCAACAAGGTGTAGAAAAATTTTACAGAGTTGGGGTATATTTCACAGTCTACGCTGATACCCTCGATGAGCTCGAAAAAAATTCCCAAGCTATCGAAGGCGTTTTAAGTCAGCAAAATATTATTATCAAGCGGGCAGCCTTGCAAATGGACGATGGTTTTAATTCTGCGCTTCCAATACTTCGAGACGATTTAGATGTTTTAACAAACTTAAACTCAAGCCCTCTTTCCGCCTGCTTTCCTTTTGTATCTTCGGAATTATCTTCCGACTCTGGTATTTTATACGGTATTAACAGACACAATAGCTCCCTAATAATCTTTGATAGGTTTGAACTTGAAAACGCCAATATGGCTGTTTTTGCAACCTCTGGGGCAGGGAAAAGTTATACTGTAAAATTGGAAATTCTACGAAGTTTAATGATGGGAACTGCTGTAATCGTTATCGATCCTGAGCAAGAATACAAAATTTTAGCTGATACTTTGGGTGGAGCCTATGTTAATATGAGTTTAAATTCCAATAACCGTATAAACCCTTTTGACCTGCCAAAGCCTCTTCCAGGCGAAAGTAATGCTGATATTTTGCGAACTTCTGTTATCGATTTGATGGGTCTTATGAACTTAATGCTTGGCAAACTAGATCCTCAAGAAGTTTCAATTATGGAGAGGGCTATTCAGGAATGTTACTCAAAAAGAGATATTACTGCTGAATCTGATTTTAATAACATTATAACGCCAACAATGAGCGACTTGGTAGATATTCTTAATGGAATTGTGGGTGGAGAAAGTCTAGCCCAAAGACTTTATAGATATACTGAAGGTACTTTTGCTGGAATTTTTAATAAGCGGACAAATATTAATATCAACAACAATTTAGTTGTATTCAATATTCGCGATTTACAAGAAACTTTAAGGCCAATTGCCATGTATGTACTTTTAAAATACATTTGGAACGAAGTTAGGTCAGTTTTGAAAAAAAGAATTGTGGCCATCGATGAGGCTTGGATTTTAATGCAATATGAAGATTCTGCCAGATTTTTATATGGACTAGTAAAAAGAGCGCGAAAATACTACCTTGGTGTAACTACAATCACTCAAGATGTAGGCGACTTTTTCGGCTCACCTTTCGGTCGACCTATTGTAACAAACTCTGCTCTAAAAATCCTTTTAAAACAGTCTACAGCTGCTATTGATCAAATTGCCGAAACTTTCGCCTTAACGACAGGGGAAAAACAAGTTTTACTACAATCTGAAGTTGGCCAGGGAATATTTTTTGCAGGTCCAAGACATGTGGCTATTGAAATTGTCGCCTTTCCTACGGAGCACAGAATTATCACAACAAATCCAAAGGACTTAATACGAATGCAAGAATTTAATGACGAACAAAAAGAAAAAGATGCAGCTAACCCGGTAGCTTAAACTACTTAAGCAGCCTTTCTCGCCCCATCTCTCTTTCTATATCACGCTCTTTAATTTGGTCTTTTTTGTTGTGTAGTTTTTTCCCTCTCACTAAGGCAATTTCGGCTTTTAGCCACCTTTTTGAGGTAAAAATTTTCATTATAACACAAGTTACCCCTTTGGTACTAAGCCCGCTTTTTATCCTATCTATTTCACGGTTATTTAAAAGTAAGGGTACATTTTCAATAAATTTTTCCGCTCCAAAGCCAATTATTTCAAGTTTTCCTTTTTGATAGATAATAAATTTACTAGCTAAACTTATTTTTTTTCCTCTAACTTGTTTCACCATCGGCCCCGACAAACTCAAACCAGCTTCAAAGCGCTCCAAAATAGTATATTCAAAATTGGCTTTTTTATTTACTAAAACTACAGGCATTTTACAAGAAAATCTTAATTTATTTTAACTGTTAACTAGTAGTTTAAAACCCTGAACCTGTCAAAGTATGTCAAACACCTTAAACCTAGCTTTTTTTGGATCTTCCAAGTTTGTAGTTCCAATGTTAGAAGATATTTATAGCAATTGTGGAAAACCCGTGATGGACATATATTTGCAACAACTTAACTATTTAGCATCAAATCACAAAGAATTTAAGGCAATTTATCCAGAAAATTTACTTTCTTTAAAACCCACCACTTTAGAGCCTTTTTTCCAAAAAATAATTACTTTAGATTTAGTAGTCTCCCAGCCCGATAGACTAAATCGAAATAAAATCCAAACAAACCCAGTTTCAGTTTTCGCTAGAAATTCTAATTTACAGCTTTTTACCCCAGAAAAATTAAATTTAGAGCTTGCTGAATTTACAAACCTTGTACCAAATTTAGACTTGGCTTTTGTGGCTTCTTTTGGACAAATTATCTCCACTAAAATTTTGGAGTCTGCTAAATATGGCTTTTTGAACTGGCATCCAAGCTTGCTACCAAAGTATCGCGGGGCTACCCCAATGCAAGAAACTTTGAAAAATGGCGAAAAAATATCAGGCTTAAGCTGGCTTGAAGTTACAAAAAAAATGGATGCTGGAGATGTTTATTTACAATTTCAAAAAACTTTAGCTAAGGAGATTAATTTCACTGGGTTAGCCCAAGAAATGGGCGCTTTAGGAAAAAACACTTGGGCAGTTGCTTTAGTTTTTAAAATTCTTTTCCCGCAATTAGCCTTAGTTCAAAATGAAACTGAAACCACTTTTACTAAAATTTTAACTAAAGATGATAAATCCGTAGATCCAAAAAACCAATCTGCTAAGGATATTTTAAATCATTATCGCGCTTATCAAGTTTTCCCTGGAACAGCTTTTATTGATGACTATTTTAAAAGTACGGTGACAATTACTGAGGCTTGCTTATTTACAGAGCAAGTAGCAGATTTTCAAAGAATTTATGAAAATGAAACTTGGCTTCAGCTTAAAGCAAATGGCCAAAATAGGGTACTTTTAAAATGTCAGGGTAGCAGTATTTTCGAAGTAAAAAGAATTCGTCTTGAAACTGGCAAACAAATAGATTTTAAGGGCTTTAACTTTAAGTAAAAAGAGGCTTTTAAGATTTAAGAAGTTAATTAATTTCGAACAAAAAAAGAAAAACCAACTCTTCATTTTTAATTTTTAATCGCCAATTCCTTTGGTGGAAAGATTTGCTCCACAATTGCTTCCAATAATTTATCTACTCCTTCCCCAGTTTTCCCGCTTACCAAAAGGATTTTATCGGGTCCGTATCCTAAAACTCTCTCAATCTCCTCACTGCGTGTAGGGACGTCGGAATTTGGTAAATCAATTTTGTTTAAAACTGGAATAATTTGTAAGTCCTGCTCCATAGCCGCGTATAAATTAGCAAGAGTTTGGGCTTGTATTCCCTGTGTGGCATCTACAACTAAAACTGCCCCTTCGCAAGCTGCCAAAGACCTGGACACCTCATAGGCAAAATCTACATGCCCTGGGGTATCAATTAAATTTAGTATAAATTCTTGATTTTTAAATTCCTCTATCTGTCCTGTATATTTATATTTCATCCTCACTGGTTGTAACTTTATAGTAATCCCCCGCTCTCTTTCAATATCCATTTTATCAAGAGTCTGTTCTTTCAACTCTCGTTTAGCGATTGTGCCCGTTAATTCCATCAGTCTATCTGACAAAGTACTTTTACCGTGGTCAATATGGGCAATTATACAAAAATTTCTAATTTCTTTCATAATCCTTGACAAGAATAGAATCATGTTCTTACTTTTGTCTAGCTCTTTTTTTTAAAAAGTAACTTTGGTATTAGTGCAGAAAAGACAATCTAATCAAAAAAATCGAAAACCAGGTGGAGGCCGTAGAAGAAAACCTACTCTAGAAACCCGAAAAGATGATTATATCTATTTTGAAGATGGTAGTGTTGTTGAAACTCTTCCAGGTGTCACTTTTAAGATTAAAGTTAAACGAGCTTTGAAAAATCAAATAGAGTCTGAGGCTCCAGAAACAGACAACTCAATTCAAATTGTTTGCAGTTTAAGAGCAAAACTAATAAAGAAAAGAGTAATGATAATCAAAGGTGATACAGTAGTAGTTGAAGTAAACCCTACAGACATGTATTACGACGAAGCAGATCAGATTTTAAAAGGTATTATTATCCAAAGAAAGTAATTTAAATATGACAGTAAAAGTTTCACTCAAATTTAGAACCAACGGACGTGAAGAAATCCGGGTAAGAAGGCATAGAAAAAGAATGATTTTACCTAAAAAGAATAGTACAAAAGGTGGTAGATTAAAAGCTCGAGCCCCTATTCCAAATAAAAGAAAAGCTCTATTTAAAAAGAAAAGAAAGTATTAAAACCATATGATTCGTATCGCCGGAAGAACTCTAAGCTCAAAAAAACAAATTAGATTTGCTCTAACTCCAATAAAAGGTGTTGGTAAAAATAATATTTTAAAAATTTTGGCAGAAAGTCATGCTCAAATTCAAACTTCTAAAATTAAAGACTTTAAGTTGACTGAAAAAGAGTTTTTAATTGCTAAATTTGACGATTTATCCGAAGAGGCAGTTGTAGTTATTAGAAATATTATTGAAAACAACTATATCGCTGAAGAAGATTTAAAGAGAAAAATTCAAAGCGAAATTAAAAGATTAGTTGATTTAAATACTTGGCGAGGGATGAGACATAAACTAAGGCTTCCTGTACGCGGGCAAACTACTAAAACTAACTCACGAACTCTACGAGGGAATGTGCGTGTTTCCAAAGGAAGTGGTAAAATTAAAGCAACTAAAACCTAAAATTATATTGAACTAAAAGATTATGGCTAAAAAACAAGATATTAACTCTGTAAAGAAACCGAAGATTAAAAAAAAGTATCCTATTGTAAATTTGTATTTACACGCTGGGTTTAACAACAGTATTGTTACTTTAACTAATCTACAGGGGCAAACAATTATGTGGTCAAGTTCTGGGAAAGCTGGTTTTAAAGGAAGTAAAAAATCAACACCTTTTGCTGCCCAAAAAGTAACAGAAGAAATTTTAGATGTTGTTAAAACTGTAGAGGCAAGTAGCGCACATATTATTATTGACGGCGCTGGAATGGGTAGGGACTCGTTTTTAAGAGCTATTCAAAACTCCGATTTGCAAATTGAATCAATCAAAGATATCACCGGTTTTCCTCATGGCGGTGCTAAACCTAAAAATAGACGAAGAGTATAATTATGGCTAAATATATCGGTAGTAGAACTAAATTAAGTAGAAGAGTTGGCAGAAACTTATTTTTAAAGGGTTCAAGAAGTTTTTCAGCTAAAGATGATTTCAACAAGAGACCTTTTAAAGTCAGTAACTCTGGTAAAAAACCAAGACCAAGTACGTCTGAATACAGTAAACAATTGCTTGAAAAACAGGCTTTAAAATATACTTACGGCTTACTTGAGAAACAGCTATCAAACATTTTTAAAAAATCATTTGCTTCTAAAGGAGATACTGGTCAACTTGCTTTATCTTTATTAGAAAGAAGATTAGATAATGTTGTTTACAGAAGCGGTTTAGCAAATTCTCGAAGCCAAGCTAGACAACTTGTAAATCATGGACATTTTTTAGTTAACGGTGTAAAAACCAATATTCCTTCTTTTACTGTAAAAACTGGCGATACAGTTGTTTTAAAGCCAAGCAAAGCAAATAAAAACTTTTGGAAAAACTTTCAATTAGACGTCCCAAATGAAAAGCCAAGCTGGCTTGATACAAGTAAGAAAAATGAGATTAAAGTTGTGAACCATCCTATTGAAACAGATCTACCAAGCGACTTCAACCTTGCTTACATAGTTGAGTATTATTCTAGAAAAGTAGCCTAAAATTATTTTATGACAAGAAGTTTATCAATTAAGTTTTGCAGATTCGGGAAAAAAAGAAATCCTCTTTACAGACTAGGAGTTTTGCCTATTTATCGGCATCCAGGTAAAAAATTTGTAACTGAATTTTTAGGTTGGTATAATCCAAAAACTAAAGAAAGTTCTTTAAACAAAGAGAAAATTGAAGCCTATCTTAGCAACAATATTACACTTTCTGACTCTGTTAAAAGTTTACTAAAGAAAAATAACTTCAACGTTTAACACTTAACCCCTTATGACTACTCCAAATAGTAACGATGACGGCAGCTTAGATGTTCAAATTCTTCACAACATTCTAATTAATTTAGTAACAAATCCAGAAGCAGTTGATATTCAAAGAAAAATAGATGAGCAAGGTGTCTTATTATCTGTAGTTGTTGATAGTAAAGACATGGGTATTATAATTGGTAGAAATGGTAGCATGGCGAATTCAATTAAAACTATAATGAGAGCAGTTGGAAAAGCAAACAACATGAATATCAGAATTCAATTCTTAGAGCCTGATGGAAGTGTAAGGTATGAAGGTGAAAGAAAAGAAAAGCAGGGCGGTGATGAGCATAAGGAATTTACTCAGGAAAAAAGAGAAGACACTGCTCAAACTCCAGAAAGTATTTCCTCTCAAGCTAGCTCTTTAGATGACGATTTGAAAGATTTTGTTATTAATTAAACCACTATGTCCAACACTAAATCTATTTCTTTAGCAGATTTTAATGAGTTAAAAAAAGTCAAAGGAGTTTATTTAATTGATTTTTGGGCTACTTGGTGCCCACCTTGCAAGGTTATGAATCCGATCATAGATGAATTAACTACTGATGAGGATTTAAAAAGTATTACTTTCTTAAATGTTGATGTTGACGAGCAGCCAGAACTTCAAACTGACTTTAACGTTTCAAGTATTCCTACTTTTTACCTTTTAAACATTAAAGGCGATGGTAGTTTCGATATTAGTACCGATGTTCTAGGAAAATATATTGGGGCGAAATCTAAATTTGATTTTAAATTAGACTTATTAAAAGACCTAGCAAAAGCTTAATCTTCTATAAAAATTACTTCTTTTTGACTGCAAAATTCTTAAATTAAATACTTATGAGCTTACTATACGAACTTTTAAAGTATATAGCCTTTTTCATAGGTATTTTTATTTTCGTAGCTTCAGGTTTTATTGCTTTTAATTTGTACGACAAATCGTATAAAGCGATTAACGCTTTTTTAGTTTTCATTCCAGTTTTAATTTTAATAGTTATTACTTCTACTCTAGCTTACATAAACCTTCTAGCTACAATTGAAAATCTTCAAAAATTTTATTAGGCTAACAGCTTGAAAAGCTAGTTTTTCTTGACTAAAAACTTAATACTGATAAAAAATTATAACTAGTTGTCTAAAATAATCATTACCAAAAAAATAAACAATTAATATGTTTCGAAGAATCTTGTTGATCTTTACTGATGCTGAGTTAAGAATTAAGCTTTTAAAAATTGTCGGATTGCTTATTATAGCAAGGCTGCTGTCTCATATTCCTATTCCTGTACTCGGAATCAAGGACATTTCGCCAGTTATCGAAAATGACCAGGTTTTTGGACTTTTAAACACAATTTCAGGTGGAGCTTACGGCACCCTTTCTTTTGTGATGTTAGGAGTTGGGCCTTATATCACGGCTTCAATTGTGATTCAGTTATTAGGCGTAATCGTACCTAAAATTAAAGAAATACAAAAAGAAGAGGGTGAGATGGGTCAGCAAAAGATAAACAGGTGGACAAGGTTTCTTACTGTTCCTCTTTCGGCCCTAAGCGGCTGGGGAATTATTCAATTTTTATCTAGTGGCGCGGTTGCCCAGGGACAAGTTCAACTACCAGAAGTTTTAACTCGAAACCAGATTACTCCTGAAACTTTTTGGAATTGGTTTGCGGTAATTGCTTCAATGACTGCTGGAAGTATAATTATAATGTGGATTGGCGAGATCATTACTGAATTTAAGATGGGAAATGGAATCTCACTAATGATTTTAGGGGGAATTGTGGTTAGATTGCCTAAACAACTTGGGAGTTTTTGGAATTACGCAACTCCTGCTTTTAATGATTTAGTTAGTAAATTTAATTTTTCTAAATTGGGAAATTGGGATGTTTGGAAGGCTTTAATATGGGAAAATAGTAGCTGGGAACCGGTTCGACTAACGCTTTTATTTCTATCTATTTTTGCTGTTACCTTATTTTTAGTAATTTTTGTAAACGATGCTGTACGAAAAATTACCGTAATTTACTCCAGAAGAGGCCACTCCGAAGGGAAAAGCAGAACTATGGCAAATGTTAAGGCTGATTTACCCATTAAAGTAAATATGGCTGGAGTATTGCCAATTATCTTTGCTATTTCTTTTATCCTTTTCCCTACAATTATTTCCAGGTTTTTCTCTACAGCTAATATTCAATCTGTTAGAGACGGGGCTAAGAACGTCGAAAATTATCTAAGCACTAATTTAAATGAAACTGAAATTAAACCAACAAACTTACCAAATAACTTCTTAAATTTTTACGGAAGCTCAAATATTTCTGATATAAAATCATTAAATACGTATGATGGTACAATTGGTAAAGAGTTATTTGGTTTTAGAATTTCAAATCTACAAAAAGATAAAAATTTCTCTCTTCCAGCAAACCCAACTGCCAACGATTTAGATATTCAAGCTAAAAATGATCTTAAAAATGTCTATTTTGAGGGGACTTTTATGAGATTTGAATCCGATAGTACAAACTTGAGCTTTTTACCTCAGTACAGTTTTGTTTTCCAAGGAGTACTAGCTTATACTTTTTATTACTTCATTTTAATAGTCTTCTTTACTTATTTCTACACTTCCACAGTAGCCTTTAAAACAGACGACGTGGCTGAAAATCTACAACGTTCGGGAGTTTATATTCCAGGCTACAGACCAGGCGAAGAGACAATGAATTACTTAAGCTATGTTTCCAATAGATTAAATGTTGTTGGTAGTGTGTTTTTAGCAGTAATTGCCTTAGTTCCTTTACTATTTCAACAGAATCTACAATTTGGTGACGGAACCTTAACAGGAATTGTAGGTGGAACTACTCTTTTAATCCTCGTGTCAGTAACAATTGAAACTCTAAAACAAATTGAAGCTCAAGCTACAGCTGTTGATTACGAAAGATTTACCAAGTATTAAGGCTAAATTGATTACAAAATCTTGGTTTTTATTAAGATCTGGCCTGCTAAACTATGAAAGAATTAGAAAAGTTTATAAACTCAAGCATTGTAAAAATTGGTTTCAACTTACTTCTTTTAGTGCTTATTTTAGGAAATATATACTATGTTGTTCAAATTGACAGATGCGGCTCTATAAATACTAATTTAAATAAAGAAACAAAAGACTTAACTCGAGATTTAGACCAGCTTAACAACAAAGAAAGCTATCAAAATAGCAAACTTTTTAGTGATAAACAGACTAAATTAACTTACAAAATTAAAGGTGAAGATATAATCGATATGTCAATTCTGGAGGGTAATAGTGCTAATCCCAGAAAGGATTATATCCCAGATGTGAAAAACGCCGAAAAAAATAAGTTAGAGTCTTGGACGGATTTCTTATTTTTAAACAATAAGACTCAAAAAGATAGTAGTTTTTGTTCTTGAAATACAAATTGACAGAATGAAGAAAATACAGGTTAACTCAATTTAGGAATTTTTTTCTACAAATAATTTTTGATAAGACATTAAGCCTTTGCAATTTTAATTTTCTGTAGTAAACTATCAATGCCTACTTGCTTTGTAAATTATGTCTGCCGCTACAGTTTTTACTCCACAAAGAACTAAACAAGCAATGCTTGGATTTTTTAATAAATTCTCTTTTAATAAGCTGGTAACAACTAAAGAACCAACAAAAGACGAGGAATGGCTCAAACATTTTAAAGATTACCAGAAATTAGTTCAAAATTTAAGTTTGTTTTCTTTAAAAGGAGAGGTTGTCTTTAGTTCTAAGGAAGATACTTTAAACTTATCTGCCTTTGCCTCTTCTAGCCGAATTCACAATCCAGAAGTAGCTTATTTAACTTGTATGGACGAAGGAGTTCAGTATATTTCTGTAAGTAAAAAAGTCTTACCAATTGCCATTCCAGGTTGTGGGGTTTTGATGACAGAACAACAACAAGATCTTAGGGATAAGCTTGTGAAAACTCTAAAAGGTCTTGGAATAAAAAAACTTGTCGTAGACTCTCACGCAAGGTGTGGAGCTGCCAGAATTGCCGCTAACACTGAATTTGCAAACCTAAGTTGTCTTCATAGTAAGGCTTTTATGGAAAAATTATCAGAATTAGTGGCTGATGATTATGCTCATTTACTTGCTGATACCCTACATCAAGATTTTGCTGACTTAGAGGTAACTAGTAAATATATTACCAAGCTTGATAGGCCGAATTTTCACAACGCCATGGGGGTTTTGGTTAATTTTGAACCAACCTTAAATAGTAGTTTATTGATTCAGAAACTCAAAGTACCTTTATTTGCTCTTTCAGCCTTTGTTTTAGATAACGATGTTTTAGCAGAAGATGATATTTTAGCTTACAATATTGCCACAGGGATAAACGGCTATCAGGAGAAGTTTAGTGGTGAAAATCCATTTTTAATTATCTTTACCATAAAAAATGAAGAGCAAAGAAGCCAGGCTTTAAAAATGATCTCTAAGATAGATCCGGAAAGTTCAATTAAGTATTCATTCATTCAAATTTAAGTTAGTTACAACTCCTTACTCTGTTTCTTGACTAAAGGGAAAAGCCGATATATTTTAAGTGGGTATTTCAAATTAGACAACCTTAAATTACATGGAAAACGACGCTTTGCAAAGTGTGCAAAAAAACATAAATTATTCTTTTAAAAATTCTCATCTGCTGCGAATTGCCCTCACTCACAGGTCTTTTCTAAATGATAAAAAGAATAAAATTAGAAACCCTGAACATAATGAAAGATTGGAATTTTTAGGCGATGCGGTTTTAGAATTAGTAGTAACTGAGTACTTGTACACAAATTTTAAAGAGGCTGAAGGTTATATGACAGCGCTGCGAGCTTCTTTGGTGAATTATAAAACAATGGCCGACATTGGGAACGAATTGGATCTTGATAATCTAATCTATATTAGTAAGGGAGAGAAAAATGAATTAGGAAAGGCCAGAACTACGATTGTTGCCAATTGTATGGAGGCTATAATTGGGGCTATTTATATCGATGGCGGTTACAACCCAGCTTATAAATTTATTGAGACTTATATTTTAAAAAAATTACCAGAAATAATCGCCGATAGAAAATATCAAGATAGTAAAACGCTGCTACAAGAAATAGTTCAAAAAAACCTAAAGGTTACTCCAAAATATAAAATTATTGCAAGTACAGGTAAAGATCATGAAAAAACTTTCCAATCGGCCGTAATAGTCAATTCTAAGCTTGTTTCTATTGGCGAAGGTAAATCCAAACAAGAAGCAGAAGTAAACGCCGCAGAATTAGCCCTACAGGCTCTTAGTTTAAAATTGGAAAGTAACTTAGAAGATGTTTAAATTTGATTTTAATTATTTGGCTGATCTGTAAGCGAGATTTTGTCTGTCTGATTTTAAATTGCTTCATTATC
>Ga0105048_10013682_pt1 | contig 12669 bp, 8 predicted proteins | sample MAT05_FD_78382 | JGI IMG/M metagenome (GOLD analysis project Ga0105048, IMG submission 78382) | Freshwater microbial communities from Lake Fryxell liftoff mats and glacier meltwater in Antarctica - MAT-05 | ecosystem: Environmental > Aquatic > Freshwater > Ice > Liftoff microbial mat | place... | reverse complement strand
GAAAAGGCCCGCCCGATCGAGTGCGACGTGCTGGCCATCCCCGCCACGTACGGCATCCCGCGCTACACGTTCCCGCCGCGCGAAGAGATCGCCGCTGGGCTCGAGCGCTTCATCCAGCGCGCGTTCGAAGAGAACGCCACCCCGGTGCTTTTCGCCGAGACGATCGGGCCCGCGCAGGAGCTGATGCGGATGCTCGGCGATGCCGGCCACCGCTTGCGCGTGCACGGCTCGATCTACGATGTCGCCAAGATCTACGTGGAGTTCGGTGTGAGCCTGCCGAACGCGCGCCGCTTCGGGGGCACGCCCTCGCGCGACGAGGTGGTGATCTTCCCGCCGATCCTGCGGAAGCACGCCTCGATCCGGAAGCTGAAGAAGTCGAAGACCGCGATCGTGTCGGGCCGCGCGGTCGAGCCCGGCTTCGCGTTCACCCAGCGCGTGGACGAGGCCTTTGCGTGGGCCGACTCGGCCGATCACGGCGAGCTGCTCGAGTTCATCCGCGAGACCGGCGCGCGCGAGATCTACCTGACCGATGGCCACGTCGAGGAGCTCGGCGCCGAGCTGCGCGGCCTCGGCTTGCGCGTCTATCCGCTGGTCCCGCCGGTCCAGCTCGCGCTCAAGCTTCTCTAGCTCTCGTCCTGTCGGCGGATATTTTCCGCTGCATTTGAGGCCAAAGTGGGCCCGATGCGCGCCTGGTCGTTCCTCCTCTGTTTCGCCGCGTGCAGCAGCCCGAGCGCGCCGGTCGATCCGCGCTTCGAATCGCAAGGCCTCGCGGCCTGCAAGAACCCCGGCGATGGACGGCGCTGCGTCACCCACCGCGGCATCTCCGGAATCTCGATGGGCGGCGGCGCGGCGATGCGCATCGGGCTCTCGAAGCCGGAGCTGTTCGACGTGGTGGGCTCGCTCGGATCGCCGTACCTGGATCTCGAGTACTTCTTCAACTCGGTGAACGGCGCCTCGGCCGGCGGCTTCTGCCCGATGGATCAGCTGCTCCAGCACATGGACGCGCTCGACACCAAGGACGATCCGAACACCTGGTGCGGCCCGCTCGCCTTCGGCGACCTCGCGCTCGAGGGCACCACCTGCGGCGGCTTCTCCGGCGACTTCAACCACCAGTACCGCGGCACGCCGGCGGGGCGGGGCGGCAGCTTCGATCGCGAGGGCAGCTTCGAGGTGGTGTTCGATCTCGCGCTCGCGTTCGGGAACCCCGCTTTTTACAACCCCGATTCGCCGTACCTCCCGCGCGGCGTGCCGGCCGATCACGCCGTGCCTTTGTCGCTGATGGGCGACGCGCACCGCGCCGAGCGCGATGCCAAACGCGCCGATCTGTGCGCGCATCCGATCGTGCAGGAGCACTTCTACGATCGCATCTACAACCCGCGCGGCGAGTACCCGGTGATCACGTTCTGCGACGGCAACGGCCCGGTGAACGGTGAGTACGAGCCTGGCACTGCGCGCATGCCGATGGAGGTGGCGCTGGCCGTCGACTACAACAGCAACGGCCGACGCGATTACGCCGAGCCGATCATCGCGCAGAGCCTCGAGCCGCTCGACGACTTCGGCCTCGATGGCCTCCCGAGCGCGAGCGAGGCCGGCTACGACGCGGTCAACAACCCCGATCCCGCGGGCGACGACTTCGACTGGCTGACCAACCCGAAGGGCGCCGAGCGCAACTTCGCGTTCGATCCCGGCGAGCGCTTCCAGGACTTCGGCCTCGACGGCGTGGAGGGCACCAGCGACCACGGCGAAGGCAACGGCACGTACGACGTGAACCCGCACCTGACCCGCGCGTTCGATCAGTCACCGAAGCGCCTGCTGGAGCGCATCGAGGAGGCGGATCTCGATCGTCTCGATCTGTGGGCCGACGCGGGCATCCGCGACTTCCTGTACTCGGCGCAGATCACCAACCACTTCTTCTCGGCGCTCAACGGCCGCAACAAGTCGCTGTCGCGCTACATCGACTGGGAGGGCCTGCGCGCCGTCACCGATCCCGCCGACGCCGAGTACGATCCGCAGGTCGCTGACCTTTCTCGCGAGAAGATCGGCCAGCGCGCGTACCTCCGCTACGGCGACGCGTCGGTGTGCCCCGGGATCGACTTCGAGAACGGCCGCGGCAACCACGTCGGCCCGCCCTGGGAGGTGCTCAATCGCCTCAACACCATGCTCGCCTTCGCCTCGGCCCGCTTCACCGGTGGCGACTTCGGCGTCCTCAACGGCGAGCTCACCGAGCTCGGCGGCCCCGAGGGCGGCATCGGCGACTTCGTGAAGATGGACCGCTTCGAGAGCGCGGCGCTCGGGCGCGCGCAGCCGTTCACGGTGATCTTGCCGCCCGACTACTACCGCCACCCCGACGCGACGTATCCGGTCCTGTATTTCCTGCACGGCCAGGGGCAGAAGGCCGCCGATCTCGCCGCCAGCGCGCTGCTCTTCCTCAGCCCGATGATGACGTCGAAGAAGGGCGCAGGCCGCTCCGACTGGCAGAAGATGATCATCGTCTTCGCCGACGGCGAGTGTCAGCCCGGCGAGTGCTACACCGGCACGTTCTACCTGGATTTCGTGGGTGTGGACGGGCAGGGTAAGAAGAACGGCGAGGCCTTCTTCGAGCTGATGCGCGAGATCGAGAAGCGCTACCGCACCAAGGCCGCCGAAGTGATCGACTAGTACCTCTGCACAGCCGGATTGATGGGTTGCGGTTGCGGAGGCGCTCGTCCGGCAAGGCGCGCCGTCCGAAGCCATACTCTGCGTCTGTCGAGGCGGCGCAACGCAGCCGGGCGAGATGGATCGGCGGCCTCAACCCATCAACTTCACTGTGCAGAGCTACTAGTGCAATGCCGATTAGTTAGCGCTGCGCCTCGACGAAACAAGCGCGAACTGGCAGGGCCGTCCTTGCGGGGCTCGTGCGGAGCGCCCCGCGCGTCCTCGCGCGCCGTGGCTGTCAGCGTCCGCGCTGACTGGTGCCACTCGGGGAGAGTGCCCAAGTCACCGACAAGTACAGAGAACCAGATGCCCTAGAAGCGTAAGTGAACAGCATAGCGACTAGGGCTGGCGGGCGATCAGGATGATCAAGAGCACGATGATCGCGATGCCCATCAGGAACAGGCCCAGGACGAGGTAGTTCGGCCCGCCGCTCTTCGGCAGCTGGATGACCTCGCGGGTGCGCTCCGCTGGCGCGGGCTCGGGGATCGAGCTGTCGACGCCGATCGTCTGGGCGATCGTCTGGCGCGTCACCACCGGGCTGATCTTGTTCATGCTCGGCTTGGTCTTGTCGCCCACCGGCGGGAGCGTGCGATCGAGCGTCGGCTCCTTCGTGGGGGGCGGTGGCGGCGGGATCGAGTTCTTCTCCTGGATCGCGCGGGCGCGGCCCACGTTGAGCGTCGGATCGATGCGCTGGACCACCGGGACGATCGGCTTGGTGCCCTCGGGGCCGGGGATCAGGCGCGTGGCGACGTCGAGGTCGTCCGCCGACATATTGGTGTCCCACTTGTCGCGCGGCGGAGCGCTCATCATCACCGTCGCCTCTTCGTCGCGGAACTGCTCCTCGCGGATCGCGGCCTCGCCGAAGCCCGGGCGGCGGGCGAGGGTCTGATCCTCCTCGTCCGGAGCCTTCAGCTTCACCGCCTTCTTGTCGTAGGTGGTCCGCTGGAAGTCGCTGAGGATGCCGGCGGGGAGGCTCTCCTCGGTGTGGCCGACCGACGTCGCTTCCTCCATCGATCCGCCCTTGCGCGCGAGATCCTCGAGATGCGAGGCCGACGTCTCCTCGGTCATCCCGGCGCGCTCGTCGGCGTGGATGACGGTGGCCTCGACGGTGCCCCCCGAGGGCTCGTCCCAGCTCCTGAGCTCGGGCTTCTTCTTCTCTTCTTCGCGGCGGCGGCGCTCCTTCTCGAGGTCCTTCAGGTTGACCTGGCGGGTCCACTCGATCGGCAGCTCGCCGCGCCCGAACACGGACTTCGCGCCGTCCTCGGACATCGCGATGACCATCGATTTTTCGCCGTCGTCCATCATCCCGAACTCGGGCATCGGCGGCGGTGAGAAGTCGGCGTTGGGGTAGAGGAACTTGAGGTAGTTGATCAGCTCGGAGCGGTCCGACGGCCGCGTCTTCATCCCCTCGATGAAGCGCAGCATCGCCTTGGCGTCGGCGAAGCGATCCTCGACCCGCACCTCGATCGCCTTCATCACCATCTCGTCGATGTCGCGCGGCAGATCGGGGACCACCGTGCTCGGGCGGCGGTGCTTCGGCGCCAGGACGCGCGACCACAGCGTGGCCTGATCCTGTTCGTCGACCAGGCGGTCGCCGGTGAAGAGCTCGAACAGCATCACGCCGGTCGAGTAGATGTCGGCGCGGCCGTCGATCTTCTCGTGCCGGGCCTGCTCCGGGGACATGTAGCCGTACTTGCCGACTGCCAGCGCGCCCTGCGTTCGCGCGGGCAACAGGTCGGTGCGGGCCAGGCCGAAGTCGATGATCTTGATCGAGCCGTCGAAGCCGAGCAGCACGTTCTGCGGCGAGATGTCGCGATGCACCAGGCGCATCGGGCGTCCGAGCTCGTCGGTGAGGTTGTGCGCGTAGTCGAGGCCGCGGAGGATCTGGCGCGTGACGTAGAGGCCGTGCTCCTTGGGCATCGGCTCGCCGCGCTCGTAGGCGCGATCGAGCACGTCGCCGAGATCGCGGCCGTGCACGAACTCCATCGCGATGTAGAAGTCGGTGCCGACCTTCCCGCAGTCGAACACCCGGATGATGTTCTCGTGGCCGACGCGGACCATGATCTTCGCCTCGTCGGCGAAGCGGCCCACGAACTCCTTGTCGCCGGTGAGATCCCCGCGGATCGTCTTGATCACGCAGCGGGTGCCGACGCCGCGGGCGACCGCGAGGTGCACCTCGCCCATGCCGCCGCGCGAGAGGTTCTTCTCCAGGATGTAGCGGCCGAACGCGCGCGGGAACGTGCGCCGGTTCGGGACCATCACGTTGACGTTGGCCGGGACCTCCTCAGCCATCGAGCGCCTCCGCGACCGTGTCGAGCACGTGCTGCAGGCGGAAGGGCTTCGCGATCACGATCTCCACGCCGAGCGCCCGCAGGCGTGCCTCGTCAGCGCGTACGTCCCAGCCGGTGATGATGCCCACGCGGGTATTGGGCCTCTCCGCGCGAACGCGGGCGGCGACCTCCCAGCCGTTCATATCCGGCATTCCGAGGTCCGTGAAGATGAGGTCGAACGGTGCCTGCTCGGCGAGCGCGACGCCTGCGGCGCCGGTGGCGGCTTCCACCACGTGGTAGTCGGCGGTGCGCAGCATCTCGGCCAGAACCTCGCGAACGGCGTCGTCGTCGTCGATGAGGAGAATCCGTCGACCCGGGCCGGGTGTCGAGGGGTGGAGGACCGGTGCAGGGCTCGGAGGGACCGATTTCTGGGGCGGGGAGGGCGGATCTTCGCTCGACGACGGCAGCCAGACCCGGATCCGGGTCCCCTCGCCGGGCGCCGAGACGACCTCGAATCGCCCGCCGTGGCGCTCGACGATCTCGCGCGAGACGCTCAGGCCGAGGCCGGTGCCCGCCGCGCCCTTGGTGGTGAAGAACGGATCGAACATCCGGAGCCGGGTCTCGGGATCCATGCCGATCCCGGAGTCGGCGACCTCGATCCAGGCCGATCCCTCCTCGTTTCCGCTCCGCACACCCAGCTTGCCGCCCTGCGGCATCGCATCGATGGCGTTGTGGAGGAGGTTGGTCAGCACCTGCCGCAGCTCGACGGCGTCGCCGCGCACCGCCTGGGCCTCGGCGAGCTCGAGCGTCACGGAGATGGTCCGCCCCTCGAGCCGGGTCTGGGCCCGATCGATCGTCTCCCGCACCAGCTCGGGCAGCGACAGACCAAGCGCGGGGCTCGACTGCACCCGATCGCGGATCCGGCGAACCAGGCTCGAGCCATCGAGCGCGGCCTGCTCGATCACCTCGATCGACCGCGCCGCAACCGGCTCGACCACCGCGCGGCGGAGGAGCTGGGCTCGGCCGACGATCGCCGAGATGAGGTTGTTGAGCTCGTGGGCCGTCGTGGCGGCCAGCTCGCCGAGCTTGCTGGGGGTCTCGCGTCCTTGCTGACGCATCGCGGCGGCCAGGTGGTCGGCGACGATGCCCAGCACCGACGCGAGGCGGCTCGGGACCCGCGGATGCTCCAGGACGAACTCGAGCCCGCCGAGCAGCGCCTCACCCTCGCCGCCGACGATCGGGACGACGCCCTCGCGCGCCGCGGCCTCGTCCGCGGAGTACACGATCAGCTTTCCGTGCGGCGCTACCCGGGCCAGCCAGGCCTCGGCCGCTGCCAGCACCGCGTCGACGCTTCCCGACGCGCTCGCGCGGGCGAGCTTCGCCACGAAGACGAGATCGTCGTCGCCTTCCAAGTCGCCCTCAGCGTGGCACGATCCGCGGAGTCGCGACAGAAAACAGATAGTTGTTGGTGGTGTTGGTGTCGATGTCGCTGCCGTAGCCGTCGATGAGCAAGCGCGTCACCTGGGTCCCGTCGGAGGCCGCCACGAAGATCTGCAGGGTGTTGAAGTTCATCGCGTCCACCGGCTGGATGACCCCGTCGAACACCATCGTCCCGCCGTCCGCCGAGTACGAGGAAGAGATGGGAAACGAAGCGTAGAAGCCCGCGTTGAAGGTGGTCGTGACGGGGATGCCGTCCTGCTGGGACTTGTAGCCCTTGAGCATCTCGGCGAGCGGCGACTGTTTGCCGCGGCCGAGCAGATCGATCTCCAGCATCGTCTGCGACAGCACCAGCGTGTCCGGCACTGGCCACACGAGGTGCTGGCCGAAGCAGCGTGGATCGTGGGTGTTCACGCGCGTGACCCCGTCCAGCTCCGGGGTGACGCCGTTGATCGAGCGGCAGACGTACGTGCCGCTGGAGATGCGGTAATCGTAGACCCAGATCCCGTAGACGGTGGGGCCGACGTTGGGCGCGACGCTGGCGGCGTCGAACTCGCTCCAGGCCAGGCGCGTCGCGTTCGGATCGGGCCGTGGGTCGAACGCCGGCGCGTCCTGGATGACGCCGGGCGTGGGGCCGACCTCGTGGACATCGGTCCCGTCGAAGTTGGCGATCATGATGTACGACTCGACGAAGCCCGTCTCGCCGATCGGGCGGCTGGTGTCGGCGCGGACCCACGCGACGCGATCCGCCTTGTACGAGACGGCCGGCAGCGTGTCGACGAACGTCGTCGCGGTGGTGTCGGTGATGCGGCTGATACGGCCTTCCGGCGACGTGATGACGTAGATGCCGTCCTCGCCCGCGAACGCCATCCCGGCGCCGTCGCCCGAGACCGCCGGCTGGTACTCGTTGTTGGTCGACTCGGTGAGCCGGAAGAGCGGCACGTTCCGGCCGACCGAGACGTCCGGGAGCGGCGTCCAGTACAGATCGTAGCCGGCCGAGCCGCGCAGCGCGCGGGTGGCGAAGATGATGCCGCCGCGCAGCGAATCGTAGGGCATGGGCAGCTCGGCGCCGTCCGGGCTGGCGGCTCCGCACGCGGCCGAGCACACGGCGAGGCTCACGACGAGCGAGGGCGCGATGAGCGATGTCGCGCAGCGGCGTTGCATGTCTCGCCGAGCGTATCATAGGTTCCCGGGCGTCATGCCGGCCCGCGACATCGTCCTCGCCATCGATCAGGGAACGACCGGAACCACCGCGGTTCTGGTCGATCGGGAGCTTCGCGTCATCGCCAAGCACAACCTGGAATTCCGCCAGATCTACCCGCAGCCCGGGTGGGTCGAGCACGACCTCGAGGACATCTGGAGGACCGTGCACGTCACCGTCGCGAAGGTGCTCGAAGACGCCCAGATCCCAGCCACGCGCATCGCGGCGATCGGAATCACCAACCAGCGCGAGACGATCGGCGTGTGGGATCGCCGGACCCATCGGCCGCTCTACAACGCGATCGTGTGGCAGTGCCGGCGCACCGCGCTGCGCTGCGAAGCGCTGCGCGCCGAGGGCCGCGAGGACATGGTGCGGGAGAAGACCGGCCTGGTGCTCGACCCGTACTTCTCGGCGACGAAGGCCGACTGGCTCCTCGATCACGTCCCCGACGGGCACCGCCGCGCCGAGGCCGGCGATCTCGCGCTCGGCACCATCGACAGCTTCCTGGTCTGGCGGTTGACCGCGGGCGTGGCGCACGTGACCGACGTGTCGAACGCGTCGCGCACGTCGCTGATGGATCTCGCGACCGGCCAGTGGGACGACGCCCTCTGCGCGCTGTTTCGCGTGCCGCGCGCGGCGCTGCCCGAGATCCGCTCCTCGGCCGAGGTCTACGGCGAGACGAAGGACGTGCCGGGCCTCCCCGATGGCATCCCGATCGCTGGGATCGCCGGCGATCAGCAGGCCGCGCTGTTCGGGCAGGCGTGCTTCGCGCCCGGCGACGTGAAGTGCACCTACGGCACCGGCGCGTTCGCGCTGCTCAACACCGGGCCGACGATCCAGCGCTCGAAGAACGGCCTCCTCACCACCGCCGCGTGGCGTCTGGGGCCTGGAAAGCCGCTGATCTACGCGCTCGAGGGCTCGGTCTTCATCGCCGGCGCTGCGGTGCAGTGGCTGCGCGACGGGCTCGGCATCCTCGAAAAATCGACCGACATCGAGGCGCTGGCCCGCACCGTCCCGGACTCGGGCGACGTCGTGTTCGTGCCCGCGCTGGTCGGCCTCGGCGCGCCGCACTGGCGCCCGCACGCGCGCGGCGCGATCACCGGCATCACCCGCGACACCTCGCGCGGCCACCTCGCGCGCGCCTGCCTCGAGGCGATCGCGATCCAGTGTTACGAGGTGATCGACGCGCTGCGCATGGACGCCGGCGGCTCGCTGGGCGCGATGCGCGTCGACGGCGGCGCTGCGGCCAACGATCTGCTGCTGCAGATCCAGGCGGATGTCGCCGGCACGACGGTGGTGCGCCCGAAGATGATCGAGACCACCGCGGCCGGCGCGGCGTTCCTCGCGGGTCTCGGGGCGGGCCTGTTTTCGTCGACCGACGACATCACCCGCGCCTGGAAGGAAGATCGCCGCTTCGAGCCGAACCCCGCGTTCGACGCCGAGCGCCTGCTGACGCGCTGGCGCGTCGCGGTGAACAAGGCTTAATCTTCGTCGGGCGAGGGCAGCCCGGACACGCGAACGCTCGCGCCGACCAGCGGGCCGCGCGCGCGCTCCTCGGTGGCGCGCGGGCCGCTCGCGACGGAGGGCTCCTCGGCCTCGATGCGCTCGACCAGCACGCGCACGCTCTCCAGATCCACGTCGAGGACCTCGGCGATCAGCTCCGTCACGAGGGTCCGGAAGTCGCGCGCGGTCTCGAGGATCCGCTCGGCGGCTTCGCGGTGGACGCCGCGCTCGCCGGAGACCTCGCGCCAGTGCGTCCAGAAGCGCCGCGATCGGCGCTCGTAGGTCAGCGGCACGAGCTCCTTGCACAGCGGTCCCACTGCGGAGAAGAGCGCGCGCACCTGGATCAGCGACGCGCGCGGCCGCGTCCGTCCCGGCGGGATCGACGGCTTGCGTCCGACGTACGAGGCCGGCGGCAGCGGAGGCGGCGCAGGCCGGGACACCGGCGTGATGCTGCCTTTGCGCGGCGAGATGAGGTTCGCGGCGGTGGGCGGCTCGTCGACGAAATCGAGCGAAGGCGGCGACTGGGTGCTCGCGCGCAAGGCGGCGGGGCGGCGCGCGTCGGCGGTCTCGCCGGTCCGCTCGTCCTCGTCGAGATCGATGGTCGGAGGCCGGTTGCCGGCCATCTCCGCCAGCAGAGGATCGATGTCGGGTGCCTCGTCGACCGGCACCCAGCCCGGCTCGCCGTAGGCCCAGACGGTGTGCTCGGCCGGGGGCGAGGGATCGGGTGAGTGGGCGCGCACGGCCGAGTCGGTCTCCCGATCCGGGGTCGGCGAAGCGCCTCGCAGGGTCTGCGAAGCGCCTCGCGAGGGCGGCAAAGCGCCTCGCGCGGCCGGCGGGGCGCCGCGCGGGATCGGCGAAGCGCCTCGCGGGGCCGAAGCGGCGGAAGGGCTGCGCAGCGCCAGCGTGTCGAGCCGCTCGGTGGGGATCGGACCGCCGGGCGCGCTGAGGGCGTCGGCCACCTGGGCGAGGCGGCGGGACGCGGTCGCCCGCTGCGGCTCTGCGCCTCGAATCGACGCGCGCCAGGCTCGTAACGTCGCGATCGCACGGGGAGACGCGAGGGCGCCCACGTCGATCTTGATGGCGGCGATCAGCGCATCCGGCCACGCGTCGTCGCCGACGTCGCGGTCCCAGCCGTCGGGCAGGAGCGACATGGCGCGAACCTTAGGGGCCCCGAGCGGACAAGTCGATTGAGTTGGGTGCCGAGGCGCTCGTCTGGCAAGGCGCGCCGCCGGAGGAATCCTCGTTGGATTCCGAGGCGGCGCAACGTAGCCAGGCGAGATGCATCGGCGGCCAAATCGGTCGAGTTGTCCGCTCGGGGGGCCCTCGCAGCGATTTGCGTGAGCCATGGCACCGACGCGTGAATGCGCCGTGATACCTTGGGCACTAGACCAACGCGTGAAGGAGGGCCGATCGACACACGTGGAGATTGAAACCCTCCACGCTTACGCCGCGGGCGAGGTCCCAGAGGCCGCGTCCACCGCGATCAAGGCCCACGTCGAGAGCTGCTCCACCTGCGCCGAAGGCCTGGGCCGGGTCCGCGCGATGCGCGCGCTGATGGGCCAGATGGCGCCCGCGCCGATCGACGATCTCAGCTGGGCCCGCCTCGGCCGCCGCATCCAGGCCGAGCTCCGTACGCCCCCCAGCGTCCGTCCTCAGCTCGAGCTCGGCCGCTGGATCGCGCCGTTCGTCGTCATCGCCGGGACCGCGCTGGCGACGGCGGTGGTGGTGATGGCCTGGCCGGGCACGCCGTCCGAGACCCGCGTGGTGCCGATGAACGAGCTGGTCGTGGGCCCGCCGCGGCCCGCGCTTTTGCCGGTCGATCCCGAGGTCGCCCCGTCCGAGGCGTCCGAGCCTTCCCCCAGCCCGCTCTACGACCTCGACCTCGAAGGCTCGCGTCTCGTCGCCAGCGGTGAGGCGTTCGACGTCGATCTGCGGGGCGGGCTAAAGCTGCGCCTCGCGCCCCGCAGCGAGGTCCGCGTCCTGTCCTCGACGCCCGAGAAGGTGGTCCTGCAGGTGATGCGCGGGAAGCTCGACGTGGCGCAGGTCGACGTGCAGGGCCCCCACGTCGAGCTGCGCGCGCCCGGCCTCAAGGCCACCGCGCGCGGCGCGAGGTTCACGGTCGCGCTGGTGGCCAACGCGCCCGCGGTGCTGCAGGTGCAGGCAGGCGATGTCCATGTGGCTCGCGCGGACGCGCCGCGCGCCGCGACGTCACCGATCCCGTCCTCCGCTGCCGTCGTCGCGGCCTCTCCGTCGCCCGCCGTCCCGGAGCAGCCCTGGATGGCGGCGCAGCGCGCCTGGCACGAGGGCCGATACGAGAGCGCGCTCAAGACGGCGCGTGCGATCGTCGACGCCGGGACCGGCGGCGCGGAGACCCAGCGCTCCGCTCTCGGGATGGTCTGTGACGCCGAGGTTGCGCTGGATCACGTCGAATCGGCGATCCTGGCCTGCGAGGCCCATTTGACGCACGTGGACGGCCACGAGGCCCGCCTGATCCGCTTCCGTCTCGCCCAGATTTATCGCACGCGCATGAACAACTGCGCGCGAGCGATCCAGTACTACGACCGGATGGTCGTCGTGGGCAGCGCCGCGGCGATCGACCGCGACGCTCTCCTCGGCCGCGCCGAGTGCGCGCTGAGCCTCGGCGACCTCGATGTCGCGGCTCGCGACCTCGGCTTCCTCAGCAAGCAATCATCAGCTCGACTGGACGCTTATGGTGTCCTCGTCGAGCGTTTGCGCGCAGCGCGTGCTCGTGCGCAAGAAAGCAGCAGGTAAACCATGAAACACTCGTTTGACATCAACTTTGGATCAGCATACACAGCGCCCATGCGACGGGTTTTGGGGACGATCATCATCACTTCTGCGAGCCTTGCCGGCGGCTGGGCTGTCGCGGATGGCGCGGGGGCGGGCCTCTCCGCGCGTCTTCGCGCGGCTTACTATCAGGACGGCGCGACGGGCGGGGGCTCGGGCCTCTCCGACGCCGAAGCGGCTGCGAAGCTCGCCGAGGACGAGACCCTCGAGCAGATCTCGAAGATCCCGACCGAAGAGAAGAAGACCCGCGCGGGCTCGATGCTCGAGGAGATGCAGTCTGCGCTCCGTCGCGCGACCGAGATCCTCGGCGAGGCCAACGCCAACAACGACGTCGTGCAGCTCAACTGCATCACGGAGAAGTTGAACCAGATCACCAGCCTCGTGGAGATCGGCGAGACCTCGTCGGCCACGATGCTCGTCGCGATCGCGAACGCCAAGGAGACCTCCGTGAACCACGAGTTCGCGAAGCTCTCGATCGCGCACACCAAGGTCGTCGTGCTTCGCGCCGAGGCCGATCAGTGCGTCGGAGAGGCGGCCATCTACACCGGCTCCACCCAGATCACGACCGAGAACGATGCGAATCGGAACCAGAAGGATCCTACCAAGGACCCGGGCACCTTCTATCCCGCCACCACCGAGCTCGCGAGCAAGTTCTAAGATCCCCCGAACGAGTCGATCATGATGTTCAGCAAAATTCAGTATTCCCTTGCCCTTTTGTCGCTATGCGCCGCATCGCCGGCCTTTGCTCGCCCCGAG
>Ga0105048_10013680_pt1 | contig 12671 bp, 15 predicted proteins | sample MAT05_FD_78382 | JGI IMG/M metagenome (GOLD analysis project Ga0105048, IMG submission 78382) | Freshwater microbial communities from Lake Fryxell liftoff mats and glacier meltwater in Antarctica - MAT-05 | ecosystem: Environmental > Aquatic > Freshwater > Ice > Liftoff microbial mat | place... | reverse complement strand
GCGACGCCACCCCAGAAGAGCGAAGTGAGAGCGTCCCGGACATGCCCGTCAACGATGCTGCCCGTGCGATCTGGCCCGCAAGGCAGGTGGTGCACCCGTCCCGGCTCCTGCCTCGGCCCCCGCCCCCGCCGCCCGCCGCCCGCCGCCCGCCGCCCGCCGCCCGCCGCCCGCCAGTCGGAACCTCCCGGCGGCGTTCGCCGAGATCGGCCAGGCTGGGCGGGTGGACGAGCGTCAACCCGAGATCGACGTCCGCGGCGCCACCCCCGACGAGGCGCTCGTGATCGCCGAGGTGTGGTTGCGGTCGCGCCATGCGTCGGTGCCGGCCATCCCCCCGCCGGTGCACTCCGACGACGAGGTGCGCGGCTGGTTCGCCGACGTCGTCCTGCCGACCCGGGAGGTCTGGGTCGCCGCCCCACGATCCGTACCGTCCGAAGCCGGCGGCCCGACGATCGTCGCGGTGCTGGTGCTCGACGGCGACTGGCTCGACCAGCTGCACGTCGACCCCGGCTGGTTCGGGCGGGGGATCGGCTCGATGCTCGTCGACCGGGCCAAGGCCGAGCGACCCGACGGGCTCGACCTGTGGACGTTCGCCAGCAACGCCGGCGCCCGCCGCTTCTACGAGCGCCACGGGTTCGTCGCCGTCGATGCCACCGACGGCGACAACGAGGAGGGCGACCCCGACATCCGCTACCACTGGCCGGCCCCTCCGCCCGCCTCCCCGTGACGGCCGACCGCTCCGAGCCGACGGCCCCGACACGCGCGCCCGCCGCGACGCCGGCACGAGACCGGCACTGCGGCGTAACGGGTCCCGCTCGGCGGCGGACCCGCCCTCGGTCTGGCCCTCATGGCCCCTGGTGCTGGCCATCCACGAGGGACCCGAGGCGGGCTGGACCGAGCCCATCACTCTCGATCACCCTGCTCGTCGATCCGATCCTCATGGCCGGGCTCGTCGAGAACATCCCTGTCGACGCCATCTTCGCCGACCGGGTGATCGACCAGTTCCTGGCGGCCCACCGCGCCGCCACCCCCGCCACCGACGCCGCGAACTGAGCGACGTCGCACCGACCGGCCGCCGGGGAACCGTGGCCGGGAGCGGCTTGACTGGAGCCATGGCCCCGCCCATGCACCCGACACCGCCGTCCGCCGATCGCCGCGTTCCGGTGGGGCCATCCCGCCGCCGCTTCCTGCAAGCGGGTGGGTTCGCGACCGCCGCGCTGGCGCTGGGTGCCTGCGCCAGCGACGAGTCGGTCGGATCCGGCGCCACCACCGTCGGACCCGCGGGGGACTCGTCGACCACCGACGCCCAAGCGGGGTCGGCCGGACCAACGCCGGTCACCAACGCGCTCACCGTTGCCGACTTCGCGGGCCTCGCCACCTGCGTGCTCCTGCCCGAGCAGACCGCGGGACCGTTCCCGCTCGACGAGCAGTTCGTCCGGCGAGACATCACCGAGGGGATCGACGGGCGTCCGATGCACCTCGGGTTCCGGGTCGTCGACAACGCGTGCGCGGCGGTGCCCGGCGCGCAGGTCGAGGTCTGGCACTGCGACGTGACCGGCGACTACTCCGCGTTCGAGGACGGTGGAAGCGGCAAGGACGAGGGTCCGGGCACGACCTTCCTGCGGGGCACCCAGATCGCCGACGCCGACGGGATCGTGGAGCTCTTCAGCATCGTCCCCGGCTGGTACGAGGGCCGGGCCGTGCACATCCACCTGCGGGTCCGGGTCGACGACGCCACCGTGCTCACCAGCCAGGTCTACTTCGACCCTGCCCACCTCGAGACGGTCTACGGCCGGGCGCCCTACGCCGAGCGCGGCCTCCCGGACACCTCCAACGAGGACGACGGCTTCGCCGGCGATGTCGCCACCAACGGCACCCTCCTCGCCACCAGCGAGGCGACGACCGAGCGCGGCGAGCCCTCCACACTCGCCCTCCTCAACCTGGGCATCGATCCCGCCGCCACCTCGCAGTAGCGGCTCCTCGATCCCCTGGTCGCCACCGCCCAGGTTCCCCCACTGGGCGCGACGTCCTCGCCCGCCGGTGATGGATCAGGTCAGCGGATCCGGTTCGGCCGAGAGCTCGCCGGCAAGGTGGCCGGTGTCATTGAATCGGCGGACGATCCACTGCCGACCGGTGATCACCAGGTGGCTGATCGAGCCGTTGTCGGCGCCGGCGAAGGCGAACGGTCGAGCGCCCGACGCGTGGGCCACGATCGCACCGATCACCCCGCCGTGGACCACGACGACCACGCGCTGGTCGGGGTGCGCGTCAGCGATGCCCTGGAGCGCCGGCACCACCCGCGCGACCAGATCCGCGTTGCTCTCGGCGCCTGGGATGACACCCCAGTCCTGCTCGGCGAACAGGCGCCCGGCGATGGGATCGCCCTCGGCGACCCGGACCCGCATGACGCCGCCCTCCCACGCGCCGAGGAAGACCTCGCGGAGGTCCGGCTCGACGATCGGCGTGATCCCCAGCCGCGCCGCGAGCGGCGCGGCGGTCTCGTGGGTGCGCCGCAGGCTGGTGACGTAGATGGCGTCGATCGGCTCCGATGCCAGCCGCTCACCGACCCGCTCGGCCTGCCACCGGCCGTCGGGTGCCAGCTCGGGGTCGCCGTGGCCGTCGACCAGCGCGAACGGCTGATCGTGCACCGCCGGCGCGGACTCGCCGTGGCGCACCACGAACAGCTCGCACCCGCCGGTCGGGGTCCGGAAGCGGTGCTGGCGGTACTCGGTCGGTCGATCGGACACAGGAGCTCCTCGATGGCGCGGGGGACGAGATCACCGGCACCCCCACCGGCCGCGACCCGGGATCAGGACGGGATGGGGGCCGCCTCGGCCTCGGCGATCATCGCCTCGGCATCCTCGGTGAGGAGGAACCCGTCGGCGACCGCCTGCTCGGCCGACGCGCGCACGGCGGCGACGTAGTCGTCGTTGGTCGGGTAGAGGGCGAGGAGCTGCTCAGGGGTCAGCGGGGTCTCGCCACCGAACAGCGAACAGAAGATGCTGGCCGGGTTGCCCTTGCCCGTGAGCACCGAGATCGGCGCGTCGACCGCCGGGGTCCGGATGCCGCCGACGGCGTTGCCGGTCGCGTCGGTGACGATGTCGCCGTTGACCACCTCGATGAGCGGCGAGGTGGGCGGCACCGTGCCGTTCACCATCCACGCCGTGAGCGCAGCGAGGGCGGCCTGGGCCACCGGCGACTGCGGGCCGTCGTTGATCTGCCCGCAGGTCTCGCTCGGGTCGTAGTCCTCCGAGCCGACCAGCCAGACGCGGCCCGACGCCGATCCGTAGACCAGCGTCTGCGCGTCGGCATGAGCCGTGCCGGCCACCTCCCACGTACGCACCCACTCGCTGTCGGGCTGGCGAGCGGCGAGGAACCCGAGGCGGAGCAGGTCGGTCTCGGTGACGAACTGGAGGACCGGCACCCCGATGTCGGTGCGGATGATGCCGCCCGGGGGCGTGGTGACCGTGGTGTCGGCGTTGAGCGGCGCCGCGGCCGAGCCCCGGCTGTGGATGAACACGGCGTCGAACGCCCCGGACTCGGGTTGGATGGCGTTGGTGTAGGTCGCCATGCGACCGGCCGACTGCGATTCGCCCATGGCCACGACGTGGGCGACCGGCTGGTCGCCGAGCACGCCGGTATCGCCGTCGTCGAGGACGAGGCGGGCCACCTGGGTGAAGATGTCGTAGGAGAACGGATCGCCGGGGTGGCTGAGCGGGGCGTAGCGCTCGGCGTCCCACTCCTTCAACGGGATGATCGCCTCGGGGGGCACGCCCGGGACCTCGAGCCGGGTGGGCCCACCGGACACCCCGGTGGCCTGGGCCGATACGCCGACATACGCGTAGCCCTCCCGCAGCAGCTCCGGGTGGAGGATGCCGAAGTCGGCGTCGGAGTCGCGGCCGGCGCTCACGTTGAGCCACTCGATGAGCACGATCCCGTTGGCATTCGCTGCATCGGCCGGGCGGCGGACGAGGATGCGGGTGGTGTAGTCCGCGGTCTCACCGGGCGTGACCGACCAGCGGCCGTCGATCCCGAGCGGACCGTCGGCCACGAACGACTCGGCCGACCCGCTGATGAAGAACTCCTCCTCGACGTAGCCGTACTCGTCGGCGAGGCCCTCGGGCATCGGGTTGTACGGCACGCCATAGGTCCCCCCCGTGATCGGACCGCTGGCGGTCGGTACTGCCCCCTCCAGCGGCGGCCGGGTGGTTCCCGATGTTGCTGGTGCCGAGGAGCCGGTGGTGCCGCCCGATGGTGGGGTGGTGGGAGCGACGCCGCCCGATTCCGAGCTCGACGAGCACCCCACCACCGCGAGCACCGCCACCAGCGAGAGCGCGCCCATCGTCCGTCTGCTGCTCATCGTTCCCCCGAGACCTCATGACGCCGACCGTCGGTCGGCGTCGCCTTCGGCCGGGACTTTAGAGGCTGTCGGCCGGCCATTTCGAACACGCGTTGGAAACTCCGGAGCGGACCGTCGCCGACGGATGCGCGCTACGTCCCGAGGAAGGCCACGACGTCGGGGAGCGCGGCACCGTCCTGGATGAAGAACAGGTGGCCGCCGTCGTAGAGCCGCAGGTCGGCCGATGCGCCGATGCCGGCGACGATGGCCTCGCTGTTGGCTGGCGGCGCGATGCCGTCGTAGCGCCCGGCGGTCACGAGGGTCGGCGCCGTGATCGTGCCGAGGCGGTCGAACACGTCGTGGCCCCGCCGGGCCTCGAGCTGGAGCCGCTCCCCGCGTCGCTGCTCGTCGGACTTCGGCGCCGTGCTCCGGGCCGCCTGCATCTCGACGATGCCGCGGTCGGTCGGGTGGTCGTCGAGCCACGCCGCCGTGAACCGCGTGTCGAGGATGGCCATGCCCCGTTCGGCCCGCTGGGCCGGCGGCAGGTCCGCCAGCTCGTGCAGGGGGTACGACGAACCACCGGCGCCGCCGGCCGAGGTGCACGCCAGCGCCAACCGCTCGATGCGTTCGGGGGCGGTGACCGCCAGCTCGAGGGCCACCATCCCCCCGAAGCTCACGCCGAACACCCGGCACGCGTCCCACCCGACGTGATCGAGCAGCGCCACGGCGTCGGCCGCGAAGTCACCCATGGCGGACGGCGCATCGGGCACCGACGTGCGGCCGAGGCCGCGCTGGTCGTGCACGACGACCTCGAACGACCGGGCGAAGTAGTCGATCAAGGGTCGGCTGGTGTCGATGGTGGTCCCCGACCCGTTGCAGAAGAGCAGCCGTGGGCCATCACCCAGTCGCTCGTAGAAGAGGTCGATCCCGTCGACCGCGATGGTGGGCACGACGGGAGGGTACCGACCCGAGGCTCGACGCGACGGTTCCGCCTGCTCGGCGGTGAGCAGGCGGAACCGGTGCCCGTTGCGGTTCGTGGCGGGTGGTCGGAGCCCGGACCCGGCCCGGGCCCCGGCCCGCCACGACCAGGATCAGGACGGTCCGTAGACCTTCTTGAGCGTCCCGTCGTTGAGGAAGCTCACGTAGCCGCCCTGGCTGCGGGTGCCGCCGTCGACGTAGATGTTGATGACGGTGTCCTCGTCGAAGGGCAGGTTCTTCTGGATGATCAGGTGGGTCACGCCGGTCGAGCCCTCGAGCTCGCCGATCTCGGCCACGGCCTGCTCCATCATCGCCGGGATCTGGTCCCAGGCGATGGTGCTGGCCAGGAAGAGGTTCGCCTCGATGTCCGTGGTGTCACCGGTGAGGGTGACGGGCGACGGCGATCCGACCTTGGAACCGGTGAACTCGTAGGCGTCGATGTTGGAGGGCTTGGCCGGGTCCTGGATCTGGACCACCGCCCGGGGCTGGTCGGGGTGGATGGTCATCTCGAGCGCCTTGAAGTCGCCGAGGTCGGTCTGGAACGCCGCCGCCGCTGCGGTGACGAACTCCGGTCCGAGGACCTTCTTCGCCGTGGTCGGCGTCGACTTCACCGTCGTCGTGGTGACGCCCTGCTGGATGGTGATGGTGGGCTTCTCGGTGCCGCCGCCGACGTTCTCGGTCGTCTCGGTGCTCGACTTGGCCGTCACCGGCGTCGAGCTGGACGGCGATCCGCCGGTCTCGGTCGTCGAACCGCCGCAGGCGCCGCTCAGCAGCATGAGCGAGCCGACGATTCCTGCAGACACGCCGAGACGTACGCGCTGGTTGATCACGATGGGTACCTTCCTCCGTCTGGTGCCCGGGGCGGGTGCCGGCCGGGCTGGGGACATCGTGCGCTCTGGGCCGCCGACGGTGATGAGTAACCGGTACTCAATCCGCCGGGCACGCTTCGCTGGCCGGTCGATGCCCCGTCTAGGGTTGGCGACACCGCGTCCTCAACCTTCGGAGAACGGAACCCATGGGCAGTGCTGGCTACAAGGTCATGCTCCTGTTGCACATCCTGTCGATCATCGTGGCGTTCGGCCCCGCCTTCGCGGTGCCCGTCATGAACGTCCGGGCCCGCAAGCAGGGTCCGGCCGCGTCGCAGGCCCTCGCCGGCCTGGTCCAGGGCAACACCCTCAAGATCTACGGTCCGGCCACGGTGATCGCCGGCATCATCGGGTGCGGCCTCGTGGGCATGAGCGAGAAGGTCTGGACGTTCTCCCAGGTCTGGGTGTCGGTGGGCCTGCTCTTGTGGATCCTGGTCGTCGCGCTCCAGTTCGGGTTGCTGGCCCCGGCGGAGAAGAAGGCCGCAGCGGGCGATGCCGATGCGGGCCGCCTGCAGTCGATGTTCACCGGCATCCAGCACATCTTGTTGGTGGGCCTCCTCTTCGTCATGATCTGGAAGCCCGGGATCTGACCCGACGGCCCCGACGACGAACACCCCGGGTCCCACGACCAGGAAGGCTCCCGCTCGCGCCACGATCGCGACACAGTGTCGATAAGATAGCGACACAACGTCGACAACTGTCGACCGTCGACATCGAGGAGTAACGATCGTGTTCCTGGCATGGAGAGACCTGCGGGTCGCCCGCGGCCGGTTCGCCCTGGTCGGGGTGGTCATCGGCCTCGTGGCGCTCCTCACGACCCTGCTCTCGGGTTTGGCGGCCGGGCTCGTCGACGACGGCATCTCCGGTCTGCGCGGCCTCCCGCTCACCCACCTGGCGCTGCAACCCGGGGCCCAGCACAGCTTCAGCCGTTCCTCGCTGACCCCGGAGAACCTCGAGCCGTGGACCCAGGCCGCGGCCGGCGGGACCGACCTCGAGGTGGCCCCGCTCGGCGTCGCGTTCTTCAACGCCCGCACCGCGTCGGGCGACACGGTCGACTTCGCCCTCTACGGCACGCCGCCGGACAGCTTCCTCGCCCCCGAGGGCGCGGGGCGCGCTGCGCTGGCCGGGCCGCCGGGCCTGGTGCTGAGCGAGGAACTGGCATCGTCGGGCCTGGCCGTGGGTGACGAGCTCACCGTCGTCGGACCGGACGTGACGCTGCCGATCCTCGGCTTCACCTTCGGCGGTTCCTACGGTCACGTCGACATCGCCTTCTCGTCGCTCGAGGTGTGGCAGGAGCTGGTGTACGGACCGAGCGCCAAGGGCCGCTTCTCCGCGGTGGCGATCCGGGCCGGCGACAACGAGGCGATCACCTCGCTGCCGGCGATCGACCAGGCTGCGGGCACCGCCACCGAGACCCGCGACCAGGCGTACGCGGGCTCACCCGGCTACGCCGCGGAGACCGCCACCATGAGCCTCATCACCGGGTTCCTGCTGGTGATCTCGGCGCTGATCGTCGCCGCCTTCTTCACGGTCTGGACCATCCAGCGCACCCGTCAGATCGGGCTGCTCAAAGCGCTCGGCGCATCGAACGCGTACGTGCTGCGCGATGCGCTCGGCCAGCTCGCGGTGGTGCTCGTGGCCGCCACCGCGGCCGGCGCGCTGGTCGCCGTCGGGATCGGGAAGCTGGTCGGGTCGGGCGTCCCGTTCAGCCTCCAGGCCGGCCCGGTGCTCTCCTCGGCCGCCACCCTCGTCATCCTCGGCATGGTCGGCAGCCTGGTCGCCATCCGTCGGGTCACCACCGTCGAACCGATCATCGCCCTGGGAGCCGACTCATGAACCTCGAGCTCGATGCCGTCTCCGTCGCCGTCCCCGATGGCGACGACACCCTCACCATCCTCGACCAGGCCTCGCTGGCCATCCCGGCCGGTGAGGTCGTGGCCCTCACCGGTGCGTCGGGGTCGGGCAAGTCCACCCTCGTGGCCGTGGCCGGGCTCCTGCGGGCCGTGGACTCGGGCCGGGTGGTCGTCGCCGGCACCGACGCCACCGACCTGAAGCGATCCGCCCGCACCCGCCTCCGAGGCGAGTCGATCGGGCTGGTGTTCCAGAGCCCCAACCTGTTCGGGTCGCTCACCGCCATCGAGCAGGTGGAGCTGGTGGCCCACATCGGCGGTCACCTCGATCGTCATGCTCGACGGCGCGCCGCCGAGCTGATCGACGCGGTCGGCCTGAACCACCGGGCGAACACCCGACCGGCGCAGCTGTCGGGCGGCGAGCGCCAACGCGTCGGGATCGCCCGGGCCCTGATGAACCGCCCTGCCGTGCTCCTCGCCGATGAACCGACCGCGGCGCTCGACGACGCCAAGGGCCGCGAGATCATGGCGTTGCTCGTCGCCGAGGCGCGCTCCCGGGACATCGCGACGCTGGTGGTCACCCACAACGTGGACCAGCTCCCGGCCGGCGTCGATCGGTTCCACCTCGAGTCGGGTCGCGTGGGACCCGGATCTGCTCGGGCGGGCAGTACCGTCTGACCGTGCCCAAGATCGCGGCGGACACGGTCGCCGAACACATCGCGCAGCAGGAGGCGGCCGTCATCACTGCGGCCTCGCGGCTGTTCGCCGAGCGCGGCGTGAGCCAGGTCAGCCTGGCCACCATCGCGTCGGAGGTCGGGCTGGCCCGCAACTCGCTCTACCGCTACTTCCCCGACAAGGGCCACATCCTCGCCGCGTGGTTCCGCGCCGAGCTCGCCCCGCTCCAGGCGGCGAGCACGGCCATCGCCACCGAGGACCGGCCACCGCTCGAGCGCCTCGACGCGTGGCTGCGCCTCCACCTCGACTACCTGACGGCGCCCGAGCACCAGGCGATGATGTCTGCCGCAACCGAGATGGCGGCGCTCACCGACGAGGTGCGCGCCGACATCGCCGACGGGCACCGCGACCTCTACGGCACCCTCGGGGCGATCGTCACCGAGCTGGTCGCCGACGCCGACCCGGGTCGGGACCCCCGGGTCGTGACGATGCTGGTCACCGGGGTGCTGCGCAGCAGCGCCGAGCTCGTCGTGACCGGTGGCGCCGACCCGGACGTCGTCGGGAACGAGCTGTTCCGAGTGGCGCACGCCGCGGTGGCCTGATCCTCCGGAGGGGTCAGCGATCGCCGGCGATGCGGCGCCAGAGCGGCGCCGGGACGTTGCGGAGCACGCCCATCATCGGGCCGAGGCGGCCCGGCACCCACACGATGCGGTTGGTCGTGCTGTCGAGGACGGCCACCACCGCATCGGCAACCACCGCCGGCGTGGTCGCCATGGGTGCGGGATCGAGACCGGTGGTCATCTTCGACACCACGAAGCCCGGCCGCACGATGTGCACCCGCACGTCGGTGTCGACCAGCGCATCGCCCAGGCCCTGGGCGTAGGAGTCGAGACCCGCCTTGGCCGACCCGTAGACGAAGTTCGACCGGCGGGCCCGCGCCCCGGCGACCGACGAGATCACCACGATGGTGCCGTGGCCCTGCCGCTCGAGCGCCTGGCCGACGGCGGACAGCGCGGCCGCCGGCCCGGTGAAGTTCGTGCGCAGCAGGAGGTCGGCATCGGTGGCCGTCATGGACAGGCCGGCGTGGTGGCCGAGCAGGCCCACGGCGCACACCACCACATCGATCGACCCCAGCAGCTCGGCCGCCCGGGCCACCAGCGGCTCGTGGCTCGCCACGTCGAGGGCATCCCAGGCGACGACGTCGACGGCGTCGACCAGCAGCGGGTCGGGTCCCAGCGCCAGGCGGATCGCGTCGCGGTCCCGGCCGGCCAGCACCACCCGCTCGAGGCCCTGGGTGGCGAGGCGGCGCACGATCGCCAACCCGATCTCGCTCCCGCCGCCCAGCACCAACGCCGTCCGCATCCGTCGCTCAGCGCCCATGGGCAACTCTCCCACGCCGCGACGGCGTCCGAGACTCCCGCGTCGGCGGACCGGTCCGACTCGATCAGCGGGCGGCGATGGCGACGGCGAACACGGGGTAGCCGGGGGCGATGGCACGGAGCTCGTCGTCGGTGGAGGAGGCGTCGACGCCGTCGAAGAACACGCCGACCTCCATCTTCCAACGCTTCAGGTAGGCCCGCAGGACGTCGACCTTGTCGGCATCGGCGACCTCGGAGCCCACGAACGCATCGGTGTTCCGGCCGAGGCGCAGCTCGCCGTGGCCGCCGGCGGCCCGGAGGTTGCGGACCCACTGGGTGGTGCCCCGGGGGGCGACCAGGTAGGTCCGACCCTCGTGGGTGAGCAGGTTGACGGGAGTGGTGCGCCACTCGCCCGATGTGCGACCACGAACCCGCAGCTCGCGGGACCCCCAGACGCTGAGGCCCATCTTGGCGAGGCGGGCGACGATCCGGTTGAACGTGTTGGTGGCCTTCTTGGGCTCGATGTAGCGGACAGCGGGTCGCGCCGGCGTCGCTCCGGAGACAGTTTCGGCGTTCGTGGCGGGTTCGAGGGTGTCGTTCATGATGGGCTCCTTGGTCGATCGTCCGGTCGGGGGACCGTTGCGAGAGCACTGCTCTCGCTTGAGATCACCCTGTACCCTGCGCTTGATCTTGTCAAGAGCACTGCTCTTGTTTCGTTCACATGCTCTCGTTTCGTGGTTCACTGGATGCATGGCGACCGATGCGACGACCAAGCCCCCCACTGCCCGCGCGCGTGCCCGCGCCGAGCTGACCCGCGAGATCAAGGAGGTCGCCCGCCGGCAGATGGCCGAGCAGGGCGCCGCCGCCCTGTCACTGCGCGCAGTGGCGCGCGAGCTGGGCATGGTGTCGTCCGCCGTCTACCGGTACTTCCCGAGCCGCGACGACCTGCTCACCGCCCTCATCGTCGATGCCTACGACGCCGTCGCGGACGCCGCGGAGGCGTCACAGGCGGCCATGACCCGCGCCGGCACCGCCACACGGTGGCTCGCCCTCGCAACGGCGATCCGGGACTGGGCGCTGGTCAACCGGGCCGACTTCGACCTGGTCTACGGCAGCCCGGTGCCCGGCTACCAGGCTCCGGTCGCCACGACCGTGCCGGCCCAGCGGTTGAGCCTCGTGTGCGTCCGTCTCGTCGCCGACGGCTACGCCGCTGGTGAGATCGAGAACGACACGGCGACACCCATCCCGCGGGCGGTGCACGCCGACTTCACCACCCTCCGGGTCTTCGGCGGCACCGACGTTCCCGACCCGGTCCTGTCGCGCGGGCTGCTGGTGTGGACGCAGCTCTTCGGGATGCTCTCGTTCGAGCTCCACGGCCACCTGCACAACGTGATCACCGACTACGACGCCTTCTTCGACCTCCAGATGCGCCGGGCCGCCCACGTCCTGCTCGCCGGGGGGTAGGCGAGCAGGGACCGGGAACGGGTCCGATCCGCTGAAGGCGGACCGACGTGGGCGGCGCGCCGGTTCAGCGGGCGCTGGCTCGATCGGCATCGGCGGCGCTGATGACCGAGACGCTGATCGTGGCGGCATCGGGAGCCAGGCGCTTCAGTTCGGCATGGACCTTGATGGCTGCGACCTCGCGCACCGGACGGGGAACGTCCTCGTCGGCCACGAGTCGGGCGATGAGCCCGTCGTCGCGGCGAACGACCCAGCCGTCGATGTCGGCGTGGGTGAGGCCGTGGCGTTCGAACACGCCGAGGGTGGCGGCACGAGCGATGGTCGAGAGCTCGGTGATGTCGGCATCGGCCACCGCCTCCACGACCCTGACGACGTTCTCGTGACCCGGGGTGATCGCCGCCGCGAGGCCGACCAGCATCGAGTCCGGCGACGAGCCGGCGAGCACGAGCGGGACCCGCCGCCGCAACGAGCACAACACCCCCTGCTCGTGATGGCCCGGGCAGCCAGAGCCCTCCACGCTCATCTTCACCGCCACGCCAACGGGTGAGTGCTCCAGCGGGCACAGCTCACGATCGAGCAACCCGACGCACGGGAAGTCCGGTTGACCCCACGGGTGGCAGCGCAGGACCTCGTGACCGGCGTCGATCAGATCCGATTCCACCAGACCACCGAGACCGACCCCCTCGTCGAGCATGAGCACCTTCATGGGACACCCTCCTGCTGCTGATGGTGCTGGTCGCCACCCGATGTGGTCGGCTCGCACCGGAACCCACCTGCATCGTGACCACCCCGTGCGGGCCCCACCAGGGACCAAGGTCCCGAGTGCGTGGTCGGCGCGACTCGACCGTTGGGCGTCAGCGCCGGCGGATCTCGTAGGTGCAGGAGTGGGCGCCGGTGACCATGTGGGTCGTGCGCTCGACCTCGGCCTCCGGGAGCACGGCGCGGATGAACTCGATCTCGCTGGAGCAGGCGTGGGGGTGCTCGCGGGCCACCGAGAGGATGGCGCAGTTGTGCTCGGTGACCAGGAAGCGATCACGGGAGACCTGGTCGGAGGGAGGAGGAGGAGGAGGACGTCGAGGTGGTGGTGGACGCACGCCGCAGCGCGGTGGCAGCCGATCGATTGTCGCGATCGGTGCGATCGACTGCG
>Ga0105048_10013679_pt1 | contig 12671 bp, 12 predicted proteins | sample MAT05_FD_78382 | JGI IMG/M metagenome (GOLD analysis project Ga0105048, IMG submission 78382) | Freshwater microbial communities from Lake Fryxell liftoff mats and glacier meltwater in Antarctica - MAT-05 | ecosystem: Environmental > Aquatic > Freshwater > Ice > Liftoff microbial mat | place... | reverse complement strand
CACTTTCCCTGCTTCGAGTTGGTTAGGCTTCACCACGGTCGCGCCGCGATACTTCTCGTACTCGGTTCCCTTCGGATCAACCACCACCGAGACGCCAGCTTGTCGAGCCTCGGCGATCAACCGCTCCACGAATGACCGCGTGATCACGCCTTTGCCGTAATCCGACACGACACACCCACGCACTTGTGGCAAGAGTGCCAGCACATGTGATAATAATTCAGCCTCGACTACAGGAGACATTGGGCCTGGCTGCTCGTGATCGATACGAACGACTTGCTGACTATGCGCAACCACCCGTGTTTTCGTAGTCGTGGGCCGAGATGGATCGCGAACAACTGAGGATACGTCGATATCCTTGGCCCGCAGGATATCGCTGATGCGGGTCCCTTCCGGATCGTCGCCGACAATCCCGGCGAGTATCGCCCGCCCGCCGAGTGCCGCCACATTTGCCGCCGTGTTCGCGGCCCCGCCAGCGGTGAAGCTTCGCCGCTGTACCTCAACTACCGGCACGGGTGCTTCCGGCGAAATGCGATTTACATGCCCCCAGACGAACTCGTCGAGCATCAGGTCGCCGACGACGAGTACGGGCGTGCCGCGAAAACGGGAGAGAATGTCGATCATGGTCGCGTTTATTCGGCTCATCCAATTATCGCAACTCAGAGCGTCGAAACCGGCCTTTCAGGCCTGAAACTATTCATATCATTTCCCAGGGCTGACGCCCTGGGCTGTTAGAAACTGGCCTTTCAGGCCTAAAATCAAGACATACGCACAACCCAGGGCGTAAGCTGCGCGGATGCTCTGGGCTACATTCACTTCACCAACCAATCGATGACGTCGTCCGGCTTCATCTGCAGGTTGACGCGTTTATATTTGCTGCTCGCCCCGGCGGCTTCGAACGCCGCTTTCGTTACTTTGCCTGATGCGGTCCCCAGGTGGTTGTGAACCAGCGTTGGAGAGGGAGCCGCGAGCGCCAGCAAGGCCGGGAGCCCGCCGTACTTAACGGCACCCGGTAATAGATTCTCGTCGTCGGTCTTTAAGATGTTGTCGAAGCGGAACTTGCCCATATCCGCCACAAGATGCGTCACGGCATCACCAGCCGCCGCCTTGGCAGCAATCGCGATTGGCCCGAACTTCTCCCAACCGAGCAAGCGCACGCTCTTCGCCTTCAACACCGTACGGGCAAAGGCGATGGTGGTCAGCACATCGTGGACGCGGTTGGCAAACAGCGACCGGTTGTAACCGTAGGTAAAGCCAGCATAAATCTTGTTCACTTCAAAAGGCTTCTTCGGCTTCAACCCGCCGACGCCGAGGACGTCCGGAGCCAGCACGGCGAACCCAGCATTCGTTAGCGCCTTCACGGTCGCAAACAGTTCGTCGTCCTCATCCGTCAGGCTGGCAATCCCTTCTGGGTGAACCCAGATGACGACGTTGTCCTTGAATTTCGGGCCATAAACACCGGCCACCGGCACGGCGTCCGCCTCGTCGGTGCGACCGATAATGGCCGTGTGCATCGTCAGGCCGTCTTCGAATTTCACCTCGACGGGCTTCTTCTTCACGACGATCGCGTCCGGGAGTTCGTCGACCAACATGGCCCGCAAGGCAACGCCGATGACTTCTCGATAACTGGCCAGCGACTTCGCATCTGTCGGCACGAGTGCGGCGATTTGATTGTCGGACTCTTCGGACATTTGCTTGCGGAGCTTGGCTGCGCCGAGGTCGCCCTTCGGCCGTGGCTGCTTGGTGTCGAAGACTTCCAGGTCCTTGGGCAACACCGGTTCGAAAGCCTTCTCCTCGACCTTGTCCGCCTTACCGAGCAGGTGCTTGTTGAACCAGGAATACATAAACTCGCGGGCATGGAGGTTGTAGTTGTGCGGGTACTGGGTCCACGCCTTGCCCGCGACGTTGTCCTCGGCACCGAGCAACTTGTAAAGCTGCTTCAATTCAGGAAGTCCCTTGGTCATCAGTTCCTTGGTCCAGTCGTCCGCAGCGGACATGGCGAGCGGCTTCGGCGCGAATAACCCCGCCAGTTCGATATTGCCGGTGCCCACCCGGAGCAGACTACAGTTCTCACAAACGCAGCCACCTTGCATTGCGGTGCTGACCATCACGGCGGGGAACGCGGCCTGCACGCGGTCGTCGATCGCGGCCAGCAGGAACGTCTGCGTACCACCACCACTCGCACCTGTCACGCCGATCTTCTTCGCGTCCACATCGGGTAGGTTGGAAATGAAATCGAGAGCGCGGACGCTATTCCAGGTTTGCAGTCCCATCAGCGATTGCAAACGAAGTTCACTCTGGGCATCGGCGAAGCCATCCTCGGCGGGGACGCCAGACTTTAAGATATGCCGGATCGGGCCGCTATCGGCGTAGCCAACCATGTCATAAAAGAAGACCACGAAGCCCATGCGGGCGAGCGTGATGCAGCGTGCCTGCAGCGGATACTTCGCCCCTTCCTTGGTCTTTTCCGCGCCGCTCTTCAGTTCCTTCTCGACGCCAGCGTCCGAGTTTTCGTAAAGTCGGCCGTTCTTCCAGTGCCCATGCGGGCAGAGGACCGCAGGATACTTCTGGCCAGATTCGCCGCTACTCGGTCGATACAGGTTGCCGCAAACAGTGTGGCCGGGCATCGATTCAAAAAAGACTTTCTCCACGGTGTAGCCTTCGCGTTCGATCTTGCCGTGCATTGCAATAAGCGCAAGCCGCTTTTTCTCGGGCATCGGCCAGAGGCCATTGGCCACGAGCACTTGTTCCCGCACCCGTTGCCGGCGCTTCGCCCATTCTTCCTTGGTCTTCGGCACCACAAGCGGAAAGTAGCCATCGAGCGTCTTCGGTGCGCCAAGCCGGTAGTCCGGCGGTGGAGCGTCCCCCTCCGCAGCGAACAGGCATGTATTGTGACCGACGATCGGCAACAGTGCCGCGGCGGAAGTGGCGAACATTTCGCGGCGAGTGAACACGGTTGGCCCTCCGGCCGGTTAGAGCGGGTCGGTCAGCTTACACTTTCCAAGTCAGTCTTCTTGCACTTAATGTATTGAATTGGTTTGCCATCACAGCGACGAACTAGCAGCCATTACTATGAGGATGAGTTCCGTTCAACTTGGGGTTCCGTCCGATTTGGTTTGTTAGCCCGACGCGCAAGCGAGGGAAACCAACGGTGATTTCCCTCACTTGCGCGTCGGGCTAACAAACCAAATCGGGTTAACAAAATTACGGCATGGCGTCACGTGGATCGGAGATCAGCCCTGTGAGTGCCGAGGCGGCGACTGTCAGCGGCGATGCCAGATAAACCTTGGCTTCCTTGTGACCCATGCGGCCGGGGAAGTTGCGGTTCGTCGTGCTGATGCAGCTGATCGGCGTGTTCAACCTGCCGAAGGTGTCGGATGGGCCACCGAGGCAGGCGGCACAACTCGCGTCGCCAATCTTCGCCCCGGCGGCGAGGAAGATGCTTCGCAGGCTGACACCTTCGATCATTTCCGTATCCAGTCCTGCGGCAACTTCCGTTGTGGCAGGCACTACAAAAGTGTCAATGCGGACGGTCTTGCCGCGAAGAATGCCAGCCGCCGCACGGAAGTCCGTCAGCTTGCCACCGGTGCAGCTGCCGATGTACGCACGATCCAGCTTGGTACCCTTCACTTCCGAAACCTTTGCCTTGTTGTCGGGGCTGTGCGGCTTGGCGATGACCGGTTCCATCTTGGTCACATCGTACACTTTCTCGAACATGTACTTCGCGCCAGGGTCGGCAGCCATGACGGTGTAGGGCTTGCTGCCGGACCGACGACCGCGATCGTTGACGTAATCCAATGTGACTTTGTCCGGCGCGATCACGCCGTTCTTGCCGCCAGCTTCGATAGCCATGTTGCAAAGTGTCATGCGTTCTTCGATGCCGAGCGCGAACACTCCATCGCCATCGAATTGCATCGCTCGGTAAGTGGCACCATCCACGCCGATGTCGCCGATGACCGCGAGGATCAAATCCTTCGCCATCAGGTACGGCGGAAGCTTACCTTCAAAGACGAAGCGCATGGTCTGCGGAACCTTCAGCCACGTCTTGCCGGTGCCCATGGTGAAGGCAGCATCCGTATTGCCAATGCCCGTCGCGAACTGTCCGAATGCACCGGCCGTGCAAGTGTGGCTATCGGTGCCGAGCAGCACCTCGCCGGGGCGGGTGTGCCCTTCTTCCGGCATCGCGATGTGGCAGACGCCTTTATAACGCTCGGTGCCGACGTCGTAGTAGTAAGGCAGATCCTGTTCCTTGGCGAATGCCCGCAGCACGTCCACGTTTCGGTTCGCCATCGCATCTTTCGTGAAGATGTAATGGTCCGGAATGATAACGATTTTCTCGCGGTCCCAGACTTTGGCGTGTTCGCCGAAGTGCTGTTTGAAGATGCCGATGGTGCCTGGCCCGCAGACATCGTGCGTCATGAGCACATCGACGTCCAGCCAGACGGTCTCGTCGGCGGCAAGTGAGTCTCGCCCTGCGGCTCGGGCGAGGATTTTCTCGGTCAGGGTCATCGGGGCGGGCATGACAGCACTCGGCAGTGGACAACGGGGGGGCTATTGAATTGTATAGTCAACCGCCGGGCAATGGCGAATTACTCGCCGTAGTAGAAGACGCCGGGTTCGACATGGAAATAGCGTGAAAGCTTGCCGATCTGTCCGCGATTCAATCGCCGCTTACCGCTCAGCACTTCGGAAATGGTCGATTCCGAGATTGTGGTCTGCTTCGCTGCTTGTGCCTGGGACACGCCTTTGGTCTGCAATAAGAACGCCAGCATTTCCGCGTCTTCGACGCGTGGCATGGGAATCGATTCCGCTTCATAGTCTGCAACCAAATCGGTCAAGACCGTGAGATAGTCTTTCTCATCGTCAGCCAACTTCGGGCGATCGATCAATTCATCGATCATGGCAAGTGCGTGCTTGCAATCATCTCTGGAGCGAAGTGGGCGAAGAGGAAATTGCATGACAAGTCGGAGGTAGAGGTCTTCTTGCGAAGCCTTACTACGTGTCACTTCACTCTTGCTTTTTCCTTTGTTCACGTTTGTGTTCTGCTTCTGTATATGTTGCACGAATGTATACGACTTCATTCACAAAGTCGATTTTCGTGCGTATCAGGTATTTGCCATTCGCTACCAGGAATAACACCCAATCCCCATCCAGTAGAATCTGCTGGGGAAAGGAATACTGGACATCTTCAATACTCGCCCATGCAGCTTGCTTGGCTATTTGAAACCAGCAGTGAGTCAACGTTTTTACCTCGGGACTGATGCGTGCCAATGGATCAAGTCGCAGTAAATTGATAACCTTCATGAGGGGTTTTCCTTAACCAGGAGTTTTGCACGATGTAAAGGGGTTTCATCAGAGCATCTCGCTTTTTAAGAGTGGAATCCATTCCTACCTACAACATCAGCATACTTCGCAGTCTGCGAAGTTGTCAATGCAATTCTCCAGAACTGTCCCGCAATCTACTTCACACCCAACGGTAACACATAGGCTTCGGAGTCGTTGATTTGCCGGGTCTTCGGTCCGCAGCCCACGACCACCGAACCATCGGGCCGAAGGTCGGCGGCATAAATCGGGCCGTTCGCGGTTTCAAAGCCAGTCAGCAACTTACCGTCGGCGACATTCCAGACAGCCACATAGCCAGCGTTTTTCGGGGCCGTACCTGCCATCAGCAACTTGTTACCATCGACGGAGAAGCGGACCGTCTGCACGAACCCAGATGATGAAGGCGAGGTGCCATCGTTACCGGCTTTCAATGTCGGGTTCTGTAGCGTACGGACCAGTTCGCCAGTCGCGGGTTTCCACAACTTCACCGTGCGATCGCTCGATCCGGTCGCCAGCAACTGACCATTCTTGCTGAACGCCAGTGTATAGACCGGTTCCGTATGCCCGGCGACGGGGGCAGCCGCCATGACTTGCCCCGCATGTGTGCCGACGAGAGCCGGCACTGCCGATCGAACGTCTGCTGAAAGTGGCGGCCGATCCGATCCAGGCTTCAGTTCGCGCACCAACGTGCCAGCCTCGGCGTCCCAGATTTTCACACTTTTATCGAAGCTGGCAGTCGCCACTTGCTTGGCGTCCGGCGACCAGGCCACCGCGTAAATCGGTTGCGGTACTACGGGCGTTCCTGCCTGTATATGTGCAGCGATTGGCTTGGGGGCCACCGGTGCAGGCTTGCTCACATCCCAGATGCGGAGGTTGCCATCGGCACAGCCAGTGGCCAGTTTCGCGCCGCTTTTGTCGAAGGCGACCGTATCCACGCGGTTCGGGTGGCTCAATGTGCCGACGAGTTTGCCAGTCGTTGTTTCCCACAACTTCACGTTGTTATCCGTCGAACCGGAGGCGAGTTTGCTGCCGTCTGGCGAGAACGCGACCGCGATCACCAGGTTTGTGTGTCCCTCTTTCTCGCCGAGGGTGCGGACCAGTTTCCCGGCCTCGTCCCATAGCTTCACGGTCTTATCAAAGCTGCCGGTGGCGATCTGCTTGCCATCCGCCGACACCGCGACGGCGTAAATCGTCTCCGTATGCCCCTTCAATACAGCCGTCGGTTCTGGCGCTGGCGTGGGCGACTGGGCGATTACGAACGTGGTGGTAATCGACCAAACTATGGCGAACGCAGCCAGACGATAAATACGCATGGAGGGATATACCTGTGTGGGAGCTACGACGGGGGTGACCGGCGGAACACTCATTGTCACATGACCTGGTGTAACCGTCAACGAGTGGCCGTCGAACAATATCGGAACTTGATCTTACTTGTGGGGTTGAACGGCAGGGCATGCTACACTGATAGCAACCGCACACCTCCCCTTTGCCTTGGTTTTTGGAGTCTGTCATGTCCATCCTTCGCCTGGCGAAAGTCGCCTCGGCATTCTTGCTGACTCTTGGCCTCATGCTCATCACCTTCTCGGACGATCTCTCCGCAGCCAGCAAGAAAGAGGAAGCGAAGAAATACACCGAACAGCTGAAGAAGGCTAAGGACACCGTGGGGAAGATCGAGGCGCTGGACAAACTCGGCAGCCTTGGCCAAATCCAATACGGCTACGCGGAAGATGCCATCCCAGATATTTTGAAGTCGGCGGCGGATAAGGACGCGGGTGTTCGCGCCGCCGCTGCCCACGCCATTGGTAAGATTAATATCGAAGATAAAGAAGCCGTGCCAACACTCGTGAAACTGCTGAAGGACGACAACGAAGCCGTGAAAACCGCCGCAGTCGAAGGACTTGGCTACATGAACAACAAAGCCAAGGACGCCATAAAAGACCTGCGCGATATTCGCAGCAAGCTAGACAAGAAGGACAAGCTCGCGAGAGTGATCGACACCGCTATGAAGTCCATCGGCGGCAAGACGAAGTAACCACGAGCCGGAAGTGTCAGCGACGGGGTTCATCCAAATGCCCGAGAAGGTCGACATCCGCGTCATTGCGGACAAACTGCTAATCGGGCAGTATCACCGGCACGTTTTCCTCTGCATTGGCGAGGCCTGCTGTACGGCGGAGGTGGGTGCCGCAGCATGGGAAGCGTTGAAGAAAGAGTTGAAGGATCGCAAGTTGTCGCTGTCCACCGGGCCGACCGCCTGCTATCGCACGAAGGTGGGTTGCCTACGCGTTTGCCAGGATGGACCGATTGCCGTCGTCTATCCGGAAGGGACGTATTACCGAGGCCTGACTGCGGAGCGAGTGCCCGAGTTCGTCGAGAAGCATCTCGTTAACGGCCAGCCAATCGAAGAAATGGTGTTCGCGCGAAATCCATTACCATTAGTGTGAAGTAATTACGAGCCGGAAGCGTTAGCGACGGAGTTCATCACATCCCGTCGCTAACGCTTCCGGCTCGTTCTCGTTGCAAATCAAATCAGTTCCGACACGGTGTCGCGTTCATCGAGAATGTACATTGGCCGACCACTGCCATTATTGAACGTGGTGCTTGGGTCGATGCCAAGTGCGTGGTAGACGGTGCTGAGAACGTGCGGCACCTTGTACGGGCGATCCTTTGGGTACTCGCCGCGTGAGGAACTCGCGCCAATTGCCTGGCCCATCTTCAAACCGCCGCCGGCAACCAACGCGGACATCACCGGCGACCAGTGATCGCGTCCACTGGTTGACGTGATCTTCGGTGAGCGACCAAACTCGCCCCACACCACTGTCACCACGTCATCTTGTAAGCCGCGATCGTGTAAATCCTGAATCAGATTGGCAATACCACGATCAAGAACTGGTAGCTGGGTCCGCAGTTGATTGAAGTTGTTCTCGTGCGTGTCCCAGCCACCGTAGCTGAGTGTCACGCAGCCGACGCCAGCTTCGACCAATCGACGTGCGGTCAGGAACTGCTCGACGCCCTTGTATCGATCGCGCGTCCGTGGGTCTTCTTTGGTGAGATCGAGCGCTTTGCGGACGCTGCCTGAAGCGACCATATCGAAAGCACGTTGCGTGAACGAATCCATGCCGCTCATGGTGCCGGTGCCGTCGATGTCACGACGGATGTTATCGAAGTTGGCGAGCAGTTCCTTGCGGTCGTCCATGCGGGTCGGCGTGACGCTGCTGGCGAGGCGGAGGTTTTCCTTGCCTGGGCCGTCTGGAGTGAACGGCCGATGGCCGACGCCGAGGAAGCCAGAATCAGTGCCGATGCTCATGCCGCGGAGCGAGACGAACGGCGGGATGTCGTCCGTGCTGCCACGCACCTTCGAAATCACGGCACCAATCGAAGGGTGGTTGGCGATCTTGTTGATCTGCTCCGGGAAGCCAGTCATCACGTTGCTATCGCTATGTTCGTCGGTGGCGACGATCGAGCGGATGACGGAGAGCTTATCGAACATCTTCGCCTGCATCGGGAAGTGTTCGGAAATCTTGATGCCATTCACATTGGTGGCGATGGGTGAAAATTCACCGCGAAACTCAGATGGCGCATCGGGCTTCATGTCGTACATGTCGATGTGCGACGGGCCACCCGGCAGGTAGATCATGATCGCCGCTTTCGGCTTGCTGAGGCTCCGAGTCGGCGAACTTTGTGCGGCAGTGGCCTGCCCGCGCAGCACATCGGCGAGCGTCAGGCCAGCACCGAATGCGCCGAGACGCATGAAGTTTCGGCGGTTGAGTCCATCGCAGTATCGCTGGTTCTGGCCCCAGAAAGTGAGCATGGGAGATCCTTAATCGAAAGTGCGTGAAGGCGGGGAGCGGGTGGCAAGGAGATTCAGGTAGGTATTACGAATATAGCCACACTTTCTCTGGGGTGCAATCAGAATCCGAAAGATATCAATGCCCGGCGATTTGGGCCTCATACTGCGTGGCGTCGAGCAAGTGATCGAGGTTGGCACCTGCGGCGAGGCGAATCTTCAGCAGCCAACCGGTGCCAAACGGGTCGTCGTTAACCAACGATAAGTTGTCGAGCGCGGCTTGATTCACCTCAGCTACCGTGCCAGCTACCGGCGCATAGATCGAAGAGGTTGACTTCACCGATTCAATGATGCCAATCTCGGTTTCGATGGCGACTTCCTTGCCGACCTTGATGAGTTCCAGGAAGGTCGGTTCCGTCAGTTGTTCCACGGCGAATTTGGTGACGCCAACTGTGGCGACATCGCCATTCAGTTTCACCCACTCGTGCGACTTGGCGTAGCGAAGGTTCGTCGGGTTCATCGTTGGTTCCTGGGTTTTAGTTCCCCTCGCCCTTTGGGAGAGGTGTGTTAATTAAGATACTCATCTCGCCCCGCGAGATACTCTTCATCTCGCGGAGCGAGATGAGTACCTTAATTAACGAGAGACAACTATCCTTTCTTCCGGCTGTAAAACGGCAGCGACACAATCTTCGCAGGTGCTTGTGTGCCGCGAATGTCGATCAACACATCAGCACCTATGCTTGCCTGCGGTTGTCGAACATACCCCATCGCAATCGAGCGCTCCAGCCAAGGCACATAACTACCGCTGGTAACGGGGCCAAGAACCGTGCCATCGGCAGAGACGATGTTGCTGCCTTCGCGGGCGGCCCGTTTCCCTTCGAGTACCAAGCCAATACGTTGCCGTCGATACTCTGCAGTTGTTGCTAGCACACTTCGCAGGGCATCGCGGCCGATGAACTCGCCCTTGTCCAGCTTGACCGCCCAGCCGAGGCCCGCAGTGATCGGGTCGATGCTTTCATCGAGTTCATGGCCATACAGCGCCATCGCCGCTTCCAACCGCAAAGTGTCGCGGGCACCCAGACCGCACGGCACCGCGCCGCGACCGATCAGTTCTTCCCACAACTGCAAACCATACTCGTTTGGCACGATCACTTCCAAGCCATCTTCGCCCGTGTAACCCGTACGGCTGACGACCACCGGCACGCCGTGGTAACTGGTCGGCATGGCGTAGTAATATTTCAACTTTGCGACATCGTCCGCGAACAGGCCAGCAACGGCCGCGACTGCCGTAGGCCCCTGCAAGGCGATCATGCACGTTTCAAATGTCTGATCCTGAATGGTCACATCTTGATCGAGTGTTTGTGTATGCAGCCAGCCGAGAATCTTCTCTCGGTTCCCAGCGTTCACGCACACATCGTAGTGGTTCGCCTGACGAGTGATGAGGATGTCGTCCAGGATGCCGCCGTCGTCCTTGCAGACGAGGCCGTAGCGCACTTGACCGACCGCCATCGTGCCGACCGAGTTCGTGAAGATACGTTCGAGCAGAGGAAGTGCCGACACCCCTTCGACGCGGAAGCGGGCCATGTGGCTGATATCGAAGATACCATTGGCGGACCGCACCGCCTTGTGCTCCACGATGACGCCCGCGTATTGCACGGGCATATCCCATCCACCGAACGGGACGATGCGAGCCGATCGATCGATGTGCCAGGAATAGAGCGGAGTGCGAAAGTTCGACATACGACGCTCACGAGCGGTCGGGCAACAAAAATGGCGGCACTCCGTCGGGTGTCCGCCCCTGTTGATCTTAGCTATCGTTGGCAAATGATCTAGCACGCCGGAACAAAAGCGGTTTGCCACAGATGCACACAGACGCTCACAGATAAGCAAGATTCCGGTCTCAATCTCTCTCTTTCTTATCCGTGTTCATCCGTGTCCATCTGTGGCCAATTCCCATTTCCCAACTCATATTTCCCATTTGACAGCAGCGGTTCCAACGTAGGCTGTTCTTTTCAGCGACTTTTGCACACACACCTCCCGAAAAGACTAGCAACGTTTTGACTGCCTATGCTATGCATGAGCTTGTGTCGAGATCGCAAAGAGACGATCTCAGGTGAAATGACCGACGTTTTTGGTGTCAGCTACAGACAGCTTCTCCGAGTAAGTTTTCTGGGCCGGCCGGTTCCTGCCCGGCCCGGTTTCGATAGCTACGTCACGCACTCTGCGAACAGTGCGTCGAACTCGGGGCAGGTGTGGGCGGCTTCGCCCTTCAGCTCCCGGAGCAGTTTCTTCTCTCGGTCGTCTACCTTCCCGTCGGCAGTAATCATCCGACTCAGCCAGTTCGCCTCCTCAGCGTCGATCTTGCCGTCGTTCAGAACATGCTGCTTGATCGACCGGTAGAAGAACTTCTCGAACCCGGGGGCGACCCGCTCCACCCGCAGGAGGTTCGCGTAGAGGGTTGTGGAGCGAGAACTTAACTTTCAGCGGCGGAACTTCTTTACACGGCCGCACGCCGACGCCAACAGCCAACCGCAATCGCCGCGCCGGCTACGAGCATCATACTTGTCGGCTCTGGCACGGCGACGACTCGGACATTATCGAAATTGACTTCGGTGCCGTCGCCATTGAGGCTGACAAGGCGGATACCCAACCCTTGTCCGAAATTGGCGTGACTCGACCCGATCGTCACGTCGAACGTTGAAGTCAGGAACTGCCCTTCGGGCGGCAACAACGAGTTATTGTCAGATCCGAGCACCGTACTGCCGGCGAGAAGATCGATTCGATACCCAGGAAAGCCATCGAAATTGAACATGTTGAACGGAGGGTTGGGATCTGTCGCGATGTTACCCACTTCGACGGTCACCGTATACGTCGTGTTGAGTTGAAGCGTCGAGCTGAGATTCTGTCGCAATCCGGCTTCTGCGATGCCGTTCGTGTTCTGGAGGAAAACAACGCCAACATTGGCTCCCGCAGGAACGCCCCCACTAAAAAACTCGGTGCCGGTGGGGTTGAGAACGCCAAATTGTCGCTGACTGTTAGTCGCGCCGGTGTTGTAAACGCTCCAGCCATTCGGGGCCGATGTACTGCCACCCGAGAATGTGCCCGCTGGCGTGAATGGTGTTTCAAAGCTCGGATTTACAATTGTGATTGGCTGGGCTTGTACGGAATTGTAGCAGCATGTTGTCGCCACCAAAAATGCCACCATAGCGCGTTTCGAGACCTGAACCATAACCAGCACCTCTCCTGTTGAGCCGAACGAAGTAACACGCCTTAATGTTGCATGCTAATCCGACTGCGGCTAGTGCTCAAGTCAATTTTTGCCAGCTTTTTAGCTTTTCGCACTTGCACCTACCCGTAGTAACAGAATCAATTCCCGCTCACGTGGTATGCAGTTACTGCCTCTCAAGGAAAAGGTGTCAGGTCCCTTTTCCGAGCAATGGCACGCTCTACACGCCTATATATGATTAGTCGCGGCATCAGGTTTCTGGGCCGACGGGTTTTCGCCCGGCCCGGTTTCGATAGCTACGTCACGCACTCTGCGAACAGTGCGTCGAACTCGGGGCAGGTG
>Ga0105048_10013676_pt1 | contig 12672 bp, 10 predicted proteins | sample MAT05_FD_78382 | JGI IMG/M metagenome (GOLD analysis project Ga0105048, IMG submission 78382) | Freshwater microbial communities from Lake Fryxell liftoff mats and glacier meltwater in Antarctica - MAT-05 | ecosystem: Environmental > Aquatic > Freshwater > Ice > Liftoff microbial mat | place... | reverse complement strand
CGGCCGACCACCGATCCACTACATCTCCGCCCACGGCACCGGCACCAAAGAAAACGACGCCATCGAGACCCGCGCCGTCAAAGCCCTCTTCGGCGACCTGGCACCACGCGTCCCCTTCTCCAGCGTAAAAAGCACCCTCGGGCACCTCATCCAGGCCGCCGGTACCGTTGAACTCATCACCTGCGTCATGGCCATGCACACCGGCGTCGTCCCGCCCACGATGAACCTCCGAGAGCCCGACCCCGCCTGCGACCTTGACTACGTGCCCAACGCCGCGCGAGACCTTACCGCCAAAGGCGGCGTCAAGGTCTGCCTCTCCAACAGCTTCGGCTTCGGCGGGCAGAACGACAGCATCTGCATCCGCGCCTGGACCGGCACGTAACCCGTCACTCTGCCCTGGTTACTCTACTTCATCTCCGCCCCTCACCTGCTCGGCAGCTCATACCGCAGCACCACCTGCGCCGGCATGGGCGGATACGGCACCCGCACCCGACGCACCGTGAACTCGCCGGGCTGCCCACCAAGCCGCGCAATCCCCATCGCCACCAAATGGTCATACCGGGGAATCTCCGGCGTCGCCCGCGCAAGATCGTCCACCTCCAAATACTCCACCCGCACCTCCAGCGGAATCCGCCCGCGATCACGCCCGTCCTGCGGGTACGTCAGCCCCCCGGGCAGCAGCCCGTACGCCGCCGCCTCAGGCTTGAACGCAAACGTCATCGACGTATGCACCACCAGATCAAAGTACAGCACCTCGCACGGCGTCACCGTGTGCACCAGGTGCTCACCCAGCGTGTCGCTCTCGGTCCGGTACATGCTGACCGTCGACCGCTCATACCACCCTGAAATACAGTCAATCGCGCCCGTCTTACCCACAGCGTCACCCTGCACCTCAAACCGGATTAACCCCGGGTGCGGGCTCACCGCACGCAGCGGCGGCAAAGACCTTGAGCTGAACTCACGCACCAGCATCATCCCCTCAGCCGTCACACCCTCAGGGTCCATCGGCAGCAGCGCCTTGCTGGGCTTGACCGCCCCGTCACCACTGAAGTTGCGGATCTGCGCTATCGGCCACGGCGTCTGCGTCCGCAGCCGCACCAGCCCCAGCAGCCCACTGATCGTTCCGATGTCCAGCATCCCGGGCTGCCCCACCGTCGGCCGCACAAGCTGGCACGCCTGGTGAACCCGCGCACGCACACCAAAGGTCGCGCTCGCGCCCTTGAACGCCATCTCGCGATAAGCCTCGTGCCGCGCTTGCCCCGCCGGGCTCAGTTCCGCCAGCATCATTTCAAAGGCCTCGCGGTCGCCCGCGTGCATCTCAATCGCCTGCTCAAAGCTCTCCATCGCGCGCTGCAGCCGCTCGCTCAGCGCGCGCGGGCTACCGCCGCGCTCCAGCGCCGTGAACATCAGCCGCGCGCCAGACCGGCCCGGCAGCCGCGTCACCGCCGCCAGCGGGTCCTCGTCCGTCACCACACGTGAGAGCTTCCACGCCAGACTCTTGTCAAGCTTCAGCTGACGCCCAAGCTCCTGCGGCCGCCGCACGTCCACCCCGCACGCGTTGAGCGCCTCGGCCAGCGCCAGCCGAACTCCCATCGCCACCTGGCGCACTTCCTCCGCAAACCCCGCCGCCACAGGGCCGCCGCCAGCCCCGGGCTCTGCGCCCGCACCGCCACTCATGGCAGGCGCGCCGACCACGCCCAACCCTCGATGGTCAACCTCGTCCGCTGAGTTCATGCACGCTCACTTTGTCGAACCCAAGGCACGCCGATCCTAGTCCAAAACGGACTAAACAACCGCCGTAGTTCCAGCTTTCTCGAGTGGTCGCCCGCCAAACCCCGGCCCGTAACACCCCGCATCAGACTCGCCGTTATCATCCGCCGGAGCCCACCATGAGAACCCGTCGGAATACCCACGCCCAATCGGGGCTCAGCGACGGGCTCCTGCCCACGCACCGCTCGCCCATCACCCTTGATGATCTGCTGGCGCACTTGCTCTGGCCCAAGCTCCTGCGCTCCTATCGCCTCGCCGCCGCGCCCGGCCGCCTGATCATGTGCCTGGGCCTGGTCCTCGCCGCCGTCGTCATCGATCGCGTCTACACCGCCATCGCGGGCGACAACCTGCCCCAAGGCCCCATCGCGCTGCTCGGCCAGAGCTTCACCCCTCAGCTCTTTCAACTGCTCTCGAGCCTGTTCGGGCTTAACGTCGTCAACGCTACCCTCGCCGCCCGCGCTCTCTACGACCTCTTCCTAGGCGTCCCGCTCGAGCTTCTCCGCGCCCACTGGCCCGCCGTCGTCATCGTCCTGCCCCTGCTCGCCGCCGGGCTCGCGGTCACCGGCGGGGCCGTCTCGCGCTCCGTCGCTTACGAGGTCTCGCTCCGCGCCACACTCCCGTGGCGCAAGGCCCACCGCTTTGCCTGGTCGCGCACGCTCGGACTTGTCGGCGTCGTCGTTGCACCGGTCGCCGCCGTCTGGATCGTCGCCGCCGTCACCGCACTGGTCGGCCGCCTGATCTTCGACTGGCGCATCACCGCCGTCGCCGGCGGGCTGGCCTTCTTCATCTTTATCGCCATCGCCCTCGCCTTGGTGCTGGTCATGCTGCTCTACGTGTTCGCAGCCCCGATGCTCGTGCCCGCCCTCGCTGTCGAAGGCTCAGACGCCTTCGATGCCACCAACCGCGCCTTCGCCTACGTGCTGGCCAAACCCGGGCGCTACGCCGTGTACGCCCTTGTCTCGATCGCCGTCGCGCTCATCGCCCTCGGCGTCGGCTTCACCATCTTGCTCGCAACCAACCAGCTCGCCGCCGCGCTCACCAACGCGCCAGTCCCCGACACTCTCCAAGCCAGCAGCACCGACCGCTCACACCTCCGCATCACCCTCGCCTCGGTCGCCCTGTGGTCCGCCGCCCCCTGGCTCCTGCTGGTCTCCTACGCCATCTCCCTCTTCTTCACCAGCGGCACGCTGCTCTTCCTGCTTATGCGCCAGCTTGTAGACGGCCAAGATATCGCCGAACTCTGGGTCCCCGAAGAACCTGAACCCGCTCCCGCTCCTCCTGTCACCACGACCAGCCCCGCTCCTGCCGGCCCCGCTCCTGCCGTCACTGACCAGCCGTCCACCCCCCAATGACACCGCCCGCCTCCTCTCACGCCCTCACCATCGCGCTGCCGCTGAACTTGCGCTTCCAGCTCGCCGGCGTTCTCGCAGAGCACGGCGTCTTCTCCATCACACACATCACCCCCACCCCGCCCGCGCACACCTATCTCGCCCGCAGCACTGATCTGCCCGCCCTGCTCGCCACACTCCCCGAAGCTGACGCCCTCCACATCACGGCCCCTTTCATCGCAGGCAACGGGCCTGGCTTGCCCGGCACCCCCGCCCTGGTCATCACACGCGCCGGTGCCACGCTGCACCTCCAACTCTCCCCCGCAGCGGGGCTAAACCACCCGCGCCAGCTTTTACACGCCCTCCTCCAACTCGCAGACCCAATCGGTCGATAATCACTCCGCATGCACACGATCATCCACGTGACCCACGAGGCGGTCGATCACCTCGGCGGGATCGGAACCGTCCTGCAAGGTCTTCTCACCAGCGCCCAGTACCGCGCCAAAGTCGGCCGCTCCATCCTCGTCGGCCCACTGCCGTACCCAGACCGCGCCGTCAGTGACCCCATGGCCCGCCTTGGCGAGCACCCCACCGCCTGCTACTACAGCGGGCCAGACCGCCACGATCCCGTCGGCCTCGGCGCCCTGCTCTCGCCCATCGAGCACGCCTTCGGCACCCGCATCGTCTACGGCTCGCGCACCTTCCACGCCCCCGGTGATGAGCACAACACCGCCGACGCAGACCTCCTGCTCTTCGACGTCTCAAACCCCAACCGCGATCAACTCTCAACCTTCAAGTGGTTCCTCCACGAGCACCACGGCATCGAGAGCCAGCGCTACGAGCACTCCTGGGATTACGAGGAGTACACCCGCCTGGCCGCCCCCGCCTACCACGCCCTCTGCAGCCTGCTGGCCCTCGCCGCCGGCCCGGGCAGCAACCGCTCAGGCGCGCCGCCCGCCGTGGTCATCGCGCATGAGTTCATGGGCGTGCCCACCGCCCTGCGCTGTGGCGGTGACCGCGCTCGCTTCCGCACACTCTTCCACGCACACGAGTGCAGCACCGCACGCCGCATCACCGAGCACCTCCCAGGCTTCGACTCCGCCTTCTACCCCGCCATGAACAACGCCATGGCCAAGAACCAGAGCGTCGGCGAGGTCTTCGGCGATCAATCAGACTTCGGCCGCCACGCACTGGTCTCACGCACGCACGTCCTTGACGGCGTCATGGCCGTCGGCCCGGAAACCGCCGACGAGCTCCGCTTCCTCTCACCCGCCATGCGCACCAGCCGCACCCGCGTGGTCTACAACGGGCTGCCCGCGCGCCCCGTCACACCCGCTGACCGCGCACGCTCGCGTGCACTTGTAGACCAGTGGCTCACCGCCACCCTGGGCCACCGCCCAGACTACCTGCTCACCCACGTCACGCGCCCCGTCCCAAGCAAGGGCCTCTGGCGTGACCTCACGCTCTGCAAGCACCTCGCCAAGCACCTCGCCGCCAAGGGCAAAACCGCCGCCTACCTCCTGCTCACCTGCGCCGCGCCCACCCGCAGCTTTATGCAGGCCTCAAGCATGGCCGAACGCTACCGCTGGCCCTTTGCCCACCAGCTCGGCTACCCAGACCTCGTCGGCCCCGAGATCGACCTCTACCGCGAGATGCAAACCTTCAACGCCAGCCTCGACACCGCCAAAGACGGCACCCGCGGCTCCGTCCACGCCATCCTCGTCAACCAGTTCGGCTTCTCACGCCAGCGCCTGGGCCCAAACGCGCCCGAGGCCCTCACCACCGCCGACCTCCGCCGCGCCGCCGATGTCGAACTGGGCATGAGCACCTACGAGCCCTTCGGCATCGCCCAGCTCGAACCCCTGCACGCCGGCGCCATCTGCGTCACCAGCACCGTCTGTGGCTGCATGGGCCTGGTCAAACGCGCCATCAGTGAGCTCAAGCTCGACCGCTGCGACCTGGTCCTCCCCGCTGACTTCGCCGGCGTCACCGCGCCAACCCCCACCGACGCGCAGGCCCACGCCGCCCAGCACATGACCGACGCGCAGCGCCTAGAGATTGAAGACCGCCTCTGCGCACAGCTCGCCGCCCAGCTCGCCGATCGCTTGCCCACCACCCAGGCCCAGCGTGACGCACACCTGGCCCTTGGCCAGAAGCTCGCCGGGCTGATGAGCTGGGACCGCGTGGTTGAGACTGACTTCATGCCCGCCGTCGAGGCCGCCCTTACCCGGCCGTGACGCGCAGGTATCGAAGGCGTAACACCCGCGCGGGGCAGGATTCCAACCTGCCTGCCTTATTGCATCGCGTGGGGCAGGATTCTAACCTTCCTGCCTTATTGCTTCGCGTGGGGCAGGATTCCAACCTTCCTTCTTTATTGCATCACGTGGGGCAGGATTACATCGTGCCATCGGGCCAACAGCCCTTCCCTCTTCCCTCTATCCCTTCCCCCTCACCCCGCGCTCGGCGGCAGCGCATCTGGCCCCTCAACCCGCGCCCGCGCCTCACGCCGCTGCTGCTTCGCAATCAGCCTGATGTTCCGCGCATAGATCACCAGGCCGCTGGTCTGCCCAAGCGTCCCCACCAGGTCCTGACGCCACGCGAAATACGCGAACAGAATTACGCTCCCCACCAGGCTCAGCCACCAGAACGCCACCGGTACCGTGCTGCTCTTGCTCTTCTCGCTGATAAACCACTGCAGCAGCCACCGCCCGCTAAACGCAAGCTGCCCACCAAACCCCGCCGCTACCCACAGCACGCCGATCCACCCGGTTACGTTCAGCAGCCTGAACAGATCGTTGCTCCCAACCCGCGTCAGATGCACCATCCCCGCACGCCCGACCACCGCCTCCATCTCCGCCGCGCTCTTGGGCCCCACGCTGGTCCCATCGCGATAGTGCAAATAGAAGTCCCGCGACGGCAGCGCCACGCCGTCGCCGCTCGCCTTCCGCGCCGGCATCCAGTCCACCGCGCCCTTCAGGTTCCCGATCGTCAGCTTCACCCGCGTCGCGCCGTCACGCCGCTCCTGTGGCACGTCGGGCGCAAACGCCACCCACGCCCCCAGCAGCAGCAGCGCGATCATCGCCGCCACAGGCTCCCAGCGAACGCCCTTTCGCTTCACACCATCGCTCACCCTGGCACCCCCGCCGCCCCCGCCAGCGGCAGCTCAACGCTCTCGACGCTCCGCCGCCGGTTCCGCATATACCGCACCGCAAAGCAGTCAATCAGCCCCGGGATAGCGCGCTGCCAGATTCCAAATCCATACTTTGTCGTCCCCGCCACGCGCGGGCGGTGCGACACGTCCATCTCCACCACACGCCCGCCCAGGTCCGCCACCGTCACCGGAATAAACCGGTGCATGCCGCGCAGCTGCAACGGCAACCCCACCGCAAACTCACGCTTCAGCACCCGCAGGCTGCAACCCGTGTCGCGCACCGCGTCCGCCAAAATCAGCCCCCGAAAGAACCTCCCAACCACGCTCGTAAATCGCCGTACCGCGTTGTCCTTGCGCGCGTGGCTGCGATCACCCTGCACCATGTCCGCCCCGCTCTCGCGCAGCTTCGCCACCATCTTGATCAAGTCCACCGGGTCGTTCTGCAAGTCCGCGTCGATGGTCGCCACCAAAGACCCGCGCGATGCACGCACACCCGCGTAAAACGCCGCCGACTGGCCGTTGCCCTTGCCCGCCGCCGTGCGGCTCATCGCCACGCACCGCACAAACGCCCGCCCCCGCGCCTCCGCCAGCACCGCCGCCCGCGTCCCATCGGTAGACCCATCGTCCACCACAATCAGCTCGCACCGCACGCCCATCGCCTCAAGCTGCAAAAACGCCAACGCCACCTCCGCCACCAGCGGCCCGATGTTCTCTTGCTCGTTGTGCGCCGGCGCAATCAGTGACAGCCACTCGCCCCCGGCGGCACCCGCGCCCAACCCCGCCGCACTCTGCAAGGCACCCTGATCCATGCTGGGCCCAGTATACAGCCGCACCGCCGCTGGTAAACTCAAGAGCCTTGCTCGCCCAGCCCACCACCAACCAGCCCACCACCATTCAGACTCCCGACACGCCCCCGCGCCGCGCACTGCTCCGCAACACCCTCATCGCCCTCGTCGCCAGCATCATCCTCGCCCTCGGCAAGCTCGTCGCCGGCCTCTTGGGCAACTCCACCGCACTCATCGCAGACGCCGTCGAAAGCCTCGCCGACGCGCTCGGCTCACTCGTTGTATGGCAGGCACTCCGCCCCCACGCCGCCCACGCCCCCCGCGCCCCCCACAGCCTTCATGCCGGGCCACGCAGCCGCACCACCTTCGCATTGAGGTACCACGCGTGGTGCTCAAGGTGCCACGTCGCGTACTGCGCAATCAGCCGCAGGTGCTGCTCGCCACGCTCAACGTGCAGGCCCGTCCGCCCCCACGCCTCCGCCGGCAAACTCTCCAGCCACGCCCCAGTCCACAGCCGAAGCGTGTGGATCGCCGCCACAAACGCGCCCACCGGGAACCGCGCGCCCGTCGTCGGCGTCCCGTACATCCGTTGGCAATCAATAAACGCACCCTCGTCCCACGCCTCAAGAACCGGGTGCTCTTCCGCCACCACCTTCCGAAGCCGAAACACAAACGCCAGCTCCGCGTCCGCCAAATGCCCCAGCAGCACCCGGCACGGCCACGTCCCCACCCCCGCCTCCGCAAAGAACGCAGTATCCAGCTCCGCATCGCTCAGCCGCACGGCCCGCGCGTCAAAGTTCTCAACGCCCGTCTTGTACCGCAACACCAGCTCCGCGTCCGGAAGCAACTGCACCTGCGTGAGTGTCGGCAACCCTTGAGTCTCGCTCATGCGCCCAGCATAGTTCCGCCAATCCCGACTCCCACGCGCCCCCACTGCCGCACGCCGTCACGCCCCACCCCAACCCGCCCACATACCCTCACCACCGATGATCACCGAAGACCTCCAGCACCGCCTCCACACCCTCATCCGTGACGTGCCCAACTTCCCCAAGCCCGGCGTGCTCTTCAAAGACTTCACACCACTCCTGCGAGACCCACGCGCACTCGCCATGGCCATCGAGCTCATGGCCTCGCCCTTCCGCGGCCAGCACATCGACATCGTCGTCGGCGCCGAGAGCCGCGGCTTCATCTTCGGCACCGCGCTCGCACAAACCCTCTCCGCCGGCTTCGTCCCCGTACGTAAGCCCGGCAAGCTCCCGCACACCACCGACGCCGTCAGCTACCAGCTCGAATACGGCTCCGACACCGTCGAGATCCACACCGACGCCATCACCAACGGACAGCGCGTCGTCATCGTTGATGACCTGCTCGCCACCGGCGGCACCCTCGACGCCTGCGCCCAGCTCGTCAAACGCCTCGGCGGCACCATCGTAGGCCTCACCGTCCTGATCGAACTGCCCGCACTCAACGGCCGCGCACGAGTCCAGCACCACGCCCCCGTCCTGGCCGTCCTCACCCTCTAACCAAGCACCTCTACCCCGCCACCACCAACAAGGACCACACCATGCGCAGAGGCCAAGAACTCAGGTACGCCGGCCCGGGCTTCACCAAAAAGCAGCTCCTCGCCGCCGCCGACGTCTCACCCAAAATCTTCGACGCCATCCGCAAGGCTTCACGCATCAACGGCCCCAGCCACGGCGGGCGCAACTGGCTCTTCCCACCGCACGACGTCCAATCCATGATCGACCAGGCCCGCAAAAAAACCCACACCGAACGCGGCGGCTCCGCCATCGCCACCGCCTGGGAACTCCTCCTCGCCGGCAAACTCAACCCGCCCGAAACCCCCGACCAAGACTGACCCGCCTCCGCGCCTACCCGTGGGGCAGGATTACAACCTGCCATCAGGCCCATTGGCCCGACCCTCATCCCGCTTCGCTCTTCCCTCTTCGCTTGTCCCTCGTCGACACTCCCCCCTTCACGCACGTGCTCTCAAAACGAAACACCCCCGCGCCAATGGTGACGCGGGGGCGATTGTGTCTCACAAGCTCTGAGCCGCTACCGGCCCAAGGCCTCCATCATTACGGGCAGCCGCTCTGGACGAAGCCCGTGAACCGGTTGATGAACAGGATGACGTCGTCCGCCGTCAGCTCGCCGTCAGCGCCCACCGACGGGCCGGGCCCGGCGATGTCCGCCACCGCGAGGTTGCCGCCGGTGAAGGCCGTGATGAAGAAGATGATGTCGTCCGACGTCAGCTCGCCGTCGAAGCCCGCCACCGGGCCCGCGCTCGCGATGTCCGACGGGCCGCACGGAGCCGGACCGCCCGGCAGGTTCGTCCGCCAGTTCACCAGCCGGTCGCCAATGCTCGCCGAACGGTTGGCTGGCAGCGTCAGCGAGAAGTCTGCCGCGAAGTACACCGTGTTGAACGTGCTGACCGACAGGTAGTAGGTCCCCGCCGGCAGCGGCCCGTCGCGCCCGTCGCGCGGCACACCGATGGCCGCCGGCGCAACCGGCGCAATCGCCACGCGCGCCACCGTTGAGCCGTACGACAGCGCCGAGCGGAAGCCCGCGCCGTCGTCATCGTCGTTGCCGCCCTGCAGGCCAATGCTGCTCCACAGGCTGATCTCGCTGTCCTCCAAGGCGCCGACAACCTCGAGCACGCCCGGGGCCGTCCCCTCGGTGTCGATGTCCACGTACAGCCCGTTGGCGCCCAGCGCCGCGCTGGTCGTGTTGAACCGGTACCACGTTACCAGGTTCCCGTCCGTCACCGTGTTCGTCCGGGTGATCACACGCTCAGTGTTGGGCGTCAGCGTCGAGACCAGCCCGACCTCCTCAGACGCCGGCGGTGTCGCCGCAGTCGTGATCGACGGCGCGAAGTACCGCAGGTTCGTCACCACGTCGCCAGAGACCGTCGGGCTCGTGCTCGTGACCGAGAAGTCGGACGCGAAGAAAGGCGAGCCGAACGCCACCGCCACGTAATAGGTCCCCGCCGTGAGCGCGCCGTCACGCCCGTTGTACGCCGCGCCGTCGCCCGGCGCGGGCCGGTCGTCAAAGCCGAAGCTGAAGCTCGCGATCGAGCCCGTCCCGTCCAGCGTGTCGCTCGCACGCAGCGTCGCGTCCGCACGGTAGACGCCCATGCCCGTGTCGTTGAGCGTCGGGCTCGTCGTCGAGCCCTCGTTGTCAAGCTGCACCGCGCTGTTGGTGAACCAGCCGATGTCGCTGGGAACCACCATGGTGTACCACTTCACCTGACCGACGCTCAGCGTCTCGGTGTCGCTCGTGGTCGCGCCAGATGCCGGGAACGCCAGCGCCTCGCTCACCGGCGGCGTCACCGGGTCGCTCGGCGCGCCGCTCGCCCACGCACGCACCCGCGCCGTCACGCTGCCACTGTTCAAAGAACCCGTCGTCGGCTGCGCGCTAAACGTGCTGCCGTGCGAATAGGACGTGCCCGTGCCCACCGCCAGGAAGTACGTCGTGCTGGGCCCAACGTTGCCCGCCGTGCCCGCCGTCGAGCCGTCCTGACCCGTGTACCGCAACCCGTCGCCCGTCCCGTTGCGCCGACCAGCGCCGTAGCTCAGCGCGCTCAGCGAGCCGGGGCCGTCCTGGTCGTCGCCGTCAATCAGCGTGCCCGTCGGCCCATACAGACCCATGTCCGTGTCGTTCAGCGGGCTCAGGGTCGTCCCGAACGTGTCGATGTCCATCGCGCCCGTGCCGGTCATCGCCGGGGTCGTGAACGTGAACCACACACAATCGCTGATCCCAGCCGTCGCCGTGGCACTCGCCCAAGCCCCGCCTTCCACCAGGTTGATCGTTGTCGCGCTGGGCGTCTGGCTCGGCGCACCGGCCGTGAAATACCGCACCCGAAGCTGCACGTTGCCGCTGTTGCTCTGCGTCGGGTTGGTCACAAAGTTCGCCTGGAACGTCGCCGGCACCGCAGTGATCACATCACCGCCCACCACGCCCACGTAGTAACGCCCCGGCGCACCCAGACCGCTGGCCGTGCCGTCGCGCCCGTTGAAACGCACGCCGCTGGCCGTGTAAGAGCCCGTCACGCCGCCCGGCCCGTAAGAGATCGCCGACAGCAGGTTCGTCCCGTCGTTGCTGTCGGTGTCCTCGACCACGCCAGTCCCGCGGTACACCGCAATCCCCGTGTCGTTGTTCGGCGTCAGCGTCGAGCCCTCAGTATCGATGTCCACCACGCTGCCCACCGGCATCGTCGGCAGGTCAAAGGCGAACCACGTCACGCCGCCGACGGCCAGTGAACGCGTCGCCGTTCCGAACTGACCCTCCGTCAGCGCAATCAGCGTGTTGTTCGTCAGCGCGTCCGGCGGGGGCAAGAACGAGACCGTCAGGCTCTTCAGCGTGCTGTCAACGCCTGCAAAGTCGCCGGTGTCCCACGTCCGAAGCGTCCAATCCCCGGCGCTGGCCACCGTCGTAGGGATGCCCACCGTCACCACAGCCGTGCTGCTCGACTGCGTCGCTGTACCCCACAGCGTGCCGATGCCGCTGACGGTCGTCCCGTCCGGCGCCACAAGCTGGAACCGCGCACGGCTCAGCGGGTTCACGTCGCTGTTCACCGCAGGGTTCGCCGTCTGGCCCGTGCCGACACCCGAGAACCGGATCGAACCAACCGTGTCGCCCGCCGCCGCCGTAAATGTCCGCGTCGTGGGCAAGCCCACTGGGCCGTCGACCACCACGTCCGCCAGGTTGAAGTTCTGCAATGCGCCCGGCGCCGCGCCCGTCACCGGGGCCGCGTCGTCAAGGGTGAAGGTGATCGTGTCCCAGTTCGCGTCCAGGCCCGCATCATCGAAAAGCTCGAAGAACGCAAAGCTCCACTGCCCCGCCGTCGTGAACGACCCCACAGGGATCACAAACGAGCCCGCTGGGATGATCTCAGTCCCCATCACGCTCGTGACGATCGGCCGGGCAATAAACGGGGTTCCGCCCGGGGGCGTGATCAAGATCGCCGCCTCGCTCTGGAGCGTCGACGCGTTCACTTCAGTCTGAGCACCGCTCAAGGTCAGGAACCGCGCGGTGTACGCGCCGCCCGCATCGCTGCCGTTAAAAGTTGTCGTGAGGATCGTGTTGGCCGCGTCGCCGATCCGGCCGTCGCTCGGCACCGCCAAAAACGTCACGCTCTCACGCGGCGCAGCCAGCGCCACGCTACCGCCGGCCAACGCCACCAACGCCGCCATGTACATGCTGTTCTTCATGATTGAGCCCTCCGCTTAAAAAGACGTCCAAACACCACACAGGTAAGCCCGACCGATTCAGAGTTCAACGCCCGGCAAGTCACGCACTCGCCCACCATTCACAGTTCCGTTGCCACCCCGCGCTCATCCGTCAACCCCCAATAACTTGGGCCACATCTAACGCGCAAGCGGCCGACCGCCAACGCCGAAATCGCGCAACTCCCAGAAAGCTACCACCGCCACGCAGAGTCCGCAAGCGCTTTCTAACAATTCTGCGTCATCCCGTCGACATCTTGCATCCATCCCTTCATCCGGACCAACGAAAAACCCCCGGGCTCGTCCCCCGGGGGCTCTTTGTCAGATCACCCAGCTTCTCGGACCATCACCCATGCCGCCACGCCCTTATGGGCAGCCGGCGATAAAGCGATTGATGAACAAGATCACGTCGT
>Ga0105048_10013674_pt1 | contig 12673 bp, 13 predicted proteins | sample MAT05_FD_78382 | JGI IMG/M metagenome (GOLD analysis project Ga0105048, IMG submission 78382) | Freshwater microbial communities from Lake Fryxell liftoff mats and glacier meltwater in Antarctica - MAT-05 | ecosystem: Environmental > Aquatic > Freshwater > Ice > Liftoff microbial mat | place... | reverse complement strand
GATGAGAACGCCCTCGGCTTCTTCGGACTCGCCTACTACGAGCAGAATGCGGACAAGTTGAAGCTTGTCGGCGTCGATGGTGGAGCCGGTTGCGTCAACCCAACGGTCGAGACGGTTCAGGACCTCACCTACACACCGCTTTCTCGCCCTCTGTTCGTCTATGTGAACGCAGCATCCCTGGCCCGACTCGAAGTTCAGGAAATGATGCGGTTCTACCTCGCCAACGCCGCTCTTCTTGCCGAAGAGGTTGGCTATGTCGACTCGCCGATTGATGTCTACGTCGCTGATCAGGCAAAGCTTGAAGCCGCAATCGCTGGCACGGCCTCGCCAGACGGTCCTGCCGCCATGGCGACACCTGCAAGCTAACTTCGGAATCGTTGAACGGGACCGCATTGCGGTCCCGTTCAGTGTGTTTCCAGTCTCTTTGCATGACGTCATGTCGACGTGATGATTCGCCGATTACCATTTCGACAGAAGCGGCCGGCTGGGACTCAGTGGGGAGCGAGTGAACTGTGGTTCAAACCATACCGGGAGCGTCGATGAGTGACGAGTCAGACGCGGAGGCAACTGCCCGGGCGCTCGGACTTACCGGCTCAGCGGCACGAAAGACGTCTGAACAAGTCATTGGATGGATATTGTTTCTTTGTGGTTCGCTCTCCATCCTGACAACCATCGGCATCATTGTTGTTTTGATCGAACAGGCATTCGAATTTTTTCTTGAAGCTTCGCCAATCGATTTTCTTTTTGGCACCACCTGGACCGCACTCTTCAAGGATGGTGAGTTTGGGGTACTGCCGCTTGTGACAGCTACGCTACTGGTCGGTGTACTGTCGATGTGCGTCGCCATCCCACTCGGCCTGATGGCCGCGATCTATCTCAGCGAGTACGCCTCGCCGCGGGTACGCGCAGTATTGAAGCCCTTTCTCGAACTGCTTGCAGGAATTCCAACAATCGTCTACGGCTATTTTGCGCTGACTTTTATCAACCCCGAGGTCGTGAGGAGAATCTTCCCGGACGCTCAGGTGTACAACGTACTCTCCGCGTCGATCGCAGTTGGCATCATGGTTTTGCCAATGGTGGCGTCACTTTCCGAAGACTCACTGCGGGCAGTCCCGAGTGCGCTTCGGGAGGCGGCATACGGACTGGGCGCCACGAAGTTCGAGGTCGCGACCCAGGTCGTCGTCCCGGCCGCGCTCTCTGGTGTAATAGCATCTTTTATTCTGGCAATCTCACGCGCGGTCGGAGAGACAATGATCGTGGCGCTCGCAGCGGGATCGCGAGCGCAGATGAACTTCAATCCGCTTGAAGGCGCTCAAACCATGACCGCATATGTGGTGCAGGTCGTCTCTGGAGATGTGGTCGCCGGAAGTACGGTCTATAAGTCGTTGTTCGCGGTCGGACTCTTGCTCTTTCTGATGACACTACTGATGAACATTATCAGCCAGTGGTTTGTTGCTCGCTTCCGGGAGGAATACCAATGATCTCTGTACCCGGAGTCAACGACGAGCCGGTCGTTTTTGGCGAATCGAGCCAGGTGGACCGACGCAACAGAACCGCGACCGTTTTTCGTTACATCTTTTTCGCGAGCACTATCTTCGGGATCCTTGCACTCGGCACGCTGCTGTGGACGGTCATCGACAAGGGGTGGGATTGGCTGAGTTGGGGGCTGATCACCAACGCTCCGTCTCGCAAACCCGAGCTCGCGGGACTTAACTCTGCGCTCTTCGGAACAATCTGGGTTATTTCACTTACGATCCTCATGGCATTTCCAGTTGGTGTCGGTGCTGCGATCTATCTCGAGGAATACGCCCCGAAAAACCGGTGGACGAAGCTCCTTCAGGTGAACATCTCGAATCTGGCGGGTGTTCCTTCAGTTGTCTACGGTTTGCTCGGACTGGGTATTTTTGTTGAAATCATGCAAATCGGCCGGGTCGTGCTTGCCGGTGCGCTCACGATGGCACTGCTGAGCCTTCCCGTGATCATCATTGCTGGTCAGGAATCGCTTCGAGCGGTACCGCTCTCCTTGCGACAGGCGGCCTATGCCGTTGGAGCGACGAGATGGCAGGTCGTGCGGCATCATGTCCTTCCGGCGGCGTTCCCAGGCATCCTGACCGGAACCATTCTGGCGATTTCGCGAGCAATCGGTGAGACGGCGCCTCTGCTGGTCGTTGGTGCGGCAAGTTACATCGCGACCCGCCCCACCGGTTTTATGGATAGCTACACAGCACTTCCGATCCAGATATACAACTGGACTGCTCGCCCACAAGCGGAGTTCAAGGAGTTGGCCGCGGCCGGGATCATCGTGTTGCTGGTTTTGTTGCTCACGATGAATTCAGTGGCAATTATCGTTCGACAGCGCTTTACGAATAAGGCAAGGTGGTAGGAATGGTCGCTTCTCAGGTAGGCACTATCGGTTCTGCAGTCGAATCAAACAAGTCGACCCCTACGACCGAATCAGTGTATGGCACGAAAGCAGTCATAACACTTGACGACCTCAGCGTTCATTATGGATCGTTTCTGGCGGTAACCGATGTGACGTTCAACGTCCCGAAGAATCGGATTACCGCGCTTATAGGTCCCTCCGGTTGTGGGAAGAGCACCGTTTTGCGATGTGTGAATCGTATGAACGATCTGGTTGCAACTGCCAGGGTTGGTGGCAAGATTCTGTATCACGGGGTCGATATCAATGATCGTGCGGTTGATCCGGTCGAGGTGCGTCGTCGCATCGGAATGGTTTTTCAAAAACCGAATCCTTTCCCCAAATCGATCTACGAAAACGTCGCCTGGGGAGTTCGTATCAACGGAATCAAAACCGCCGACATGGATAACCTGGTCGAGCAGTGCCTTCGACAGGCCGCACTGTGGGATGAAGTCAAGGACAAACTGAAACAGAGTGGACTGGCTCTTTCCGGCGGTCAGCAGCAACGCCTCTGCATTGCGAGAGCGATGGCGATCAACCCAGATGTCATCCTGATGGACGAACCGGCCAGCGCGCTTGACCCGATTTCAACGCTCAAGATTGAAGACCTCATGCGGGAACTCGTCAAGGATTACACCATTATGATCGTGACTCATAACATGCAGCAGGCCGCGCGCGTTTCGGATCAAACTGTTTTCTTCTCGCTCAACGAACGCCGGCAAGGAGTTCTGGTCGAAGCGAGCCCGACGCGTGAGCTCTTCACGAATCCTCGCGATCAGAGAACTGAGGACTACATCACAGGTCGATTCGGATAAATTCCTGTACTCACGATTGTAAGCAGATGGACAAGGAGAATTGGTAATGACGCGAGAAGCGTACCTCCATCAAATTCAAGGTTTGCGAGACGATGTCGTTGCCATGTCGAGCATGGTCGATAAGGCCATCGCTCGATCAATCGAGGCTCTGCGAACTCAAGATATCGATCTTGCGCGAGAGGTCAAAAACGCGGATCAGGAGATTAATGCGATTCGATGGCGAACGGAAGAACGTGCTTTGCTGGTTATCGCCACGCAGGCACCAATGGCGGGCGATCTTCGAACGATATCCGCGGCGATTCATATCGTTACCGAGCTCGAACGAATGGGCGATCACGCGGCCGGAAATGCAAAAATTGTCCTTGAGACCTCAAATGAGCCGCTTCTCAAACCACTCGTCGATCTCCCAAGAATGTCCGAACTGGCGCGTGCAATGTTGACCGACAGCATTACCGCGTTCATCAACGAAGATGCAGCAGCGGCCCGCGCGATCGTCAAACGTGACGATGCGGTCGATGATCTTTACAATCAGATCTATCGGGAACTCCTGACCTTTATGATGGGTGATCCGACCACGATCAATAGAGCAACTCGTCTGCTCTGGGCGGCCCATAACATCGAACGGATCGCTGACCGGGTTACCAACATCTGTGAGCGTGTCGTCTTCGCCGCGACCGGTCAAATCGAGGAGATGGGCGCGTCCAACTATTGATCGCCCGTCTCAGCTTTGAGTTGAGCGGCCTGATCCGCCCATGGTCGCTCCGGGTGATGAGCTCGCCACTCGTCAATTGCGCCGAATAGGGCAGGTATGAGCGTTTCAAGTTCGATTGGCGGCAGAAGCAATCCGTCCGAGCCAGCGGCAGAGATTGCTTCGGGGTCGACTTCGTCAAGACTTCCTGCAATGATGAAGAGGGGTACGTCGGTTCGCTCGGACGTTTCTGATCCCGGTGTGCGAAGTCGGCGGGTCAGTTCGACGACGTCCATGCCGCCGATGAGCGCATCGATCAGAACAAGATCGAAGCCGCGAAGTCGAAAGACTTCAATCGCCTGGATTCCACTGGCGATAGTGCTCGTCCAGAATCCACCCATCATCAGTCCTTCGCTCAGAAAAGTGCTGAGATCCTGGTCATCACCGACGATCAGGACGTGGGGGCGGTCAGTGGCTTTGCGCTTAGTCGTCATTTCGCTTTCCAAGGGTTGCTTTGCCCATTGCTGAAGCGTAAATCGAATTGAACAGCAGTGAAAAAGTTCCGAGTGCCATGCCTCTAAACTGAGGTCGGCAACCCAGCAAGTATGCCCTGCCGCTGCCAGAACGGATTTCAATCATCGCCGCTCGCCCCATCAGGTGGCGTTGACCGTGAATCCATCCGGCAAGGAGCGGGTCGTCTTCTGGATAGTGCGCAATCCGGGTAACCGATGGATCTGCTTCTCTGGCGAGCGTGAAGACCGGTGAATTGGTCACCATTGCGGCGATCGATTGTTCGAATCCCCAGCACACTGGATGGGACTGGTCGACGAATAGGCGGACAAGCACGCCAGGCGTCTGAAATTCTTCTGGACCAAGTGCCGCGATGCTGTTGTACGCGGAAGTTGGCAAAATCGCGAGCGCGGCATCGCACGCCGAACCAAGGGAGATGAGGGTTCCTCCTTGATTGACGTACGTGTGGATATTCTCCGCACCGCGGCGACCGATTCCACCGTGGAGGTGCTCTGGATAGTCCGAACTAGTCAAGCCAAATCGAATCGCCTCGCCCTTCTGTGAAGGAAGGACTATTGCTGAAAGGTCAGAGAAGTCGCCATACTTGATCGCGGCGTCGTCAAGGAGACGCGATTTGAATCCATATTCGTCAAGCACGTACTTTGTCCAGCCCGAATCCTCGAAGTCATTGACGAAGCCGCGGTAGATGCCCACATTCACCCTTGCGATTGGTGCAAACGGAGAATGTTCTGTGGAATCGAGCGCGATTGCCTCGATCCCTGAGTTTCGTACCAGTGCTTCGACCTCCTGCCGTTGAATACCTTCGATCAGAAAAGAGCCGGTCTGGAAGTGATGACCACCGATCACAGCGTCGGAGATCAATCGGCGGCAGAACGCTCCACGTTCCAGTGCAGCATTGATGATTCTCGCCGCCGGGTTGCCTGCAGGAGGTATCGCGAACAGGTCAGAGGTCGAGCGACCTGTCATCCAGCCCACTGGTCTTACGGCTTCGAGCATCGGGGCGCCGGTCGCGAGAGGGGGAACTGGCAGCCGGATCGAGTCCACCCCCATCAGCAAGGGTAAAGAGTGCGCGGTGACGTCATAGGGTATGTGGATTTTAGTGGGAGTCGAGAGTTCATTGCCGGGGTACCGAGTCGGTTCGAGTAACGTGTTCGCGTACTCGATGAATGGCTGGTCTGGTCGAACATAGAAAGCACCGGCAGGTATCGAGACGCCATTGAGAAAGATCGGCGTGTCTATTCGGGCCAGTTCGATTTCGCCATTCAGCAGAACTTCGAGCAACCGATGAGTCGCTTCTTGATCTCGCTGAAGCAGATACGGGAGCATCAACCATCCACCGCCGGAAACAGATGACGTTGCGCTGGTCTCACCTTGCGCTTCCGGGGAGTCCTGGCCCGCAACCAGTTCGAGAAGTGATCGAGCGGCAATCAGGTGATAGTCCACCAGGTCACGAAATGACCAGGTTCCTCCTATCCATGCGAGTCGCCGCTCGCTCAGGCAGACAAGTGCGTTTTGAGATCCAGTCTGAGTTGTACGTGGGACTTCAGTCGATGTTGCAAGTTTTGCTGCGGCCCCTTCGGCAAGAATGCGAACGCCGCCATGATAATTGACATAACTGCGAGAGGGAGCAAATGCGTCGAAAAAGGTTCGGGTGACAACTCCATGTCGCCCATCCTGTCTCATGCGCTCAGCAACCGCTGAACCGAGATTAGCGGCACGCTCGACAATCTCGATCTTAAGATGCGGATCGACAGGGTCGAGAAAGGGAGGGAGTGAGTAACGGGGGCCCGTGGTGTGCATTTCGTGCAGGTCGAGGTGGTAGTCGGGACGCCAACGTCTGAAAATGGAACGGTGCAGCGCGCGGGTTTCCGGTTGAGTCAACATGACCCAATCTCGATTGATGTCGTGGCCCACAGGATGATCCGGATACGGAGGCAGTGACCCTTCACTCGCAGTTCCGCGGGTCGATTCGTACCACTCTCGAACCAATTCGAGTCCACTTGGGTTCATCGAAGGAACAAGAATCGTGATCAACTGATCACGTATTGATTGGATCTCAATGGAATCTTCGGTCGCTAGCTCATGAAGGAGAAGCGGAACAGATTGCGAACCCCCGATTTCGCTGGCATGGATAGACGCAGTTACAAGCACAACCCGCTTCGATGCGCTTCCCCGGCCTGAGACGGCGAGGTGCTGGTACTCTTTCAGTCGGCTTTGCGTCGAAACAGAGGTGACGATGTATGCGGGAATCGACCTTCCCGACCAATCGTTGCCGATCTCTACCGTTGAGACTCTATCGGAGTGGTTGGCAATACCGTCGCATATTGTGCGAATTTGTTCCCAACTCGCGATGCTACCTGGATCACCGGGTAGAAAGCCCAGAGAATTCTGAGGCGATTGAATCGTGGGCAGTTTTGGTGAGTTCAAGGATCATTACCAGCGAGTCTGTGTTAGCAGCAAATGATGAATACCCTGGAGCGGATTGTAGTGCGATTTCAGCGTATGACGCAGTTGGGGCTCTCACTTTCGGAACTGAATGGTCCGACATCGACGATTGAAGACCGCGAAACCCGGGAGCTTGCCAACCGGTACATTGCCTTATTCGGTCTTTCCGGTGAGCGACTCGCGATTACGACAGAACGCAAGAACTTCGAAAAACAACTCGGGCGGCGAGTCACGGCATCGATCGGCGGCGCCTATGTCTATCATCCCGTCCGCAAGACGCACCTCGTACTGATTAATCTCTCACGAATTGATCGAGGGCAACCGAAAGCACTCGAAATCGTGGTTGCCGAAGAGTTCATGCATATGCGCGATTGGCTGGATGGGGATCGCCGCCGACATGCAAAGCATGGATACGACCGGATCGCGTACCGCGTGGCAGAGGTCACCGGTGCATCGATCGAAGAGGTGAGATCGTGTTTGCTTCCGGTGAAGCGGCGAGCACCGAAGTACCTTTACCGCTGCCCTGGATGTTCCAGGACTTTCCCACGTGGACGGAAGGGTATTTGGTCATGTGGTCGCTGCTCCCCGACTTTCGACAAGCGTTTTGTCCTGGTACTCGAGAGCGAGTTTCCAGGTGAATGAGACCGCGGTCTGCGGTGGGAGCGACCGAAATCAGGAGATCGAGCGGCGGCCGTTATCGCTGAAGAGCGACACAAGAATCAGCGACTCGATAGGCAGAGCGATCAGCGCGACAAAGAGCCGGGACGCTGGTGGCGCGAACAAGAAGACACTGGCCGCGATTGCGAGAAACGCAAACAGAGCACCAAGTTTTCGGAGAACTTCCTTGTTCTGATCCATAACGGCGGCCTCCTTCGCGCATCGGTCGATACAGGCACCATACGGCACCTTAGTTCGGGAGACGAGAGGACGGGCTAGTGCAAACTTCCCGATTTGAGACAGTACTCCAGTACGTCAGCAAGGGCGGGGTGTGCATGTTTACCGAAAACCAGGAGAAATCATGGACTTAATCCAGGCCGATGACCGCAAAAACCTGGCAAAGGTGCAAACAGGCAAGACATCGAAATGGCCGCGGACCGAGCGGAGACAAACACGCACCCGGCAGGTCGCGGAACGGCGCCAACCCGATCTGACGGTCGTTCTGGAGAACGTCCACGATTCACACAACGTTAGCGCGGTCCTTCGATCCTGTGACGCGGTTGGGGTTCTCGGGATTCACACGATTTACAGCGACGAAGCTGTGCCCGAGCGGGCCTACGCACGCACGACCTCGGGAAGTGCAGCAAAGTGGATCGACGTTCAGCATCATGCATCAGTTGTGGATTGTTATGCGATTCTGAGGGCACGGGGATTTCGGATTTACGCGACCGCACTCACTGAGGCGCCGATTGATCTGATCGATCTCGAAATGACGCAACCGATTGCGCTCGTTTTCGGGAATGAGATGCGCGGTGTTTCCGAGGAGGCGATTGTTCACGCGGATGGGGCGCTGCGAATCCCGATGATGGGCATGATCGAGAGTCTCAACATCTCAGTGGCGTGTGCCGTCTGTCTTTTCGAAGCGATGCGCCAGCGGCGAGAGTCATGCGCCTACGACAGTCCGAAACTGGAATCAGACGTGCTCGATTCGCTGGTCAATCAATGGCTGAATCGCTAGATTGTCCGGTCGATTCCGAACCGGGTACGGACTTGCTATCCGAGCGGTGTTCAAGTTTAAAAACGTCGCTTTCATGCCAACGCAGTGGGATCAAGACGAAAGTCGCCGCTACGACTTCCACGAATACAAACGTGAAATACCCGGCTACAATCAGAAGTCCGAATGCGGCGGTCACCCAGATGCCGGTCGGCGTGGTCATTCCTCTGACGTGAGCGCCACGGGTGAAAATCACGCCGCCGGCCAGAAACCCGACACCCTGAACGACTGTCGAAGCGATCCTCGAAGGATCAGAACCGGCTCCTGTCCCGGTAAATTCTTCGGAGAGCGTCAAACCGACGATCATGAAGAGCGCCGAACCTTCGCAGATCGGGGCAATCGTGTGAAGACCAGCCGGTTTCGTGGTCCATTCACGCTCCCGCCCGATGAAGATCCCGCCAATAGCTACAACACGATGCCCTCAAGAATGTCGATGTTCGAGAGCGCATGCATGAGGATTCACCTCTATGCCGTTGGTCGCTGAAGTGGCGGGAACGACAATCCAGCTCATAGTGCAACAGCTAGAACTGAAACGTGGTGTTGTGGTTTTCGCCCGCTCGCAGATAGCGTACCGTGACGCTTTCACCGGACTTCAAGATGTCGATCATCTGGTCCAGCGAAGCCATATTCCGGACACGTTTGCCGGCAACGGCCTGAATGACGTCACCTGGAGCAACGCCTGATTGTTCGGCTACGCTGCCGGATCGCACCTCTCCGACGTACACGCCCTTGGTACCCGCCGGAATCGTTCCGGCCAGTTCGGGGTGACGACTCAGGTATTGTTCGACGTCGGCGGCGAGCAAACCCAGTGGAGGCCGTTTCGGGCCGGCGTACTTCTCCGCCAATTTTGCGAGTTTTGGTTGATCGAAGCCGAGAATGACTTCGTCCTCAGTCGTGATAACCGGAACGCCCTGTTGACCGCTTCGGCGGATCATTTCCCGTGCGGCGTCATGGTCGGCAGCGACATCCTTTTCGACGTAGGGGACGTTGTTTGCCTTCAGGTACTCCTTGGCGCGGTCACACCAGGGACAGGTTCGGGTTGAATAAAGAGTTACTGGCGCTACCATTTTAGATCACTTTCTCTTGAGGCGATCGAGCCCCGAATCAGGCTCAAACCCGAGCGCAGTGCATTACTTCCAAAATGATAGCACCCGACGAACAGCAATGGCACGTGGCGACTATCGCAGTGGAGGGAAACCCTTGGGCATCTTGCCCTTCTTGGTCATTGCGCCGAGATCACCCATCATTTTCTTCATTTCATCGAATTGCTTGATCAGATCCTTGACCTGGTGGATTTCGGCGCCGCAGCCGCGCGCGATTCTGATTCGACGCGATCTCCCGATTATGTGTGGATTTCGCCGCTCGTCCGGAGTCATCGATTGGATGATCGCCTCGATCCCTTTGAGATCGTCTTCCGAGACCTGGGCCTTCGCCTGCCGGAGTTGCGATCCAATCCCAGGAATCATCTCAAGCAGCTGATTGAGTGGACCCATATTGCGAAGTTTCTGCAATTGATCGAGGAAATCCTCTAAATCGAATTGCCCCTTCATCATGCGGTCCTGCATCCGCTTGGCATCTTTTTCGTCGGTTTGTTCTCGCGCTTTCTCGACCAGAGAGAGCACGTCGCCCATGCCAAGGATGCGGCCGGCGAGTCGATCCGGATAAAAGGGTTCGAGCGCGTCCGTCTTTTCACCGGTGCCAATGAACTTGATCGGCACGCCGGTAACGGCGCGAATGGAGAGTGCCGCGCCACCGCGCGCATCGCCATCCATTTTGGTCAGAATCAGTCCTGTGACGCCCAGGCGCTCGTGAAACGCCTGGGCGACGCTCACCGCTTCCTGACCGGTCATCGCGTCAGCAACCAGCAAAATCTCTGTCGGGGAGATCTTCGCCTTCACATTCACGAGTTCCTGCATCATTTTTTCGTCGATTTGCAACCGACCAGCGGTATCGACAATGACCGGGTTGAAGCCGCGCTCCTGAGCGAATTTCACGCCGTTGCGAGCGATGTCGACCGGGTTTTGTTGAACGCCCTCTTCGTAGACGGTGACCCCGATCTGCTTTCCAAGCGCCTGCAACTGGTTGACTGCGGCGGGCCGGTAAACGTCACCGGCAACGAGGATAGGATTGCGGCCCTCTTTGCGAAGATGGACCGCCAGTTTAGCTGCATGGGTTGTTTTGCCGGAACCCTGGAGTCCGACCAGCATCAATATCTGCGGTGGTCGTTCCGGCGCACGGAGCGGCTCGCGGTCCGTTCCGAGCACGCGAATGAGTTCCTCATTCACGATACCGATTGCGGTCTGAGCCGGAGTCAGCGACTTGAGCACATCCTGACCGACGGATCGCTCACGGACGGCGGCCACGAAATCCTTGACCACTTTGAAATTGACGTCGGCCTCGAGCAGGGCGCGACGGACCTCGCGCATTGCTTCGTCGACATCCTGTTCAGTCAGGCGACCCTTTTTGCCAAGTCGCCCGAACGTTTCATTGAGCCTGTCTGATAGTGATTCGAACATTGGTTGCCTCGATATGAATCAACCGCAATCGGCGCCAAACGTTAAAGTCCGTCACCGATGCCGAAAAAGAGAGAATCGACATAGGTCTCAGGTCGGAATTCCGCAAAATCGGTCGCCTTTTCACCGGTGCCGATGTACGAGATCGGTGTGCCAATCTCCTTGGCGACCGAGAAGGCGATTCCCCCCTTGGACGTGCCATCAAGTTTGGAGATCATGATGTCAGTAATGTCGACCGATTTCGCGAACTCCTGCGCCTGAACGAGACCGTTTTGACCGGTGGTCGCGTCGATGACGAGAAGCACTTCCTGCGGCGCATCTTCAACCGTTTTTTGCATAATTTTTCTGATTTTGCTCAGTTCGGCCATCAGATTGGACTTGTTGTGAAGACGGCCCGCGGTATCGACAATCAGAACATCGATGTTTCGATTGTGAGCGGCCTGCATGGCATCAAACACAACGGCCCCTGGGTCGGAACCCTGTTCATGAGCAATCACCGGAACATCCAAACGCCCACCCCAGACGTTGAGCTGGTCGATCGCGGCGGCCCGGAAGGTGTCGCCAGCTGCGAGCATTACGGTTCGATTGAAGCTCTTGTGATACGCCGCAATTTTGGCGATCGATGTCGTCTTGCCAACACCGTTGACGCCGACCACCATGATCACAAAGGGCACCCCGCGCTGCAGGATTTTGACTTTTCGATTTCGTGTCGCCAGTTCGAGGAGTTCGACCATTTCAAGTCGAAGCACTTCTCGAGCAGTGAGTGGATCCTTGATGCTCTCCGATTCGATCCGTGACTTCAGTTCGCCGACCAGGCGCTGACTGATATCCCATCCGACATCGGCCTGGATGAGAAGCATTTCGAGATCTTCAAAGAGTTCATCGTCGATCGCAGTGCGCTCGAAGAGCTTTGTAATTTCACTGAATACGCCGCGGCGGGTCTTTTCCAAACCCTGAGCGAGTTGTGGATCGACTTCGACACGTCGGCGGAAGAGGCGGTTGAGCACCACCGGCATTGTTCTCCATGTGACCCGGAATCGGGATGCATTTTGGGTGTTCTTGAAGGATCAGAAGACGCTTCGCGAATCTGCCGAAGTATACCATTGGGCCAATTTGGTTCGAAATTCCAACTCATCGATCAGCAGAACCAAAGCGGTGCTTCCGTGAAGTACGATTCAGATCACTGACCAAGACAATGACCGGGAAGAACCGTTGAGAATGGATTGAACTGAGATGACCGAACGCACCTCTTCTCCCTCGCGCACCCTGTCGCTCAAGGAAATGGCGCCTGATGAGAGACCCAGAGAACAACTCAAGTTACGTGGGCCAAACTCGCTCACCAATGGCGATTTGCTCGCGATCATCCTGAATACGGGTGTCAAAGGTGAAACCGTGACATCTGTCGCGCAGCGATTGATCGTCGAGCATGGTGGACTTCTCGGTCTTATGAAACTCGAAGTCGAGGAGCTCGAGAAGATTCACGGGGTGGGTCCGGCCAAAGCTGCGAAGCTCAAGGCGGTCATGGAGATCGCAAACCGCGTTTCGGCGATG
>Ga0105048_10013672_pt1 | contig 12676 bp, 10 predicted proteins | sample MAT05_FD_78382 | JGI IMG/M metagenome (GOLD analysis project Ga0105048, IMG submission 78382) | Freshwater microbial communities from Lake Fryxell liftoff mats and glacier meltwater in Antarctica - MAT-05 | ecosystem: Environmental > Aquatic > Freshwater > Ice > Liftoff microbial mat | place... | reverse complement strand
GATCTCTCGAAGTTGCTGGTGCACCGCCGTGTGCGCCGGCAGGGGCTGGGTGAAGCGCTGATGCAAGCGGCTGAAGACATGGCCCGCGATTGCGGCAAAACCCTGCTGGTGCTCGACACCGCCAGCGACACCGCCGCGCGCATCTATGAGCGCCTGGGCTGGGTGCGCGTGGGCGTGATCCCCAACTATGCGCTGTTGCCGCAGGGCGGGCTGTGCGACACGGTGTTGTTCTACCGCGACATGATGTAGAGACCCGCAGGCGCGTCTCTACAAGTTAAAGGGTTGCCAAAGGTTCCAGGTGTTTAGTACCGAAGCCAAACGAATAGAAACTCCACCAGATTCAGCGCCAGATGGGCCGTAAATGCAACCACGATGTTGCGCCGCCATGTGAACAGCCCGGCGAGTACACCCCCGGCTATTGCCCCGGTCAGTACGATGTACCACAAACCGCCTGACCAGTGGAGCAAGCCGAAGAATATGGAGGAAATCAGAATAGCGCCAAGATGACTAAATCGCTGGCTGAGTCGTGGAATTGCGTAACCGCGATATATGTTCTCTTCCACAAACGGAGCGAGCAAGACATTGGCAATGAAAAATGGAAGCACCGCTGACCCCAGGTTGGGAAGTAATTGCCCGGGCGGCACGTAATCGCCAATTACGTGCTGGATTGTCGCTAACAGCGGTGATAGCACGAAGATATACAGAACGCCCAACGCGACTCCCACAAGAACGCCAATCAAAACCTCCTGCCACAACATGCGTCCTTCTGGAAGGTGCCAGCCGAGGTCACGAAAAGTCAATCCATCCGCGCGCATCGTTCTCAGCAGTATCAACAGCAGCAGGATTTGGACGGCCAGTAACAAATAGGGTGTAGCACCAATGACACGCTCGGAAATCGCTTGAGCGTCTCCCTGGGTGATGGCGCCGAAGTAAACAGATGCGGCAATGATGACGATGAGGAACAGGACTGGTGCGATGATGAGGATCAACCACACTCGGCGCATTCGCCCGGGCGTTTCTTTTGTGAGGGTCATTTTTTTATTTCTTCAGCGCGTTTAAGTCAGTTTCGGCATTCAGGCTTGGGGCTGAGATGACAAGCCCGGCGCGGGGAGAATTCTGGCGGGCGACTTTTTCATGCGATAGTGGTGGAGACCAATCCCAGCCAGGGTTAACAAACTTGCGGTGATGATGCCTGCGTTTCCGGGTGAGAACAGGGCTTCCCGGTCGCTACTCAGCTGGACAAAACCGTTTACCAGTAGGGTGAGCGTGACCGCATTCGCCATGCTATGCAGAATCACAGCCGGCCACACAGTCTTGCTCAAGAGCCGCAGTTCACCGTAGGTGATGGCAGAAGCGGTATTGATGAGCACACCCAGCAGAATGAAGGTTGGCCGGTCGAGCGATGTAAATTCCGGCCATTGCGCCTGGCTCACAAAAAACAACCAGTAGGGAATGTGCCAGGCCGACCAGATGAGCCCCGTCAGCAGGTGATTGACGAACGGGTTGAGCTTGAGCGCTTCAAAACGAGGGGTGAGATAGCCGCGCCAGGCGAATTCCTCGAAAATATTCTTGACCAGCGACGAAGCAAAGGCGATGCCCGTCAGCGTAAGAAAGGCAGCGAGACCCTGCGACGCGAATCCAGATAGGGAAATGATCCCGATCATTGTGCCGAAACCGAGCGTCAAAAAAGAGGCGAGCGGGAAGATGAGGGCGGCGACGAGATACCAAGCCCAGCCTGATCTCAAATGGGGTGTGAGTCCAAAATCCTGCCAGCCATCTCCGCCAAAGGCACGTAGCAGTAGAGCCGTGAGCAATGGAATAACCAGCCAGAGCAGTATCCCCAGACTCTGCTGGGCGTCTTGAATTCCCATGGCCTGGTTCAGCGCAAGGCCAAGCCAGCCGGCACCGAGAGTGGCGATCGTAAAAATGATGAGGTTGCGGTTGATTCTGGTTTTGTTCATTGGAGTTCGTTCAGCGAGTAGTCTTCGGCCTGCACGCGTTCGATGATGCCTTGTAGCCATTGCATATAAGCTCTGTCGCCAAAGACCCCGAATTCAAGTGTGGCCACTCTCAAAAATACGGCGCGTGCATCGGATTGGCGGCCGGGAGGCTGTTCGCGCAGCATCTTGTGGATAGCCAGATAGCCGGCCAACTGTTGCTCGACTTGCAGGAGTTGGTGCTGCAGCACTTTCAGCAATTCTGCGTCGGAGAGCTTTCCGCCAAAAAAAATCTGGACCAGAAACGGCTCGCGTGTTTCCTGCGGCGGTAGAGGAGTCGATAGCCAGCGATGTAATTCTTCGAGACCTGCCTCAGTAACGCTGTAGACCTTCATGTCTAGGCGTTCTTCTCGCGGTATGGATTTCTTGTCTATCAGACCCTGTTCGTCGAGTTCCGCCAGGGTGCGATAAATCTGACTCTGATTTGCCGGCCAAAAGTGCCGCACGGATCCGTCGAACGCCTTTTTGAGATCGTATCCGGTTAAAGGAGAAACCGATAAGAAGCCAAGAATTGCATATTTAAGAGACATAATTTTTGACTTGATGACACCCATCCGTGATGAGGCTTGGATGTGTTCCAAGTAGTATAGTTAGTATACTATATGACTTATATTATAGTGCTATTAACCTATAGCTAGGTCATGCAGGCAATTGGATGGGGCTATGTGCTGAATTTGCCCAGGAGCTTTGTAGATGGCCCCCGACCCCTAAAGGAGAGCCGCATACAAAGTCAGCGACTCCCCTTTTGAGTTTTAAGAAACAAAATTGGTAGCGGAGTAAATCGGCATCCTCATTGAACACGCGGTGGCAAAACCTAATAGACAAAACAATTAGACATGGCATGAATTATTGACCTGCTGTAGAGACGCGCCCGCTGGGCCGTCTTCCCCGCCTTCGCACCAACGCTGATGCAGAAGGCGGGGAAGACGGCCCAGCGGGCGCGTCTCTACAAGTTAAAGGGTTGCCAACGGCGTTTTGGCCAGCCGCTCCAGTCAATGCGCCCGGCTATCCTGCGAGCTGGAAATGTTGAGCATCTGCGCGATGCAATGCTCGATGGAGAGGCCGGCGAGGGTTTGATCGACCCATTGGGTTTGCTGGGGGGGCGAGGGGTGTCAGCATGATTGAAAGCAATCGAATTTAAGCAGTTTTCGAGGGTTTCATTTTTTGAAAGGGTACTTGCCATGGGTAGGGGGAAGCATTCGTAAACTTAACAGGGTTTGTCTTCTCACGGCTCGAATGCTTCGCCCCTACAAAAATGCGCTCACTTCATCATTGGATTATTTGCCCTTTTGGCGTAACTACTCAGGCCTTTTGGACAGGATGAACAGGATTTACAAGATTGGGAGAGGATTTCCAGCCTGTAAATCTTGTAAATCCAGTCTCAAAATCCGGGGCTGAGCAGTTACCTTTTGGCGATGATATAATTTTTTTGCAAGGGCGAGTGGGCTCGCGTTGCGATCTGGTTTCCCCACTTTTTCAGAGTCATGAACGGATAAACGCAGATTCCCACATCAACACCATTCATCATCTTAAGATGTGAATGTGGCGTTTCTGTTCCCCTCGTTTGATCTGACTCGATCTAGCTTTTTATCTCGCTCTCGAAAAAAATTCAATGAATGCTTCTGCGCCTCCGGCCCGCCTGTACTCTGAAAATCAATCACCCGTATCACCGGCATCACCATTCGAAACCGAAGTCGGCCGACGGCGAACCTTTGCCATCATCAGCCACCCCGACGCCGGCAAGACTACATTGACCGAAAAGCTGTTGCTCTACTCCGGCGCCATCGAGCAGGCCGGCAGTGTGCGCGCGCGCAAAAACCAGCGCAGTGCCACTTCGGACTGGATGGCGATGGAGCGCGACCGCGGCATCTCCGTCACCTCGACCGCGCTTCAGTTTGAGTATCGCGGCCACATCTTCAACCTGCTGGATACGCCCGGCCACCAGGATTTCAGCGAGGACACCTATCGCACGTTGATGGCCGTGGACAGCGCCATCATGGTGTTGGATAGTGCCAAGGGCATCGAGCCGCAGACGCGCAAGTTGTTTGAGGTATGCCGCAGCCGCAATCTGCCGATCCTGACCTTCATCAACAAGCTGGATATGCCCGGACGCGAGCCACTGGCGCTGCTGGACGAGATTGAGCGCGTGTTGCACATGACGGCCTCGCCCATGAACTGGCCAGTGGGTGCCGGTAGCCTGTTTCAAGGGGTTTACAACCTGGCTCAGCGCGATGTCCTCATGTTTCAGCGCCACGCCAAGGGCAGCTTGCGCGCCCACACTCAAACCACAACCATCGACGATCCGGCACTGGAAGCCATTCTCGGCCCGCACCGCATGGAGCAATTTCGCGAGGAGGTGGCCCTGCTGTCGGATGCCGACTATGCCTTTAATCACGCGGCATTCCTGCGCGGCGAGGCCACGCCGGTGTTCTTCGGCAGCGCCATCAACAACTTTGGCGTCGAGCCGTTTCTGGAAGCCTTGATCGGGCTTGCGCCGTCGCCCCAGGCGATGGATAGCCTGGGTGGGCCGGTGGATCCGACCAGCGCCCACTTCAGCGGCATCGTGTTCAAGATGCAGGCCAATATGGACCCGCAGCACCGCGACAGCATGGCGTTTCTGCGGGTGTGCTCGGGCCGCTTCGAGAAGGACATGCTGGTGTATCACCCGCGCCTCAAGCGAAACATTCGCATGGCCCGGCCGCACCGCCTGTTTGCCCAGGAACGCGAAACGGTGCAGGAGGCATTTGCCGGCGATGTGATTGGGTTGAGCAACCCCGGCCTGTTTTTGATCGGCGACACGATCTATGCCGACAAGCCGGTTCAATTCCCGCCCATCCCGCGCTTTCATCCCGAGTGCTTTGCCAAGCTGACCAACCTCACGATCAACAAATCCAAGCAGTTCAAAAGCGGCTTAAAACAGCTTGAGGAAGAGGGCGTGGTGCAGGTGTTGTATGCCGACAACTACGCCCGGCACGAGCCCATTCTGGCTGCGGTAGGCGACTTGCAGTTTGATGTCGTCGTGGCCCGCCTGGCGCTGGAATACGGCGTCGAAACTCAACCGCAACGGCTGCCCTACACCAGCGCGTGTTGGATCAACCGCGACGACCCTGCGTTCGCGTCCGTCATCTGGCCGTCCGCCGTGTTGCGCGCCACCGATGCGTTTGATCGATTTGTGACGCTGTTTCCATCGCCCTGGGAATTGAGCTATCTGGCCAAGCAAAACCCGCGCCTGGTGCTGAGAGATGTGGCCGGCAATCCGATGACCCATCTCAGTAGTTAAAACTCCTAGCCAAATGCAGCCGCTCAAAAGTCCGAAGATTTTGGACAGAATGACAAAATGCACAAAATATAGCCGTTTTCGTTCTGTCCGATTCTGTTAATTCAGTCATTCTGTCCAAAATCCGCTCCGATTCTGCCGCTCATTTTTAACTGCTGAGAATTTGTAATTGCTCAGCCCCTTACACCTTGAACGTTATATACCCAAATCCGTCTACCTTCGGGCGATGACACAGCACCCCATTGGCCGTTGACTAGGCGATAACGCCTATAGACCTGCCCGCGTTTTCAAGCCATGCTCTTGCCGGAGAATTTCGAAGGAACGCTATTCAAAAGGAGCATCATGAACAAAGTCACGACTGTTTTAACCGGCACCATTCTTCTCTTCGTTTTAGCTGCATGTGCCACAAGCTCTGCCCCAGCCAACCCCACCGCAGCGCCGGCTCCGACATCGTCGGCCACAACCGGCAGCATGGCCGGCATGGATCATGGCAGCACCGACACGAATGCGCCGTTTGATGCCATGTTTATCGACAGCATGATCGAGCATCATCAAGGTGCGATTGAGATGGCGAAAGAGGCTCAACAGAAGGCTGCTAAACCCGAGGTGAAACAATTGGCCGAGGCCATTTTGAAGACGCAACAGGCCGAGATCGACCAGATGAATGCATGGCGCAAACAGTGGTATCCAGATCTTAAGCAGACCAGCGGCATGGCGATGGACATGGGCGCAATGGGCGTGAGCGAGGGGCCGGAGCCCTACGATGTTCGCTTTGTCGCCGCGATGATCCCGCACCATGCCAGTGCCGTCACGATGGCCCAGCAAGCCACTCAGCAGGCCGAACACCCCGAGTTGAAGAAACTGGCCGGGGACATCATCGCTGCCCAAACGGGCGAGATTGAACAAATGAAGCAGTGGTATCAGGAGTGGATGGGCAAGCCGTATGCCGGTGCAGCGTGAAATGTTGATCTAGATCAACACCTGCAACACGGCCGAAATGGCGTCAGCCTAGGCCGGCCGTGTTGCAGGTAACTTTTCCACCCTCTCCAGAAAAAGCCGATGCATGCGTGTGTCCTGAGTCAGCTCGGGATGAAACGAGGTCGCCAGCATGTTGGCTTGTTGCGCGGCCACAATCACGTTTGAATCGCCGCTGTCTGGCAACGTTGCCAACACATCTACCTCATTGCCAACCGACTCAATCATCGGCGCGCGAATGAACACCGCCGGGTATGGCTCAGCCAAACCCTTGATTTTCAGGGGTGTGGTGAACGAATCCACCTGACGGCCAAAGGCGTTGCGCTTCACCTTGATGTCCATCATGCCCAATGTGGGTTGATCGCGCCCCACATCTTTGGCTAGAAAAATGAGGCCGGCGCAAGTGCCCCATGTGGGTTTGCCGCTGCGAACAAAGTTTTGCAACGGCTCTATCAACCCAAACCGCACGGCCAGCTTGGCAAAGGTGGTGCTCTCGCCGCCGGGCATGATGAGGCCGTCCAGGCTGTCGAGCTGTTGTGGCAGGCGCACTTCGACCGCAGTGATGCCCATCCGAGCCAGCATGGTCACATGCTCGGCAAAGTCACCTTGCAGGGCTAGAACCCCTATTTTCATGGGGTTCTACCAGCCTCGATCAGCCATCTTCTGCCCATCGGTCAGGCTGCTGATGTTGATGCCGACCATCGGCTCGCCCAAATCTTTGCTTACCTCGGCGATGATCTTGTAGTCGCGAAAGTGGGTGGTCGCCTCAACAATGGCTCTGGCGCGTTTGGCCGGATCACCACTCTTGAAGATGCCGCTGCCGACGAACACGCCGTCCACGCCGATCTCCATCATCAGCGCGGCATCCGCTGGCGTGGCTATGCCGCCGGCCGCGAACAGCACCACCGGCAGCCGGCCCAACTCGGCCGTCTCTTCAACCAGATGATACGGCGCGGCGATGTCCTTGGCATAGGTGAAAAGCTCGGCGCGATTCATCCCCTGCACGCGGCGAATCTCGCCCAGGATGGCGCGGGCGTGCCGCACGGCCTCGACCACATCGCCGGTGCCGGCCTCGCCCTTGCTGCGGATCATGGCCGCGCCTTCGTTGATGCGACGCAGGGCCTCGCCCAGATTGCGCGCGCCGCACACAAACGGCACTTTGAAGTTGCGCTTGTCCACATGGTTTTCTTCATCGGCCGGCGTCAGAACCTCGCTCTCGTCAATGTAGTCCACGCCCAGCGCCTCTAGCACGCGCGCTTCCACGTAATGACCGATGCGACACTTTGCCATCACCGGCACCGTCGTAATCTCGATGATGCCTTGAATCATGCCCGGGTCGCTCATGCGCGCCACACCGCCGTCTTTGCGGATGTCGGCCGGCACCCGCTCCAGCGCCATCACCGAACATGCGCCGGCATCCTCGGCAATTTTGGCTTGCTCGGGTGTGACGACATCCATGATGACGCCGCCTTTGAGCATCTGGGCCAGACCGCGCTTGAGGGCTTCAGTGCCCGCCTCTCTTGATTGCTGAACCGTCTCGTCATGCGCATTGCCATTCATTTGGGTTGTCATAGTCACCTCAGAGTAGTTAGGAGATATTGCGACTGAGTGTAAAAACTAAATGGCTGGGCGAAAGTGCCATTTAAGGAATTCGATTAGAACCATTTACGCATAGGCATATTCGCCCATTGGCACATGAAGTCAACATTCCTACAATGACTTTCAGGGAGCACACTATGGAATCGAATCAAAAAGAGTCTGGCACAGGGGTAGGTCATCACGATCACGCGGCAACAGGCCATGAGGCTCAATCCGATTCTACTGAGGCGATGCACGATCACACAGCGCATCAACATTCGCCGCCTGTTGAGCCGGCCAAGTCGGTTGCCACGCCTGCTAATAAACCCACCGTGGTTACGGACCCACACGCACGACACACCGTGGCGGCAACACCGGGTGCGATGGCCCAGATGGATCACTCGGCGCATGACGGCCACGGCGAACACGATGAACACGCCGGCCACGGCTCGCCCGACGACATGCTGCGCCGCTTCATCATCTCACTCGTCATTACCATTCCCATTGTGTTGTTCTCACCCATCGGCCACGGCATCGGCTTCAGGCTCGACCCACCATTTGGCCTGTCGATGGAGTGGTTTGGGCTGATCTTGTCTACGGTTGTGGTGTGGTGGGGCGGCTGGCCGTTCATCAGCAGCGCGTGGCGGGCGCTGTGGCGCGGCGAGCTGAACATGATGACGCTGATTGCGCTCGGCATTCTGGTGTCGTATGTCTACTCGGTTGCGGCCACGTTGTTCTGGGGCGGCGATGTGTTCTTCGAGGCCGCCGCCATGTTGACCTCGTTCTCGCTGGCCGGGCATTGGCTGGAGATGCGCTCGCGCTTTGCGACCGGCCGCGCGGTCGAGGCGTTGCTCAAGCTGGCTCCGGCCACAGCGCGGGTGTTGCGCAATGGGCAGGAACTGGAATTGCCGCTGGAGCAAGTCGTCGTTGGTGATGAGGTGGTCGTGAAGCCGGGTGATCGTGTGCCGGTCGATGGGGTGGTCTCGTCCGGCTCCAGCTATGTGGACGAGAGCATGATCTCGGGCGAGCCGATCCCCGTAGCCAAGACCCAGGGTGCCAAAGTGATTGGCGGCACGGTGAACCAGACTGGCGCGTTCAACTTCAAGACCACGGCGATTGGTGCCGACACAGCGCTGGCTCGCATCGTGCAGATGGTGAAAAGTGCCCAGGCCAGCAAAGCGCCGGCTCAACAACTGGCCGACCGGGCTGGCAAGTATCTGGTGTATCTCGCCTTGTCGGCAGGGCTGATTACGTTTGTGGCGTGGTGGTTGTTTGGCGGCCAGGGTGCCGTGTTTGCGCTCACATTTGCGGTCAGCACCATCGTCATCGCCTGCCCGGATGCACTGGCGCTGGCGACGCCGACGGCCATTACGGTGGGTGTGGGCAAAGCGGCGAAGAATGGCGTGCTGTTCAAAAATGCAACGGCATTGGAGGCGACGGCCGGCGTCAACACCGTTGTCTTCGACAAGACTGGCACCCTGACCGAGGGCAAGCCGAGCGTGACGGATCTGGTGCCAGCCGCCGGCATGAAAGAAGAAGACCTGCTGCACTACGCGGCGTCTGCCGATCAACCCTCGCAACATCCGCTGGCCGAGGCGATTGTGCGCGAAGCACAAGCGCGCAAGATCGAGTTGCATGCACCAGACACATTTGATTCAGTGCCAGGTCATGGCGTGGTCGCGACGATGCATGGCCGCACGATCCTGATCGGTAACAAAAAGCTGATGGAGCGTGAACATGTGGATGTGAGTGTGCTTGAATCTGATGTGACGAGGCTGGCGAGCGAAGGCAAGACCGCGATGATTGTGGCGGTGGATGGCAAGGCTGCCGGCGTGGTTGCGGTGGCCGACAAGATTCGTGAATCGGCAAAAATTGCCATCAAAGCATTGCAAGACTTGGGTGTGCAGAGCGTGATGCTGACCGGCGACAACCGCCGCACCGCCGAGGCCGTCGGGAAGCAACTGGGCATAAGCACGGTGATTGCCGAAGTGTTACCCGAAGACAAAGCCAGCCAGATCAAACAGCTGCAAGCCCAGGGTCGCCACGTGGCAATGGTGGGCGATGGCGTGAACGACGCGCCGGCGCTGGCTCAGGCTCAGGTGGGCATCGCGATTGGTGCCGGCACCGATGTTGCCGTTGAGACGGCTGGGGTGGTGCTGGTCAAGAACGACCCATCCGATGTGGCCTGGGGCATCAAACTGGCGCGGGCTGTGGAAACCAAGATCAAACAGAATTTGTTCTGGGCCGCGATTTACAACCTGCTAGCAATCCCCATTGCGGCAGGCGTGCTGTATCCCAGCTTCGGCATTCAGTTGCGGCCGGAGTGGGCGGCGCTGTTAATGAGCGCTTCAACGATTATTGTGACGGTCAATGCGTTGCTGATTAATCGATTCGCCGGCAAGCGTTGACTTTAGGGCTATTCGAAAGTCGCTTGACAGCCGCGAACGTCCGGCGATAAATCGCCGGCCTACGTCGTCGCGCCCGATGAATCGGGCTCATAACTGGCTTCAGCCAGTGCGCCTTTGTAGCCCGGCGATTTATCGCTGGGTGACTACGGCCAGCGCAAAACAGACTTTCGAATAGCCCTCCCCTACACTGCGATTCCCGTTTAATTCGGGAGAGCCACCTTCACCAAATCTTCACACAGGCGACACGCTGCCAACATCGCGCGAACCTAACCTCAGTGGCATAGCAAACACATGGCACCGCCGCAGATTCAAAAGCGGCGCGTCAGGAGGAACAACATGATGGGTTACAACTTTGGTTTTGGCGGGGGCTTTGGCATGGTCGTCATGGCACTTTTCTGGGTGGCGATTATCGGGCTGGCCATCTGGCTGGTGGGCAAGTTGCTCGGCAGCACAGGCAGTGCAATGACGACCCGCTCTGAGCCACAAAACTTACCCCAACTACTAAACGCGAATGAAACACTCAAGCAGCGCTATGCGCGTGGCGAAATCACAAAGGAACAGTTTGAGGAAATGCGCCGCAATATTGAGGCATAGGCTGCGCATAAATGGGAGGCAACACATATGAACAAACAAAACCGACGGCAGTTCTTGAAGTTAAGCATAACGGGCGGGACCGTGCTGCTTGGTGGCGGCCTCTTGAGTGGATGCACGTTGCCGCCTGTAATGATGAATCGGCCCAACATGGGCGCGGCGCAAACTAGCCAACCTGTAACCGCTGCCACCACTGGGCCCATAGCGAATACCCGTTTTATGCCGGACCTCGAAATCGATTTGAAAGCGACGACTGGATTGGCACCCATTCTGCCCGGCCCCAAAACGAGTGTGTGGCACTATGAAGCCAGCGTGGTGAAGGGCGATTCAAATAGTCTGATCGCGCTCCCTGACAACTATCTCGGCCCCATCATCAAGGCGCGCACCGGCCAGAAAATACGCGTGAACCTGATCAACGATCTGCCGAGCGGGGAAGCGCACATCGTGCATTGGCATGGGCTCCATCTGCCGGAGGATATGGATGGGCATCCGCGCTACGCGGTGGCGCAGGGTCAGCGCTATGTGTATGAATTTGAAGTGAAGAACCGCGCCGGCACGTATTGGTTTCACCCACACACCCACGAGCGAACCGCCGAGCAGGTCATGATGGGTCTGGCGGGTCTGTTCATCGTGAGCGATGCCGAGGACGATGCACTCGGGTTGCCGTCCGGCGAATTCGATCTGCCCATCATCATTCAGGATCGAACCTTCGATAGCAAAAACCAGTTTGTGTATCTCGCGCGTGCCGGCGCTGGCATGGGCGGTATGAGCGGGATGAGTGGCATGAATATGCAGAGCATGATGGGATTTTTGGGCGAGCGCATCCTCATCAACGGCCAACTCAATGTCGTGTTAAACGCGGCCGCACGCCCGTATCGACTGCGCCTGCTGAATGGCTCCAACTCGCGCATCTACAAATTGGGTTGGAGCGACGGCACACCGTTGACCGTATTGGCCACTGATGGAGGCTTGTTGGAGAAACCGGTTAGCCGCAACTTTGTCATGCTGGCACCGGGCGAGCGCATTGAGCTGTGGGCCAACTTCAGCAGGCGCAAGGTGGGCGATGAACTGACGCTGCAAAGTCTGGCGTTTGAAGGCGTGGAGAGCATGGGAGCTGGCGGCACCGGGATGGGCGGCATGATGTCGCAAGGGAGGAGCGCACCCGCGTTGGGCGCGCCGCTGACCTTGATGACAGTGCACATTACTCGTCAGGCTGAGACCACTTCAACCTTGCCGGCTCAACTATCCAAGCTCAATCCCTTGCTCCTTGAGGACGCCATCAACGCAAACAACCCGCGCCAGTTTCGTCTGCAAATGAGGGGGATGAACTGGCTGATCAATGGGCGTGGGTTTGAGATGGATGCCGTGGCCGATGATGAACAGGTCAAGCTCGGCACGACCGAATTATGGGAGTTCATCAACGAGCTGAACCCAGGCGAGATGATGGAGCAGATGGGCATGGCGCATCCATTTCACATCCACGGCGTGCAGTTCAATGTCCTGGAGCGGCAAGTGTTGCCGGCGCTAAAAGCCGGCTGGGACAGTGTGCGCGATGGTTTTGTGGATGAGGGTTGGAAGGACACTTTTCTCATTATGCCGGGCGAGCGGGTGAAGGTGCTGATGCGCTTCTCGGATTACACCGGCAAGTTTGTGTTTCACTGTCACAACCTGGAACATGAGGACATGGGCATGATGCGCAATTACGAAGTGCAGACATAAACAATTGGGGCTCTCCCAACTTTAGCGGGAAAGCACCCTAACAATAAGTCGCGACTTGACACTGTCACTGGTGAAGAACCCACCCCTAACCCCTCCCTGAAAGGGAGGGGGATGTGCTCCCCTCCCCGCAG
>Ga0105048_10013669_pt1 | contig 12676 bp, 9 predicted proteins | sample MAT05_FD_78382 | JGI IMG/M metagenome (GOLD analysis project Ga0105048, IMG submission 78382) | Freshwater microbial communities from Lake Fryxell liftoff mats and glacier meltwater in Antarctica - MAT-05 | ecosystem: Environmental > Aquatic > Freshwater > Ice > Liftoff microbial mat | place... | reverse complement strand
CGCTGATCAAAGTCGCAGAATCGCTGGACGTGGCCGGACGACGCTGGCCGACGCTGGGCTCAAGCTGCCGTCAGACAGGCCTCAACTGATGACGGCTATTGTCAGTGGCGGACGTACCACGTTCGGACGGTGGGACGGCTGCGTAGGCGAAAGACTGGCCGTAAGCGGGATGTCAGGTCTCGGTATGAATGCCGGATCAGCAGACATTCCCGCAGTTCGTTCCGGTGGGCGGCGCACTGGCACTGCACAGGCAACGTTTCAATTAAATCACTAAATGGCGCCTCACTGCCGTCTCAAAGTCAGCCGCGAAACGGCGCGAAAGGCTGGCAGCAGATACTGTATTAAAACCATGAACTCCACCTGCGTATACCCGAAAGTCGACCGAGACTTCCGCCGCAGAGAGGCATCGCGCAAAGGCTTTGTTTTCATCGAGGAACAAGTCGAGCGAGCCGGTCCCGATCCAAGTCGGTGGAAGATGCAAAAGATTATCCGCAAGCATCGGCGAGAACCACCCTTTGCGCGTGTCCGCCGGTATGTAGCCACCACGAAGTGACTGCCAACCGAACTGGTTACGCTCGCGGGTCCAAACAAACTCGCCAGTGGTCGCATTGAGATAAGGGTCTTCAGGTCCGCCGGTCCGGTAGTCGAGCATCGGATAGGTCAGTAACTGCGCTGCAAGCTTCGGGCCTCCCCGGTCGCGCAACATTAGCGCCAGTGCGGTCGCGAGGCCGCCTCCCGCGCTGTCGCCCGACACCGCAATTCGTGCCGGTTCTATGCGCAGTTCGTTGGCGTGAACGAACAACCACTCGAGCGCGGCATAACAATCTTCCTGGAGGCCCGGGAACGGCGTTTCGGGGGCTAGGCGGTAATCAACCGATACGACAACAACACCGAGTCCAAGCGCAATCGGCGCGGTGCCGAACACCGTAAGTTCGGCCCGGCCGGCGATCATGCCGCCGCCGTGGATATGCAGGATGGCGGCACGCGAGCCTTGACCGCCCGGATCGTAGATGAAGAGCGGCACGTCGGGTGCTCCATCGCGGCCCTGCGCGAAGGCAACTGTAGGTGTTATGGATGGGCGGGGCAGCCCCTCGAAGCGGACGTTCATCGCCGCCCGTGTTGCGGCGAGGTTGTCGGGCGTGATCGGATCAGTCGGCGCAAGGTCGATCAGCGGCAGGAGATCGGGATCGACTAGGTGGCGGGTATTCAAAGTGCAACGGTCGCGTAGGGCGGAACGGTTTGCCCGGCATAAGCGATCTCCTCCTGCGAGATGTTGAGCAGGAAATCGCGTCCGTCCACCGTGTAACAGATCGGCCCGTCCTGCCCGAGCGCCCGGAACTGGATGCCGCGCGCCCGCGCGTTCAGGAGCGATGCGAACAGTCGAGTGCGTTCGGGTGGCAAGGTGGACAGCGTGTCACTTGTCATCAACACGCCGCCACTGGCTCCCGCAAAGCGAGCCAGCGAAACGATTTGGGTGTCGGTGAGCTCGTGGAACCGATCGCGTAGCAGCACACAATCTGGGTCGGCCTGCCACAGCACGCCATTGGCATGATTGCGGGTCGCCAAGTCTCGCAGGAGGCTTTCGGCGGAGTATTCGCCATGCCAGTTGACACCCATATCGCGCCCTATTCGGACCGCATCAACATAGCCGACCGACGCCCACAGCGGGCAGCCGCAACCTAGCCAAAACGCCTCACCGATGTTTTCGCGGATCAGCGCCGCCATGCGCCGCCAGATGGTGACCCGCGAAAGCCCTTTTTGGTGCCAGATTGCCAGATCGGGGCCGTGCTCGCTTCCAAACAGCATGAAGTCGGTCTTGAAATAGCCCACGCCCCAGTCGTGCCGCCAGGTGCGGAATACATCGGCGATATAGCTCGCTGCGTCGGGGTGAGTGACGTCGAGGATGTAATATTCTTCGCTGCGTTTGTGCCAGCGGAACTCGCCGTAAAAGCGCATCTGGACCAACGGCCCGCCCGCGACATCGCGTACTACCCATTCGGGATGCGCGGCGAAAAGATTGCTGCGGTTGCCAACCATAAACGGCGCGATCCAAAGCCCAGGCGTAAAGCCGGCAGCGGCAATGTCGTCAATGAGCGGCTTCATGCCATGGGGAAAGAGCGGACGCGTTTCCAGCCAGTCGCCCATTTCGGGGGTGAAGCCGTCATCTATCTGGAAGACGTCGAGCGGCACGTCATTGGCATCACGGAACGCGCGGCAATTTTCGAGCTCAGCGCGAATCGTGGTTTCGTCGATCATGGCATAATGGTTGTACCACGACGACCAGCCGGTGATGCGGTGAGCGGGGAGACGTGGAGGTAAAGGGCTTTCGGCGGCGGCGATGCCCGACCAGCGGCGGAGCGCGTCCTCGACTTCGCCGTCCTCGAAAAGCACCATGGGTTCACCCTCCAAGGCGCCGCTGCCATCAAGCAAGGTTTCGACGTCAATCGTCATCGCCACGACCGTGCCACCGAAGCGATAGCGCGTTTGGAAGCGGTCGTGGCGGGAGAAGCCGAGAACGAGTGCGCCATCGCCGACAGGCAGCAACGCCGTCGTCGCGAACCCAAGCGTCGGCGCTTTGCCCGGTGGCCCTTCGCCGGTTGGTGTGCCAGGCGCCACGAAGTAACTGCCGTCCCAGCTTTGATAGCCGTTGCGCAAATAGCGGCGGACGCCGGTGACGTGGTCAAAGCGCAGTCCGATGCTGTCGAGCGGCCCGCCAATCCCGTCCACCCGGCAACGCAAGCGAATCGGATCGCCCGGTTCGATCTCGAGCACGAAACGCCCCTCACGCAAACGCCATTCGACCGAGGTCGGGGTAATGGCTGCCTTGCCGTGTTCTGGCACTTGTGCATCGATCAGGGGCGCTAGGCCCGACAGCGCGATGCCGCGCGCGGTAAAGCAGAGCGTGTCAGGATCGAACATCGGTCAGCCGGATTTCACAGCCGGCATCGGCCGCCCGCCGCGCCGCCAGTGCGAGGCGCAGTGTTTGCGCGCCTTCGCGCAACGTTACTAGCGGCGGTCGCCGGTCGCGGATCGCGTCGGCCAGATCGACGAGTTGAGCGACAAACGGGCTGGTCGTGCCTGCAATGACAATAGGTTCGCCGTTGCCGTCCGATCTAAGGAAATCCGCCTCATTCCAACCAGCGAACCGCCCGGTCAGTTTTTCCGCGAACAGCGCCCATTCCTTGTGCCAGATACCCGTCACCGCGATGTTGTTGGCGTTGAGCGTCGCGATCCGCCCGTCGTCCCAGCCGAAGATCATCGCCGACAAATCCTCGACATCATAGCCAGGCTCGGCATGGAACAGCCGTGCGCGTCGCGCATAAACGCTGTCGGGCTCGCCCATGAAGTGCCGCACGAGATCGATCAGATGGAGGAGCTGCTCAACGATTTGGCCGCCCGACTGCGCCTCGATACGCCACCAGTCGGCGTGCAGGTGATTGCACTGAAAGGCGGCGGTCATCATCCCCGACTGACCGGCATCGGCTTTTTTCCATGCCTTTATCGCCTCGCCGTGCCGGTACATGAACCCGATGGCGGCAATGACACCGCTCGCCTCGACGGCAGCAACCATCGCATCGGCGGACGGCTGGTTGAGCGCAATCGGCTTTTCGACGAGCAGGTGGACGCCGCGTGCTGCCAGCCGCTCGACTTCGCCCGCGCGTGCAAAGGGCGGGATGGTAACGATGGCAAGGTCGATTCCAGCATCGATCATCGCATCAAGGTCTGTGAATGCTGTCCCCCCATACTGCGCGGCAAAGCCCTCCGTCTTGAGGCGCCCGCGCCCGCAGCATGCCGCCAGCACCATCCGGTCGGCCAGCGCAGCAATGGAATGCGCATGGCGTACGGCGATACCCCCACAGCCGACGATGCCAACGCGCAAAGCGTTCATCCGGCGAACTCTAGCACGGCCTGCATTATACCCGGTTCACCCGCGTCGAGCCGCGCGAACAGCGAGGGCGCTTCGGCAAAAGGCGCGGTGTGGGTTATCAATGGTAAGAGGTTTAGCACGCCTTGCGCCTGTAATTCGACTGCCGTGCGCCATAAGCGCGGTTTCGACCAACGGTGGCTACCGGCCGGCGCGACACCCGAGATTTGCGAGCTGATCAGCTCAATCCGGTTATGATGGAATTCGTCTCCAAGTCGAACCCCGGCAACTTCGCCCTGATAAAATCCCATCGCAACGACGCGGGAGGCATAGGCAACGCTGCGGATTGCATCGGTAAGCGCTGGAGCCGCTCCTGAGACCTCAATACAGATATCTGCACCGCGCCCGCCGGTCATTTCTTTTATCGCCTCGGCGGCCACAGGCGCCAGTGCGTGATGCGCACCCATCTCAAGTGCGAGCGCACGACGTCCTGCGTCGGGATCGATCGCGATGACCTGCGCGCCCGAAGCTCGCGCGGCCTGCGCGACGATTTGGCCCGGCACGCCAAGTCCAAACACCGCGACGAGATCACCGATTCGAATTTGCGCGTCGTGCACGCCGTTGAGTGCGACCGCCCCGATATGGCTAAAAATCCCCATGCGCAGGTCCGCACCCGGCGGCATCGCTCGGTCGCGGGCATAGTCGGCGGTGACGACGGCGTGGCTGCAGTGGTTCCAGGTGCCATAAATGTGACTGCCGATCGCGACATCGGTGACGCCACTGCCGATCTCGACGACCTCTCCGACTTCTTCATAGCCGAGTGTGCGCACCGGATAGGGCCAGCTCGGTGGATCGTTTGGCGTGAATAGCCGCGTCCTCTCGTCGAAGCGTCGATCCATAAACGGGCTAGTACCGCGATATTGCGTCAGTTCAGTGCCTGCACTGATCCCTGAGAACAACGTGCGGATACGGACCTCGGCGGATTGCAGCGGTGGATGCGCGGACTCCTCGAAGGCCAATGTCCTCGGCGCCGTGAGCAGCAGCGACCTCATGCGTCCGCCTCGGCGGCATTGGCAGCAACCGCACGGCGGATCGCGGGCTGCATGGCCAAGATGATGACGACCGCTAGTGCATAGAGCACTGCGAGGGCGGCCATCCCTGCGGCAAGCCCGAATCGCTCGGATGCTTGAGCTACAAAAATCGGCGTGATGCCCGCCCCGAAAAAGCCGATCATCGTCATCGCCCCGACCGCAGTAGCGCGCGCATGGGGCGGGACAACATCGTGCATGGCGGCATAGATGCAGCCGTCGAACAGACCTTTGCCAAAGCTCGTCGCGACCAAGATCATCCCCACGCCCGTGGCGGTCGTCATCGAAGTGAGCGGAATTAGCAAAACCGCCGCGAGCGTGAGACCCAGCGCGAGTGTGTGGAACCGCCCGATAGGTGTCCGGTTGGCCATCCAGTCCGCAAGAAACCCGCCAAGCGGCACTGTCAGAAAACCGGCGATGTTGATGGTTGAAGACCCGACCAACGCCGAACCCGCAAGGTTCAGTTTCAGCGACTCATTGACATAGGTTGGGGCCCAGACGGTGATACCAGTCGAGGCACCATTGGCAAGAAAGAACACCGCACACAACATAACAGCTGGGGGAATGCCGAGCACGATGCCAAGCGGCTCACCCTTGGCTTCCTGCGAAGTGACCATCGGGGAATCGCGCAGATAACGCCATAGCACCAAGGCGTGGACGATGCCGATCACAGCAAAAATCGCGAACGGTACATGCCAACTGAATTTGTCGGCGAGAAATCCAGCGAACAACGCCCCCAGCCCAGCACCTGCAAACACGCCGGTCTGGTGCAGCGATAGCGCGCGGCTACGCCATTTCGGCCTGTGCCAGTCGCTGATCAGCGCCGTCGCGGTCGGGTAATAGGTTGCCTCGCCCACTGCAACAAGTCCGCGGAAGGCGAGCAGCATGGCAAGTCCGGTCGACAATGCAGTCAACCCAGTTGCCATACTCCAGAAGACAAGGCCGTAGATAATGATTCGCGATCGCCGCACGCTGTCGCCCATCCGACCCGACAGAAATGCGACGACGGCGTAAATCCAAAAGAACAATGAGTTCAGCAACGCTAGCTCGGTACGTGACAAACCAAATTCGTCGCGAATTTGGGGCATCACTGCAATTATGATCGAACGGTCGGCCGCATTCAAAAAAGACACCAACCATAGTAGCCCGATTAGTACCCAGGCATAGTCCCAGCCGTTCTGCAGAGTGCGCCCGTCCGAGCCTGTCGTTGCATTCACGCCGCCGCGCACCCATCGACGTGGTCGATCAAAATGACTCGAAAATCATTGACGTTGGTGAGCGTCGGCCCGGTGAAAACGAGGTCTCCCAGGCGGTTGAAAAACAGATAGGCGTCGTTGCGTGCGAGATAGGCTTTGGGGTCAAGACCCAGCGCCGTTGCGCGTTGTAGCGTATCGGGGAAAACCATTGCCCCCGCTGCATCCTCGGTGCCATCAATGCCGTCAGTATCGCAGGCAAGCGCCGCAATGCCGGGCGCAGCGTCGAGCGCGATGGCCATAGCCAGCAGATACTCAAGATTGCGCCCACCGCGTCCGGCAGGATTGACAACGGTTACAGTCGTTTCCCCTCCGGAAATGATCGCCCGGCGCGCGCCGTCGCGCGACAAGCGACGGGCAAGCGCGGCATGGCTCGCGCCTAGGTGCTTAGCCTCAGCCTGCAGTTGGTCGCCCAGATCGGTGACGATATAGTCGTGGTCGCGCGCGAGACTCCCCGCCGCCGTCAGTGCGTCGCGCGCGGAGGCGATTATGACGGTCTCGCTGCCCGCCAACCCTAATGAGTCGGGATCGGGGGTTTCGTTGGCGGAGTCGTTCAGAGCGCGTACAATCGAAGCAGCCACGGGAATCGCGTATTTTGAAAGGATGTCGCGCGCCTGCTCAAGCGTTGTGTGGTCGGCCACCGTCGGTCCAGACGACACAAATGAAGGATCGTCGCCGGGAATGTCGGAGATGATCCATGTCGTGACCTGAGCCGCGCCTGCCGCGACAGCGAGACGACCGCCCTTGATCGCCGACAGATGCTTGCGCACGCAATTAATCTCAGCAATTGTCGCACCGCTTGCAAGTAGTGCGCGGGTCATTTCCTGCTTGTCGGCGAGCGTCACGCCAGGGACAGGGGCGGCAAGCGCTGCGGAACCCCCACCCGACAGCAATACGACTAGGCGGTCGCCTGCTTCAAGCTGGCGCGCGATATCGAGTGCTCGTCCGGCCGCGCGCACACTGTTCTCATCCGGAAAGGGGTGTCCTGCTTCAATGACTTCGACGCCGTTCCAGGACGCTCCGCTTGCAGGCAAATGGCCGTAGCGGGTCACGACCATGCCGCTCAGCGGCATCGGCGCGCGCGACTGGGCGACGCGCATCATCTCAGCTGCGGCTTTGCCTACCGCGATCACGACCGTTCGGCCGTGCGGCGACATCGGCAATATGCGGGGCATGGCGTTTTCAGGTGTGACCGCGCCGACTGCTCGTGCAAACAGGTCGCGTAACATAACACGGCTCGAAATCGCGGTCGCGGCGATGGCGATAATGTCCTCCCTCATTTGCCGCTCTTGCGGCGGCACATAACAAGAGTGACGGGTCGCAGCGTTCCAGCCAAGCCTAAACTCCGCAACGCTGTGTTGCAATATCGACAACCGCATCGACCTCCCACGACAAAGTAGGGCGCAATGCCTCGACCAAATAGTCGATGAGACTGCGGACGCGCAACGGAACACCTTTGGGGTCTGCAAACACTGCAAAAAAGCTGAGGTTGGGTGTCTGCCAGCCCGGTAGCACCTCGACCAGTCGCCCTTCAGCGAGGTCGTGCTTGCACAGAAAAGCCGGCAGGCTGGCGATCCCGAGTTCTGAAAGTGCCGCGTGGCGTAAAAGGATCAGGTCGTTGCAAATCAGTTTTGGCGCAAAATCGACCGTGACCTCCTGTTGAGCGTTACGCAGCGTCCATTTGTGGCGGCGATCAGTGTTGCCGCTGGCAAGGAGGTCGAAACGCGGCAACTCAACGTGGTTCTGAGGCGATCCCTTTCGTTCAAAATAACCGGGGGCAGCAAACACGCCGCATTCGGTGGTGCCCAGCTTCACGGCGATAAGACCAGAATCCGCAAGCGGCCCAACCGCCAGCGCCACATCGAAACCGCCGCGCAACAAGCCAATGGCGTCGTCGGTCAAAACGCTGACAAGCCGGACGTCGGGGTAACGCTCTAGGAACCGCGCAAGCAATGGTCCGATGAGGCTCTGCCCGAGCAAATAGGGAATGGCGATCCGCAAAACGCCCTGTGGATGATGCTGCTGACTCTGCAACGCCCGCTCGCCGTCGCGCAGCACACCGATCGAGCGCTGGCAATAGTCGAAAAATAGTGCACCGTCCTGCGTCACGGTGACTGCGCGGGTGCTGCGGTGAAGCAACTGGACACCCAGCGCTTTCTCAAGCCGAGACACCCGCCTGCTCACCGTTGATTTCGGCAGCCCAAGCAAGACACCGGCCTTGGTGAGGCTCTCGGTTTCAACCGTTTTGACGAACACCATCAGATCGCCCAGATCAAGCATCGTCGCCTCCCGTTCTCCGCCATATTAATTGGCCGTTGCATTATCGGCAACCGATTGTTGCTGTGACATAGGCTTCCGCTGCTGCCTTCGCCACGCCACGATTTCAAATAATGGCGCAATAAAGCGCTCGTGTGCGGGACCACCCGCCGTATGGGGGAGGAATAACATGAATACCTATCTCACATCGCGGACCTTGCGCATCGCGCTTTCAACCACCGTCGCGGGTTGCGCAATGATTGACTCTAATGCGTATGCGCAGGTTTCGACTTCGCCTCCGGCCCAAGCGCAGGTGGTCGATGAGAAAGACGCCGACGGTGAAATTATCGTTACTGGGACAAGTCGCGCGCGGCTGGCGCTCGACACCCCGCTGGCCGTTACGACCATCAACTCACGGTCGATTTCGCGACTCACCGCTGCGGGGCAGGCGGACATCCTTAACAGCGTACCGTCGATCAAGGCAGACGGCGGCGGCGGCGAGGTGGCGGCAAACGTCTTTGTCCGCGGCTTGCCCTCAGGGGGCCAGTTTCAGTTCACACCGCTTATGTACGACGGCATTCCGGTGCTTTCGAATTTTGGCCTCAACTCGTCGGCGTTCGACGTTTACTATCGTAACGATTTGTCGATCGACCGCTTGGAGTTTGTGCGCGGCGGCGTTTCGAACCTCTTCGGGCCGGGGTCGGTCGCCGGCCTAATCAACTATATTAGCCGCACGGGCGACGACGAGTTCCGTGGCACTGCCCAACTAGAGGCTGCTGAGCGCGGCCGTTATCGTGGCGACCTCGCCGTGAGCGGACCCCTTGGGAATAATCTTTATTATGCGGTGTCTGGTTTTTATCGATATGACGAGGGTACGATCCGCACGAACCTAAAGACTGAAGGGTTCCAGATTCGCGGAAACTTGAAATACGCTTTGCCCGACGACAGCGGTTCGGTTACGGTATTTGGTCAATTTATCGATGATCAAGTGCAGTTTTTCCTGCCAATCCCGCTTGACGGCACGACCCGCCAGCGCTTGCGGGGCAACGACGGCAGAATTGTCAATTCAGTGCAGAACAACTTTGGCCCCACACTAGGGTTCCAGACGCCGGCCGGGGCGTTCACCTCATCGATCAACGAAGGTGTCAAGACGAAGGGCGGCCAGATCGCGCTGGCATTCGACAAAAAGCTAGGCGACAGCTTCGGCGTCAACGGTCGTATCAAATACTCTGAGTACAATCACAGATTCGGCATTTGGTCCGATGGTGACGGCATCATCAACGTACCAGAAACGTTGAACGGCTTCCTTTCCAACCGCAACCTCGGCCTTCCTGCCAATGCACAGTTCACGTTCGCGGGCGGTGGCGCTGTTCCGGCAGGATCGCTGTTATTTGCCAACCGCTTCACCGATCGCGATCGCCCTGCGACCGATTTCACAGCAGAGGTCAATCTGACTGCGGGATTCAAGACGGGCGCGATGGACCATAAGATAACGCTGGGCGGTTTCTATGCGAACACCAAGGCAGACGACATCAATGTGACGACTACTTATCTGGCCGAGTTCAACAATACACCGCGGCTGATCAATCTGGCCACCAACAATCCAGTGACCGGTGCTCAGACAATCGTAGCGCGAAACGGCCTGCTCAATGCCGGAACGGGTTACGTCAACAATCGCCATAGCGTTGAACGGTATGCCGGTTACATTGCTGATCAGGCTGAAGTCGGAAGGTTCAGCATGGATATCGGCTTTCGCATCGAAAAGTTCAAAGGCACCGTCACGCGAAACCGGACTTCACTCTTCATCACCGATTCCACCACACCTAACCTTTCGGCGGCGCTGCGCGACGTGGTCTGGGAGAACGGGGGCGCGCTGACGGGGAATGTCGAAACAGACGAGTGGGCGTTGGCGCTCGGCGTCCTATACAAGGTGACAGACAGTGTAAGCCTTTATGCCAATGCCTCGCGGGGATATTTCTTCCCTGAAATCCGCTCGGTGGGCTTCCGGCCGTTGCCTGTCGGCACCGCCGTGAATGCCCGCCTGTCGCCTGGCACACAGTCGTTCACGGCCGAAATCATTAAGCAGGCCGAAGCCGGGATCAAGGTTGTTCAACCGCAATTTTCCTTTACCGCTGCAGGCTTCTTCACAGACCTCGCCAATCGGCGGCAGGTGCTTTTCGTCAACGATGGCCTGGGTGACTTTATCGAGCGCGTGAATCTTGTCGGCACCAGCTCTTACGGGGTGGAGGCGACGTTCGACCTAAAACTGACGCGCCATCTGCATTTCAACGGAAATCTAACGCTTCAACGGTCAACTTATACCGCGTTCGACACGAATCCTGCTATTATCGGCAATGATCTAGAGCGGCAGCCAGAGATCCTCTACAATGCCGGGTTTTATTACGACGATGATACGCTCGATGTGTCAATTTTCACGAACTACACGGGAGACAATTTTACTGCTTCTGCAAATACGATCCGGCTGGAAGGATGGAACATCGTCAACTTCGACGCAGGCTATAAGTTTGGCTTTGGTGATCGTAAGAATATGCGAATTGGCATTAACGTGTTCAACGTTTTGGACACTGACGCGGTAACCGAAGGCTCGCCGCGCCAAGACAATGCGCAAGCCACCGGCGGTGCCTTCTTCGTCGGACGGCCCGTGCTGCCGCGGCGAATCACCGGCCGCCTGACCTTCAACTTTTAGCAGGGCGCAGTGGAAGTGAGGGTCGACCTTGATGAAGCGGCGAAGGCCATCCTTACTGCCAACGACCGGGGCGGCTACACGGTCCCAAATGGCCGAGTTTATCCGTTTCAGTGGAACTGGGACTCGGCGTTCGTTGCGATCGGCTTTGCCTCATTTGACCCGGACAGAGCATGGCGCGAGGTCGAACGACTGTTCGAGGCCCAGTGGGAAGACGGCTTTTTGCCCCACATCGTCTTCTGGCAGCACGACGAAGGGTATTTCCCCGGCCCGAATGTCTGGGGTTCAGGGCGCACCCCGCCAACCTCGGGCATCACCCAGCCCCCCGTCGCCGCCACGGCTGTACGTTATTTATGGGAACGCTCGCCGACGCCGGCATTTCTCGCACGTCTTGATGCGATGTTTCCGAAACTGTTGGCATGGCATCGCTGGTTCGCGCGCACTCGCGACCCCCACCAGCTCGGCATTGTCGTAGCGATCCACCCCTGGGAAACCGGTCGCGACAATTCGCCCGAATGGGACGAGCCGGGTGCGCCAATCGATGTCTCACAGGTCGGCGACTACACCCGCCGTGACACCGGCCACCTCGACCGCAAGATGCGTCCGACGAAGCTCGAATACGACCGATATCTGGCGCTGGTGCAATTCGGTCGCGCGCTTGGTTGGGACCAAGCGCGAATCGCTCGCGAGAGCCCGTTCCGCGTCGCCGACATAGGCATGTCGATGATCCTGCTGCGCGCCAACCGCGACCTGCTGTGGCTCGCCGAATTGCTAGGGCACCAAGACGAGGCGGACGAGTTGCGCGCAACGATCGCACAGAGCGAGGCGGGCATCGACTTTCTCTGGGACGCCGACAAGCACTGCTGGTGCTCGCGCGACATGATCACCGGGCGCAGCTCGGGCTTCGTCACCAGCGCCTCGTTTCTCAGCTTTTACGCGGGACTGAGCGATCCTGCGAAGGACGCCGCAATGCTTGCGCACCTTGAACGCATTGCGGGCAAGGTCCGCTACCTAGTGCCCAGCCTTGACCCTCAAGATGCGGGTTTCCAGATGGTCCGATACTGGCGCGGTCCCGTCTGGGCGGTCGTCAACTGGATGATCAGTACTGGCCTTGCCGAGGCAGGCCATGACAGTTGGGCCGCGAGAATTCGACAGGACACCCTCGACTTGATTGCGACAACGGGCTTTGTGGAGGCTTATAGCCCCATCGACGGCGGCGCATCGGGCGGCGATGATTTTTCCTGGACGGCAGCAATTGCGCTGGCATGGAGCTAACAGGAGGCTGTGGTGAGCGGTGCTAAGTTCGACGATCATGCGATCACACCGCCAGCAGTTACGGTTGCCGACGCGCCGGTCCCGACGGCGCTTGATGAGTATCGGTTCGACCTCAACGGGTTTCTTTTGATACGTGGCCTGCTAACGCCAGAAGAGATCGCCGACGGGAACCGGCGGACCGACGAGATCCCGCGCGATCTGTCACGTGGCGGTTGGCACGGCTGGGTCCAGCGCG
>Ga0105048_10013666_pt1 | contig 12678 bp, 16 predicted proteins | sample MAT05_FD_78382 | JGI IMG/M metagenome (GOLD analysis project Ga0105048, IMG submission 78382) | Freshwater microbial communities from Lake Fryxell liftoff mats and glacier meltwater in Antarctica - MAT-05 | ecosystem: Environmental > Aquatic > Freshwater > Ice > Liftoff microbial mat | place... | reverse complement strand
CGCGTGGTCTTCGCGCATACCGATGCGGCATTGGTGCACGGATCAGGGTCTAAACGGATCGCGCCCCCTCGCTGTTCGGCTCGCACGATTCGACGCCGGGTGCATGCGTGGGCGGACGCCGGGTTGGCGGCGGCGTTGCGTGGGTTGGTGTTTGCGCACGATGACCGCATGATTGGTTTCGATCTGGAGACCATTGTGGTTGACGGCTGCATCACGAAAGCACCGTGCGGAGGAGACAACGCGGGCTGATCACCCATGGACAGGGGAAAGCAGGGGCTGAAACGGTCAACCCTGACCGATTCCAATGGGATTCCCCTGTACGTCGTATCGGCGGGTGCGAACCGTCATCACGCTCCGTTGTTGCACCCCACACTCGCGGGATTGACCGGCTTCACACCGCTTGCCCCAGCGATCACCATTCACCTCGATCGAGGCTATGGCGGGACTCCCACCCGTCGGCTTCTTGCCGACCTCGGGATCACGGGCATAGTCGCCCAGAAGGGCATTCCGGCTCCCTTTCAGTCTGGCAACCGGAGAATGGTGGAACGAACACTATCGTGGATAAACGGGTTCGGAAAGCTACGACGGTGCACGGAGCGAGCGGGCTTCGTGGTCGACTTCTCCCTCTTCCTGGCAGCCGCACTCACCACGACTCGTCGCCTTATCAACGAGGCCCGTTTCCGCTATCCATGGCCAACTCAAGCCACCACTCGGCGGCTCGAGTGATACCTATTGTCGGTCGCTCTAAGGAGATGAACGCGGAAACCAGAAAGAGCCGGCAGCGCGGGTTAATGGCGTTTACGAGGGGCCGATTTCCGGCGATGCTCGGCTAGCTTTGACGGCGTGCTTCCCGATCTTCCATGACCTTCCCGACCGCCATCAGCGTCGGTGCCCAGAGCCCGATGAAGATGCCAAAGCGCTCGCTGTTCGCCCGGTCTTCGCCCCGCCGGATTCCCCAGATGGCGATACTGAGAACGACTGATGCCCCTGCAGACGCGTAGGCAAATTCGGGCGTCACCCCAATCTTTTTCAACGCATCAACCATGAGTAATCTCTCCTTTTTTGCGATCCATGTGACAAGCGATTTCCACGAATCACTACCGTAGCAGGGTCGTCTGGCCACCGAAAAGCGCAAGCTACGCGGCTGGATCGCCCGGTACACGAGAGAGCATCTCCCATGACAATAGGACCACCCACCTGTGTGGAGGCGGTAGCTACGCCGGTTGCGTTGACTCCTGACACCTTGCGAGCGTCATGGCGATTCTTGAAACGTCGGAAACCCCGAAACCTGTACCGTTTACGGGAATCGAGACATGAAAGGCGGATGACATTCCCGTCATAGCCAATGACCGAAGAGGGGATATGTTGCGTACGCGATCCGTCGTGTGCTTTTGCTGCTCGTGGCCAACCCTGCCGTCGCCCCTGCCTTCACCCATCTTCTGAATGTCATCTATAGCCGGTCGCTCTTCGCGCAATCAGTCCTGACCGGGGATGAATGTGGTTAAGAAGCGAGCGAAACCGCGAAGATCTGCCAGGCCAGCAGAGACTTTGCTGCCAGACTGAGCACCAGATAAGTCCTCTCACCGAATGCATAGTTGGTCCATCGGCCGACTTCCCGGTATTGAAGCCACTGGTTCAGGCCGAAACAGAAGAGGAAGACTCCTTGAACGATCAGGATGGCTAAGATAGCGGTTGGTGCGTCGAAGTAAAAGAAGAGATTTACGCCCACCGCCAGCCATGGCGTCATTCCCACGAGCGAGCCGAACCAGAAAGGAAGCATCGTGGTTGAAGGTCGGCCCGGGGGGTTTCATCCGTTCTTGCAACCAACCGAAAAGAATTATCGGGACATTGGCACCAGCGATTACGATCAGAGTATTGATTGTTACGACACCCCAATACAACGCGATCACGATAACCATAATCGTGGCGCTAATGGAGTACTCGACCCAACGAAATCGGTTGATGCCGCGCTCGAGGTCACGTTCATAGACGTTGCGTCCGAAGCTTGCCGTCAGCAAATGGTCCAGGCCAGCCAGCGCGAGAAAGAGTGCGGCAGCCCAACCGATCCTCAGTCGAGGTTGTTAGTGATGCCTCTCCTGGAGGGCCATCGGGGAAAGATTTGATCACGGCGATCGAAAAGTCACTGGTCAGGAACAGCATCGCAGCTGCCTGCCCAAGATGCAGGATGGCAAGTCCAATGTTCCAGAGATTGAGGTTTCTCAGGCGTTCGGGAGTGACTCCCGTCGCAATCGGCGTTGGTTTCGAGATTTCATTGATGGTATTCCATTCGTATAGTCATCGTATTTCAGCCATAGGATCCGCCTTGCTCTAAAACCCGTGCTCGCTGTCCACAGGTTTTCCCTGATCGGCAGTCGGGCACTGAGGTCGAATGCGCCTCAGTCTCGCTGCCTCCTTTGTAGCTGGCGTTTCGCTGCCCCCCGCGACCAGGAGACTCACGTGGGACCTATAGCCGGTCGCTCAAAATCCGGATGAGTTCAACATCGAGTCAATCGTAACCATGCCGGGGAAATGGTCATGTGCCATGGGTCCTTCGCAGTGGGCTTGGAAGGCGCGCACACGTCCGGATTTCCGCCACTGCGGCAAGCGTGACGCTTTCCAATTCGCAATCGGCCACGAATAGCTTGAACGGTCTCAGCGTGAAGTGCATAGGGAGCGTGTGCCACCAGGTCTCAATGTGATCCTTGGTATGCTGGACCATCGGTGTATCCACGTCGCGTCGGACCATCAGCCCCGTCCCGGAGGCCAGAAGTAAGAGCGTTCAACCCGGATGTTCGCTCTTTGCCCGTAGCGCAACATGGACACACCGATCGGCCACCAAACCACGGACAGAGCGAACGTCATCGTTAGCCGGTATCACCCGGCACCCGGTATGACGGCGCCTCTCTCGGATCGAGCGCACGCTGAAGGTAATCGGCCACCTGGGGTTTCCAGACGTACCACACGTCCCTCAGCTCCGCGATTGGATTCTCTGACCAGTCGACACGCAAGTCGGTTGTTGGCCAACTTACATCGCTTGCAATCAGTAGTCCCGCGGAATGAACCGGTCCTGCTTCTCCCCCCGCGTCGATTCCCGCCGCCAATGCATCCAGCAGTCGATCACCGAGATCAGCGTCTGAATTCGCCTCGAACCACCGCACCATTGTGCGAGGAACGTCCAGGTTTGCCAGCAGATTTCCGGCCGCTACGACCGACTTTCCCGTCGCAGTTGCGTAAACACCAAGCGTCTCCGCACCCGAATACGCACTGCTCGTACCATCGACATCAATCGCCGTGATCTGCCGATAGGCGATCAATGGCTCCCGTTGCACAAGTTCCGAGATCGAATCGCGAGCCGAACTCCCGACCGACATCAAATCGAGCATCGCCGGACCGAGTCTCGGATCGGTGATGTTTTGCGTACATGCCGCCCCGACACCTGCTCGGACATAAGCACATCTGGCGGCGACCGCCGGACTCGACGAGGTGATGATCACCCCGAAGTCGCCGGTTCGGTCACACCGGGCTGCGATTGAAAGCGTCATGACGTCCGGTCCGATGCAATGACCGCGGTCACATCGATTTCCACAAGCCATTCAGGACGCGCCAGCGCACTGACGACAAGTCCGGTCGACACTGGAAAGACACCTTTCATCCATCTGCCAACTACACGGTAAACGGTTTCGCGATATCGGATGTCCACTAAATAGATGACAATTTTGACGACTTCTTCGAGTTCGCTACCGGCCTCCTCAAGCAGCATGGCAATGTTCGCCATTGCTTTCTCGGCCTGCGCTTCAACATCGCCAATGCCGACCGACTCCCGCGTATCGAGATCCTGCCCGATCTGCCCGCGAACATAGACGGTATTTCCAGCAACAACCGCCTGGCAAAGATCGTTGTCAAGATTTTGCTTCGGGTAGGTATCTCGGGTATTGAAGGGTCTGATTCGAATATGTTTCATTGGAGCTCCCCTCCTTTGCAAAAATCGATGCCTTCAGTTCACTATCACACTATGTCTCCAGGACACCCCCAACCGTCATCCTGAGGAACGAAGGATCTCCCCGGCAGGGCGTCGTTCCTGTTTCACCTGAGTCGCCTCGGTCAATCCTTGAACCAATCAGCACTCAGGTCCAACCAGGCTGGATTAGCCTCCTCGATAAGCGCAATCTTCCTCGGTCTCCTCCAACCTTTGATCTCTTTCTCCCTCGCAATCGCATCGGCCACGTCAGCAAACTCTTCTTCCCAAACGAGCATCGTCACGTTTTAGCAGTTGGTGCAGCCAGGAATCGACTTCTGCCGGTGCTGCCAGACCCGGCGTTCCAGGTCATTAGTGACGCCGGTACAGATCAACCGCATAGCGCTGTTCACGATGTAGACGTAAAACGTGTGCACGATCAGATTCCAGGCACTGCGGAATCGACGCCACCTGAGTTGCTTCGTTCTTCAGTGGAGTGTCCAGTCAACTCTGTCATTCGGGGACCTCCCTATTTACCCTTTCATCCTGAGGCGATGCCGAAGGATCTCTCGTTGGAATCCGCCAGAAAACGCCCTTCGGGGAGATCCTCCGTTCCTCGGGATGACGGTGGGGAACGGCGCGCGATCCGGACAACGTCGGCTGGAAAGACTACTCTGCATGACGGTGAGTGACCTCCTGCATTTTTCGAGTCTTTGGCACAACGTGGCACTCGAGAATCGCCTAGGACCGCTTTCGGTCCGGCAGAACGCGGTCGGAGAGACCCGCCGATTTCTGCACGAATGCGAGCGGTTCATTCCAATCGAAGCTGCGATACACCGCGGCAAGATTTGCAAATGGCGGGGATTGCGCGAAGAGCTGGAAGGTCAACCGGTGCCCTGCATAGTCGGAGTTGATCAGATCTCGGGCGAAGGCGAGCAATTTCCGGCGGTCGTCCGCCACCCAATCCTCATTGATCGTGTAGAACTTTTCCATCCAGGGAGCAGTTTCAGCGTTCTGAAAAGTCGCGTAATCCGGTGTGACGCAAATCTGCCCACCGACCAATTCTCGTGCGATGTGCATCATTGTCGGCAACTGCGACGACGCGAAGATTCTTCCCGTATAGAGCAACGACTGATTCGGCATCAGCAGCCCACCCGGGCTCGGTTCAGCAGCTGCAATGGCAGCCGTGAGATGGGCATTGATCCCTTCTCGAAAACAGGCCAGTTCCGCCAGCTTTTCCTGAACAGCCTGCTGCTTCTCCAATCCGGTTTGACGGGCGTTGAAGAGCGCCACCCCGATCAGCATATCGGCGATCTTCATCACTCGTTGGGTGTAAGGAAAAGCGCTGTACCGGTGCAAGGTTGCCCGAATGTAGGCAGCTGCCCTGGTGTGGCGATAAAAGAGCACGTTTTCCCATGGGATTTCGACGTTGTCGAAAATGAGCAGGGTGTCAACCTCATCGAATCGATTAGAGAGCGGATAATCCTCGATCGGTCGTTTGCCCGCAAAACCTGTACGGCAAATGTGTTTCATTCCCGGCGCGCCCATATCAGCAATGAAACCAACCGCGTAGTCTGAGAGTTCGCTATCTCCCCAGTTCGCGATCGTAGGTTTGACAAATGCCTGGTTTGAATAGGCAGCGGCCGTTTCATACTTGGCGCCCCGAACAACGATCCCATTTTCGGTTTCACGAACGACATGGAGAAGCATATCCGGATCCTGATCCTGTGGCCGTTTGGAACGGTCGCCCTTAGGATCAGTGTTCGCCGAAACATGAAAGGGATCGTCATGAATCGCCTTTCGGACATGGTTGCGAATGTTGGCGGAGAACCGGGGGTCGACCTCGTTCAGGACATCCTGGCCATCATAGAGCGACCACATTTCCCCGATCGTTTCGTCACCAACCCGGGTCACGACGCCGCCAAGATCGTTGAAAACGGTATCGACCGCTTTGCGTTTGTCCTGCCAATCCTCACGCGTATGGGGGAGTTTCAAAGCCACTGCGCTCGGATCACCACTCTCTTCGTCGATGTACGTCATGACATCGCGATAGCCGGCTTCATGGGCCATGTCGTAGATCCGGGCGCGCGCATCGACCAGCGGTTTGAAGGCCGGGTGAGAGGTAACATCGGTGATCCGTTCACCGTTCATCCAGACCTCGCGACCATCCCTGATCGATTCGCGATACTCATCTCCGGTTCGCAACATAGTTACAACTCCCTCAGATCCAACTCTTCGGTCTCGTTCATATCTGGAAAGACAATTTCACCAGGAGCAACCCTGTTCGGAAAGGCATGAAGTTCGCCATAACTTCGTTGAGCGTAGAGGAGCGGCGATCCCGTTCCGGTGCCGACACCAACCACACGCCCGATAAAAACCTCATGGGTTCCTGCAGCGACCGACTGTTCCAATTCACAGTCGAACGTCGCGACGGCTCCCGCCAGAAGAGGGGACGTTGTTGTGTCCAGATCCCAGCGCGCGACTCCGAAGTCGTACGGGGTTCCAACCCGCGGCCGACCCGAAAAGACCTCGGCAATTCTGCGATGATCAGCTCGGAGTACATTCACGGCGAAGACCCGATGTTGCACGATCGCGGCGTGGATCGGGCTCTTCCGACTGATGCAAACCAGAAGCATCTGAGGATCGGCCGAAACCGAGCTCATGGCGCTTACCGTTTGCCCGAACCGGCCGAGGGCGCCATTGGTGGTGACGACTGTCACACCGGTGGCGGATCGACTCATCGCATCAAGGAAACGTTCTCGTTCAAGTGTCACAGCAGTGCCCAGCGTGGAAAGACCCCACTTATTATCAACCTGAATGGGGAGAGTGTCTGGCACCAGGAGATAATCCTGCGAATCGCGATTCACAAGCGTAGAACACCCGACGAGAGTAGCCGCTCACCCTTCATCTGTACAATAGATTTATCTTGTCTTTGGCAACAACTACATCGACTTAAGCAGTCCGCCCGGCAGGATGCGTGGGCTGGCGCGCGGAATGAACGCGCATCTTGATGAACGAACCAGCGATCGTAGGGATGGCGGCCATCTTTCGATGAGTCGGCACATACACACGCTCGCTGAGTACATCGTACTGCTCTTCTTCAATTCGGTTCAGGATTTTGCTGTAGAGGTGACTGCTGGCCAATGTGGCAATTTGACCAGCGGGAGCAAGGGCGGCAATCCCGAGCTGAGCGTCCTGGTAGAGCGCGCGAGCGCGCGCTATTTCAAAGGCGATCAGTTCCGGAAATCTCCCCGTCGCCCGCCCCCGGAGAAGTGAGGGCTCGCACACATCAAATCGGTCAAGATCTTCTTTGGGGATGTATATCCGTCCGATCGCGGCATCTTCAGCGACATCCCGAAGGATGTTCGTAAGTTGCATAGCGATCCCGAGATTCACCGCATGCGGAAGCGCAGAATCATCCTGACACCCCAGGATCGGTGCGGTGATCAACCCGACCGTCCCGGCAACGTGATAACAGTAGACCCGGAGTTCTTCCCACGTCTGATACCGAGCGCCGAGAAGGTCCATCCGCACGCCGAGGAGCAAATCCCGTACCGGATGTTCCGGAATCGTGAAATCACGGCGGGCCTGCGCAAATGCCCTGGCCACAGGATGCCTCGGCGCATCGAGTTCGGCTTCCCACGACTGCAATCGCTCTTCTGCGCTGCTAAGTCCGCCAAGGACGCAGCCATCCACAATATCGTCGGCAATTCGGCAATATGCGTAGGCGGCGAGCATCGCCCGCCGCTGCTCCCGACGAAGAACTCGACTTGCGAAGTAAAATGTCCGGCCGTTCACGCGCGCAACTTCCCTGCAGGCAGACCAATCTTCATCAGAGGCGATCACCGCGGCCGTTCCGTCATTCAAATGCATCGTCCAGACTTTCTCGAGAACGCAAAAACGGACGGCATTGTTCCGCACTATTGCCGAAAGCCAAAGACAGCGCAAGAAGTACGCCTACCCTACCATTTTGACGATCTCACACGACTGACGCTGTTCGTAGCGCTACAACACTTCCGGAGAATCAACTCGATGTACGCCCCGCCCGTGCTTCCTTGATCGCCTTCAACTCCGCCTCGCCACGGGCTTCGAGTTCCTTGAGCCAGGACTGCCGATACGGGCGGAGCAACTCAACCAACGTCTCCGTAATGATCATGTTCCGGTACCGCTTGCTGTTCGAGGGGATGATGTACCACGGAGCATTATCGGTGGAGCACTTCGACAGCGCATCTTCATATGCGGTCATGTACTTCTCCCACGACCGTCGCTCGACCCAGTCTGCGGCGGAGAGTTTCCACGCCTTGGCGATATCGTGCTCGCGGTCGAGCAGTCGCTGCTCCTGTTCTTCTTTGCTGATGTTCAGGAAAAATTTGATCACCAGCGTGTTGCTGTCAGACAGTAACTTCTCGAATGCATTGATGTGGTCGAAACGTTTCGACCAGACTCGTTCAGGCACTAATTCATGCACTCGCACGACAAGCACATCTTCATAATGGGATCGGTTGAAAACGGAAAATATTCCACGTTCCGGGGTGTGCTGATGCACCCGCCAGAGAAAGTCGTGCCCTATTTCGAGGGGAGTGGGAACCTTGAATGACGCGACCTTACAGCCCTGCGGGTCGACGTCCCTGAATACTCCCCGGATGGCGCCATCCTTGCCCGACGTATCCAGACCCTGGAATACAACCAACACGCCGAGAGTCTGTGCGGCGTACATCAACTCCTGTAGTTCGCCGAGTTCACGTGCCAGCTCGATGTACCGAGCATCACCTTCTGCTCTGGTGAGTCCACCGTTGCCATTCGGATCCGTTTTACTCAGATCAACGCTGCTTCCAGGTTTGACTTTGAATCCGTTTGTCATCGCTCGCCAACTTTCTCCGGAAACAATACCATTCATGGGCTGAAAAATAGTCGAACTCAGTGCATACCCGTCTGCAGGAGTCTTGACGTTCGATCAATCGACGAGGGCAATTGCCCGCCGTTCGCGATCGAGAATCTCCGCTTTCCGCTCGATTCCCCAGCGATATCCACCCAGACCGCCATCGGTTCGTACCACCCGGTGGCACGGCACGACGATTGCCACTGGATTGCTGGCGCATGCGGTCGCGACGGCGCGAAACGCGGTCGGTTGACCGATCGATCGTGCGACTTCGGTGTACGTGCGCGTCTCGCCCGACGGAATAGTCTTCAGGGCTTCCCATACCCTCCGTTGGAATGCCGTTGATCGCACATCCATGGGAAGCTCGAGTTTTGCCAGGGATCCGGCAAAGTGCGCGGTAATCTTGCTGACAGCTTCCGCGAGCGCCGGATCGCCATCGACAGCTTCAGCGAGCGGGAATTCTTCCCTCAACAAGGCGATCAACGCTTCAGCTGTCGAACCCAAACGAACCGCGCAAAGGCCGTTTGCGGTGCGCGCAACCAGCAGCCAACCAAGTTCCGTTGCTGTCGTGGTGAAGCTGATCGCGATACCGGGTCCACCGTCGCGATACGCACCCGGAGTCATCCCGAGTTCTATATGTGCCCGCTCGTACAGGCGACTGGAGGAGCCGTAACCAGCGTCGTAAATTGCAGCGGCAACCCCATTCCCTTCGCGAACTGAGGATTTGAACCGATCGATCCGGCGCCCGGCAATGTATTCCTTTGGACTGACGCCGAGCATCGCCTTGAAAGTTCGTTGCAGATGATGGGGACTACTCCCGATGCGATCTGCAATCTCGCGAAGCGACGATTCGCCATCGATGTGCGAGTCAATGTCAAGGCAAGCTCGTTCGACCAGCTCCATCGCCGGATCTCGCATCGCCTCTTTTGGGTGACACCGCCGGCAGGCCCGATAACCTGCTCGTTCGGCCGCCGCAATACTCAAGTAGAAGCGGACATTCTTTCGAAGCGGTTTCCGCGCCGGACATACCGGGCGGCAGTAGATTCCAGTCGACGTGATCGCGTAGAAGACACGACCATCGACCCTGATGTCACGATCAACGAGCGCGGCAAACATGTCGTCTTCAGTTAGCAATCTCAAATCTGACGGGGTCTGGGTCTCTTCAATCATCTTCATACCTCCACCAACAGGTTACGAGGGGCGAATCGCGGAGACTATCCGAAGATTGCGGTCGATATTGAATCGCTAGTCGGCAGAGGCAGAGGCCACACCAGGCGTGACCGGCGATTCCGCAACTGGTTCGACCGAGACAATGGAGATCGAGCGCCTCGCCAATCCGACTCCTGCCAGCACGAGACCACTCCCGATGATCATGACGATAGTCAGATGCTCGCCCAGGAACAGGACCGCCATTCCACCTGTGAGGAGCGGAACAAGATACAGGTACGGCACCGTCCGACCAATACCCTTGCGCTCCACCGCCCATCCCCACAGGGTGTATGCCACGAGCATCGAGATTGCCGCCGAGTAAAAAAGAGCCGCCCATGCCTTTGCCCCGACGGCAGTCCAATCGTGCTCGATCACCGGTGGCAACGTGATCGGGAGCGAGGCGATGAGCCCGATCAACGCCGACCACGCCGTCACAACCGGCGCCCCGTAGGTGCGGACAAGTGGACGGGTCGACAGGGTATAGATACCAAAAATGGAGGCGGCTATGATGCTCATGATGTCGCCGATTGCGGGCGAACTCCCCACCAATTTGTCTCCAACGAAGATCGTCACACCGAGCATCGCTAACCCGACTCCACCCCACTGCAAAGGGCGAACCCGCTCGATCTTGAGCACCGCCGTGAAAACCAGCGTGAACATTGGCCCGAGGCCAACGAGAACTGCGACGGAAAACGCGGATGTATGCGACAGGCCGACGGTGAAAAGCAGGTTGTAAATTGCGTACCCTGTTATGCCGGTGAAGAGAAACCGGGGGATATCACTGCGCCGGATGCTAAGATCGACCCGCCGCAAACGCAACAGAGCAAAGAGCAGAATACTGACGATGAGAAACCGTCCAAAAACATACGGCACGGCGCCAATTCGCTCGACATATGCCTTCATGATCACGTTGTTGCTGGCCCAAATCAGAGCCGTCGCCAGCATGGCGGCGTCGCCGAGATCGAGATTCTTCCGTTTGATGTTCAAGAGAAACCTTCCAGCCCGACCGATGACTCATCTGCCGACAGTGCAGCATACGCGCTTCCCGGCGGTTGGTCATCTTGATTCGGAGGAATTGGTCAACCAATGTGGAGCATGGCCCCTTCCAGGGCGAGGAGATGCTGCTTGACCTGAGTACCGCCCGTGTATCCGCCCAACGATGAGTCAGAGCGGACGATGCGGTGACACGGTACGACCACCGGGATCGGGTTTCGCCCGAGCGCGTTGCCAACAGCTCTGGTAGCCGAAGGTTGCCCGATGCGCTCGGCGATCCCTCGATAACTTGTGAGATGTCCGAACGGAACTTCGGAAGTCGCTTCGAGAACCGAGCGGGTGAACGAGGAGATTCCTGAAAAATCGAGCGGAACCTCGAACTGGTTCCGCTCTCCCTGGAAATATTCGGTTAGCTGCGCGGCTACCTGCAGAATAATCTGCTCGTCGACAACGGGTCGAAAACCGCGGGTACGCAGATTCTGGAGAAACTGACCTTCGGTTTCATGATTACTGAATCCGATTTCGCAAACACCTTCAGTCGACGTGGCAATCATGAGGGTTCCGACCGGGCTTTCCATCCAACCATAGCCTGCCCGTCGTCCGGTCGGAACCCTCGGCGTAGGCGGTATAAGACTCCCATACTCATCGCAAAGATGATCCAGAACTCGATCGATCTCCTGATATCCGCCGAGCATTCTGGCGCAATACGAGCATTCACGGGTATGGTCGACGACCCACTCCTTGTTTTTCGACGTGAGATCGCCGAGAACCAATCCCGGCATTGCTTCACACGCGATGTCGCAAGGATCAACCCCGGGAACCTCGCAGCATTGCTCCAGGTCCGGGGCGAGGGTGGCGGAGCCATCAAGAAAATCGTCGGGTTCTTCTTGCCTTGTCTTCATCTCTTTAGTTCCGTCTGCCCATCGCGGTTGCCTGAGAACGTCCGCGGGGTTGCCTCCCGATCGTCAAAACCGATCACCGAAGCAGTTCTTGACTTTGCGCAACGCTTCGTGAACGTTAGCGCGTGCGGCTGCTTCGCTGCACTTCAGGTTCATTGCGATATCACCGTAACTCATTTCGTGGTACTTCCGGAGAATCAAAGCAACACGCTGCTTCTCTGGCAACCGCGACACGAAGTGCTCGACCTGGCGAAGCAACTCTTTTGCTTCAAGATCGCTGGCATGATCAGTCGGATCGATCGGCGTAATCGTCTCTCCTGCGGCGTCCAGTGAATCGATGCGATTCAACTTTCGCTTCCCACTAAGGAACGTATTCGTCGCGATTCGATAGAGCCACGCCCGATGATTTGCATCTCTATCCAGTCGACCGAACGCGCGATACGCTTTGATCAGCGTTTCCTGATACAAGTCGTCCGCGTCCGGGTGATTCCGGGTGAGATGTAGTGCGAATCGATAGATCTCGCGTTGGTGTCGCTCGAGCACATCGTCAAAACTCAAGCAAGGCATAGTCAGAACCGTCGACGCTGACGCCTCGACGATCAAACCGGTCTCGTTTGAACTTAGCGATTGCACTGTCACGATCCACCTGCTCCGACCACCCATCCGGTCTCCACCGGGGCGGTCACAATAATGTAACGCCCATCTACTCGATATGTGAGAAGCGCCAGACTTGCGATTCCAGT
>Ga0105048_10013665_pt1 | contig 12678 bp, 8 predicted proteins | sample MAT05_FD_78382 | JGI IMG/M metagenome (GOLD analysis project Ga0105048, IMG submission 78382) | Freshwater microbial communities from Lake Fryxell liftoff mats and glacier meltwater in Antarctica - MAT-05 | ecosystem: Environmental > Aquatic > Freshwater > Ice > Liftoff microbial mat | place... | reverse complement strand
GCACGGGCGCGAAGTTTCCCGCGAAGTATCAGCGTGCCCTCTTCGCACTGGACTGGACCTACGCCACCATCTGGGCCATCCACTTCACGCCGGATGGCGCGAGTTTCCGGGCGGAAAAGGAGGAGTTCGTCGGCGGAAAGGCGTTCTCCGTGACGGATGCCATCGTGCGGCAGCAGGATGGCGCGCTCTACGTCACCATCGGCGGCCGCGGCAATCAATCCGCGCTCTATCGCGTGACCTACGCCGGCCCGGAAAGCACCGCACCCGCCGCGCCGCTGGCCATCACGCCAGAGGCCCGTCTACGTCACGAACTGGAAGCCTTTCACACGACGGGCGCGGGCCCCGAGGCGATAGAAAAGGCCTGGCCGCACCTCGGACACCGCGATCGCTTCGTACGCTGGGCCGCCCGCGCCGCGATCGAACATCAACCCGTCGAGAACTGGGAGGCCCGTGCCCTGAATGAAAAAGACCCAGCCACCGCACTCGAAGCCCTCACCGCGCTCGCCCGCCTCGGTCGCAGCGCCGCCGCGGCCGCCGCTTCCGCGGAGGCACAGAAGAAGCCCGGCGCCTCTTCCGGCCCGATCGGCGATACCCTCCCCGCTGACACCGCCCGCCAGCACCACCTCCTCGACGCCCTCGCTCGGTTTGACCTCGTCCGGCTCGCCCCCACCCTGCGACTCGGCTTCCTCCGCTGCTACCAACTCGCTCTCACCCGCTACGGCAAGCCGGACGCCACCCAGGGCGCCGGGATCGCCCGTCGCCTCGAGCCGCTCTTTCCGACTGCGGAGCCATTCGCAAACCGTGAACTTGTCGAACTCCTCGTCTTCTGCGACTCCCCGAGCGTCGTCGCCCGCACGGTGCCGTTGCTCGACACCACGCTCGACCAGGACGTCACGATCGCGAGCCAGGGTGTTCTTGCCCGCAACAGCGGCTACGCCCAAGCCGTCGCCGGCTTGCACGAAAGCCGCCCCAACCGGCAGGCCATCGCCTACGCCGCCGCGTTGCGGTCCGCCCGCATCGGCTGGACGCCCGAACTGCACAAAACCTACTTCGGCTGGTTCCCGCGTACCGCCGCTTGGAAGGGCGGCAATAGCTTCCGGAAGTTTCTCGATAACATCCGCACCGAAGCCCTGACCAACACCGTGCCGAATCCGGCCGACCGCCCCGCGCTCGAAGCGATCGCCAAATCGGCACCACCCGCCCCTCCCGCTAATTTCGTAATCCCCAAAGGTCCGGGGAAAGCTCACACGACCGACGAAATAGTAGCTCTCGCGGACAAAGGATTGAAGGGCCGCAACTTTGAGCAGGGAAAAGCCATGTATTCGTCTACGCTTTGCATCCGGTGCCATCACTTCGCCGGAGATGGCGGCAACATTGGTCCCGACCTGACCGGGGCCGGAGCCCGTTACGGCCTGCGAGACCTCGTCGAAAACATCATCGACCCTTCAAAAATCATCAGCGACCAATACGGGACGGAGCAGATCGCGAAAAAGGACGGCTCGCTCATGGTCGGGCGCGTGGTAGTGGAGGAAAACGGCAAGCTTTTCGTCATGGCCAGCGCTCTGGCACCCGATGCCCTGATCCCAGTGGAGGTCGATGAGGTAAAATCGCGGAGTCCATTCAACATTTCCATGATGCCTCCCGGATTGGTCAATGGCCTGAACGCCAACGAGTTGCTCGACCTCCTCGCTTACCTCAGTTCCGGGGGTAACCCCAAAGATAACGCTTTCATCCCATAGGACCGGTCCTTCGTTTGCAAAGACGGAATGTTTTTTGCTTGTCCTTGGGCGGGACAAAAAACAATATTTGACGAAAAGGTGAAAAATAGGGCAAAATCTGAAAATTATCAGAAACATGGGCAAACCAATGGCTAGATCCTTATCAGGCAATTTATCTGGAGCGGTCAGCGACGGGTTAGCCTCTCTGAACCCCTTGAAGGCCGAAAAAACTTTCGCTGACTCCTCACCCGGTATCTGGGATCGGTCCGTGGCAGAACGCGTGATCATCGCCAGCCTCTTCCTTGATGCGATCGTCGTTGCCGTGGCGATGGTGTTCAGCTTTTGGCTCCGCTTCGAGACCCCGCTCAAAAACTACGGCATTGTTTCCGACGTCACGCTCCGCGATTACGCCGCTTACATCGCCATCGGCGTCGTGACCATGCTGTTCACCCTCGCCTACCGGCAGTTTTACAACCGCAACGTCATCCTCCGCTACCGAAAGGTCGCCCGCTTGATTATCGAATGTTCCCTTCTCTGGGTTCTATGGTTTCTGAGCATTTCACTCATTCTTAAGTTTCAACCGAGCGTCTCCCGCCTCTACACCGCGATTGCCGGCGTTACCGTTTGTACGCTGCTCATCCTCGCCCGATGGGCGTTCAACGGGTTCATCCATCGCTCCAGTGTCATCACCACCCTTCGCCAACGCGTCCTTTTCGTGGGGTGGAACGACGAAACCGAGCGGCTGGCCAAGGCGTTTGCGACCGATCATTCGCACGCCTATGAACTGATCGGTTGCGTGACGCCGACCGGTCGCGACTTCGCCCACCCCCCGCGGGACCCACAGCTCATACTCGGTCGCGAAGAGCAGATCGGCGACCTGCTCGAAAGCCGCCAAATCGATATGGTGATGCTCGCCGACATGAACGCCGCGCCACAAGAAATCCTCAGCTTGGCCAACCTCTGCGAAAAGATGATGGTCCAGTTTAAGGTCGTACCGTCCTACTTTCAGATTCTCGTATCTGGCCTCCACCTCGAAACGGTCAGCGGGATTCCGATCCTGGGCGTCTCCAGGCTCCCGCTCGATCGCACCGCAAACATCCTCCTCAAGCGCGCGGTCGATATCGTCGGTGCCATCGTCGGGCTCTTCTTTGGCCTGCCCTTAATCGCGATCTTCGGCGCGATCGTGGTGATCGAATCGCCGGGACCGATCCTCTACCGGCAGCGCCGCCTCGGCCGGAACGGTCGGGAATTCTTCATCTTCAAGATCCGCAGCATGCGACTCGACGCCGAGGCCAATGGCAAAGTGGGCTGGAGCACGAAAAACGACCCGCGACGCCTTCGGGTCGGTTCTTTCATGCGGAAGTGTAACATCGACGAAGTGCCGCAATTCTGGAACGTGCTCAAAGGGGAGATGAGCCTCGTGGGACCCCGCCCCGAGCGGCCCGAGTTGATCCGCAATTTCAAAGAAGAGATCCCTCACTACAACGCCCGGCACAACGTCAAGCCTGGGATCACCGGCTGGGCGCAGGTCCGGGGATTCCGCGGCGATACGGATCTCGGCGAGCGCATCAAGTGCGACCTCTGGTATTTGGAAAACTGGAACCCGCTGCTCGACTTTCACATTATGGTTCTGACATTCATCAAGCGTGATAACGCAGCCTGAAATCACGAAATGAGATTTACATCGCCCGAACCCAATACTTCCAGGCGGGATCAGTGGTCGCTGGTGCCCATGGGGCGCTGCTTGAGGCCAACCCGCTCCAAAACTTGTCACCGATGACCTGGGACTACCTTATCGTCGGTGCGGGTTGTGCCGGAGCGGTGCTCGCGGAGCGTCTGGCCAGCCAATGCGGCGCCACCTGCCTTGTCGTGGATCGCCGGTCACACATCGCCGGCAATGCCCACGACCACTACGACAAATCGGGCGTCCTGCTGCATACCTACGGGCCGCACTATTTCCGGACGAACTCTGACCGGATCCTCGCCTACCTAAGCCAGTTCACGGAATGGCATGCCGTCGATTACAAGATCCTCTCGTGGACGGAGGGTCGCTACTGGCAGTTCCCGATCAACCTCAATACGTTCGAACAGCTCATTGGTCGTTCATCCACGTCCGAGGAGATGGAAGCTACGCTCGCCGAATGGCGGGTGCTGATCGAGAATCCGGCCAACTCCGAGGAAGTCATCGTCTCACAGGTCGGCCACCGCCTCTACGAGATGTTCTTCAAGAACTACACGCGCAAGCAGTGGCGCCGTGAACCACGCGAGCTTGATGCCAGTGTCTGCGGGCGGATTCCGATCCGCACGAACCGGGACGACCGCTACCTTTCCGACAAGTTCCAGGCCCTTCCAAAGGAAGGCTATACCGAGATGTTCAAACGGATCCTGGACCATCCCAAAATCACCGTGCAACTAGGCACCGACTATCGAGACGCGAGGCAGAATGTAGAATACGGGCATCTCATTTACACTGGGCCAATTGACGAGTATTTCGACCACTGTTTTGGCCCGCTGCCCTACCGCTCGCTCCGGTTCGAGGAGGAGACGCTCGATCAGGAATACTTCCAGCCCGCGATGCAGGTGAATTATCCCAACGATCATGATTTCACCCGCATCGTCGAGATCAAGCACGCTACCGGTCAGAAAATCCCGGTCACCACCATCGTTCGCGAGTATCCTGATGATTTCGGCCCAGGAAAGGAGCCCTACTACCCGATCCCGGCTCCCGACGCCAAGGTGCTCTACGATCGCTACGCGGCTCTCACGGAGAAGGAGGAAGGCGTTAGTTTCGTTGGGCGGCTCGCGACCTATCGTTATTACAACATGGATCAGGTCGTCGGCATGGCACTGGCCGAGTTCGAGAAACTGAAGGGCCGGCACATTCAATCTGGAGCTTCAAAGTGAACAGATTTTCCAACCGAGAGATGCAGGCATTCTCCACGCGCATTTCAATCAACGGTCACCCTCCCAGGCTGTCCTCCGCGACGCACGGGAGATGAGTAGGAGCGCTACCTTCGACCTGTTCGCTAGCCCCGCTCGGCTTCTCCGGGCGACTCGCACGTCACCGATGCTCCGTCAGGTGCGGCAGATGATGACCACCCGCGGCATCGGATTGGTCATAGCCGCGGCTGGGACCATATGGGCGGCACGCTGCCTCGGCCCCGAGAAACTGGGTATCTCGGGGATGATTCTATCCCTGCTCGCCCCGGTCACGCTGCTCGTCGATCTGAATCAGGACGTCGCGCTCGTCCGACGATACAAAATCTGCGAGACCGACGACGCTCGCGCGCGGCTCATCCGGGAAACGTTCATCTTCCGCGGATTACTGTGTCTCGCGTATGTGGCTGCGGTTTCCTGCGTGCTCGCGATCACTGGATTACCGGGTGCGGACTGGCATCTCGGTGTCATGGCTGCGTTTCCGTTGCTTTTGGTAAGCGTCAATCAGGGTGCGTGGATACTCCAGGCTCAGGAAAACATGCCTGCGCGCTACCGCGCTTTGATGCTGCAATCCGCGATCAGCGCCGGATGTTACTTCGCCATTTTCCGTCCCGGTCGTGTGCCTGCGGGCACCGACATCATCGTCATGGCGGCCGCAGTCGGTGCGGAGTATTCGCTCGGGTGGTGGTACGCACGTCGCCCCCTGCGTCCGGCCTTCTCTTCACAGGCTGGCTTCTCGATTTGGCGCTGGAGCGAGATGAGTTCCGGCCTGCGAACGGCAGGAGAGGCATTCTGGGCCGGTCGCTGGCTGGCCATCACCGGTCTCCTCAGCTACCTCTACATCTATCTCCAGAGCCCGCTGATCGGGCTGATGCTCGGCAACGAAGCGCTCGGTCATTACCGCACCGCCGGCACCCTGCTGAATGCCTTCCAAGCCTTCGCCGCAATGGTCCCCGCGCTCCTATATCCCCGGATGATCGAGTGGCACCGCATCGGCCCGGAGCATTTGTGGGCAAAGCAACTCCGTCTCGCGGGCACTGCCTTGTGCTTCTTCATCCCCGGCGCGTGCGCCGCGTTTCTTTTCGCCCCGTATTTCTACAAGGCACTTTATGGTCCAGCCTTCCTGTCTGCGGCTTATCCCTGCGCCCTCCTCCTCGTGGCCCGGATGATCGCAGTGGTAAATGGCATCTTTGGCTGGGGCTTGTGGGCTCAACATCGCGACCGGCTGATGCTCTGGCTCACGATCGCCACTGCAGTTATTAGCCTCGGCTTGAATTTCTCCCTCATCCCCCGGTTCGGGCTGGTCGGTGCTTCGAGCGTCTGCGTGCTTTGCGAAACGCTGATGCTATTCGCCACCGCCGCGGCCAGTCGGATCGTGCTTCGACAGGCAGCCGTCGTGGCTATACACAGCCCGAAGACCAGCGAACTCGATTGATCGCAACTCTTTCCGCTCGCCTACCATCTTCATCACCAAAAAACCAAGTCGCCCAAGCAAGCCATGAGCAAATCGAACACCTCCGCCGGACTGAAAGAAGCCATCCCGCGGCCGATCCGGAAATCGCTGTCCGCATTGGCCACCAAGATGGGACTCAAGAAAACGTGGGACGAACAATTCTACGCTGAGGTTACCGTCATCGGTAAAGACAGCCCGAACATTTGGATCCGCCGGTCATCCAAAATCGGAGGCTGGCTTTTTGAAGGCGAACACGAAGCCCTCTGGGAACTCGCGACCCGCAACGTGGCCGGCAACGTCCTCGAAATCGGCAGTTGGATGGGAAAATCCGCCTGCATCCTCGCGGGTGCCTGTGCGGATCACCATCCGGATACCGTCCTCCTTTGCATCGATACCTTCACTATGAGCGGGACGGAGCAGCAGACCAAGCATCACGAGAAACTCGTCGGCCAGGCCCAAGGAACCTTCTACAACTTTCTCTCGTCCGCCAAGACGCTAGGTTACTACGATCACGTCATCCCGATCGGACAGTATTCGCAGCGCGCCCTGAAAGTGGTGAAAGGCCCGTTGCGTCTCGCATTCATCGACGGGGCGCACGACTACGCGAATGTGGAGAGCGAAGTCGCACTCGTCCTGCCGTTGATCGCGTCCGGCGGCAGCCTCGCCTTGCACGATGTCTATTCCGGCACCTACCCCGAGCTGCTCGCGTTTGTGAACGAAAGAATGCTCACTGACCCGACTCTCGAATATGCTGGGAAGGCCAACTCGATCGCAATTTTCCGCAAACGCTAGATGACACGCCTGCCAGACTCCAGTGGCCATGCCGGATGACCCGATGCTATTGAATACCAAGTATCCCGCGAGCAAACGCGTCTGCGCGGTCGTCGTCACTCACAACCGCCTCGAACTGCTGAAAGCGGCGCTTGCAGCGTTGCGCGTCCAGACCCGTCCACTGGATGCCATCCTTGTGATCGACAATGGCTGCACGGACGGCACGAGCCGCTGGCTCGAAGACGAGTCGTGCCGCGACACCGCGGGCGTGTTGCAGATCGTCACGCAGGCTAATCTCGGAAATTCAGGCGGCGTTTTCACCGGCTTGAAGAAGGCTTTCGCCGACGGCCACGACTGGTTGTGGGTGCTCGACGACGACACGATTCCCGCGCCCTCGGCGCTCGAGAACCTCCTCGGTGGCGCCGATCGATTTCGCGCCGCGCATCCAGGAAACCGCATCGGCTGGCTCAATTCGGTGGTGCTCTGGTCCGACGGTTCGCTGCACCACATGAACGAGCCCAAGCTGAAACCTTACCTCGCGTGGGGACCTCACTTCCTCACCGAGCGCTACCTGCCGGCCCAGTGGTGTTCCTTCGTGTCGGTGCTGTTCACCAGCGAGGCTGTCGCCGAGTGCGGGCTGCCGCTGAAAGACATGTTCATCTGGTATGACGACGTCGAATACACCGCCCGGATCGAGCTCCGCGGATTTGCGGGAGCCGTGGTGCCCGACAGCGTCGTCGAGCACCGGACCAAGCTGAACTACACGCCCGACGTGAAGGACCTCGACGAGCAGAACTGCGGCCGCTTCCGTTACGCCTTTCGAAACGAAGTGCTCGTGCTCCGCACGCTCCTCGAAGGCCGCCGGGCGGCGCTCGCGATTCGATTCGTGCGGCTCATGCTACGGAGGATCGTCCTGATGTTGCGTGCGCGGAAATTTCGCTACCTCCCATCGGCCATCATCCAAGGTTTCGAAGGCCTGACCATGGGGAGGCGCATTGAATTTCCCACCGCGGGCACCGGTGACCCGAACGTGTCACGTGACATCGCGCCAGTGAATCCCGCCCCGACCGCCGCGCCGATCCCACACGCATGACCACCGCCTTGCCAAAAATCTCAGTCATCATCTGCACGCACAACCCGCGTGAGGATTATCTGGCCGCGACCCTCGAAGCCATGCGAATGCAAACCCTCCCAGTCGAGGAATGGGAATTCGTGCTCGTGGACAATCTCTCCACACCGGCACTGTCCGAGTGGATTCCCCTCGACTGGCATCCCAACGGCCGGCATCTCCGCGAGGAAAAAATTGGGCTCTCGAATGCGAGAATCTGCGGACTCAAAGCAGCCCGCGCCGAGCTCATCATCTTCGCCGACGACGACAATCTGCTGGCTCCTGATTACCTCACGAACGCGCTCAAGATCGCCGCAGAATGGCCGCATCTCGGAGTCTGGGGCTGTCACATTGATGGACTTTTTGAAGGCGAGGCCCCGGCATGGGTGAAGGCCTTCGCCTACCACCTCGCCGTACGCGAATGCCCACAGCCGGTCTGGGCATCCTACGTGGATGACCGCAATGTGCCCTACGGTGCTGGCATGTGCATGCGGAGCTGCGTAGGCCGGGCCTATGTGACGAAAGCGGAAACAGATCCTCTCTGCACGAAGCTCGACCGGATCGGCAAGGGCATGGGGGCCGCCGGCGACCACGACATCTGCCATTCGGCGCATGACCTCGGCCTCGGCATCGGGCGATTCCCATCGTTGCGCATGACTCATCTCATCCCGACCGGGCGCATGCAGCCTGACTACTTCTTGAAGCTGGTCCGCGGCAACGCTCGGGCCGCGCTACTGCTCGCCATGGCACGCAACGCCGCCGCCTCCTACCGCACCACGCGCTTCTGGCCGATCGTGAAAATTTTGCGCAGCCGCCTGTCCAAACGAGGAATGGAAAGCCGCATCCTTTGCGCGCAAGCGCAGGGGGAACTCGATGCCCTCCGTGAAATCCGCCTGCTCGGCACGCCAGAATCCGCGTGAAGATTTCCTACATCTATCAACTTGATGCAAGTCGTTCCTCGGTCCAGTCCGGGCGGCCGAATTCCATCCTGCGGGGGCTTCGCTCCGCCGGAGTCGAAGTCCAATCTATTACCCCTTTGAAGTATCGCTTTTCCGGGCAGCGCTGGGCGCACAAGCTCTTCCAGCACGCGCTGGGCAGGCACTACCTCTCCGATCGACATCCGGCATTGATCCGCGATTTTGCGCGTCAGGCGGAGGAACGCCTGCGGCGCGAGTCGGGCGACGTGATCTTCAGCCCGAGCACCCTGCCCATCTCGCATCTGCGCACGGAGCTGCCTGTCACCTTCTGTGCGGACGCCTGCTTCGGCGCGATGCTTAACTACTACGAAGCCTACTCGCACCTCTCCGCGGCGCAGACCCGGTTTGCTGAGGAAGCCGAGGCTCGCGCCCTGCACCGGACGGCGCTGGCCGTTTATCCTTCGGAGTGGGCCGCCACCGCTGCCATCCGCCATTACGGCATCTCCGCCGATCGGGTGGCAGTGATTCCCTTCGGTGCCAACTTCGGCGGGGGCAATCAAGAATCGGAAGTCATGGACTGGATCGCAGCGCGTGACACGCGGAAATTGAAATTGCTTTTCGTAGGCCGCGAGTGGGAGAGAAAAGGCGGCGACCTCGTCGCCGAGACCGCGCGACTGCTCATCGCTCGCGGGCTCGACGTCCAGTTGGACCTGGTGGGAATCAAGGTGCCGGCGCGCTGGCGAAAGCACGGGTTCATTCGCGAGCATGGTGTCCTGAGCTACTCAAACCCAGAGGGTCTCGCCAAATTACGAACGCTGTTTTCGGAGGCCACCCTCCTGTTTGTGCCATCACGGGCAGAGGCCTACGGAATGGTCTATTGCGAAGCCAATGCGTTCGGGCTTCCCGCCATCGCTACCGCGACCGGCGGCATCACGGGAATCATCCGCGAGGGAGTCAATGGTCATTGCCTGCCCATCGAAGCGGGCGCCGAGGATTACGCGAAGATCATCATCTCCACGGTCGAGGATCAGGGCCGCTACTGCGAGCTTGCGCTGAGTTCCTTTCGCGAATTCAAGCAGCGGCTGAACTGGGGCGTGTACTGTGAGCGCTACCTTTCCCTCCTGCGCGAAAAGGTGCTGCCGTCTCCGGCGGGCGCTCCGGCAGCGGCGGCCTCGAGACCGCTCCGGATCGCGTATGTCTCCATTCAGCCGGCGGATGATATCAACTCTTGGTCGGGCTTGAATCACAACATCGCCAAGTGCCTGCGTGAACAAGGCGCGCAAGTCAAGCTGGTCGGTCCACTGAGGAATGAACCACGCGTCTTCTGGAGCAAAGTGCGCGCAGTTTACCGCCGGATCGCTGCCGGAAAACGCGGGCTGTGGACGCGCGATCTCTGGCTGCTGCGCTACTACGCGAGCGAGACGGCGCAGCGCCTCAAGGAGTTCGAATACGACGTGATTTTCAGCCCGGGCACCGAACCGATCACCTACCTCCCGAAGAGCATCGACAAACCCATCGTCTCTTGGACCGACGCTCCTTTCGGCGCGATGCTGGACTATTACCCATGGTACACCGGCTTGAGTGAGCCCACCGCCCGCGAAGGCATGGCCAGCGACACGGAGGCCCTGCGCCGCGTTACTCTAGCGATTTACAGTTCAGAATGGGCCGCGCGGATCGCGAAGGAGAAGCACGATGCCGCACCGGAGCGACTCGCCGTCGTGCCGTTCGGATCGAACCTCAAATCTTGGGTCGAGGAGGCGGAAGTGGATGAACTCCTGGCCCAACGTCTGGCGCCACCGTGGCGTCTCCTTTTCATCGGAGTCGAATGGGAAAGAAAAGGCGCCGACACCGTCCTCGCCGTCGTCGCGAAGTTGAATCGCCGCGGCTATCCCTGTGAAATGATCGTAGTCGGCTGCCAGCCTCCCGCGCGACTTCTGCCCTTGCCTGAATTTGTGAAACTCGAAGGTTTCATCAACAAGCGCAGCGACGAGGGGCGGCGGAAAATGGCGGAGCTTTACCGAACGAGCCTCCTCTTCTTCATGCCGTCCAACGCCGAAGCCTTCGGCGTCGTATTCTGCGAAGCCAGCGCTCACGCGCTTCCCTGTCTCGCCACCGCGACCGGCGGCATTCCCACCATCATTCAGAATGGCGTGAACGGCCAGTTGCTGCCGCCCAAGGCTCCGGTTGATGATTATGTGCGAGAGATCCTCCGTATCGCCGAGCCCGCCACCTACCGGCAGATGGCGCACGGGGCCTTGCGCGCTTATCGCGAACGATTGAACTGGAAAGTGGGCGGACTGCGGGTCATCGAGTTGCTCCGGGGCCTCGTCGCTGACGCAGCGAAATCCCCTCCTGCCCCAGCAAACCGTGAGACCGCCGAAAGGAAATCCGTTCCCCGATGAAAAATCCGGTCGTCGGCTCAGATCACATCCAGCGACTCGATGTGCTCCGCGGGATTGCCATCCTCGCCGTCTTTCTTTTTCACTTCCTCAGCGGTGTGTATGAAATGGATCACCTCCCATGGCGCGGTTGGTGGCCGGATTGGTCGGCCGCCCCGGATCGGGCGTTTCTCTGGCTGTTCCCACTCACCTTCGGATGGATCGGCGTCTCGCTTTTCTTTGTGCTGAGCGGCTTCTGTATTCACCTCGCCTTCCTTCGCAAGCCGACTTTCTCCCTGGGAAAGTTTTACCGGGCTCGCTTCTGGCGCATCTATCCGGCCTACCTGCTAGCTCTGCTATTTTGCGCCGGGCTTGGCTTTTCCAATTTCACCCGATCCGAGACCTGGGCCGATCTCGCAGCGCATCTCACGCTCACCCACAATTTTTTCCCCGCCACCTTCTTCTCGTTCAGTCCGGCGTTCTGGAGCCTCGCCGTGGAGTGCCAGTTCTACCTCGCCTTCCCGCTCTTCGTCGCGCTCCGGAGCAGGATCGGGATCGGTCGAGCCCTCGCAGCCGCCGGCATCGGTGCAATGCTCCTGCGCCTCGGCATCGTGCTCTGCATAGATGCGACGGCCCCCTCGTTCAACGTGTCGCTCTTCTCGGCACCCGTCCTCTGGTTCGATTGGATCCTCGGCGCCTATCTCGCGGAATGCATCCACCAGAAACGCACCCCACGATTGCCGCAGCACCTGCTGGTGATTCCGCTGATCTGCGGCGCGCTCGTCCTCTCGACGCTCTGCAAGCCGCTCACCCCGCTGCGCTTTCCCATCGCCTCGGTGCTCTCCGCCCTCGTCATGATGCGCTATCTCAAGGACCGCGGGGCGCTCACTTGGTGGGAGCGCGCGTTCGTGCCGCTCGGGCTCATGAGCTACTCATTCTATCTCTGGCACCAACCGCTCCTCACTCGCGTGTTGAAAGTAATGCACCGGGCCGGCCTCCCCGAGACGCCGTGGCTCGTCTTCACCGTGGGACTGAGCGTGACGCTCGGGCTCCTCGCCGCACTGAGCTGGTTCCTCTACCACCACGTCGAACTCCGCTTCGTCCGACGCCCGAAGATCGTCCAGCCCCAAAAGCTCGCGAGCTATGCCTGCTGAGGCTGCCCGTGATTCCCCATGCGTATTGAACCCCGAAGCCTAAGCGTTCTTGTCGCAGCCTTCCTCACCGGACTGCTTACGCAGACGAGCGTGAACGTCGTGGGCAACATGCCGCTGGCGGAGTTCGTCATGCTGACGGTCTTGACCGTGCTCATCGTGCGAGCGGCGATCGAAAAACGTGTCCCAACCGGACTATTTCGAATGCCGCTGTTTTGGATCTTCATCTTGGCGCAGATCATTGC
>Ga0105048_10013664_pt1 | contig 12678 bp, 10 predicted proteins | sample MAT05_FD_78382 | JGI IMG/M metagenome (GOLD analysis project Ga0105048, IMG submission 78382) | Freshwater microbial communities from Lake Fryxell liftoff mats and glacier meltwater in Antarctica - MAT-05 | ecosystem: Environmental > Aquatic > Freshwater > Ice > Liftoff microbial mat | place... | reverse complement strand
TGGCAAGGACTCGGACAAGAATGTCCAAGCTACGGGAATCGCGCGCGTTCGCCGTATTCAATCCAGTGGTGCGGAGATTTCAAGCAGGTCGATTGCCGGTGAACCGTTACAGAAGATGGTCGCCATCCGCCCGTAAGTGACCTGACCTTCTTTCATTTGCAGCGTTCTGACCAGGCCTGGTCCGGCAGTGAAACGCAGGATGGCACCCAAATCAACATGGCGCAGAACGTTGTGTTGAATCAGGACTCGGCCCAGGGGGATAACCCCGGCGAGGATTTCCTTCTTGACGTACTCCGTCACATATTCAAAATTGAAGCGGACGTAGCCCAGCTGCACGATCCTGTCCGTGCCCCTTTTCCGCAGCAGACTTCGGCGCAGATACAGATCATTTTCAAATCGCTGGTCGATCACAATCACCTCGACCGCGCAGTTGTGAAACGCTTCCATGGTGACGGTCATGTGAAGTTCATGGACCAGCATGTGACGGTACGGCTCCGGCGTCGCCTCCTTGGCAACGTGCTCCGCAGTCAGATAAAGCGGCTGCCCTTCCGGTTCCGGAAACAGGCTGACAAGTTCCTGAAGCTCAATGATCGGATTCACGGCAGGTTATCCTGTAACACACTGGATCGGGGCAAAGGACGCGATGTACTTTAACTATTCGGTTTTCATTGGGAAATCAATTTCTGGAGCAACAAAGCCTCGTTTACTCCGGGGCTGTGAACCGGAATGCGAGTCGCTGAGCGACGTCGCCTACGTAGCTCAGTCGCTCCGCCGACTGTGATTCCTCGGCAAAAACGCGGTCTTACGTCATGGTCAACTTATGGTTCCCACCCCGATGCATTGTTTTTGCAGGAAGCAGCGCGAGGTCAGCTTATGGAGATCGTCTTTTCCTTCGCTCCATGGCTTTGCGATACACGGCCACATATTCGTGAGCGCTGCGGGTCCATGACCAGTCACGGGACATACCATTGCGCACAATTTGTCTCCAGATGTGCGGTTGATGGTAAAGGCCGATGGCTTTCTCAATCGTTTCCGCAAGCAGCTCTTTTGAATAGTCGACAAACACGAAACCTGTCGCCGTCTGAAGCGACTCCGATTCCGATGCGAAGTTCTCCACCGAGTCTGCCAGCCCGCCAACCTTTCTGACGATCGGCACTGTCCCGTAACGCAGACTGTACATCTGATTGAGACCGCAAGGTTCGAAGCGACTGGGCATCAGAAATATATCGGCTCCCGCTTCAATCTGGTGGGCGAGCGAATCATCGAAACCAATTTCGGCAGCGACCTTGCCCGGATAGCGGTGGGCGAGATCCCGCAATTGTCCTTCGTAACATGCGTCTCCGGTTCCCAGAAACAGCATCTGCAGATCATGCGACAGAATTCGTTCGGCCGCGCTGGTAATCAGGTCGAAACCTTTCTGGTCCGCCATGCGTGAAACCATGCCCAGGATCGGCACGTCCGCACGCTGGTCCAGATGCATTCGCCTCTGCAGATGGACTTTGCACTGACGCTTGCCTTCTTCGACCGTATCAATCGAATACCGCGCGGGAATGTGCTGATCCGTCTCTGAATTCCAGACGTCATCATCAATCCCATTCAGGATTCCGACAAGATCGTCTCGACGATGTGAGAGCAATCCTTCCAGCCCGCAGCCTTCGTCGGACGTGCAGATTTCCGTGGCATAGGTTGGACTGACGGTTGTGATCTGATCAGCAAAGGCGATTCCTGTCTTCAGCAGATTCAGATCTCCCCAGGCTTCCATCTGATTTTGATTGAAGTGTCGCCAGTCCATACCCGTGAGCGGCATATCGAAGTGCCAGAATCTGCCCTGAAAGGCCATATTATGCACTGTCATCACGCTTGCCGTGCGTTCAAAGCCAGGCCGACCGTTGTACTGCGTCTGCAGCAGACCATTTACGACCCCGGTCTGCCAGTCATTACTGTGAATCACATCCGGCCGGAGGATCATCTGCCGGCAAATCTCCAGCACTGCACGGCTGAAGAAGCAAAAACGCTCGCAGTTATCCGCATAACCGTGACCATGTTCCTGATACAGATGACGTCGGTCAAAGTATTCTGGCTGGCGTACCAACAGCACGCGAACATTGGTGTTCGGCAAGGTCGCCCAATTGACGGCACCAGGGACCTCGCGCCCATTCATCTGGATCGAAAATCGCAACCCGGTATCGTGGATCGCCGGCAGCGATCCTTTGTTCTGACGAAGCAAAAAATAGTCGGGGAGAAATAGCGTGACGTCATGCCCGAGTTGGTCGAGCGATTTTGCCAACGCCCCGGCGACATCGGCCAGTCCCCCGGTTTTGGAAAACGGCACAGCTTCGGAAGCGGCAATGATGATCCGTAATGATTCACGTGGGCTGACCATGCAGACATCTCAGGAGACAGGATCGTGCGAAGACTTCGTGTTTCGTCCGGGAAACGTTGAGCCGAGCATGCGTAAGCGGAAAGTCGGAAGAGTGTATCCTGATTCTTGTGGCTCGCTCGTGAGAATCGGGGTAGTCTTAAGAAAGTTTTCGGAACCGACGGATTGTTCCGGATCTACTGCTTTGGGCTCTCGTTGTCCACACCCCAGCGCTCAATCAGCGTATGCTCAACGTGCAGATGGTCCAGAATCCTGGCTACGACAAAATCGACCAGATCCGCAATCTGCATCGGCCGGTGATAAAAGCCCGGCATCGACGGCATGATTGTCGCTCCGGCATGACTGAGGCGTGTCATGTTCTCCAGTTGAATCAGACTCAGCGGCGTCTCTCTCGGCACAAGGACCAGCGGTCGCCGTTCCTTCAAATGCACATCCGCTGCCCGTTGAATCAGATTTGTCGATGCGCCGGTTGCGATAGCCGACAACGTGCCCATCGAACAGGGACAGATCACCATCCCTGCGGTGCGAAACGAACCGCTCGCGATTCCAGACGAATAGTCGGACGTCCCGTAGGCGCGCACAGAACCTTGCGGAGATGTGGCATTTGAACCTGCAGGCGGGCAGAATCCCCAGGCACTCGCGATCGGCCCTGCAAGTGTGTGTTCGATCATTGCTGACCATTCCGCCGCTGCCGCACCATTGCCAGGAAACTCCGCTTCCAGCTCGCGCGCCATGACCTGCCGGGCCGCACCGCTCACAACCAGATGCAGATGCTTTCCCGCCGCCAGCAGCACCTGCGCCAGTCGCAAGGCATATGCAGAACCACTGGCTCCAGTAATTGCCAGCACAACATCATTCGCACTCATCAGATGCCGCTCCGGCTGAAAGTGTAGGTACGGGGCCATAACCGGATTATTACCACCCGGCAGCGGATTCGACAGCGAGGATCCGTCCATCAGTAAAAATCTCACAGATCGAGGCATTCAATGGCTCGCGATCCTGAGCGACTTGTCTAACCTCCACGCCAGGAGAATATCATGCAGCCACTCGATTCACCCGGCACGAATCCGACTTCGATCTTTGAGTACTTTCGAGGCAGTTACGGTACGGAGTTACTCACAGCGGCGGTTGCCCATTTTGATCTGTTCGGGCGACTTGCACAACAACCACGGACACTGGCGGAATTGCAGGTCGATCTGAGTCTTGCAGAACGGCCAGCGATCGTCCTGACGACCGCTCTCCGGGCGATGCAGTTGCTGACAAGGAATATGGCCAGTCAGTTTGAACTCACGGCGATGGCAGCCGAACATCTGGTGCGTGGTCAGGAATTTGACGTCGGCAGCTATCTGAGTCTGGCGGCGACGTCCCCGGGCGTCATGGAAATGGTGGAGCGGCTTCGTACAAATCGTCCGGCAGGATTGTCGAGCGATGAAGCAGGCGCTGCATTTATTTATCGCGACGGTATGAAGTCGGCAATGGAACAGGCTCGACTGGCCGCATACTTCACGTTGGCACTGGCAGGGCGCGCGAAGAATGTCGCACCGGTTCTGGCCTCGCAGATCCCGCTGATCCATGCAACGACTCTGCTGGATGTCGGCGGCGGAACGGGGATTTACAGCGTCGCCTTCTTGCGCGCAAATCCAGCACTTCGCGCGATCGTTTTCGATCGCCCCGAAGTCCTAAAAACGGCCGAATGCTTTGTCGCCGATTACGGTATCGCAGGTCGAGTGCAGCTGCAGTCCGGTGATATGTTCGCCAACACGCTGCCGAATGCGGATGTGATTCTGCTTTCGAACATTCTGCACGACTGGGACGTCACTGAATGTCAGACCTTGATCAATCGCTGTGCTGCGTCGCTCAATCCCGGCGGCAGACTGATCATTCACGACGTGCTGCTCAACGATGAACTCGACGGCCCGTTACCAATCGCACTGTATTCGGCTGCCCTGTTTACACTCACCGAAGGTCGAGCGTATAGTGCGTCGGAATACAACGGCTGGCTGAGCAACGCCGGGTTGCAGCCTCAACCGCCAATCGCCACATTGATTCATTGCCACGCCATCGTGGCACGGAGTTCTCAGTAATGCTTCGTTTTTGTTTGATTTTGTGGGTGGCCACTGTGTCATGCAGCCGCGCATTGTTCTCTCAAACACTGGACGACGAACTGCGACAATCGCCTGCCGCAGAGTTGGCGGTTCAGTCGCGATTGCAGGGCGATGCGGCGCGCGGAGCAGTCGTGTTTTTTCAGTATCAGATGGCTTGTTCCAAATGCCATTCGGTGGGAGGGTCCCTGCCATCGTCGCTCGGTCCGGATCTGGCGACGCTGGCCAAAGATCTGACGGATGAATCGCTGGTTGAATCTGTGCTATTCCCCTCGAAAGTAATTCGCAAAGGCTTTGATTCTGTCACGGCCGTCACGCACGAAGGTCAGTCGATTGTGGGCCTGCTCGTCGAACGCACGCCGGACACGCTGGTCATTCGTGATGCCGCTCGCAACGGGGAACAACTCACTCTGAAGACCGCAGATCTGGACGACATCGTTCAGAACACGGTCTCAATCATGCCTGCCGGGCAGATGAATCAGCTGGCCAGTCGTCAGCAATTCTTTGACCTGGTTCGGTATCTCGTGGAAATTCGTGACGGCGGGGCCGCGCGGGCGAAGGAACTGCAGCCGTCTCCATCGCTGCTGACGTTTACCGTTCCGGAATATGAACAGCACATCGATCATGCCGGTTTCATTGCTGACTGGAACGATGATTCTCTGTTGCGTGGTGAAGCGATCTATCGGCGCGTCTGCATGAACTGTCACGGGACCAAAGACCAGCCGGGTTCATTGCCCACATCACTACGATTCGCTGCAGGGAAATTTCGCAACGGAAGCGATCCGTTTACGATGTACCAGACGCTGACGCGCGGCTTTGGCCTGATGGCCGCTCAGACATGGATGGTGCCGTCTCAGAAGTATGACGTCATTCATTACATCCGTGAAACCTACCTGAAGCCGCACAATCCTTCGCAGTTCGTAAACGTCGATGCCGCGTACGTCGCGAGACTTCCCAAAGGCGGCACCCGCGGTCCGGAACCGAGTCTGATCCAGTCATGGAACGCGATGGATTATGGCCCGAGTCTGACTCATACCTATGAAGTCCCTGGTGCCGCCCACAACATTGCGTACAAGGGATTCGCGGTGCGGCTTGATCCCGGCGCGGGAGGCATCTCACGCGGTCGCCACTGGATGATGTTCGATACAGACACGCTGCGTATGGCGGCGGCATGGAGTGCTTTAGATCCGCCGAGTGCCGAACAGAATTTCATCGACTGGCGGGGCATCCAGTTTAACGGAGAGCATCAGATTCATCCTCGCGTCACAGGCACAGTGGTTGCTTCAAATCCGACTGGTCCGGGCTGGGCGAATCCGGCGACGAACCAGTTTGTGGATGATCAGCGAGTGCTCGGTCGCGACGGACGGATGTACGGTCCGCTGCCACGCGCATGGGGGCAGTTTCGCGGCGTGTACTATTATGGGCAACAGGTTGTGCTGTCCTATACGATTAACGGCACAGACGTGCTGGAGTCGCCGTCGCTGCTCGCCGCTGATGATAAGTTGCCGCCGACATTCCTGAGGACGTTCAATATCGGTCCGCGAAGTCATGATCTGACATTGCAGCTCGCGGAACAACAGAATGCAATTATGAGCGGCACGGCGGTAGCCGCCGGTGATGGAAACCGTGACGCAGGTACTGCCACCGCAATCAAGTTTGGCCCTGCATCAACTGATGGCCCGGCAGTCACGACTGCGACGAAGCTCACGTTCGACGGACAAACGTTTCTCGAAATCGCTGATGCCAGTGCTTTCGATCTGACGACGAAAGATTTTTCGATTACCGCACGAATCAGGACCCGCGTCGGCGGCACCATTTTTTCCGTCGCGAAGCCAGAACCGAAATGGACTCCAGATGGCCAGACGCTGTTCATCCGCGACGGTCGATTGACGTTCGATATTGGATGGGTCGGCGCGGTGACATCGAAAAAGAAGATCGATGACGGCAAGTGGCATGACGTAGCTGCGACATGGGCGAGTTCCAGTCAACAGCTCCAATTGTTTATCGATGGAAAACCCGATGGCAAGGGAAAACTGACTCCGAAGGGAGCTCCGTCAGGCAGCGTGGCTCGGATCGGGTTTACGGCTCCCGATTTTCCCGCGCCAGAGTCATACTTTCAGGGCGAACTCGCCGAGGTGCGCTTTTATCAGGAGCGTCTGGTCGATGAATTGAAAACATCCGAGACTCTGTCGGCTGCGACCGCAGGCCTGGTTGCCCGCTGGGACTTGACAGGAGCCGTCGGCGAATCAATACCAGACGTGGGTGGTTACCAGCATGACGCCCTCGTTCGCCGTGGAAACTCTCCGGGGCTCGCGAATTCACCGCTGCTCGCTGGCTTTGCTCCAGCCACGGTCCCTTTGAAGTGGTCAGCGCAGGATGGCCGATTGACGGTGACGATTCCTGCCGGAACCAAGCCGTTGAGATTTACAACATGGACATCGGCGGATTCTGAGGATGAAAACATCAAGACATCGCTGAGTCCAGTCATCCTCAACGCCGATCAGGATCTCGAACCACTTACACTCGGGGGCCCGCCGCGATGGGGGCAAAAGATGACGACAGAGATGATCACCGGCGCTGACAGCGGTCCGTTCGCCACCGACATCCTGACGGCACCGGAATCCAATCCATGGCTGGCGCAGACCCGCTTCACGGGCCTCGACTTCTTTTCCGACGGGCGCATGGCTGTCTGTTCGTGGGACGGCGACGTCTGGATTGTGGACGGTTTCCTGCATGGTGCTCAACTGACGTGGCAGCGGATTGCGTCCGGAATGTTTCAGCCACTCGGCCTGAAGATCGTCGATGACAAAGTTCATGTGACGTGTCGCGATCAGTTGAACGTGCTGCATGATCTGAACGGCGACGGCGAGATTGATTACTACCAATGTCTCAACAACGATCATCAGGTGACCGAACACTTCCATGAATTTGCGATGGGCCTGCAAACTGACGCAGAAGGAAATTTTTACTATGCCAAATCCGGTCGTCACGCGCTCGAAGCGGTCGTACCACATCATGGTACGCTGCTGAAAGTCAGCAAGGATGGTTCCCGCACAGAGATCCTGGCAACAGGCTTTCGAGCCGCCAATGGAGTCTGCCTGAATCCCGATGGCTCATTCCTGGTGACCGATCAGGAGGGTTTCTGGAATCCAAAGAACCGTATCAACTGGGTGACTCTGGATCCCGGCGGCAAGCCGAAATTCTACGGCAACATGTTTGGCTATCACGATGTCACTGACACTTCGGACGCGGCCATGGTGCCGCCCTTGTGCTGGATCACGAATGCGTTTGACCGTTCTCCAGGCGAACTCCTGTGGGTCAACAGCGATCACTGGGGACCGCTGAACGGATCGCTGCTGAACTTGTCGTACGGCTACGGCAAAGTGTTCCTTGTACCTCATGAAAACGTCGATGGGCAGATGCAGGGCGGCATGATAGAGCTGCCGATTCCGTCATTTCCGACAGGCGTGATGCGTGGGCGATTTCATCCAACTGATGGCCAGCTCTATCTCTGCGGCATGTTCGCCTGGGCGGGCAGTGCGACTCAACCTGGTGGACTCTACCGCCTGCGAGCCACCGGCCAGCCGATGCATCTGCCGCTGCAACTGCACGCCGCGAAGGCCGGGCTAAAGCTGGTCTTCTCTGAGCCGCTCGATGCAAAGTCCATTGATCCGGCGAACATCCATGTGAAGACATGGTCGCTGAAACGCACATCCAACTACGGCTCCGAGCACTATGATGAAAAGCCGCTGACGATCAGATCTGTATCCTTGTCCGACGACGGACGAACTGTCACGATCGACGCCGACGATCTTGCACCGACATGGTGCATGGAGATCCGGTACAGTCTGAAATCTGAAGATGGTCACAGCATCAATGGCACGATCCACAATACGATTCACCGATTGGGCGAATAGAATTCGGCGTGGCCTCAAACATTCTCGGGAGATTTCCATGTGGAAAAAAGTTGTACTGGCCAGCGTGATCGCAGTTTCGCTGCTCGGATTTCTCCTCAGCAAGGCCGTGATCAACGGTCGGGTCGCCGCTCTCCGTACTCAGGACAGATGAAGCCTCAAGCAACTCTCGTTGGCGGTCGCCAACTACCATGACGCATACCGCAGTTATCCTCCGGCGGTCACGTATGACGCCGCCGGAAAACCGGCACACAGCTGGCGAATTCTTGTCCTGCCGTTTCTGGAACAACGGGAATTGTACGAAGCATATTCATTCGCCGAGCCGTGGAACGGACCAAACAACAGCAAACTGGCGACGCGCATGCCGCAACTCTTTGCATTTGCCGGGACCTATGAGTCCGGCAACTCGATCTCGACGAACTTCGTGGCGGTTGCAGGCGATGAGACCGTGTGGCCGGGAGGAAACGGGATGGTGCAGTCAGACATCGGTGACGGTCCGTCAAACACCATACAGTTTGCCGAATACAATGGACCTGCAATTCATTGGATGTCGCCGGAAGTTCTGAAGTTCGCGACGATGAGTTTTGTGCTCGGCGATCCGGCAGGCATCGACAGTCAGTACCTGGCACCTGCGGTGAGTATGGCTGATGGTGCAGTGCAGCGACTCAGTACCGAAATTTCTCCCGCAGAACTGCGTGCGATGTGTACGGCAAACGGACATGAGCCTGATATACCGGATTCGCGCGCGGAAGAAATAGAAGACGCACGACTGAGGCCGCTCAAACCAACGAAGGATCCGAGCGAGTGATTCGCAGCATTCGGGGCACGTACCACTCTGGCTCGCTACTCGTTCGAATTACTTTTCAAACTCAGACGCACCGTGTTGCACGGTTGCACCGCATCTATGGGTTCCATCGTATCAGCCTTGCAAAGCTTGCCGCTCATGGGGACGGCTGGAAATCGATGACGTATCAATGTCGCGGTTCGATGGTAACGCGGGAGTACAAATCTTTCCTGGCGACTTCGCGCCTTGTGAGCGGCGTCATCCACGTTGTGATCTTGCGCTTTGACGATGGTGGCTGGGCGGCTTACTTCTGCACCGATGCGCAGGTCAATGTCCGCGACATTCTGGAGACCGTTGCCGCGCGATGGAGCATCGAAGAACCCGCCAAATTCCTCCTGGACAATTCCAAGCCCTCGGTCTGCGCCGGTCACAACTACCCCTCGCAGCCCGCGAAACATTTGCCTAAAGCGCAGTAATGCACGAAACGAGGGTAAAGCCATGCCGCGACAGCCGAAGCCGTTCTTCCGGAAACAGACTCAGAGTTGGTATTTTTCGACCGGTGGGAAGCAGTTCAACCTCGGTCCAGATCGGGTTGCTGCGTTTGCTAAATCCCATGAGCTGATGCTCAATCAGGATTAGACCACCTCTCAGTTGTCTACCGTTTACGACTCGTGCTCGACTTTTGCAGTGCTGTACGCGGCATTCTGAATGACAATCACGGCGGTCCCTGCAACCCGCCGGGGATTCGGATGGTCGAAGCATTGGGGGAAGTGCAGGAGTCGTTAGAGATGTTGGCTGTGAAAAACTCGACAAACCGTCGTTTTGTGTCGGGACCTTCTTTTTCAATCAAAGCCGGAACGATTGCCAGTTCAGTTATCGACGTCGCCGGTTGACGGCTGAGTTGTTTGGTGGTGTAGTCGAAGTCAGGTGAATGCATCTGAGGGAACGGAAGAGATTCACGATATAAAGGACCTTATGTCGTGCATTCCAGCATGCCTGAACGATCTCCATCGCACAATGCGATTTCAACATCAATGTCTCACTTGTCCAGACGTGTTTGCCGACGACGAAGAAAAAGCCCGCGACGAAATTCGGTCAGAAAAAACGGAGTCCCACTTCACGCACTCCAGAGCCGTGAGGCCTGCAGGAACATCACGGTGGTCCGAAACCGTGGGTGTAACTACCCCCAAACAAGGCGATTGAGAGGGTGAATGGGTGTAGTTTTGGCGCATAAAAAAATCTCGCTGCTTTTGTGAAGCAGCGAGATTTCCGCATAAAACGCGGTAACTTGAGCGGAGAGACAGGGATTCGAACCCCCGGAACCCTTGCGGGTTCACCGGTTTTCGAGACCGGCAATGTGATTCTGCAAGTGCCTGTAGCGACAATAACTTACGTCAATGTCCGCAATCCGTTGCAGCGCCCATTGCAGCGCCGAATGGTCATAATCTGGCAACGAATGACAACACTTGTCATCTCACTGGTGACTTGGGTCGCGTTGTCCGGGCATGGCAAAAACTTTCGGCGGAAGCTCGCCTGATGATCTTGGCACTAGTGTCAGCTACGGAATCGAGTTCCTCACACACCCCGAAATGAAACGCTTCCCCAGGTCTCTGTCATAACCTCGAAAGTTGGATCGCTCGAATGACCACATGGCAGATCTCCATGAAGGCTGGATCACAATCGATGATCGACTGTGGAGTGGGCCGGGCTGACCCTTGTTCCTTCAAGACTGCTGGAAAGTCATCGTGATTTCGATTGCTGATCGTGCGAACCATGCCGCAGGCTCAGGAAGCGAGTCGGATCGGGTTTTCACAGGTTTTCTACCTTCATGAAAGCTGATTCCCTGGCGAACCGTGCGGACTTGATTGCACGCCGACGTCGCGGCCATCACGCCCGTGCGGTCGACGGGGAAAAGTGGGCTTTTAGGCATTCCCGGCAGTGTGAGCCGTTCCCCCACTGAAATCTAACGAACGTGGATGAAACTGCATGGACGGGAGTGAGAGGAGGCAATTCTCAAAGTGCATTGCACAACGAGGTTTTCGTTCCACTCGCTTCCGTTCCTGACTCGCCGTCTTCGTCAACAGGATGCAGCCATCCCAGAGCCACTCGCTGCAACAGTGTCGCTGAGGCTGGAGGTTGCAGTGCCTGATCAGTCAGCATCAGTCCATGGCCCTGCATTGCGCCAGAGCCCGCGAAACGGGTGTCCTTCGAGTGCAGCTGCCGTTGGTGGTGATAGAAACATTGCAATCGCTTTGCAGACGCTGGCGAGATCCTGACTTTCTCCTTCCCACCGCAGTTTGCGAACGAATGCCTGCCATTGAGAGACCTTTCCGGCATCGGTCGCGAACTCTGCTGAAAATGCCGTCGGTTCCGCAGTGATGGTAGTTCCGCGATTTGAAAACGTTTTCTGAATTGCCTCGACCAACGTCGCTCCATCAAAATCAAATTGTCGTGACAGAAGCCAAATGTCGAAGAAATCCTTCATCCGGCTGTTCAGCAGTCCAAGTTTGATCATCGCTTCGAACTTCTCGGCGACGGTCGTTTCGCGACTGTAGCCCCGAAGTTTGGGCCGAGCATGGTTCAGAATCACCGGGTATTCAGTTATTGTCGGTGCGGGGAAAACGATATCGCCGAAGCCGATGTCAATCTGCATCGGGATTGGCATGTTCTGTAGCGAACCTCGAAAGGTGACACGAACTCCCTCGTAGTCAGCATCCGCTTTGATCACGATGCCTGTGGCGGTTGTGGGGTCAAAGCTGAGAGCATCCGGCTCGACGTCCTGACGACAGACCTCGCGGATGATCTCGACGAGCGATTCAACATGGTTCGGCACGTAGCCCAACAGGTCGATGTCTCGCGTTGGTCGGGTCGCCGGCGCTCCCCAAGCCGTCATCATCAAAGCCCCTTTCAGGATGAATTTCTCGACATGGGGCGAGACACTGAGTCGAAACAGAAATCGCTCCATCGCGTAGTACTGCAGAACTTCCTGAAACGGCCTGTTGGAAGCCCGAGCGACCTGAAGCAGTCGTTGCCGGATCGATGCCGGGAGATTCGTAATCTTCCGTTCCGTCATAGTACGGCCTCAATGTACGGACGCATCACCTGTTTCACGCGACAGATCGCGGCAAAACTCAGCAGTGCATCCGGATTGAATCCACGCGATTCCCGATAGCGTCGCAGTGCCTCAACGCACGTGTCGAGACCAATCTTGTTCCGAAACTTGAAGCAATCGGCTATCGTCTTTTCTCGCGAGTACACTCGCAGTGCCACAGAGTCAACATTGTGCCGCTCAACTCCCGCGGTGAAAGCTGCTCCACTGAAGCGAAACGTTCTGACCGGCGGAAAGTCAATTCGGGGTGGCTCACTGTTGCGATCAATCGCCAGATAGACCTCATGCGGAATCTGCGTCGTCAGTTCGTGGTAAGCCAGTGCTGAGATAAGACAAATGACCCCTTGAGGCACTTTGACGGCAACCGCCGCCAGGTCCAGATGCATCGG
>Ga0105048_10013662_pt1 | contig 12683 bp, 12 predicted proteins | sample MAT05_FD_78382 | JGI IMG/M metagenome (GOLD analysis project Ga0105048, IMG submission 78382) | Freshwater microbial communities from Lake Fryxell liftoff mats and glacier meltwater in Antarctica - MAT-05 | ecosystem: Environmental > Aquatic > Freshwater > Ice > Liftoff microbial mat | place... | reverse complement strand
GGGCGCTGTAGGTCTCCATGAAGGTGGTTTTGTCGCCCGCCTCATCGGCACGGCGCAGCAGGCGACATTGAAGCGTCGGGTGTGCCGCATGCAGGCTGTGCAGCAGGTCAGCTGCTGCGGCATGGGCGGCGGGCGCCTGCTCGCGGGCAATCTTCCAGTAGATGAAGAGCTCGCGCGCCACGTCAGCCCACTCCAGGCGTTTCAGGCAGCTTCGGTCGGGATGACATAGGGCAGTTTGCCCATCGTCAGCACCGGCCCAGCAGCACTGCCTGCATGCAGCGTTCCGGCATCCAGCGCGGCGATCTTCAGCTCCACCAACGCGGCGTGTTGCTCGCCCCAGCTTCCCGCCAGTGCCACCATGCCTGCGGGCTGCTCGGCGTCGCTTGCGAGAAAAACTTCCTGCCCTGGCTGCAAGGCCTCGGCACTGTTCAGGACGTAGGCGCGGCGCTTCAGCGTGCCGCGGTACTGGCTGCGCGCGACGATTTCCTGGCCGGGGAAGCAACCTTTCTGGAAGTTCACGCCACCTACCAGTTCCAGGTTCACCATCTGCGGCACGAACTGCTCGGACGTGGCCGCGACGATGCGTGCGACGCCGCTGTGCACTTCCAGCCAGCGCCAGGCGCTGATGTCCAGTGCGGGCCCGCTGGGCTCGGTGGTGCTCACCCACAGCGCGCGCGCAACGGGCTCGCCGGCCACCACCGCGTCGGCCAGACGCAGCAATTCGCCACCCGTTTCAGCCAACGCTGCCGTCGGGCCTGCCAAGCCCCACAGCGGCAATTCGGCGCTGGCATCGGTGAGCTTGCACTTGGCGCGCATGACGAACATCGTCAGACGTTTCAACACGGCGGGCAGCAGGTCGGCGCTGCAGGCCAGCAGCATTTCCTCCGGCCCGCGGCGCCACATCACGAAGCTGGCCACCAGCCGACCCTTGACCGAGCAGTAGCCGGCCAGCCTCACTTCGCCGTCCTGCAGATGTTCCACGTCCTGCGTCAGCTGGCCGTGCAGGAACTTCGCCGCCTCGGCACCCTGCGCACGGATCACGCCCCAGTCGAGAAGGCGCACGGCGCCGTGGGGCAGGGCGGTAGAGGTGGGGGCGTCGGGTAGGGGTGCAGCGTTCATGGCTTCATTATCATCAGCCGCCATGTCGCGTCGGTCCTTGGGGTTGCGCTGGTGGCTGCCCCTGCTGGGCCTGCCGCTGCTGCTGTGCGCGGCCGCTGCCTTCATTGCATGGAAGTGGCTGGACCGGCCGCTGCCGCTGGCGGCACCCACCGTCGAGTTGTCCATCGAACTGGGCACCACGCCGCGCGAAGTGGCACAGGCCTGGGTGGACGCTGGTTTGATGACCTCGCCCGACTTTCTTTATGCCTGGTTTCGCTGGTCGGGCCAGGCGCGGCGCATCCGTGCCGGCAGCTACGAAGTGGAAACGGGCGTCTCGCCGCGCCGCCTGTTGGCCAAACTGGTGGAAGGCGACGAGGCGCTGGAGCAGGTGCGTTTCATAGAGGGCTGGACGCTGCGCCAATTGCGCGCGGCCCTGGCGCAGGCACCGCATCTGAAGCCGACCACGGTCGGCATGAACGAAGCCGAGCTGATGCTGCTGCTGGGTGCAGCAGGCCAGGCCGCCGAAGGGCGCTTTTTTCCTGACACCTACCGCTACAGCCGCGGTGTCAGCGACCTCACGGTGCTCAAGCGCGCCCACCGCAGCATGCAGCAGCACCTGGACGAAGCCTGGGCCCAGCGTGCGCCCGACACGCCGCTGAAAAGTGCCGACGAAGCCCTCATCCTGGCCAGCATCATCGAAAAGGAAACGGGCACCGAGGCCGACCGCGCGCTGGTGGCCTCGGTCTTCGCCAATCGCATGCGCATCGGCATGATGCTGCAGACCGACCCCACGGTGATCTACGGCCTGGGCGAGCGTTTCGATGGCAACCTGCGCAAGCGCGACCTGCTGGCCGACACGCCCTACAACACTTACACGCGCGGCGGCCTGCCGCCCACACCCATCTCGCTGCCCGGCCTGGCCTCGCTGCGTGCGGCTGTGCGGCCCGAGGCGAGCAAGGCGCTGTACTTCGTGGCGCGCGGTGACGGCAGCAGCGTCTTCAGCGAGAACCTGGCCGACCATAATCGTGCGGTGAACAGATACCAGCGCGGCCGACCTTGATGGCCACCGGCAAACCCGCTGCCGACGAGGCCGCCACTGACACCCCACCTCGCGGCCGTTTCATCAGCTTCGAAGGCATAGACGGCGCCGGCAAGAGCTCGCACATCGAAGCCCTGGCAGCCTGGCTGCGCGAGCGCGGCCACGAGGTGGTGGTGACGCGTGAACCCGGCGGCACACCGCTGGCCGAACGTGTGCGTGAACTGGTGTTGCACGCACCGATGGACGCACTGACCGAGGCGCTGCTGGTCTTCGCTGCGCGGCGCGACCACCTGGTGCAGCGGATCGAGCCCGCCCTGGCGCGCAGCGCCACCGTGTTGTGCGACCGCTTCACCGACGCGAGCTTTGCCTACCAGGGCGGCGGCCGCGGTTTCGATCTGGCCGTGTTGAGCGAGCTGGAAACATGGGTGCAGGGCCGGGTGGACGGCATGCTGCAACCCGATTTGACGCTGTGGTTCGAGATCACGCCGGCCGCAGCCGCCGCACGCCGCGCCGCCGTGCGTGCACCCGACCGTTTCGAAGCCCAGGACGAAGACTTCTTCAGGCGTGTCAGCGCGGGCTATGCCGCGCGCTGCGCTGCCGAACCCGGCCGCTTCGCGCGCATCGATGCCCATGCCGAGCGCGGCGCGGTCTGGGCACAGATCGAAGTCCACTTGCAGAAACGCCCCTGGGCATGAGCGACCTGCTCGTCGGCGAAGACGGCGAACTGCCGCTGCCCTGGCTGGCCGAACCGCTGGCCCAGGCCTTGCGCACGCACCGCGGCCACGCCTTGCTCGTGCATGGCGCGCCGGGCGTCGGTGCGCTGGCCTTTGCGCTGGTGATGGGCCAGGCCTGGTTGTGCGAAGGCACTGGCCCCGATGCACCTGCCCAGCGGCTGCGCCCTTGCGGCCGTTGCGGCAGCTGCCGCCTCGTGCAAAGCCATCTGCACCCCGACCTGACCGTGCTGCTGCCCGAAACCCTGAGGCGCGAGCACAGCTGGCCTTTGCCGGATGACAAGACCGACGGCGACGACAGCAAACGCAAGCCCAGCCGGCAGATTCGGATCGACGAGGTGCGGCTGCTCATCGAGCGCTGCACGCGCACCAGCGCACGCGGCCAGGCCAAGGTGGGCTTGATACACCCTGCCGACGCGCTGAACCTGCAATCAGCCAACGCGTTGCTGAAGACCCTGGAAGAACCGGCCGGTGGCACACGCCTGCTGCTGACCACCGCCGACCCCTCGGCCCTGTTGCCCACCGTGCGCAGCCGCTGCCAGTTGCTGCGGCTGCCGGCACCGTCTGCCGAGCAGGCCGTGCCCTGGCTGCAGGCCCACGGTGTGGCTGAAGCAGCGGATGCCCAAGTGCTGCTGGCCGCCTGCAGCGGGCGGCCGCTGGATGTGCTGGCGCTGGTGCAGGCGGGGGTGGATGCACGCGCCTGGACGGCCTTGCCGCTGGCCGTGGCCAACGGGCAGGCCGCGGCGCTGGCCGGCTGGCCGGTGCCGCGTGCACTGGACGCGCTTCAAAAGCTTTGCCACGACGCGATGGCGCGCGCCACGGGAGGCGCAGCGGTCTACTTTCCAGCCCACAGCGTGCCGGCACGTGTGGCCATGCCGGCGTTGAATGCATGGGCGGCCGAGTTGCGCCGCGTGGCGCGCCATGCAGAGCACCCCTGGAGCGAGGCCTTGTTGCTCGAGGCCCTGGTCGGCGCCGGGGCGCAGGCACTGGCGCCGACGACCGCCACGCGCGCTGCGCAGGCGTTGCCAGGCGGGCGCGGGCGCCGCGTTGACCCGCCTGCTCGGGGACAGCGCTTGGATACACTCGGCTCATGAAGGATCGCAGTTCCACACGCGCGGGCGGACTCGGCGCGCCCCTGGCCGCTGGCGGTACCGGCACCGCGGCGGTAGCCAGCCGGCCCAGCGTCATTCAACTCGTCTTTCGTGAAAAGGGTGCGCTTTACGCGGCCTACATCCCCGCGTTCACCGACGGCGGCCTGTTCGTGCCGACGACCCGCGAATACAAGCTGGGTGACGACATCTACCTGCTGCTTTCATTGCCCGACGACCCGCAGCGGTTTCCGGTGGCCGGCCGGGTGGCCTGGATCACGCCGCCCAACGCTTCTGGCGGCCGCACGCAGGGGGTGGGTGTGCGCTTCCCGAACGACGACAAATCGCGCCAGCTGAAGATCAAGATCGAGGAAGTGCTGGGCACCAGCATCTCGTCGACCAAACCCACGCAGACGCTATAGCGGCGTCTGGCGGCATCTCATCTGGCGGTAGTTGCTGCAGCACGTCACGGTAGAAGCTTCACCGGCGCCGCAAGGCTTGTGCCATGTTCATCGATTCCCACTGCCACCTCAGCTTCCCAGAACTACAGGCCCGCCTGCCCGAACTGCGGCAGGCGATGGTCGAGGCCCAGGTCGACCGCGCCCTGTGCATCTGCACCACGCTCGAAGAGTTTCCGCAGGTGCATGCGCTGGCCACCGCGCACGACAACTTCTGGTGCAGCGTGGGTGTGCACCCCGACAACGAAGGCGTGCAAGAGCCCACGCTCGACGACTTGCTGCAGCGCGCCGCGCTGCCGCGGGTGGTGGCCATCGGCGAGACCGGCCTCGACTATTACCGCCTGAACGGCCGCAGCGTGGCCGACATGGCCTGGCAGCGCGAGCGTTTTCGCGTGCACATCCGCGCCGCGCGGGCCACCGGCTTGCCACTGGTCATCCACACCCGCAGTGCCAGCGAAGACACCCTGGCGGTGCTGCGTGATGAAGGCCAGGGCGAAGTGCGCGGCGTCTTTCATTGCTTTACCGAAACCATGGAGGTAGCGATGGCTGCGCTGGACCTGGGCTTTCACATCTCCTTCTCCGGCATCCTGACTTTCCGCAACGCCGAGGCCCTGAGGGACGTGGCACGCGCAGTGCCCCTGGAGCGTTGCCTGATCGAGACCGACAGCCCCTACCTGGCGCCGATGCCACACCGTGGCAAGACCAACCAGCCGGCCTGGGTGGCCCATGTGGCGGCGGCACTGGCCGCCTTGAAACAACAACCGCTGGAAACAGTGGCCCGTGTCACCAGCGCCAACGCCGCAGCCTTGTTCGGCATGGGCGCACCCACCAAGGACGTCGCATGAACCGCAGATTTCACTTCCAGTATCTTGTCTATCTTGTTCTGGCGTTGACGTTTTCTTCAGCGCATGCCGACAAGCAGGTGGATTTCTTTCGGGCCGTTCAGCTGGACGACGCGCGCACCGTGCAGCGCCTTCTGGATGAAGGCCTGAACCCCAACAGCCTCAGCGAAAATGGTCAACCCGGCCTTTTCGTGGCCATCCGCGACGATGCGCCCAAGGTGGCTGCAGCGCTGCTGGCGCACCCCAGGGTCAACGTCGACCTCGTCAACGCCAGCGACGAGACACCGCTCATGATGGCCGCGCTGCGCGGCAATCTGGCGTTGGCCGAACAGCTGATCGCACGGGGCGCGGCCATCAACAGGCCGGGGTGGGCACCGCTGCACTACGCTTGCACGGGCCCGGAAACCCGCATGGCGGCGTTGCTGCTGCAACGGGGTGCGGTCATCGAAGCCTTGTCACCCAACCGTTCGACGCCGCTGATGATGGCCGCACGCTACGGCCCCGAAAGCAGCGTCGAACTGCTGCTGGCGCGTGGCGCGCAGCTGCAGGTGCGCAACGACGCCGGCATGACGGCGGTCGATTTCGCCACCTCGGCAGGGCGTGAATCCCTGGCGCGCCGGCTCGGCGAGTTGGCGCGCTGACTTGGCTTGTGCAGTGTGACCGTGTCAGAAGTCGCCTGACACGCGCGATGGGGCTGCGCCCACTGAACAAGGCTGGAATCGCCGCCTAGAGTGCCGATAACTGCCATACCGCAGTGATAGGAGGCCCCCATGGCGCACCCCGCACCCGACCGCAACCCGTTCATGCTGATGATCAACCCCGAGGTCGTGCTGGCCGCGATGGAGAAGTCAGAACACCTGGGTCAACTGAACCGCCAGCTGTGCCGGCCGCTAGACCGTGTGGCGCCAGGCAGCAGCACAGCCACCGGCGTCGATGACGACGCCGACGATCAAGCAGACATCATCACCACACGCTGAAGCGCGCCGGCCCGGCGCCCCAGCCCGGCCCGGCGCCCGCACGCGGGCAAAAGGCTCAAAGCCCGGGAAGCGCCAGGGTCTGCTTCAGCCGCGACGGCGGCTGAACATCATCGACCCCGTCCAGCCCAACAACAAAAGCACGGCGGTGCAGCCGACGACGAAAGTGCGGTTCTCGCGCACGTATTCGATGACCTCGCGCGGCCATTGCAGCCAGCGCTGCAGTTCCGTGGGTGCCGCCGATGACGGCCGCCCAGCGGTCCGCGACGACAGTCCGTCGCGTGGAGGCGAGTCGCTCACGCTGGGCGTGCGCCCTTGCACGGCAGGTGTGGCGGCGCTGCCGAACAAACCGGAAGGCGGCGTCTGCACCTCTTCGACCTGTGGCCGTCGCGGCAGGGCTTGCGGCATGCCAGGCGCAGACAGCGTCGAACGCACCCCGGTGCCGGCAGACCCGCTGCGCGAAGTACGTTCGTTGAACTGGAGACCAGCGGTCGGCTGCTGCATTTCGACGAGCAGATCGATGGTGCGCGAGTCGCTGTCCCTCGCGCTGGCGCGGCCGCCGGTGACGGATAGCGGCGCCGGAGCCGGCGAGTTCAAGTCGAATGCCGCAGGCACATCGGTGGACGGTGCAGCGAACGCCGCCAACGAGATCAGCGAGCAGAAAAACAGCGCGAGCCGGTGATGTTGCCGGCGATGTTGCGAGTGGCACATGGCGTCGTGGCGGAATGGAGCGAATCGACTCCAGGTGAGATGCAAGCCGCGATGCTAAGGAAGAACAGCGTTTCAAAAGGCCTGCGGCCCCGGTTCAGGGGGTGCAGAGAGGTCGCACTTGCTCACGCACCTGCACAAAGCATCAATTGTGTACGATGTATATTATGTTAACTACCGTTTATCCTTGTGGTCATCGGCTTCGCGAATGCGGCTGAGACATTCAAGCGGATGAACTGCGAATTGCTGGGCCTGTCGATCGACTCTCTGTTCAACCACCTTGCCTGGACGCGAAACATTCAGCAGAAGTTCGGTAGCGTCAGACTGCGCTGCCCCTGCCCAGCGAAATGCCGATGCCGCGCGCTGCCTGCAGCAAGGCGTGGTCGACCGGCACCGCGCGGTTGCGGCCCACCACTTCTGACAACGGCACGCTGACGCAGTCTTCACCCTGCAGCGCCACCATGCGCCCGGTCTGTCCGGCGCGCAGCAGTTGCGCGGCGTGCCAGCCGAAGCGCGTGGCCAGCACGCGGTCGTAGGCGGTGGGCGAGCCGCCGCGCTGGACGTGACCGAGCAGTGTCGTGCGCACCTCGCTGGCCACCAGCGGCTGCAGCTGCTGCTGCAACCAGTGGCCGACGCCACCCAGCAGCAGCGGGTCCGGCCGGTCGGCCAGCATGGCTTGCACCGTCATGGCGCCGCCCTGCGCACAGGCCCCTTCGGCGATGGCCACCACTGTGGCCAGGCCGCGCTGTTCGCGTTGGCGGCAATGCGCAGCGACCGATTCGACGCTGAACGGCAATTCGGGAACGAGGATGACATCGGCGCCGCCGGCCATGCCACCTTCCAGCGCAATCCAGCCGGCATAGCGGCCCATAGTCTCGGCAATCATCACGCGGCTGTGGCTGCGCGCGGTGGTACCCAGCCGGTCCAGGGCTTCGCAGACCACGGCCACCGCGCTGTCGAAGCCGAAGGTGCGGTCGGTGAGCGGCAGGTCGTTGTCGATGGTCTTCGGCACGCCCACCACGGGCAGCCCCAGCCCGGCAAAGCGGTGGGCGATGGCCATGGTGCCGTCGCCGCCGATGGCCACCATCGCGTCCAGGCCCAGTTCGGCCACATAGGCCATGGCCAGGGACGAGACGTCTGCTCCGCCGGCCGCGAAGTAGTGGAAGGGGTCGCAACGGTTGTGCGTGCCCAGGATGGTGCCGCCTTCGGCCAGGATGCCGGCGACCCTGTCGCGGTCCAGCGGCAGCACGTCGCGCGTGAGCAGGCCGAGAAAGCCGCGCCGGATGCCGGTGACGCGGGTGCCCGGCTCACTCGTCAGCGCCAGGGTCACGGCGCGGATGACGGCGTTCAGGCCCGGGCAGTCGCCGCCGCCCGTGAGAATGCCGATGTGCATGGTGGCTGAAAGGTCTGGTGCCCAGAGACGACGCTGGGTGGCCGATCAGTCTGCGGCCTGTGGGTCGGCTATCAGTGCCAGCAAATCATGCGTGGACACCACGCCCTGCACGCATCCCTCGTCGACGATCACCGCGTGGTGCACATGGTGCTGCCGCATCTGCCGCGCCACCTCGCTGACGGTGGTCTGCGGCGCCACCGTCAGCGGCTGGTAGTGGCACCACTGCCAGGCCCTCACGGTTTGCGCATTGCGGCCCTGGGCATGGAAATGCAGCACGTCGGTGGCGCTGATGGCGCCCAGCACATGGCCGTCATCGTCCTTCACCGGCACCCAGGCCAGCGCTGTCGCGCTCAACAGGTCCATCACCACGGCCATGCTGTCGTCGATGTGCACGGCCTGCACCGGGCCCTTCATCAGCTGCGAGATGGGTGTCGCTTTCATGCCGGCCGACCTTTTCTGCGTGTTCAACGGCGGCCGGCCTCGCTGGACCTGGCCTTCAAGCCCAGCGACTTCTCCAGCTCCAGCACCTGCTGCGTGGTGCTGAGGATGACGTCGGGCGTGAGGCTGATGGAGTCGATGCCCAGCTCGACCAGGAAGCGCGCCATCTCCGGGTAGTCCGAAGGCGCCTGACCGCACAGGCCGATGTGGCGGCGGTTGCGCTTGGCACCTTCCACAGCCATGCGGATCATGGCTTTCACGCCAGGGTCGCGCTCGTCGAACTGGTCGGCCAGAATCTCCGAATCGCGGTCGATGCCCAGCACCAGCTGGGTGAGGTCGTTGCTGCCGATGGAAAAGCCGTCGAAGAGCTGGGCGAAGGCGTCGATCTCGATGATGTTGTTGGGGATCTCGCACATCACGTAGATCTCCAGACCCTTCTCGCCCCGCTTCAGACCGTGCGCAGCCATCGCCTGCATCACGCGCTCGGCCTCGACCACGCGGCGGCAGAAGGGAATCATCAGCTTCACGTTCGTCAGGCCCATGGTTTCGCGCACCTCCTTCATGGCGGCGCATTCCAGCGCGAAACCTTCGGCATAGGCCGGGTGGGCGTAACGCGACGCGCCGCGAAAGCCGATCATGGGGTTGGCTTCCAGCGGCTCGAAGTCGCTGCCGCCCAGCAGGCTGGCGTACTCGTTGGTCTTGAAGTCGGACATACGCACGATCACCGGCCGCGGGTAGAAGGCGGCGGCGATGGTGCCCACACCCTCGGCCAGCTGGCGCACGAAGTAGTCGGCCGGGCTGTCGTAGCCCTTCGTCAACCGCTCGATCTGCTTTCGCACCTTGGCGTCGCTGATCTTCTCGGGGTGCACCAAGGCCATCGGGTGCACGCGGATGTGCTCGGCGACGATGAATTCCATGCGCGCCAGGCCCACGCCGTCGCTGGGCAGCAGCGCGGTCTGGAAGGCCAGATCGGGGTTGCCCAGGTTCAGCATCAGCTCGGTACGGGGCCGCGCCATGTCAGCGATGTCGGTCTGCGTCTTCGTATAGGCCACGGCACCGGCATAGACATGCCCGGTGGCACCCTCGGCGCAGGACACGGTGACCTCGTCGCCCGTGTGCAGCGACTCGGTGGCGTGCTCGCAGCCGACCACCGCCGGAATGCCCAGCTCACGCGCGACGATGGCGGCATGGCAGGTGCGCCCGCCGCGGTTGGTGACGATGGCGGCCGCGATCTTCATCACCGTGCCCCAGTCGGGCATGGTGGTGTCGGCCACCAGCACCTCGCCGGGCTGGAAGGTGCCCAGCTGCGAGATGTCGGTGATGACGCGCACGCGCCCGGTGGCGATGCTGCTGCCCACGGCCCGGCCGCTGACCTGGGGTGTGCCAGGGTCGCTGAGCCGGTATTCGTCGACCAGGGTCAGCCGCTTGAGCGCGGCCACGGTCTCTGGGCGGGCCTGCACGATGTAGAGCTGGCCGTCCAGGCCGTCCTTGGCCCATTCCACGTCCATCGGCGTGGGCTGGCCGGCGGCGGCGCTGTAGTGTTCCTCGATCATCATGGCCGCGTCGGCCAGGGCCAGCACCTCGGCGTCGCTGATGCACAAACGTGCCTGGTCCGCCTTCGACGTCGGCACGTTGCGGATGGTGTCGCGGCCGGCCGCCTTGCTGTAGACCATGCGCACCTCCTTGCTGCCCAGGCGGCGGCGCAGCACGCTGCGGTGGCCCTGGCGCAGGGTGGGCTTGAAGACATAGAACTCGTCCGGGTCGACGGTGCCCTGCACCACGTTCTCGCCCAGGCCCCAGGCGCCGGTGGTGAAGACCACGTCGCGAAAGCCCGATTCGGTGTCGAGCGTGAAGGTCACGCCGCTGGCCGCCAGGTCGGCACGCACCATCTTCATCACGCCCACCGACTGGTAGACCTTGAAGTGGTCGAAGCCCTTGTCGACGCGGTAGCTGATCGCGCGGTCCTTGAACAGGCTGGCAAAGCAGTTGCGCACCGCGTCGAGCAGGCTGGCGTCACCCGACACGTTCAGAAAGGTCTCGTGCTGGCCGGCAAAGCTGGCGCCGGGCAGGTCTTCGGCCGTGGCCGAACTGCGCACGGCAAGCGTCATCTCTGGGCCGTATTCCTCGCGCAGCTGGGCATAGGCCGCCAGGATCTCGGCCGTCATGTCGGCCGGCAAGGGGGCGGACAGCACGATGTCGCGTGCCGCCTCGGCACGGCGTGCCAGGTCGTCGACATCGCTCACGTTCAGCCCGTCCAGCGCCCGGTGCAGCCGCGGCCAGGCGTCGGCGCGGTCCAATACCTCGCAAAAGGCCTGCGCGGTGACGGCAAAGCCGTTGGGCACGCGAACGCCCAGCGTCGACAGCTGGCTGTACATCTCGCCCAGCGATGCGTTCTTGCCGCCCACCGTGGCGACATCGCCCGAGCCCAGCTCGTTGAACCAGCGCACGTGGTGCGGCTTGGTGTTCATGGCAGTTCCCCGGCAGTCCGACAAGGCGCCATGCTGAGCCGTTCTGCGCAGGCGCGAATTGATCTGCAGCAATCTTCCAGCGATGCCGTGGGTGCTTGGGGCAGGCGCCAGGCCTGATCGAAGCGCTGGACTCGCCGCAGCCTGAACTGAGCGCACCGACACAAACAGTTGCCGCGCTTGCCCCTGATGTCTGACTTTGTGCCGCTGTTGGGTTTCGCCCGCTACAAATAATCGGCAAAGCGTAGTTCGTTGTTGGAGACACCTCTTGGCATTGCGCACCCTCTTCCCCCTGAACCCGACGCGCATCAAGCTGTTGGCCAAGCGCTGGGCGCCGCTGCCGGTTCTGCTGCTTCTGCTGGTTGCCGGCTGCGGCGGCGGCGGCGGCGGCGACACAGCCACGCCGCCCGATCTCACGCCCACCACCGTCACTGCGCATGCCGGCAGCACCCAGTCGGGCACCGTCAACACTGCGGTCGGCACGGCCCCGGCGCTGCGCGTGGGCACGCGCGACGGCACGCCGGTGCCGGGTGTCGCCGTCACGTTTTCGGTGGTCAGCGGCGGCGGCACGGTCAGCGGCGCCAATGCCACCACCAATGCTGCAGGCGTTGCCAGCGTGGGCGGGTGGACGCTGGGCAACACGGTCGGCGAGCAACGTTTGTCGGCGCGGTCGGCAGGGCTGCCGGAAGTCAGCTTCAGCGCCATGGCCGCGCCCACGCCCGGCAGCGGTGTGCTCGAGCGCAGCGCTGGCAGCGACGGCCAGACTGCCACCATCGGTACAGCGGTGGCGCTAGCACCTGCTGTGCGTGTGCTGTCGGCCGGTGGCGCGCCGCTGGCCGGCGTGGCAGTGAGCTTTGCCGTCACGGCCGGCGGCGGCGGCTTGCTGACCACGAACGCGGTCAGCAATGCCAGCGGTCTGGCCAGCGCCGGCGCCTGGACGATGGGGCTCGGCCCCGGCACGCAGACGGTGCTGGCCAGCGCCACCGGCTTCGCGCCAGTCACCTTCAGCGCCACGGCTCTGGGCACTGGCGCGCCCACCTTCACGCGCAGCGTCTGGCTCGGTGGTCTGAGCGCGCCTTGGGACATCGCCTTCGCGCCCGACGGCGCCGTGCTCTACACCGAGCGCAACCGCGGCCTGTCGGTGCGGCTGCCCGCTGGCACGACACGGCTCGTCTTCCGTCCCAGCGACCTTGTCGCGCAAGACCAGAGCGGCATGCTCGGCGTCGCGCTGGACCCGCAGTTTGCGAGCAACCGCGCCGTCTATGTCTACATCGCCAGCAACGCCGATGGCGCCACAGACAACCGCATCGTGCGTTTCGTGGTCAGCGCCGACTACACCAGCGTCACCAGCCGCACCGACATCGTCACCGGCATCCGCTATGCCGGGGGCGCGCACTCAGGCGGACGCCTGCGCTTCGGGCCCGATGGGCTGCTCTATGCGACAACGGG
>Ga0105048_10013660_pt1 | contig 12683 bp, 14 predicted proteins | sample MAT05_FD_78382 | JGI IMG/M metagenome (GOLD analysis project Ga0105048, IMG submission 78382) | Freshwater microbial communities from Lake Fryxell liftoff mats and glacier meltwater in Antarctica - MAT-05 | ecosystem: Environmental > Aquatic > Freshwater > Ice > Liftoff microbial mat | place... | reverse complement strand
ATTACAATATCCATTTCTGGATGTTTCGTTTTCACAAAGGGATGCATGCTTACACAAGGCCTCACATTTGAATAAAGTCCCAAAAATTTGCGGGTGGTTACATTTAAACTTTTATACCCACCGCCTTGTGGGGTAGTTATGGGAGCCTTCAAAAACACTTTGTTTCTTGTAATAACATCCCACGACTCTTTCGCGATTCCGGATGTATTACCGGCTAAATAAACTTTTTCTCCCACTTCAATCTCTTCAATTTCTAATTCAGCTCCCGCCGCCTTTAGAATGTGTAGGGTGGCATCCATAATTTCAGGACCTATTCCGTCGCCTTTCGCTACTGTAATTTTTGTCATATCCGTTTTTTTTAGTTGTTTGTATTTTTAAATTTCTTAGCGTTATTTTACCGATTCGGTAGGCTGAGTTTTGTTCTCCAATAAACTCCACAAACCATAAACTATCCCTCCAAACAAAATTGTACCAGCCACTATGGCTAGACTTTCTAAAGGTGTTTTGTAAGTTCTGTCATCAAGTCCGTTAGATGGCGAAACCAATCCGGCAATGATAAAAAGGATAGCTACAAAAAGCCGTTTTAAATTCTGGAAAGTTTCCATGTTCTTTTTATTTAAGTATTAGTTTTTTTGAAAAAATGTTTGATTTACTTTTGAGCTACCGTTCACTGCCAGTTTAATTTTTCGGCAGAGGACAAAAGGAGTTGTGAAAACAAGCAATAAAATTTGGGGTGCGAACCCAAGCAAATGAATGACAATTAAAATGTCGCTGACATATTCTACAATTTTATTTCCTGACCCAAACTCTAAACGTATATAGAGTAATGAACCCAAGGCCAAGGTTGCTAAAAGGCTTACTAAGTGTTTCTTGTTTTCCATGTTATTATTTTACGCAGCAAAACTAGGTAGCTTTATCCATAAATTTTTATATATATTTGTTATCGAATACATAAATATATTTTATGAACTACCATCTTATCCGATACTATTGATAGCTAAAAGAGCACAACAAAAGTAATATCAAAGCATCTTTTAAGTTTTACAATGCAAGGAAGGAAAAATAGAATATATCGGCCATTTCGAGAAACCTTCTTTTTGGGGCGTCGTTCGTCAATGTTTCACAAACTTTTCCGATTAAGGTTCAAAGGATTTTTTTACTGAAACGGTCTTATTTTCTGCTTTGGCAAAAAATTTAAAAGCACGCCCATCATTGCACTAGCAAACACGAGCTTTAAAACTATTATATTGTCGACGTAACTTCTTACAACACTTCTGTAATATAAATTGGAATTCCACGAATGCTTCGTATGTAAAAATGCTGTTATTTTATTCGTTTTCTTTAGCATTCGTTTTGATATTTCGGGGCGGGAGATTATAACACCTCTTTTTGTTTGATGTACTTGCTCAATGTTATTACTAAAAAAACAGTTGTGTATATCTGTCCGAATAAACTAATAAATAGAGCAATTGTCTTACCTACTTCATTGGATGGAATAATATCTCCATAACCCAGTGAAGCCATTGTAACGAAGCTGAAATAAACGAAATCAAATAATTGATGTGAAGTAATGGGATGATTAATTACAAACGAACCAGGCCAAACTGTTTCAACTAACCATGCAAGGCAAGCGCCTGTATAACCGGCTAACATATAAAAATTGATACTAGAAAATATGATTGTGCTATCTACTCTTTTGGCCCTTAAAACTTTTATAAATTTTATGATTAAACTATAGAAGAAAAGCAGTAATACACTGCATATATAAGTTCCCTTTTTCATTTTAGTATCGCAGTTTAAGTACATACAGGTGCAAAAGATGTTTACGATGAGAAGCAAAATTTTAATAAGGATGTTATTTTTCCTCCAATCCTCTATCCATACATCAAAAAATAGCAGCCCTGTTAGTATACCCACAACCCACAACGAATTACCGACTGATAAAATTAAGGGCTGCATCATTAATAGAATTAGTTGCAATATTAATAGCGTTAAACTTGAAAAGTAATTTGTTTTCATTAGGTGAATTTTTATTCTGGCTTTACTTTGTTAATCTTATTAAGACGAGAGTTTCTTGTTTTAGATACGTCAATAAAGATCCCCAGCAAAATGAAATCTGTACCGGTTTCATCATTGATTTTGTAGTCAAACTGATGCACATAACCTATCTGCAACACGGTTTGTTTATTTAAGTTATAATTAATTGCCGTTTGCGTTCTATTTCTTTCGAAGTACGGTTCGCGGCCACCAAAAAACACTTCGTTATTCATTAAAATCAAGAATGACTTGCAACCATCTTTAGTTTTACCAAATTCATAAGCTAAGCCAAACCGATAACGATATCTTGTTTTAAAACCACTTGTGGTAAATCTCAACTCTAATCTATATCGCTGTTCGATTTTAATTTGTTTTATTTTCTGATCAATAATCACTTGTTGCCACAATCTTTTTTCGTCGCTGTTTTTTGGCACCCTAAAATTGCCCCCTTCCTTATATGTATCGTATTTCCCAAAACACAAGGCAAATTTTAAGCCTTGTATTGCTTCATAGGTTAATCCTGCTTTTATCTCATGATAATGAAAGTTATTATATAATTTTAGAGATCGCAGTTGTGCTTCCGAAAACAAAATCATTTTTCTCGAAACGCTATACTTAATATTTACGCAATTCCAACTGCCTAATGATGGCGTTTGAGCGATAGACGTGTAAGAATAGAACATTATGACAAACAATCTGAAATAAAGTTTCATAATTTCGAACGTAAAATATTAAGTTCTGAAACTAAGCCCATTGGCCTAAACGTATTATAATTAGGTAACTGCCATCCGGCACAAATCTGAATACGTTTTCCTATATTATACATCGCTCCTACAACGCCAACTGATGCTTCATTAGATCCGATCATTCCGATCACCCATTAGGTAAATTTTTTTATTTAACTTTAGGTCGTCGCCGAAGAACATAAACCCAAATGTACCTCCCCCACCCACATACATATTGTTGGTTTTATATATACCACCAACGATACAACTACCGTTTAAAAAATGATAGACTCCTAAGCATGAGCCAGAATAATTAAATTGCTTATTGTCTACCTTTTCACTCATGTTAAATCCTCCCTGTCCAGATAGAGCCATTTCCAGGGTTTCAAAGACATGAATTTGTTTTTGGGCTGTCCCTAAAATAATGGGATAAAAAGCTCCTTTGGATGAGGCAACTTTGTGTTCAAATTTCAAAACAGGGCTAAAATCAAATGTTTTTCCTACAACATTAACTCCCACTTTCCCTAATTTGCCAAGTCCCAGAGCGAGACGCGCTTTCGACTCGAATGTAGCGGAATTGAGATTAATCTGCTGCTGATAAAATAATTTGTTACCTATCATAATATCACCGAAAGGAATATTAAATAAATTTTGCTGTGCAAAAATTTTTATGCAGTCTAGAGTAAAGAAAAGAAGGATAAATAAATCATATCGAAACCCGGACTTCATATTCGAAAATTAATTCAATTTATTTTTATTTTTACGATTGCATGACGCATTTCTATGTTAACGTTTGTGTTTGCCGAAACTGAATATTTGAAAATTCACTAAGCGAAGCACATTCCATAATAGAGCAATGTTCTGTCAAATAGTAGAATCCAGCTTGTTGTGTTAAGAAATCCATAGTTTAATTTATTATTTTTTGGAGCTTCGTCTGGTAATTACCATCCTAACCGTATGCCAAAACCTTCTGCGTTAAAATTATTAAACGGTGTATTCAATACCGGTTTACGTAATGGTTCTAATCGCTTAAATAAGTGCACCTCTTTGTTTTGTTTGGTCGCCGGAAAAAGTTCTATATAATGTTTACTTTGCCTGAACTGCCTATAACTCGACGCCTCGAAGGTGAAATCATAACTATCTACTTCTATAACCCGTAATGAAGGTAAATACCGTATTACATCCGCCGCATTATTAAAATTTAAATAGTTGTCATTACTTAGGTTTATAGTTTCTAATTTATTTAGAAATAGTAAAGTAGATGGAATTGATTTAAAGTCGTTGCCACTTAGGTCGAGACTCTTTAAATTTTTCATACGTAAAATGCTTTCAGGGAACACTGTTAGGTGGTCGTTTCGTAAACTTAATGAGGTTACATTCGTTAAAAGGGCTATATCACCAGGTATGGTTTCAAACTGGCTGTTAGAAATAGTTAAAGAATTTAATTTGGTTTCTTTAGAAAGAATTAGAAAGGATTTTTTGAACTTAAATTGAGGTGATATAGTGATGATTAAGGATTCGATTTCTTTATTTTTTAAAAAACCGCGCCCAATGGTTGTAATGGCATTACCGTCTAAGTCAAGAGTTTTTAAATGTGTTATTTTATTTAAGTTATCTGGTATTCTTTCCAGATTGTTATATCGCAAACTCAAATACTCAATGCTATTATTTAGCTTAAAATGTTTTGGGAATTTAAAGTTAGGAATGCTATCGAGGTGTAGCTTTTTCAAATGCGTTATCTTATTTATTACTTCAAAGCCTTGCTTAAGGTTAAGATGTTGCTCATTATTTAAATACAATTCTTCTAAATTCGGAATCAACGAGAGTTCAGCAGGGAGTAAAGTGAAGTTATTTGCGCTTATATCCAGTATTTTGAGATTTTTAAGTTTTTCCAAACCTTTAGGCAGATTAAACAAACTGTCATGCGCCAAAGCTAAGAAAGTTAAATTAGTAAATACGGACAAGTCAGCCGACTCTGTATTGATTTTTTGATGTGTTAATACAAGCCTGTAAACTTTTTCAGGTGTTAAATAAGCCTGTTGCAAATCGTAATAAGTACTATCATCTCTCCTAGCGTCCGGCGTTTGGCTATATAAAGCGACGTTTGAAATAAACGCTATGGCAACACAAATTTGAGAGGCTTTCATGAATTTTTGATTCTAATGATGTTGTGAAACTTTAATTGATTATAAAATTAACGATCCTAATTCATAAATTTTTATTTATATTTGTTATACAATACATAAACCTATTTTATGAATTATACGCTCCATCAACTTCAGGTTTTTGCCAAAGTAGTGCAAACCAAAAGTATTACCAGAGCCTCAGAAGAACTCTATTTAAGTCAGCCGGCGGTTTCTATTCAATTGAAAAATTTTCAGGATCAGTTTGAAATTCCATTAACCGAAGTAATAGGAAGGCAATTGTACGTGACAGATTTCGGTAAAGAAATTTATTCGATGGCCGAACGCATCATTAATGAGGTTTACGCTATTAATTACAAAACCATGGCGTATAAGGGTTTTCTAACCGGACGCTTGGTCATTTCCGTTGTATCTACCGGAAAATATGTGATGCCCTATTTTTTAGCTGAGTTTTTAAAAGAACACCCGGGTGTTGATCTGGTAATGGATGTAACGAATAAATCGAAAGTTATTAACAGCTTACAAAACAATGAAGTCGACTTTGCACTTGTTTCGGTGTTGCCGGAAGATATGAAGGTGAATAAAGAACCCTTGATGGAAAACCAACTCTTTGTTATTGGGAATAAAGACGAAAAAATTTCTAAGCATATTTTAAGCAAAGACGAATTAAAAGAGCTGCCACTTATTTTCAGGGAAGAAGGCTCGGGCACGCGTTATGTGATGGAGAATTATTTTCTTAAACACAAAATAAGCGTAAGAAAGAAAATGGAACTTACTTCCAATGAAGCGGTAAAACAAGCGGTAATAGCAGGACTCGGCAATTCCATTATGCCATTAATTGGTTTAAGAAATTCATTGAATGCAGGCGATCTGAAAATTATTCCTACGGTCGGCTTTCCAATTAAATCGCAATGGCAGTTAATTTGGTTACAAGGCAAAAAAACATCTCCAGTAGCACAGGAATACATCGACTATTTAAAGAAAAATAAAACAAGTATCTTGAAGGATAAATTTTCATGGATTAATGAAATTCCTACGATTAGTGCAAAAAAGACCCGAAAGTAAAAAAACTACTAACTAAAAAACACGCGATGAAAAATTATCTAAAATTAATTTTTTGCATAATCATTCCTCTCGCAATAGGCGGAATATCTGGCGTTGCCACGACAACAAGCTTAGATACCTGGTTTGTCGCACTGAATAAACCGGTTTTTAACCCGCCCAGCTATCTGTTTGGTCCTGTTTGGAGCGTTTTATATATTCTAATGGGAATATCGCTCTATTTAATTGTGCAAGCACCAAAAAATCAGACAAGAAAAAATGCGCTTATGATTTTTGGTATTCAGTTAGTTCTAAATTTCTGGTGGAGCTTTCTATTCTTTAAATTTCATTTACTCGGAATAGCTTTTATAGAAATTGTAATGATTTGGTTAAGTATCCTAACCATGATCTACCTATTTCAAAAAGTAAATAAGACAGCGGCTTACTTGCAAATACCTTATTTAGTATGGGTTAGCTTTGCGAGTATTTTAAATGGCGCAATTTGGTGTTTAAACTAAGTTCTTTCGTTTTGAAATTGACACCCGACACCACAAATTATTTACCGATTACATCAAGTTAAAGTTAGGTTTAAACGGTTTAAATAATAGGACTTTTGGAGCTTAAAAAGTATGTATACCTTTAGTAATCGATAAAAGTCAGCTGCTCCATAGTAGTGTTACACTTTACGAGACTACGATTTGCGAAATAGAATTAGCAGATGATTTTACTTACACGCTCAAAGAGGCTTTTGAAATTAACGATGTGTTAAAACAATTTTCTAAAAAAAGTAAACTCCGGGTAGTGCTAATTGCGGATGAGTTTTCTGATTGTGATACGGAGACCCGAAGATTTATTGCTTCCGAGGCAGTATGCAGTAACATCGTTGCAATGGCCATATTAACAGCGTCAATCGCACAAGATTTGTTGGGTAGTTTTGTTATAGCTTACGACAAACCATCTAAACCAGCGAAGGTCTTCTGATCGAAAGAAAAAGCATTGGAATGGATTTTGAAGGCTTAATGTGTTTGAAAGACCAAAGCGCACCCCATCGAAATCTGTTTTAATGCATCGCCATGCAACAATTTTTTTCTGAGCCACCAGCAGAGCAATCTGGAACGAAAAACGCATTTTCTCTGTTGTAATTAGTCGGATGTTGCTGCCTTCGTTGGAATGCATAAAATTCCCTATTTTTGTCAGATAAATTTTTGAATAGAAATTGTTGGTTTATTTGAAACTAAACTTTTGCTAAGCTCTAATCATAGCTTGAATTAAATGTCGGGTGACTCTATACCGAAAAAAAAAATAACAGAAGAACAGTTCAGCGAACTTTTCAAACAATACTATGAAGAACTTTGTAGATTTGTTTTCCCCGTTGTAAAAGATAAAGATGCCGCTGAAGATGTAGTGCAGGATGTGTTTGTTAAAATCTGGACGCGGCGGGAAGAGCTTGAAATAACAACAACCTATAAAGCCTATCTCTTCAAGGCTGTCGTTTTTAGAGGTCTAGATTACTTAAGAAAACAAAAAACTGTTGGCAAAGTAAAAGAAGAGTTAAAAATCGTTCACAATCAATCTCAACAGGAGACCTACTTCAGCGTGGAAGAGAAGGAACTTATTGCTGCTATTGACGCTGGAATAGACCACATGCCGGAAAATATGCGGATTATTTTTCAACTGAGCCGATTTAGTAGCCTTAAAAACCGCGAAATAGCTGAACAGTTAAATATTTCGATCAAAACGGTGGAAAGTAACGTATCAAAGGCACTTAAACAGTTAGCCGTGTATTTAAGACCCTACGTTAAAAACCAGAATTTAAAAAGTATTTTATGGTTAACACTTTGGTATTTGTTAAATAGATAGGGTAAAGGTTTTTTTAAACGACTATATAATGAGTGATTAAAAATGGACGATTCTGAATTAATATTAAAGTACATACGAGGCGAAGCTAATAAAACGGAGCGTGAGGAACTGGCGTTATGGCTTAGTTCGGATGCCTCTAATGCAGCCCTCTTTGCTGAAATGAAAACCGCCTGGGAAATGGCTGGTAAGCTCTCTCAACCCTTTAACATTGACACATCGAAAGCGTGGAACTCTATTCAACATCAAATACTTCAAGAACAAAATGACAATAAAACGTTAATACCTTTATCCAATAAATTCGCTACTACTTCCTGGTTATTTCGTATAGCCGCAGTGCTTATCATTGCGCTGTTTGCTACCTGGTTTTTTGTAGATAAAGACGAACTTTTAATTACCGTGCAAACCGGTGATGCAAAAAGAATATTAGTTCTGCAGGATTGTACCCATGTATTTTTAAACGAAAACAGCAGGTTCACTTATCCTACAGTTTTTAAATCAAACCAACGTGCAGTTAGCTTGAGCGGCGAAGCTTTTTTTGAAGTTACTAAAGATAGCGAGCGACCTTTTATCATTAGTAACAATGATTTTGAGGTTAAAGTGCTAGGTACTTCGTTTAACGTTTCTGCTTACGATCATAATCCGAATGCTGTTGTTACGGTTGTTACAGGAACAGTGACCTTTGAAGACAGAGATGGCCATTCTGTTTTCTTACTTAGAAATGAAATCGGTGTTTTAAACAAATTTAAACACGCTGTTGAAAAATCGAAAACGGAAGATCTAAATTTTTCGTCCTGGAAAACCAGAAAATTGGAATTTAAAAATACCAGTTTTAAGCAAGTATGTGAAACACTTACAGACTACTTTTCGGTAGAACTGGAAGTGAAAAACGAAACTATTCTCAAATGTAAATTTACAGGGTATTTTGTTGATCCTACCTTGGAGCAAATTTTATCGGTACTTGAAAAAACATTAGAAATTAAGGCGCTGGTAAATAATAAACACATAATAATTACAGGCAAAGGTTGTTAACAACGATGAGAGGGTGTTTTGCGATTGCACTATTAGTGCTGCTGAGTTTTAGGCTTGCAGCACAAGATAATGTTTTGGACAAAAAAGTAACCATCATTGAGGAGAATGTATCTTTGTTTCAGGTTCTTTCTGCTTTAACCGAACTAACCCAGGCAAAGTTCACTTATGGCAGTACTATCAATCTCTCTCAGCAAGTTACCCTGAACCTTAAAGTAATTACCTTAAAAGATGCGCTGGATAAAATTTTTAAACCGTTTGATATTGAGTGGGAATTAATTGGCGGTCAGATTGCTTTGATACCTGCAAAAAAAATAAGTTTCAAATTATCAGGAACAATAAAGGATAGCACTGAGAAAAGCCCAATTCAATATGCGTCCGTTTCATTAAAAAACAAAGAAGTAAGTACGTATACGGATTTCGACGGCAAATTTAAATTTCAAAACGTTCCCGAAGGATCTTATGTTCTGGTAATTCACACCTTCGGATATAAAACTGTTGAAAAAGCTATTGTCATAGAAGATAATGCGCCTGAGTTTTCTATAGAACTTTCACGCGAAGCCATCACACTATTTGAAACGATTGTTACCTCTGATAAGATTATTGAACGTACTTCTTTAAGTCAAATGGAATTAGATAAAGATCAAATGCAATTGAGTAAGGGTATTGCAAATGATCCTTTAACAATCCTAACCGCCGTGCCGGGCATACTCGGTAGGGTTGACATGTTTGGTGCTTCTAATCTTCACGTTAGGGGTGGTGAATCTTTCGAAAATCAATTCCTTTTAGATAACATTAAATTATCGTTTCCATTTTATACGATTGGCCAATCTATTTTTAATCCCGATATGCTTGAGAAGGCCGAAGTTTTAACGGGAGGATATGCGGCTAATTACGGACATGCCATGTCTTCGGTGTTTAATTTGACGACTAAGAGTGGTGACTTTCAAAAATATAAAGGCAATGTGGACTTAAGTCTTTTAAATAATTCGGCATTGATACAGGGCCCTTTAATAAAAGACAAATTTACCTTTATTGTTGGTGCTCGGAAAAACAATTTGGATCTTTTAAACCTGAACGATCATTCTAAGGCCTTTTTTATGGGCGATGTTACAAGCAAATTGACTTATATAGTGAATGCGAAAACAAAGTTAAGTTTAACAACAATTAATGTGATTGATAATCTCGATTTCACACATTCTCCCGATTTTCGTTTGAAACTTAGAGCGAAAAATAATATCAATGCTCAAAACCTTCAGTTACAAAGTGTGATAGGAAAAAAAACATACAGTAAAACTTCCTTTCTTCATTCAGGATTAAAGACCGCTTCAAAATTTGGAAAATACTACTATAACACGAATAATAATACGTATGGGTTAAGAGAAGATATCACTTATTATCCCAATCCATTTAGTAAAATTAAAACCGGGTTCGAGTTGAATTTGGAAGATGACAAACTGAATGTTTCGGATTATTACAGAGCTACGGATATTGCTATTACTGACACGGCGCACCTGGTTCTGAATTTCAATTTATATACCGTAAACGTTTCATCGGCTGTGTATGCTTTTTATGACGGAACGCTCTTTAAACGTGTTTTGCTAAATGTAGGTGGACGATTAGATTACAATAAGCTTAATAATGGGTATGACGTTTCTCCGCGTATTACATTAGGATATGAACTATCTCGCAGCACCTTATTGTCGGGTAGTTGGGGCATTTTTAATCAGGCGCCTGCTATTTTTCAGTTAAATCAAAATAGTAAATTAAGATCCAATCAATGTCAGCACACCATTGTTTCGCTTAAACATGTTCTGGGAGGTGGTTTTGAAGGCAGGATAGAGGGTTATTATAAAGATTACCGTAACCTCGTTTTGTTCGATAAGAGTTTAACATTTTCTAACCAAGGTTATGGTATAGCAAAAGGCGTAGAGTTTATTTTGAAGAAAGAAAAGGGGAACTTAAGTGGCTGGGTTTCTTATTCTCTGGCGCGCAGTGATAGAAAACGAAACCTACAAGAAAAAGCCTATCCATTTTTCTTTGATCAACGAAATACCTTTAACATTATTTTAAATTATACCGCAAAAAATTCAATAAAAAGATGGTTTGTGCCGTATTCTTACAGCCTTGATTTCAGGTATGCTTCCGGATCGCCTTACACACCGATGACGGGTTTAGATACTGTGTCTTCGGGTCATATACTTGTTGCAGGCCCCATTAATTCCAAGCGAAATCCAGAATACAATAATTTGAATCTGAAAATTGTTTGGCAAGCCAACTATGGGAAAAGAAAACAACACACCTTTCAGTTTTACCTTGATTTTTGGAACGTGTTAAGTTCGCGCAATTTGGTGGCCCGGCAGTATTTGGTTAATAAAGAGCAGGAAACCATTCGTGAAACCACTAATTATGCAGTTCGGTTTTACCCCAATTTCGGACTACGCTTCGATTTTAACGCAAATAATTCTGTAAAAAATTAAATTTCATTTTTTTTGATAGGGTAATACGATTTTCATACGACTTATATCTTGAAGGGAAAATACAAACGTATCTAACCTTCTTAAAAAGTTTTATTGAATAATTAACCTTAAAAATGAAAAAAATGAAAAAACGACTATTTACATTAGCAGCAAGCATTCTTTTAAGTGCTTTCGCGTCAAAAACACATGCGCAGGTAGCCTCTCTGCAGGTCATTCACAATTGCGCCGACGCTGCGGCAGGCACCGTAGATATTTATGCAGGTAGCACCTTATTAATTAACGATTTGCAGTTTCGTTTTTCGTCACAAACGTTTACGAATATTCCCGCAGGAACTCCGGTTGTTATTGGTGTAGCGCCAGGAACATCAACTTCTTCTACACAATCTATTGCAACTTTTACAGTGACTTTTGGAGTGAATAGCAAAAATATTGTTGTGGCAGATGGAATTGTTTCCGCAAGCGGTTATAATCCTTCAAACAGCGTTGCTCCATTCACCTTGAGTACTTATACGCAAGCTCTTACTGCTGCTCCAAATGCTACAACAACGAGTCTACTCATCCATCATGGCAGTACCGATGCGCCTACGGTGGATATCGTGGCGCCTCTATCAGGAGCTAACCCCACTTTACCGAATGTACTGGTAAATAATGCGTCTTATCCTGTATTTGCGCCGTATTTAAACCTGCCTACTGCAAACTATAACATACAAGTGCGTGACCAGTTTTCAGAAAATGTGGTGGCAGAATACCTTGCCCCCTTATCTACCCTTGGTGTTGGCGGAGCCGCATTAACGGTGCTAGCCAGTGGTTTTTTAAACCCGATGAATAATAGTAACGGCCCTGCATTTGGTTTATATGTAGCCACTTCTGCTGCCGGATCTTTAATTCCTTTACCAACTACAACAATTACAACAACACGTTTACAAGCTATTCATAACTGCGCAGACTTAGCAGCCACACAAGTAGACGTTTGGTTTCAATCTGCTGCAACAGGCACAGCACCAATTGTGTTGATTAATGATTTTGCATTCAGAACGGCCTCTCCTTTTATTGACGTTCCAGCGGGACAGGTAGTTACTTTGTACATTGCTCCTCCAACCAGCACCAGTGTAGCTTCTGCCATTGCTACCTTTACGTACAATTTATTTTCTGCTTCAAAATACCAATTAATAGCGAGCGGCATTGTAAGTGGTTCAGGATATGCCCCGGGTTCAACTATGGCAGGATTTAATCTGATTGCCAATGCTACGATGAGAGAACGCTCTATCAATGTCAATAACACTGATGTACTGGTCTTTCATGGCGCTACCGATGCTCCGGCTGTGAATGTTGACGCTCAAGGTGCAGGTACTGTTGTTTCTAACATGGCT
>Ga0105048_10013659_pt1 | contig 12684 bp, 9 predicted proteins | sample MAT05_FD_78382 | JGI IMG/M metagenome (GOLD analysis project Ga0105048, IMG submission 78382) | Freshwater microbial communities from Lake Fryxell liftoff mats and glacier meltwater in Antarctica - MAT-05 | ecosystem: Environmental > Aquatic > Freshwater > Ice > Liftoff microbial mat | place... | reverse complement strand
ATCCCCATGTGCTTCACGGTGAAATCCATGGCAATGCGCGGCAGCAGCTCAAATGCCACCACCCGGTTGCCGCTCATCTCCTTGGCCAGCGACAAGAGATCAACCGCCGCCTGGGGGGAGGTGACCGCAATGAACGCCGTCTCGTGGCTGCGGGGTTTGGGGTAAAGTTTCAAAACCGCCGCGGTGATCACGCCAAGCGTGCCCTCGGCCCCGATGAAAAGGTTTTTGAGGTCATAGCCGGAGTTGTCCTTGTGCAACTGGCTCATCAGGTTCAGCACCCGGCCATCGGCCAGCACCACCTCGATCCCCAGGCATAGCGCGCGGGTGGAGCCGTAGCGCAGCACGTTTGACCCGCCCGCGTTGGTCGACAGCACCCCGCCGATCATCGCCGACCCCCGCGCCCCGAACCACAGCGGAAAATACAGGGCCTGCGCCGCGGCCGCCTCGTGCAGCGCCGTCAGGACCACGCCAGATTCGACCACTGCGATGCGGGTTTCGGGCCGGATTTCGCGGATGCGGTTCAACCGTTCGACCGACAGCATCAGCCCGCCGTCGGTCATCGCCCCGCCGACGATGCCGGTCAGCCCCGCCACCGGCACCACGGGCACCTGATGCCGCGCCGCGATGCGCAGGGTTTGTGCAACCTCGTCGGTCGATCCGGGGCGGCAGACCACGCCGGGGCTGGCGGTGTAATGCTTTGACCAGTCGGGCCGGTAGCGCGCCATCGCCTCCCCGGTCAGCACATGGGCCTCGCCAAGGGCGGCGGTCAGGTCGGAAAGCACGGCGGGGGTGATCATGGGTGGCGCCTCCAGCGGCCAAGGTTTGGCGCAAACTGCCGGGAATGGCCAGAGGCGGCGGGCTATGACAGCGTGATGCGGTCCGACTTCGGCATCGGTTACGGCGTTCCGGTGCCGGGGTCAGGTTTCGGGGTCAGAGTTTGGGGTCAGAGTTCGGGGTCGGCGACCGGGTCGAGATCATTCTGGAAGCCGGATTCACCAATCCGGACCCGCCAAAGCGGTGATCATTTCGCCTTGTCCAGCAAGGTCAGCACCTTGGGCCCGATGGCGTCGACCACCACGGCCACGCCCTTGGCACTGGGATGCAGACCGTCGCGCTGCATCAGGTCGGGGGCCAACAGGCGGCTGGACTGGTCGATCAACGGAATGAAGAAGTTCAATTCCATATCGACGCCATGTTTCGCCGCAAGTTCGGGATACATCGCGTCGAATTCGGCCTTGAACGCCGCCCCGTAGTTGCCGGGTGCCCGCAGCCCGATCAGGAGGACGGGCAGGCCACGATCCCCCGCCTTGGTCAGGATCGCGTCCAGGTTGGCGCGACTGGCGGCAGGGTCGATACCGCGCAGCATGTCGTTGCCGCCAAGGGCGACGATCATCGCGTCAACCTCGGGCGTCAGCGTCCAGTCCACCCGCGACAGCCCGCCGGCGGTGGTGTCGCCCGACACGCCGGCATTGACCACGACCACATCCTCGCCGCGCGCCGTCAGCCACTCTTGCAGTTGCGGAACGAACCCGTCGCCCTGGCGCAGGCCGTAACCGGCCGTCAGGCTGTCGCCAAGCGCCACCAGCGTCAGCGGTTCGGCCACGGCGGGCGAGCCCGCAAAAATCAGCCCCACCAGCAGGTTGCGGAAGTGGCGGCGCAGGCCATATGTCAAAGGCGGCAAACGGGCAGGGATCATGACGGAACCAGTGCTGAAGTTGGACGGGGTTGGCCTGACATTGTCGGGCAACGCCGGGGCGGTGACAATTCTGCGCGAGATAAGCCTGAGCGTGGCCAAGGGCGAGACGGTGGGGCTGGTCGGGCCGTCGGGGTCGGGCAAATCGTCGCTCCTCATGATCATGGGGGGGCTGGAGCGCGCCACCATCGGGTCTGTCACGGCATTGGGGCAAGACCTGTCGACGATGAACGAAGACGGTCTGGCACGGTTCCGCAGGGGGAATATGGGGGTGGTGTTCCAAAGCTTCCACCTGATTCCGACGATGACCGCGCACGAAAACGTGGGGTTGCCGCTGGAACTGGCCGGGGTGCAGGACGCCTGGGGCCGGGCCGCAGCCGAATTGCAGACGGTCGGACTGGGCGCGCGGATGGACCATTACCCCAGCCAGTTGTCCGGCGGCGAACAGCAGCGCGTCGCCCTGGCGCGGGCCGCGGCACCGCGCCCGGCGATCCTGCTCGCGGACGAGCCGACGGGCAATCTTGATGGCGAGAACGGGGCCGCGATCATGGAGCTGCTGTTCGGCTTGCGCGACCGGCACGGGGCGACGCTGGTGCTGGTCACCCATGCGCCCGAGCTTGCGGCGCGCTGTTCGCGCGTCGTGCGGCTGGCCGACGGGCGCATTGTCGGCGAGGGGCTGCTGTGAGCGGCTGGTCGCTGGCCGCGCGTATCGCGGGTCGCGAACTGCGCGGGGGGGTGCACGGGTTCCGGGTGTTCCTGATCTGTCTGGCGCTTGGCGTGGCGGCGATTGCCGCCGTCGGCATGGTGCGCGCCGCCATCGAGGCGGGCCTGCGCGATCAGGGCGCGGTGCTGCTGGGCGGCGATGCCCAGATGGAATACACCTATCGGTTCGCCACCGAGGCAGAGCGGGCCTGGATGGACAACGCCGCGCTGGCGGTGTCCGAAATCGTCGATTTCCGGTCCCTGATCGTTGTCGGGTCCGGCGATGCCGAGGACCGCGCGCTGACCCAGGTCAAGGCCGTGGACGATGCCTATCCGCTGACGGGAGCGGTCGGTCTTGCGGCGGGGACGCTGGCCGACGCTTTGGCTGTGCAGGACGGCCTGCCGGGGTCGGCGATGGACACGGGGCTGGTGGACCGGCTGGAATTGCAAGTCGGCGACCGGTTTCGGCTGGGCACACAAGAGTTTCGTCTGGGTGCGGTGCTGCTGCGGGAACCCGACAGTGCCACGGGCGGCTTTGCGCTTGGCCCGCGGTTGATCGTGCTGAAAACCGGGTTGGCGCAGTCGGGGTTGCTGGAGCCCGGCACGCTGTTTGACAGCGCCTACCGGCTGGACCTGCCCGAAGATGCCGATCTGGCCGCCCTGCAGGCCGAGGCCGAGGCGCTGTTTCTTGACAGCGGCCTGCGTTGGTCCGACAGCCGCCGCGCCGCGCCGGGGGTTGAACGCTTTGTCGAACGCATCGGGGCATTCCTGATTCTGGTCGGGCTGGCGGGGCTGGCAGTGGGCGGTGTCGGGGTAGGCTCTGCCGTGCGGGCCTATCTTGAGGGCAAGACCCACACCATTGCCACGCTCAAGGTTCTGGGGGCCGAAAGCCGGTTGGTTTTTCGGATCTATCTGGTGCAGATCGGCGTGCTGGCGGCGGTTGGCATTGCGGCCGGACTTACCTTGGGGGCCGGGGTGCCGCTGCTGGCCAAACCGCTGATCGAGGGCGCCTTGCCGTTTCCGGCGCTGATCGCGCTTTACCCGCGCCCGCTGCTGGAGGCGTCGTTCTATGGTGCGATGACTGCGCTGCTGTTCACCCTCTGGCCGCTGGCGCGGGTCGAGCAGGTGCGGGCGGCGGCGCTGTATCGGGGGGCTTCGGGGGCGGGGTTGCCGCGCACGGGCCTTCTGGTGACGATGGCCGGACTGGCCGGGGTGCTGATCGGCGGCGCGGTCTGGTTTTCGGGGACATGGCAGCTGGCGCTTGGTGCGGCGGGCGGGGTGGCCGTCTCGCTGCTGGTGCTGGGGCTGGCGGCGTCGGGTCTGCAAAGGCTGGCGCGGCGGTTGGCGCGGCGGACGGGCGTGACCCTGCGGCTGGCACTTGGCGCGATTGGCGGGCCGCGGTCCGAAGCGGTGCCGGTGATCCTGTCGCTGGGCCTTGGGCTGACGGTGCTGGCGGCGGTCGGGCAGATCGACGCCAACCTGCGCAGCGCCATCCAGAACGACCTGCCCGCCCGCGCGCCGTCGTTCTTTTTCGTCGATATCCAGCCCGATCAGATTGAGGGCGTCCGCACCCGGCTGGCCAGCGATCCCGGCGTTACCCAGGTGGAATCGGCGCCGATGCTGCGGGGCGTCATCGCCCAAATCAACGGCAGGCCGGCGCGCGAAGTGGCGGGCGATCATTGGGTGGTGACGGGTGACCGGGGGGTGACCTATTCCGAAACGGTGCCCGACACGGCGACCGTGACGGCGGGCAGCTGGTGGCCCGAAGGCTATACCGGCGCGCCGCAGGTGTCGTTCGCCGCCGAGGAAGCCGCCGAGATCGGGCTGAAGCTGGGCGATACCCTGACCGTCAACATCCTTGGCCGCGACATCGACGCCACGATCACCAGTTTCCGCGAGGTCGATTTCTCGACGGCCGGCATGGGGTTCGTGATGTCGATGAACCCGGCGGCGGTGCAGGGCGCGCCGCACAGTTACATCGGCACGGTCTATGCGGCCGAAGAGGCGGAGCCTGCCATTCTGCGCGACCTGAGCCGGGCCTATCCCAATCTGACGGCAATCCGCGTGCGCGACGCCATCGACCGGGTGACCGAGGCGCTGACGGCGATTGCCACGGCAACCGCCTGGGCTGCGGCGGCGACGTTGCTGACCGGGTTCGTCGTGTTGATCGGCGCTGCGGCGGCCGGAGAGCCCGCCCGGGTTTACGAGGCGGCGCTGCTGAAGGTTCTGGGTGCGTCGCGTGCCCGCATCCTCGCCAGTTTTGCGCTGCGGGCAGCGTTGATGGGGGCTGCGGCGGGTCTGGTGGCGATTGCGGCCGGGGCAGCGGGCGGTTGGGCGGTGATGGTGCTGGTGATGGAGGCGGACTATGCGTTCGAGCCCTGGTCGGCGCTCGCGATCATCGGCGGGGGCGTGGCGGCCAATCTGCTGGCGGGGCTGGCCTTTGCCTGGCGGCCGCTGGCTTCACGCCCGGCGCAGGTGCTGCGCGATCAGGTCTGACCTCGGTCTGGAATATTCCGGTTGATATTGGCGGTGCATGGAATACTGGTTCCGCAACCAGCATGCAATTCACCGGCGCGGACCGGCACAGGAGACGGGATGACGGTAAAATTCGGGCTGCTCGGCGCAGGGCGCATCGGCAAGGTCCATGCCAAAGCCATCTCGGCCGACGCGAATGCCGAACTGGTCGCGGTGGCGGATGCGGTTCCCGCGGCGGCGCAGGCGATTGCGGGGCATTACGGCTGTGCAGTGCGGTCGATCGACGAGATCCTCGGCAGCGCCGACATCGACGCCGTGGTGATCTGCACCCCGACCGACACCCATGCCGACCTGATCGAGGCCTTCGCCCGCGCCGGCAAGGCGATTTTCTGCGAAAAGCCGATCGACCTGAGCCTCGCCCGCGTCCGCAACTGCCTGCAGGTGGTGCGCGAAACCAAGGCCGTGCTGATGGTCGGGTTCAACCGCCGGTTCGATCCGCATTTCGCCGCCGTCCGCGCCACGATTGATGCGGGCACCCTTGGCGATGTCGAGATGGTCACCATCACCTCACGCGATCCGGGCGCGCCGCCGGTTGACTACATTGCGCGGTCGGGCGGCATTTTCCGCGACATGACGATCCATGATTTTGACATGGCGCGGTTCCTGCTGGGCGAAGAGGTGACCGAAGTCTCGGCGATGGCGGCGGTGCTGACCGATCCGGCGATCAAGGCGACGGGCGATTTCGACTCCGTCTCGGTGATGTTGAAAACCGCCAGCGGCAAGCAGTGCCTGATCTCGAACTCGCGCCGCGCCACCTATGGCTACGACCAGCGGATCGAGGTGCACGGCTCGCTTGGGGCTGTCACGGCAGAAAACCAGCGCCCCGTGATGATCGAAGTGGCGACGGCCGCAGGTTATACCCGCCCGCCGCTGCATGACTTCTTCATGACCCGCTACACCGAAGCCTACGCGGCAGAGATCGCCGGTTTCGTCGCGGCCGTGGGGGGCAACGGGGTGGCCAGCCCCTCTGGCGAAGACGGGCTGGCGGCATTGGCGCTGGCCGAGGCGGCGCTTCGGTCGGTGGCCGAAGCGCGGATGGTAACGGTGGCCGAGATACTGGCCTGAGCCCCGGAATTTTCGCAAGGACTTCGCCCCGACAAGCGCGATCTTTCTGCGAAAGAATCAGTCTGCTGCGACCGTCCGCAGTTCCAGTTGCAGGATGCCGGGTTGTGGCCCCGAAGCTGCCTCGTCCTCCAGCGCCACGGCGCTGCGGGTCGTCTCGCCAAAGCCCGCCTCGCGCAGGGCGGTGCCAAGGGCCGTCGGAATGTCGCGCGTCGTGTCGAGTTCGGGCTGCGCGAGGAAGCTCAGATCCTCGACCGGCGATTGCGGTTTGGCGGGGGTCATCACCACGATCATCCGTTCGGACCCCAGAACCGAGTCGCCGATCTTGAACAGCCCCTTCTTCAGCGTGTCACCCGGCTGCAAGCGGCCGGAAAACCAGTGGCTGATCTCGTAATTGGCGGCCACATACAGCACGTTGACGTCCACGGGGATGTCCATGTTGTTGCGGGCGAGCACATGGACCTCGTCATCGGGGATCAGACGCGGCACCCCGGTTTGCGGCAACGCGCGCAAGGTCCGGTCCCGCGGGTTGCGGGTCTGCAATTCGACCGTCACATCCAGATCGCCCGCACCGACACCCGCGCCGAGTTTCTGCAGGTTAAGCGCCTTCGACATGGCGGCCAGCGTGTCTGCCAGCGTCAGACCCAGGGTTTCCGCGTCCTTGTCGGCGGTAGAGACCGAGGGGATCGTTGCATGATCCGCGTCGGCCAGCCCGGTGTCCGGCAGGACCCAGATCGCATCGGGGCGCGGGCTGTCGGGCAGCACGGCAAGTTGCAGGTCGGCCTCGGCCCCGAAAGGCACAAAGCTGAGCCGCGCCCCGGCCGCTGCGTCAAGGCTGGCCATCGCCGCCTCCAGCGCCGTCGCGGGTGCCGATCCGGGTTCGGGCAGGGCGATGGTCAGGCCAAAATCCAGATCAGCGGCGATCTTGCGCAGGGTCAGGCCCCGGGGCAGTTCGGCGGGCAGAACCTTGCCGGCGTGGTCGGCCGGGGTTGCCGTTGCAGTGAACGTATCAAGGCTGTCGATCTTGACGTAGCCAAGTGCGGCGCTGGTTTTGTCGGCGGCCGAGGCCATGACGGCGAGCATCTCGCCGTCCGTCAGCCCGTGCAGGGTGCCTGCCGGAATGGCAAAGCTGCCATCGGTCAGTTGTGCCTGCCACTGCGCGACGCGCGGGCCGGCAGTGCCGCCGAACGCCACCTGATCCAGATCGCCCTCGAACATCGGCGTGGTGCGGGCCAGAGACGACACCGCATAATTGCGCAGCACCTCTTGCCCGATCTGGCCGTAGCTGGCCCCGGGGTATTCGGCCAGCACCTGAAACAGCGCATAGGTGAACACGCCCTGCGGCACGCGGCCCGGCTTGCCCTTGGGCAGGTTCTTTTCCGGCGTCACCTCGTTGGTCTGCGCGGCATAGAAAGCCACAAAGCTGCCGGGCTGGTCGGTGATATCGACAGCCGTTTCAGGCTGCGCGCGCGGGTCGGGCAGGCTGCGGGTCACAGGCTCCATCGCCTCGGCCGACAGACCCAACGCTCCGGGCGGCAACTGCCGCGTGCGCACCTCTTCCTCGTTCGACGGCACGGCGCGGGTGACGGTGCCGGAATGGCAACTGTCGAACACCGCCCAGACATTGGCCCCCTTGGCCCGCAGCCCGTCGATCAGCACGCCGATTTCATCATCGACCAGCGCGTTTTCGACAGCGCCCACCTCGTCGGACCAAGGCCCGATGTCGACGGGCAGAAACAGCTCGTCCAGCCCATCCAGTTCGCTGTCGGGATTGGCGGCGGGGGCCTGCGTGCCGTGGCCCGAGAAATGCAGATAGACGAAATCGCCGGGCTGCACCTGCGCCGTCAGATCGGCAAAGCCGCTGCGGATGGCGGCCAGCGTCGGGGGTTGCGAACCTGCGACCCCATCCGCCAGCACCAAGATGTTCTCGGGCGCGAAGGGCACGGGGGCTGCGGTGGTCAGATAGGTCTGAACCAACGTCACATCATTGGCCGGACCTTTGAGCCAGTATTTCTCGTCCAGCGCCGGATAGGTGCTGGCCCCCACCAGCAGCGCGTAATTCTCGCGCGCCATGGCGGGTCCGGCCAGCAGGGTGGTTGTCAGCATCAGCGCGCGCAGCATGGCGATCCCTCAGTTCGTCATCAGCGCGTATTTCGCGCCGGAAGGGCCGATGTTTTCGACCTTGAGCACGAAGCCTCCGGTATCGCCCGGCCGCCAGCCGCAATAGGCGATGTGGCTGATGTCGGTGTCCGAACAGACCAGCCGGCCCTGCGCGTCGTAGATTTCGAGGTTGAGGTCGGTCGCGCCCTTGGCCTCGACGTAGACCTCGGCATATTCGCCGCCGACGAATTCGACCACCGGATAGGTGTCCTGCGCGCCGTTGCCCAGCGACCCGATGTTGTAGACCGGGCCGGAGGCGGCACCTTTTGACGTCTCGGCCCGCACATCGTCGACCAGACCCAGCAGCGCTTCGTCGCCTTCGGCAAGGTCTTTGGCGGTCACCAGCATCTCTTCCCAACCCAGTGGTTCTTCGGGGTCGGCCACGGCCCCCTCGGCCAGCAGCCCCGACGGTTTCAGCCCCAGCGACTTGCGCAGTTTGGCCGCCGACAGGATCAACAGCGGATCGCCCGTCTCGACGCCCACGGCATAAAGCCGGGCCGAAAGCTCGGCGGTCTTTACGGGCGATTGCGGTTCTGCCTGCGCCGGCATGGCCAGCATCACGGCAAGGGCGGCAAGGCGCAGGGTCATGGCGAAATCCTGTTTCAGTGGGTGGTTGACGAAAGGATGATCCTTGCGGTGGCCCCTGTAAACACTTGATTATTCCATGACGGGCTTTGTCATGTGACCCGATCTGCGGGGCGGGTTAGCTTGGGCCCTGTAAGAACACATGAGGCCCTGAATGCCATCGACCCTTCCGTTTTCCACCCTGTCACGCCGGCGTCTGGTGCAGGGGGTGCTTGCCGTCTTGACGCTTGTCGCTCTGTCGGCGGTGCAGCCGGCCCGGGCGGCGGTGCCGCTGGATCAGGCGATGGCGTCGGTATTCACGGTGCACAGCGCCGATGCCGAGGATCGGTTTCTGGGCTCGGCGTTCCTGTGGGCCGATGGCGCGGTTGCGGTGACCAACGCGCATGTGGTGGGCAACGCCGCAGAGGTGCGGCTGACGAATGCGGCCGGCGCGCAGGAGATCGGCCGGGTGATCGCCCGCGACCCGGTGCGCGATGTCGCCGTGATTTCGGTTCAGCCGGGGCGGCGGGGGTTGATGCCGGCGCCGGCGCCCGCGTTGGGGGCAGAGGTCTGGGCGTTGGGGGCCCCTCTGGGCATCGAGTTCACGGTGACCAGCGGCATGATCTCGGCCCTGGCGCGGCAGGTGGAAACCGCGGTGCCGATCCGCATGCTGCAGCATGACGCCGCCGTCAATCCGGGGTCGTCGGGCGGGCCGCTGGTCGATGCGGCCGGGCGGCTGGTGGGCATGAACAGCCAGATCGCAGATGGCAGCCGAATGTATGTCGGCATCGCCTATGCGATCACGGCCGATGACCTGCAGCGGATCGTGACCGGGCTGGTCGAGGAAACCCTGCTGCCGTTTCCGCAGCTTGGCATCATCGCGCGGCCCGTGGACCGGCGACTGGCGCAGGCGCTCGGCATCCGTCCGGGCGGGCTGCTGGTCGACGAGGTCGACCCTGCGGGCCTTGCCGCGCGGGCCTTGCTGGCGGGCGATGTCGTGCTGGCGGTCGACGGTGCGCCACTGACCGCGCCGGGCGGTCTGGCCTTTGCCATCGAGGCGGCCCTGCCGCACGGGGCGGCCGATGTCGCCGTGCTGCGCGCCGGCCAGCCGGTGCTGGTGCTGCTTGATCTTGTGCCGGCCGACCCGGCGCTGACGCTGCGCGATCTGTCGGGTGCAGCGCCGGTGCGGGTGTCGCGCTATACGGTGCAGACTTTGGGACTGGTGCTGTCGGCGGGGGCCGTCGTGCAGTCGGTGACCGAACAGTCGCCTGCCGTGATGGCGGGCGTGGTTGCGGGCGACACAATTCTGGCGCTGAACGGGCAGACGCTGGACCTGGCGGCGCTGGCCGCCGTGCAGATCACCGGGCCGGCGCTGCTGCTGCTGCAGGGGGCCGATGGCCGGACCCGGCATGTCGTGATCGACCCTTGGGCCAAACAGTCGGGCCTACGGCCGGTCGGCGGGGCGAATGTGCTTGACCCCGCCGTGGTGGTGTTCTGACATCGCGACGGGAGGTTGGCATGGACCGCATACTGATCATCGAGGATGACGCCGAAACCGCAGCGGCGGTGGCGCAGATCGTGACCGGCCTTGGCTGCGAGGCGGTGGTTGTGGGCACATTGCCCCACGGCATCGCGGCGTCGGCGGGGCAGTTCCGGGTCATCGTGCTGGACCGGATGCTGCCGGGCGGCGATGGCGTCGATGCGATGGCGCGGATCCGGGCGGGTGGGTCTGCCGCGCTGATTCTGGTGCTGTCGGCCCTTGGCCGGGCGGCGAACCGGGTCGAGGGGCTGGAGAAGGGCGCCGATGATTATCTTCCCAAACCATTCGAGCCTGCCGAGTTGCAGGCCCGCCTGCGCGCCCTGCTGCGGCGGGGCAGCATGCAGGTGCTGGACAACGATTTGTTGGCTTTTGGCGAACTGGAAATTCGGCTCAAGGCGCGCACCGTTCATGTGAAGCATTCACATGTGGCCGTAAGCCCCAAGGAGTTTGAACTGATCACCTATTTCGCCCGCAATGCGGGTCAGGTCGTGACGCGGATGCAATTGTTGGAAAATGTCTGGAACCTGCATTTCGATCCGCAGACCAACGTGGTCGATGTTCATGTCGGAAGGCTGCGCCGCAAGCTGGAGCAGGCCGGGTCGCAGGCGATTCAGACGGCACGGGGCGAAGGCTATGTCTTTGCGCCGCTGTCGGGGGCCATGTGAGCAACGGGCCATTCAAGGCGCGGGTCACGCTGCGGCTGGCGGCCGGAGTTGCGCTGGCGGTGACGCTCTTGTCGCTGGTCGGGATGGGGGTGCAATACCGTCTGGTCGAGGCCCGGTTGCTGGCAGGGGCGCAGCAGGTGCTGCGTGCCGATCTTGATGGTTTTGCGGCGCTTTATGAACAGCGCCGCATCATCGCGCTGCGACAGGCGATTGCGTATCGCGCGGCCTCGGGGGCAGAGATGCTGTTGCTGATGGACCGGAACGGCACCGTTCTGGCCGGAACCGAGACCGCGTGGCCCAAGGGCCTGGCGACGTCCGGTGACAGTTTCGCAATCGAGGGCGCGACCCGGTTCAGCGCCAGGGGGAGTGTGTGGCTGGGCGTGGCACGCGTGTTGCCGGGTGGCTTTCCCCTGCTGGTGGCGCGGTCGTTGGACCAGGTGGAGGCCACGCTGGCGGCGTTGCGACGGGGCATCGTCGGTCTGACGCTGGCGCTGCTGGCGGCGGGGGCGGGTGTCGGGATTCTGGCGGCGCGCGGGGTGATGGGGCGCATCGGCCGGATCAACGCGCTGGCCGACCGCGTGGCGGCCGGAGAACTGGAGGCGCGCTTGCCCGGAGCCCGCAGCCACGACGAGTTCGGTCTGCTGGAAAGCCATGTCCATGCCATGCTTGACCGCATCCAGAACCTCAACCGCGCGACGCACCGGCTGTCGGACACCATTGCGCATGAATTGCGCACGCCGCTGAACCGGATGCTGCAGAAACTGGCGCAGATCGAGGGACAGGAACCGGTCACCGATGCGCTGCGGTCCGAGATGCGGCAGGCGATCCGGGTGTTTGATTCGCTGCTCGACATCAGCCGCGCCGAGGCGGATCAGGGTTCGGGCGGCGGTCTGGTGCCTGTCGATCTGTCGGCTGTCGCCGCAGAGGTATGGGAGCTTTACGAACCGCTGGCCGAGGACAAGGGGCTGCACGCACAGGCGCAGATCGAGCCGGGGCTTCTGGTGTTGGGCGACCGCAATCTGATTGCGCAGATGCTGTCGAACCTGCTGGACAACGCGACCAAGTATTGCGCGGCTGGCGACGGTCTGACCCTGACGCTGGCCCGGGCGGGCGACAGCCATCTGATGCGAATCGCCGACACCGGGCCGGGCTTGCCGGCCGATCTGCGCGAGGCGGCGTTCGAGCGGTTCGTGCGGGCCGAACGCGACCGGGGCATTACCGGGCACGGGCTGGGCCTGGCGTTGGTAAGGGCCATCGCGGCGCGTCACGGGGCGCGGCTGACGCGGCCTGTGGCGGAAAAGGGGTTTGTGCTGGAAATTCTGTGGCCTAAGGTTGCGGGCGCCGGATGACCGCTGCCCGAAGGTCCTGATTCCATGAAGAAGCTGTTGCTGACGCTGACCCTGCTGGCGGGCTGTGCCGCCTGGAACACGCCCTTGAACCAGCCCCTTGCCGGCGAAAATCTGTCGCTGGTTGACGTCACATCGGCCACGATTGGCGATGGCGAGTTGTATGTCGGCCTCGCCTTCAGCGGCGGCGGCATGCGCGCCTCGGCCTTTGCCTATGGCATGCTGGAGGAATTGCGCACCCAAGGCGGCGGCGAGGCGGGGCTGCTGGACCATGTGCGGCTGGTGTCGGGGGTGTCGGGCGGGTCGGTCACGGCGGCGCAGTTCGGGCTGTGGGGGCCCGCGGGGCTGGAGGGCTACCGCGAGCGCTATCTGATCACCAACGCCGAAAGATACATGGCGAATTCGGCGCTGAACCCT
>Ga0105048_10013658_pt1 | contig 12686 bp, 12 predicted proteins | sample MAT05_FD_78382 | JGI IMG/M metagenome (GOLD analysis project Ga0105048, IMG submission 78382) | Freshwater microbial communities from Lake Fryxell liftoff mats and glacier meltwater in Antarctica - MAT-05 | ecosystem: Environmental > Aquatic > Freshwater > Ice > Liftoff microbial mat | place... | reverse complement strand
GAGGCAGGTCGGATCGCTCGGGGTGGGGGTGGGAGGCGTATCAGGGAATTTTGCGAGACTGGGAGGGTGAATTCGGATACGGATGAGAAGTCGCGTGCGGTGTGGGTGCGGTTGCAGCGGGAGCGGACGCCGGGGCAGCAGATTGCCCGGGCGCTCGAGATGACGGCGCTCGAGCGGAGTATGTTTGTGGCGAATTTGCGGCGGAAGGAGCCGGGGATAGCGGAGACCGAGATTAAGCGACGGATGGTGGAGGCGTATTACGGGGTGGAGCGGGCGGAGAAGATATGTATGGGCCGAGGGGGTCGGCGTGAAGCTGGTAAGGGCGCTGGAGGAGATGGAGCTGCCGTACGCGGTGGGTGGGAGTATAGCGAGTGGGGCTTATGGGGTTTCGCGGGCGACGCAGGGTGTTGATCTGGTCGTGGATTTGAGTCCGGAGGAGGCGTTTGTGTTGGCGACGCGGTTGGAGGGTAGCTTCTCTGTTGATGCTGGAGATGCTCGGGATGCGATTGCGCGCAATCGGCCGTTCAACTTGATTCCCATGGGGACGGCGTTTAAGTTCGACATTTTCCCGGCAACGTTTTTCGCGCATGGAGAGGACGAGCTTTGCCGCCGGCGGATGGTGGAGGGGACGGGGGATTCTGGAAGGCCCGGGTACCAACACCTTGCGCGCCAGCATCTCGAAGACCTTTGTCGTAAAGGAACGCATTCGTCTGCGTCTGGAGGGCCTGGCGACCAACCTGTTCAACAAGCCAAACTACCAGAACCCGATTCTACATATCACCGAGGCGCTCACTCGTGTCCAAATTAGCCCAAGCCATTGGGGGTGAAGCCCTGTTAGGGTAGGGAGGAGTTGTAGTAAGAACGATCCCATCCCAAACGAGGCTTCCCCCCTGGTACATGCCGTTCTACGATTCGAATTGGGCAACTCGCCTTGCCCGGCGCGCGTTTGAAAAAAACACCAATGGGAGGCCGCTGTAGCAAGTGCGGATGGCGGCGCGGTACGCGAAGATGACAGGAGTGCCAGGACAATTGCTGAACGGTATGAGATTAGTGCGATGAAGGCGCGGGGCGGCGTGGGCCTTTTGCTGTTGCTGGCGGGCACGGCGGCATGGTGGTCGTGGAGTAGGGCGGGCGAACCGGCCGGCGTGCAGCGGGTATCGCGGACACTGATGGGGACGCTTTGGTCAGTAGACGTTGTGGACCATGGACGTCCTGGCGCGGCGCGGGCCGCGGCGCATGCTGCCTTGGCTGAGGTCAGCCGGATCGAGAATCTGCTGAGCGAATGGCTTCCGGACTCGCCGATTTCACAGGTAAACGCGGCCGCCGGACGGGAGGCCGTGAAGGTGCCGGCAGAGGCTAGCGCGCTGTTGCGCCGGGCGCTCGAATATGGGGCGCGGAGTGGCGGTGCGTTTGATGTGACGTGGCGCGGCATGGGCGGTATTTGGCGCTTCGACGAACGGTTCCGGCTCCCAAGCGCCGGCGAAGTGGAGGCCGGGCGGAAGAACGTGGACTACCGGGCGGTACAAGTGGAGGGGAACAGCGTGGCCTTGACCCGGCTGAGGATGGCGATCGGGCTGGGCGGCATTGCCAAAGGCTACGCGGTGGACCGGGCAGCGGCTGTGTTGCGAAGGGCCGGCTTTCCCGACTCGCTGGTGGCGGGCGCGGGCGACATCCTGGCATCTGGGACCAAGTACGGCGTGCCGTGGCGGCTGGCCGTGCAGCACCCGCGCGGCGAAAGGGGCCAAGCCTTAGGGACGCTGGCGCTGAGCGGTGCGGCCATTTCCACCTCAGGCGACTACGAGCGCTTCCGGGTGGTGGATGGCGTCCGGTACCACCACATCATGGATCCGCGGACGGGATGGCCGGCGCGGGAGTGCATCTCCGTGAGCGTGATGGCGCCGACGGCCGAACAGACGGACGCCCTGGCGACAACCATCTTCGTGCTGGGCCCGGCGAAGGGATTGGCGTTGGCGCGGGAGTTTGGTGTGGACACGTTGATCGTCGCCGCGGATGGTCAGAGATATGCGACCGAGGGTTTCGCGGCCTTCCGCTAGACCCGCGGGCTATACTGAGTAGTGGCAACGGTTCTGCTCAGCATCGCAATCCTAGGCGTTTGCTTCGCCCTTTTGGCTATCCGCCTGCTGTTTGTGAAGGACAGTAAATTTCCAGGGATCTGCGGACGAACCGGAAAGGCGGACGAAGATCCGTGTATGATTTGCCCGCGGGCGAAAGAGAAAGGCGGTGCCCAAGTCTGTCAGGAGCCGAAGTCGTCGAACGCGATATTTTCCTTGGGAACGCCCAAGTCGTCAAGCGTCGTCAACGCGGACTGCAGCAAGGCCGGCGGACCGCAGAGGTAGTATTCGACCTCTTCGGGATGGGGATGCTTGCTGAGGTAGGAGGTGAGCAGCAGGGTGTGGATATAGCCCACCGGGCCTTCCCAGGCGTCTATTTTTCGGGGCCTCGAGAGGATGACGTTGAGGTCAAAGTTAGGGAACTGCTCTTCAAGATTCTGGAAGACATCCATGTAGAACAGCTCCTGCCGGGAACGGCCGGCGTACCAGAAGGAGACTTTCCGGTTGGTCTTCTCGGTCTGGAACAGATGCAGGATGTGGGAGCGGAGAGGTGCCATGCCGGCGCCGCCGCCGATGTAGATCATCTCGCGCTCGGTCCGTTTAATATGAAAATCGCCGAAGGGGCCGGAGATCGTGACCTGGTCGCCGGGGCGGCGGGAGAAGGCGTAGGAGGAGGCAATTCCAGGGTTGACATTGATCCAGCGATTGCCATCCTTGTCCCACGGTGGCGGGGAGATGCGGACGTTGAGCGTGATGATATTGCCTTCGGCCGGATGGTTGGCCATGGAATAGGCACGGAATATCGGCTCTTCATTGACCATGCGGAGCTCCCACATCCGGGCCTGGTCCCAGTCGGGGCGGAATCGCTCTTCGACGTCGATGTCCTTGAAATCAACCACACAAGGTGGGACGTCGAGTTGAATGTAGCCGCCGGGCTCGAAATCAAGGGTCTCTCCGGGCGGCAACTGAACCACGAACTCCTTGATGAATGTCGCCACGTTGCGGTTACTGAGCACGGTGCAGATTCGCTTCCGGGCCCCGAAGACCTCAATGGGAACTTTGATGTGCAGGTTGCCTGAAATCTTCACCTGGCAAGCAAGCCGCCACCCTTCGCGGACCTCGCGACGGGACAAATGGTTGGTTTCGGTAGCGAGCACCTCGCCGCCGCCTTCTTCGACAATGCAGCGGCACATGGCGCAGGTGCCGCCGCCGCCACAGGCCGAGGGGAGATAGACGGATTTGGACGAGAGCGCCGTTAGTAAAGTGGTGCCGTGTCTGGCCTTGAGGGGATTCTCCGAGTCGCCATTAACGACTACGGCCAGATCTCCGGCGGAGAATAGGCGCTGTTTCGCCAGAATCAAGAGTCCCACCATGCCCAGAACGACAATGCCCATGGCGGCCAGACTGGCCGCCGCTGCCCAAACGATGTCTTGGAATTCCGTCATGGTTGTCTATAGAGAGATTCCAGCGAAGCTCATGAAGGCCAGACCCATCAGGCCGGTGATGATGAAAGCGATGCCGAGACCCCGGAGCGGGGCCGGAACGTTGGAATAGCGCAATTTTTCCCGGATGGCAGCGAGGGCGACAATCGCCAGCAGGAAGCCGACTCCGGAGCCGATGCCATAGACGACGGACTCATCAAGGCTGAGTTGGCGCTCGATCATGAATAGCGAGCCGCCAAGGATGGCGCAGTTCACCGTGATGAGCGGCAGGAAGATGCCCAGAGCCGAATACAGCGGCGGGAAGAAGCGTTCCATGATCATTTCGAGTAGTTGGACCATGGAGGCGATGACCGCGATAAAAAGGATGAACTGGAGGAACGTGAGATCGACATCGGCGAGCGCAGGGGAGATCCAGGCAAACGAGCCCTTGACGAGCAGGTAGCGGTTGATGAGCCAGTTGAGAGGCGCGGTGACACTGAGCATGAAGACTACGGCGAGGCCGAGGCCGGTAGCGGTCTTCACCGACTTCGAGACGGCAAGAAAGGAACACATGCCTAGGAAGTAGGCGAGCACCATGTTCTCGATGAAGGCGGAACGAATGAAGATATTGACAAGTTCCATAAGCAGTCCTATGAGATATCGACAAGTTTCGGTCTGCGCGCGCGGTGGATCCAGATGATGATGCCGATGATAAACATGGCCGCGGCGGGGGTGAGCATGATGCCGTTGTTGCGGTAGCCGGCATCATAGAAGGCCTGCGGAACGACCTGATAACCAAACAAGGTCCCGGCGCCAAATAGCTCCCGGAAGAACGCCACAACCATCAGAATGGCGCCATAGCCGACGCCGTTGCCGATGCCGTCGAGCAGCGCGTCCCGCGGCCGGTTACTCAAGGCAAAAGCTTCGAGCCGGCCCATCACGATGCAGTTGGTGATGATGAGGCCAATGTAGACCGAGAGTTGGCGGCTGATGTCGTAAGCGAAGGCCTTCAGGACCTGGTCGACGAGGACGACGAGGCCGGCGACGACCATCAACTGGACAATCATTCGGATACGTTCCGGAATGCCCTTGCGGAGCAACGATATGGCGACGTTCGAGCAAGCGACCACGAAGACCACGGAGAGCGCCATGACCAGGGAGGTCCGCATCTGCGTCGTAATGGCGAGCGCGGAGCAGATACCGAGCACCTGAATTGTGATGGGGTTGTTGTCTCCGATGGGGTCGCTGAGCAGCTTCCGCTGCTTCTTCGAAAGCACAGGTGCGGTGCGATTGGGTGGGGTTTGGATTTGTGTGCTCATGAATCACCTACTGGGCTGGCCGAATGGAAGCAAAGATGCGGTCATAGCGGGACAGTTCGTCCCGAAACATCTGCGAGACTCCGCTTAAAGTAATGGTGGCGCCGGTCAAACCGTCGACGGCATGGGGCATGCCCGCCGTATTGTTGCCGCTGCCGCGCAGGACGACGACGGGTTCGAGCTTGGCGCCCTCGTCATAGATTTTCTTGCCTTTGTAGCGGTCTTCAAAAAAGGGCCGGTCAATTTCCGCGCCTAGGCCGGGCGTTTCTTTCTCGTGGCTGAAGGCGATGCCATAGATGGTGCTGAGATCGGCTTCAAGGGCGAGGTAGGCGCCAATAGGTCCCCAGAGGCCGGCTCCCTGCATGGGGACAATGTATCGCTTCACGCCGTCGCGGGAGAACACGAACAAGGGCAGCCGTTGTTCGGCGCGGGTCTTGCGGGCTTCGTCCCTCAGGTTGAGGGAGAAGGCTTCGACGCCGGAGACCTCCTGGCCGGCGAGATCGAAGACGCGCTCGGTGACCAGCGCCGGGTAATCCGCTTCGAGGGTTTGCGGGTTAACGTCCATGACAGTCTGGAGGATGGCCCGGCGATTGGCCATGAGAGCGTTGCGTTCCTGCCGGGGCTTCAGTCCGCTGACCGCGACGGCCAGCGAGGCGCCAACAACGGCCGTGAGCACGGAGGCATAGATGACGGTGTACTTATTGGAGTGCACGCGCGTTCCTCCGTTTCATGTTGGCGCTGATGAATCCATGGTCGATGAGCGGGGCGAACACATTCATCAGTAGGATGGCGAGCATCCAGCCTTCGGGATAGGCGGGGTTTAAGACGCGGATGACCATGCCGCTGATGCCGATCAGGAGGCCGTACACGTACTTACCAGGCTGCGTTTGCGCCGCCGTGACCGGATCGGTCGCCATAAAAACCGCGGCGAACAGGACGCTGCCCATGACGAGATGGTAGTGTGGCGGCACGCCGGAGTAGGGTCGTATGCCAGTCACCTGGAAAAGCAGGCCGGTGGCGGCGGCGCCGAGGATGACGCTGAGCATGATGCGCCAACTTCCGATGCCGGTGCCGATGAGAATAAGCGCACCGAGGCCGATGGCGGCGACGGAGGTCTCTCCGATGGAGCCGGGAATGGCACCCCAGAACATAGTTTCCAGGCTGTACGACTTATCGAGGGCCGCGAGGCCGCCAGAGTAAGCAACCGCGAGCGGAGTGGCGCCGGAGTAGCCATCGACAAAACGGGAAGGGTCCCCAGAGATCCAAACATTATCGCCGGCCATATAAGGCGGATACGCGAAGAAGAGGAACACTCGCGCGACAAGAGCGACGTTCAGGATGTTCATGCCGGTGCCGCCGAAAGCCTCCTTGCCGATGACGACGGCAAAGGCGGTGGCGAGGCCGACCATCCAGAGCGGAACCGTGGGCGGCATGATGAGTGGGATCAGCATGCCGGTTACGAGGAAGCCCTCGTTGACGGGATGATCCCGGAATATGGCAAAGGCGAACTCGATCCCGAGGCCGACTGAATAGGCGACGACGACCATCGGGAGTACGACGGTGAGGCCCAGCAGAAGCTTTTCAACGAAGCCGGCCGCGAGCGCCGGGAACTCCCCGGCGGCGGCAAAGTGCTGGTGCCCCACATTCCAGATGCCAAACAGCAGGCAAGGGAGCAGGGCGAACACGACGGTGAACATCGTGCGCTTAAGATCGATGCCATCCTTGATGTGGGTTCCCTCGGTGCAGGTGTCGCCCGGCACGAAGAGGAAGGTTTCAAAGGCGTCATAGGCGTAGTGGAACTTTTCGAGTTTCCCGCCCTTGGTGAAATGTGGCTTCGCCTGATCGAGCAGACCGCGGAACACCTTCATCTACCGACACCTCGCCGGGCAGCAACGAGCCGAGGAAACTTCATGCTTCCCCCCTGATCCAATCGAGGCCTTCGCGGAGGATACGTTGCACGGGCTGCTTGGACGTGCAGGCGAACTCGCACAGCGCTAAATCCTCTTCGACCACTTCATAAATCCCCAACCCCTCCATCTGGTCGTAGTCACGAAACAGAATGGCTTTGATGAGGTGCTGAGGATAGAGATCCATAGGGACGACCCGTTCATACTCGCCGGTCATGACGAGAGCCCGCTGCTCTCCGTGAGGATTGGAGTTGACGGCGAATTCCCGTTTGGACAGAAAGTACGAGAGGAAAGTCCGGGAGAGCGTCGGACGCGGATAGGAGGGGAGGAGCCAACCGAGGAACTCCGGTTGATCGCCTTCCTCAATGACGGTGAACTGATCGTCAAATTGGCCGAGATGTCCAACGGGCTGAACCTTTTTTCCGGTCAGTACATTGCCACTGATCAGGCGCACCCGTTCGGACTTAAGATTTCCAATAAGAAAGGGCGCGACGGCCGCCCCGAGTCGGGTTTCGACATAGCCGGTGCGCGTCAACTCCGGGCCGGTCAGGGCGACGGTCCGGCGGGCATCGAAGATACCATCGGTGACGAGGGTGCCGATGATGGCCACGTCCTGGGGCTTGATGGTCCAAACGACATCGCCTTTGGCGATGGGGGCGATGTGATGGATCTGCACGCCGACAGTTCCGGCAGGGTGAGGGCCGTCGAAGGTGTGTACCTTCGCACCGCCGGCCCGGCTAAACAGCTCAATTGAATTGGGCGCCACACCGAGATGAACATTGCCGGCCGTGAGCGCGCCGAGAGCCCGCAGTCCCGCCAGAAACGCCTCTTCTCTGCCCTGCATCACGAAGCCGCTATCCGGGGCGAGCGGGGCCGAGTCGAAGCAGGAGATGAAGATATCCCGGGGCGTGACGGCGGGGTCGGCAAAGGTATTGAACGGGCGCTGGCGGAGGAGTGCCCACGCGCCGCTGGCGAGCAGGATTTGGCGGATCGCGTCGCGAGATTCGAGGCGGGGCTTTGGGAAGGAGCGGAAGTCGACGTGCCGTCCGGCTTCGATGACGATCTCGGTAATGGCTCGTTTGGCACCCCGGCGGACTTCCACGATCTCGCCACTGACGGGCGCGGAAAAGATCACTTCCGGCGTGGCTTTGCTGGCGAAGATAGGATCTCCGGCAAGGACGGTATCGCCTACCTGATGGAGCATGCGGGGAATGGGTTCGAGGCCCAAGACATCGACGGGTTTCAACGCGAAGGTGGCGGAAGGAGGCAGGGCGAGCCGTAGCGATGGCGCACTGCCAAGCAGCTTCAGGTTCAGTCCATGAGTGAGTTTTATGATGGCGGAATCACGGACAAGTTGGGCCAATGGGATCGCTCCGGAACGGGTCTTGATCTCGGACGGCTCATCCTGCTTTTTGCGGTTCAGAACAATGCCAAGGTATGAAACTTTAGTCTATCCGATCCGGCGCTACGGGCAGTGAGCGGCGCTTTCGGCGGGCGCTGTTAAGCTCACTGACGGCGAGGCTGGCCTGCTTTGCAACAAGGCCAAAACCGCGCTGGGATTCGACGGCGGCTTCAGCGTACTTACGCTGACGGAGGAGGGTCCGGCCAAGCTTGATCCGGCCGATGACTTCGTTGCCATGGTCGGGGGGAAGGGTCTGCGAGTACATCTGCGAGTACATGGCGAGGGACTCGCGGGAGAGGGGTTGACGGCATCGTCGACGCGGTTCTCCCCGAGCCCGGCGAACCGGGGAACAATTCCTGGGCGGTGATACGTGGAAGCATGGTGGCGGGCCGATCTGGCTCATCGGCTCCTATAACCCGATGCTGAAGCTGACGGATTGGGGCATCGGGGCAACTGTTATAGCGCCGGTACCTCGGCGGACAGACCTTTGCTTCGCCGATTGACTCCGAGGTTGGCGGACGCCAGATGATCTCCATTGCGGTGGGCCTTTCTTTGTTCAAGTTTGGCCCGCGGGGGTAGCGACAGGAGCATGAGGGTATATACTAGCGGCCATGGGGATCCGGCGAGTATTGCGAGCGACCCTGCCGCTTCTTTTCTGGCTGGTGTCCGGAACTGGGAGCTCTCAACCGGAGCGGCAACACGTTTACGTGATGCCGATTGACGGGACGATCGATTTGGGTTTGGCACCGTTTCTGGATCGGGCTTTGCGGCAGGCGCAGCAGGATGGCGCGGCCGCGGTAGTGTTGGAGATTAATACGTTCGGCGGACGCGTGGATCCGGCGGTGGCCATGCGGGACGCCTTACTGAACTCGAAGGTGCGGACAATCGCCTCTATCAATCAGCGGGCGATTTCCGCAGGCACATTGATCGCGCTGGCGACGAACACGATCGTGATGGTGGAAGGCAGTACGATCGGCGCGGCAACTCCGGTGCTGGCAGGCACCGGCGGACCACCCACGCCGGTTGACGAAAAATCTGTCTCCTACGTCCGCAACGAGTTTCGCGCGACGGCAGAGGTGCGTAAACACAACCCGGTGTTTGCTGAAGCGATGGTGGATTCCGACGTGGAAATTCCGAAGGTGATCGCGAAGGGAAAGCTGTTAACGTTGACGACGTCCGGCGCGTTGGAGCACAAGATCGCGGATTTTCAGGCCCCGACGCTCGAAGAGGCGTTGGCCGCGGCAGGACTGCCCAAAGCCGAAGTGCGGCGGTTAACGGAGACATGGGCCGAGTCGTTAGTGCGGTTCATCACCAATCCGGTGTTGAGTTCGTTCCTGCTATCGATTGGGCTGTTGGGTCTGCTGGTGGAGATCCGGACGCCGGGGTTTGGAGTCCCCGGGGGTTTAGGTTTGCTTTCGCTGGGGCTCTTTTTCTATGGCCATTGGCTGGTCCGCCTGGCTGGCTGGGAAGAGTTGATGCTGATCTCGCTGGGGATCCTATTGATCGCCCTTGAGGTCTTCGTCATTCCTGGCTTCACGGTGGCGGGTGTGGCCGGGGTGCTATCGCTGTTGGCTGGGCTCAGCCTGGCCATGGTGGGTGCCGGGGCGACCGTCGCAATAGTGGTTAACTCTATTGGTCAGGTCTTGATTTCGCTCGGAGTATCAATCGCGGCAGCGCTGATTGTGTTCCGGCTATTGCCTCACACGCTGATGGGCCGGCGGCTAGTCTTGTCGACGGATATGACGGCGGAAGCCGGCTACGTTTCGGCTCCGGCTTCCGACTTCACGTGGCTCGGCCGCCGCGGCACGGCAATCTCTCCTCTCCGCCCTGCGGGGATTGTCGAGGTGGAGGGTCACCGCATAGACGTTGTCTCCGAAGGGACGTACGTCGAGGCGGGCTCCCCCATTGAGGTAACCCGAGTGGAGGGCAATCGAATTGTTGTCCAACCTCTTTCCGATCGTATCTAAGGATGCTCCCCTATGAATGAACTTGACTTCTCCACCCTGGGTGCCGTTGGGCTCCTGATCCCGGGCCTGATCGCCCTGGTGGTTATCCTCTATATCGTGCCCATCCCGCTGTGGGTGGCGGCGTGGTCTTCGGGGGCGTACGTCAGCCTTTCGAACCTGATCGGGATGAGGTTGCGGCGCGTGCCGCCCTCGACGATCGTGAACGCGCGTATCAGCGCCGTGAAGGCGGGCCTGGAGATTTCGGCCGACGATCTTGAAGCGCACTATCTTGCGGGGGGAAACGTTACCCGCGTCGTCAATGCGTTGATTTCGGCCGACAAAGCCAATATCGAAATGCCGTTCAAGCGGGCGGCGGCGATTGATCTGGCGGGCCGCGACGTCCTCGAAGCGGTGAAGATGTCGGTGCTGCCGAAGGTGATTGAGACGGCGCGGATTGCGGCCGTAGCGAAGGATGGGATTCAGTTGATTGCCGTCTCCCGCGTGACGGTGCGGACGAACCTCGACCGGCTCGTGGGCGGTGCCGGCGAAGAGACTATCATCGCCCGCGTGGGCGAAGGCATGGTGTCGACGATCGGTTCGGCGCTGAGCCACAAGGACGTGCTGGAGAATCCGGATCACATTTCGAAAAACATACTGAGCCGAGGCTTGGACGCCGGGACCGCGTTCGAGATCCTGTCGATCGACATCGCCGACATTGACGTGGGCGAGAACATCGGTGCGAAGTTGCAGATCGATCAGGCGAACGCCGATAAACAGATTGCACAGGCCAAGGCCGAGGAGCGGCGGGCCATGGCGGTGGCACTTGAACAGGAGATGAAGGCGCGGGTGGTGGAGGCTGAAGCCGAAGTTCCACGCGCCCTGGCCGAGGCGTTCCGTAGCGGCAACCTCGGCATTATGGACTACTACCGGATGAAGAACATTCAACCCGATTCAGCCATGCGCGAATCGATTGCGGAAGGTGGCTTGGAGCCGCCGGCGAAGGGCTAACGTGCAGTTCGAGCAGATTCTCATCCTACTAGTGCTGGTGCTGGTTCCGCTGGCGAACCTGTTGATTCAGGTTTGGCAGAAGCAGCAGGAACGCAAGCCGCCGCCGCCTCCGCCCATGCCGGTGCCAGAACTAGCACCAGCGAAGAAAGTACCCGTCGTCCGGATCGCGCGGCAGGCGTTGCGTCGCCCCATGGGTGAAGCCGCGGCTCCGCCGCCGGTGGCTCGGGTGGCCGGGCGCACGCGGACTCGCAGGACGCTCACGCTGCGGCGGGCGGTCTTGTCGGCGGAGATCCTGGGCCCGTGCCGGGCGTTGCGGCCGTTCGAGCCGGGCTATGATTGAGATGGGAGGCGAGAACAGTTAGGACGCCTTTGACCCCGTCGCGGTCGGTTTGACTCACCGTGCCCACCCGTACATATCCGGGGCGGTCTTCGGGTTCCGGCCCGCGCCGTCGAAGCCTCGGCGGCGGGCTTCGAGCGCAAGCGCGCGGACTCGCTCGGTGAGCTTGGGAATCATCTCCGTCGGCGGTAACCCAGAGCCGTCGTAGCGAAAGACGAGCCAATAGGCGCGTGCGGCCGGAGCATGGTCGGGAAGGTTGCCGAAGACTATCCAGGTATAGTTGAAATTCTTCCTGAAGCCACCACTGTGGTGGTAGATGACGTCGACCGGCGGCCCGGCGGCGGCCTCACCGTCGTGCCACACCCAGAAACCGATGTTCCAGGCGGCTGGGAGTGGCCCACGGGCCGACTTGGGGGCGAAGCTAGACGCCAATATGGCAAGGGCCAGGAGCGGGAGGATGCGACCCATCGACGCTACCCGAAGAGCGGCTCTATCTCGCGGCTGACGATCATCTGCTGCGCCGCGAAGGGTTCGATGTAGTAGAAGTCGCGACCGGACGGCGTGCCGGTGATCTTCTTTCGCCAGTCGATGCCCATCGCGGAATAGATCGTCGTGGCGATGTCTTCCATGTAGATGGAACGTTTGGCACCCCACCCGGGGTCGATGACCTTGGAGCCATCCTCATTCGTCTTGCCGATGACCTGTCCGCCCTTCACCCCACCGCCGGCGAAGAGGCCGGAGAAGGCGTACTGGTAGTGGTCGCGGCCCTTCAAACCCGCGGTGATGACGCCCGGCGTGCGGCCGAACTCCCCGGCCGAGATGACGAGCGTTTCTTCGAGCAGCGAGCGGCCATCGGGACGCTTGCGGGTCGCAAGATCTTCCAGCAGATTGGACAACGCGGGGTCGAGTTCGGCGCATTGCTTGTAGATATTCTTCCGCTGATAGATGTCGGAGTGGTGGTCCCAGCCGTTGTGCTGGAGGAAGATGAAGTGGGTGCCGGAGTCGGCTTCGACGAGGTTGCGGGCGATGAGGCAGGCATCGCCGAGCGGGGTGGATCCGTAGCGGGTCTTCTCTTCCGCCGTGAGGCGGAACAGCGGTGCCGTGCGCGGATCGACGAGCAGGCGGACGGCGGATTCGTAGTGGTCGTTGTAGTCGCGATAGGCCTTGGCTTGCAGCGAGCTATCGTTGCGCAGACGGGCGTCGAAATCCTTGAGTAACGCCCAGCGGCGCTGGAATTCGGCCTTCTCGTCGGCGTTCTCGACGGCGTAGGCGGAGAG